>Ga0302326_10026924_pt1 | contig 11607 bp, 9 predicted proteins | sample Palsa_T0_3_FD_202264 | JGI IMG/M metagenome (GOLD analysis project Ga0302326, IMG submission 202264) | Peat permafrost microbial communities from Stordalen Mire near Abisko, Sweden - Palsa_T0_3 | ecosystem: Environmental > Terrestrial > Soil > Palsa > Peat permafrost | place: Sweden: Abisko...
CCATCACCAGCACCGGAGCCAGCTTCGCATCCAGCTTCAGGCTCTCCGGCAACATCTCCAGCACCGAAGTAGCCATCAGAAAGCCCGCGCCCAGCGCCACAAAATAGCGAAGATAGCGCTGGATGCCCTTTGCTTTGACCAACACCAGACCGCCGGCAATATCCGCCAGCGCAGCAACCGTACCGAGGAGTAAAGAAAGTTTAAGCATTTGTCAGGATACTATGACCAGCGCGGCGCAAAACCGGAAGAAGCCAGATGTAAATTAGAAACGTCTGCAACTCAGGGAGGCGCACCTGCCGCATGCGGGACATTGTCTGGGATCTCGAGGGCGGGGCATTAATACGGAAGCAGGTCGAAGTGCGCGCCGTGAAAGAAAATTCCGATTAGAGAGGCCGCTTGGCAGTCGTTTCCGCGTATGCCACCAGAGCCACCATCGCAATTCCCAGCAGTAGCACCGCGCCCTCAACATTTGTACTGCGCCCATGCAGGACATTGAAGTCAATCCTCGCGGGATTGTCTGCAGGCGCCGCGTCAATCACGCCGCCGGCCGCCGCGCGATCCCGCTCCATCGCGGGAATAATGTCGAACTGCGAGTAAGCCGTCAGCCCAACCATCCCGAGCACGAGCACCATCGGCGCAAGCACCGAGCGAGACTTGAAGACGCCCCATGCTGGCGCCAGCGCCAGTAAAGCCAGCAGCATGATGCCGCAGATCAGACCCATCTGATGCATAATGCGCAGAAGCGTGCCGACAATCTGCCCGGCTGCATGTGTATCGGGCGCAAGCTGCCCAAAGGTAGTCGCGGCCACCACAGGAAAGAAAATCTCCGCGCCTAGCCAGACGATCAGCGACAGCAGTATGAGAGTACGAATCAGAGTCTTCATAACTTCAATCTAAGCAACCAACCTGTGATTTCAGAATTGGGAATTACCACAAATCTGGGTGCCCCATCCTTGGCGCGTCCTTTGCGCAAAGGGTGGGATACCACAAAAGCCAGCCCTGTTCCTGCCGTTGCCTTGTCTTTTCCGTCCCGACCACAAATCTGGGTGCCCCATCCTTGGCGCGTCCTTTGCGCAAAGGATGGGATACCACAAAAGCCAGCCCTGTTCCTGCCGTTGCCTTATCTTTTCCGTCCCGACCACAAATCTGGGTGCCCCATCCTTGCCACGCCTTATGTGGCAAGGGTGGGACGCGCGAAGGCTAGCAGCCACATAAGGCTTACTTCCTTTCCAAAGCCCGCCGCAGGACAGTCTCGAGCGCCGTCTTGACCTCCAGATACTCCTCCGGAGACACCTTGCCAGCCACCTTCTCGCTCTCGACAGCAAAGAGTTCTTCCTTCAGCGCCTCCAGCAGCAGTTGACTCCTCGTCTTGCCACCCGCCGCAGCGAACGCATTGACTTGCGTGACCTGCGGCTCCGTCGCGAAAGCGGCAACCGCACCGCCCCCGGCGGGCGCAACCGTTACCACCCCAGTAGGTTTCCGCAGCAGGAACGCAGCAGCAGCAGCCAGCACCAGCGCCAGCGCACCAAGAATCCAGTACTTGTACTTGGCCAACGGGTCCGGCGTGTCAATCGGATTCCCCAATCCGCCGCCAGGCGTCCCGCCCGGTCCATTCACCGCCGCGCTGCCATCGCCAGCCTGCGGCCCAGGCCCACCGCCATCCGCAGCTCCCGCCTGCGAATCCCGCGGAAACGCGCCCGTCCCTGAAACGGTAAACTCCAGCGACTGACCTGGCTTCACTCCGCGGGCAAGATAGGTCTGACCACCGAGATTGTCCGGAACCGTCGCGTAGCCGGAGCCCGCGCCAGGCTCAAATTTGATGCTCTTTGGCAGAATGATGGCCAGATTGTCCGTTGCCTGCATCAGCTTCGGAGCGAATTTGTAACTGCCCGAATACGGCACATGATAGGTCAACTGAAAGCGCGTTCCATTCTCGCCCTCATTCGGCCGGATCGGAAAGGAAAACGCATAGTGCCCTTTCGGGCTTACCGGGTCCGGGGTCGCCGCCAGCGGCATGTTGCTGGGACCAACCGTCGCAGCGCCCTCCAGCGTGGCGTCCGGCGGAATCACTACCTCATAGGTGTGCTCACTCGATTCGGTACGGGGCGGGGAAGAGATGTTCTTGACGAAGTAGTTCTCGGTCACCTTGAGCTGCCCATTTTCGGCCTCGATCCGCAACACATCGGCTTCCGTCGAGACGCCATCGACCTTCGCCGCCACGTCATAGACCGTAATCTCAGCCGTCGTCGATCCTGGCGGCATGTTCTTGAAGTACGCACCCTTCTCGTGCTCCACCTTGATCAGATAAGGGGCATCCGAAGGCGTGGTCAGCTTGAAGTGCCCACCCGAATCGGTCTTCGTATTGCTCAACTCTTCCAGTCCCGCCGAGAGACTCAGTAGCGAAACCGTGTCGCCCGCCGACGGCTTGTTTGTCGTCTTGTTGGTGACCGTACCGTTAATGGTGCCGGCATGCGCGAAAGCGCTGGAAGCAAACAGACCCAGCGCCGCAATCCGCAAAGAAGCAGAAGCAAATCGAATCAAAGTCTTGAACCTCGTAATCTCTGTGAAAATTCAGGGTCGGCAACGCATGCAGAATTGGGGGTAGGGGCTAAATCTCAAACTCGGGCTCGTCGGCTCAGGGAATCCATCTCCGTCAGCACATTTGCGGCTTCCTTTTCGAGTATCGCGCGCTGGACAGAGTAGTCCTCCTGCGGATACTTGCCCGCCTGATACTCAAAGTTCAGATCGCGCAGGTTGGCATAGATCTGTTCCTTCAACTCTTCCAGAAAATCCAGCCGCGTCTTCTCCCGCTGCACCGCGGCATTCTTATCCGGCCAGAAAGTGTACAAAAACAGCACCAGCGCCAACACCGCACCCAAAATCATTCCAGCAGAACTCGACATGTTAAACCCTCGCGCCTTGTCTTTCCCGTCCCAACCACAAAACTGGGTGCCCCATCCTTGGCGCGTCTTTTGCGCGAAGGGTGGGAGACCGCAGAGGTTTCGCTTCTAATCCATCTCAGTTTCCCGGCGAATCCGCTCCCGCATTTCAACACCAATACCCGGCGGTCGAACCTTGCCGTCTGGCCCGGCGTGTACTATCTGCGGCTGATTTTTCGCCCAATTCCGCACCAGCAAAATGGTCCCCACCAAGGCAACGGCTGAAACCAGGAACGGCATGATCCACGCCACCAGATCAAAACCCTCAGTCGTCGGCGCAGCCAACACCGTCGCCCCGTATTTCTGCACAAAACTCTGCAGGATCAAACTGTCGTTCATGCCGGTGGCGAGGCCAGCGGTCAACTCATCCCGCATTCCGCCCGAAACCGTGCACCCGACATGGTTGCACTCCAGGAGCACCTGCCCGCAACCGCAGGTGCACATCATCTTGTGTCCCAGATCGTTGAAGCGAGCCTGCGGGTCCGTAGCCCCCACGGAAAAACAGACCACGCAAGCCACCAGCAGCATCTGAGCCACACGAGCCAGCCGTCCGGAAATCTGGGTGGAACGCCACGAACTCCGGTTAAGAAACCGCATCAATCCCCGCCCCCAGTCACTCCCACAACGGCCGCCATCGAGCCCGATTTCGGCACCGGCACAGCCACCGTAGCCCGCGCAGGACTCAAACTCGGAACCAGCGCTACCAGTGTTCCAAAGACCACTACCACCAGCCCCACCCAGATCCACATCACCAGCGGATTGAGAAACGCCTTGATAATCGGCAGCCCGGTCGTCGAATCCCGCCCCTCATACACCACATACAAATCCCAGCGCATGGTCGAGTGGTTCGCCACCATCGTCTGCGGCTGCCCGTTTACTGCGTATACGCGCTTTTCGGGAGCCATCGGCTGGTCGAGCACCTTCTTGCCGTTCTGATATACATCCAGCAGCGAAAACTCCGAATCGTAATTGGGATTCGATTCCTGCGTATTCCCAAGGTTCACCAGCGTATACGGCCCAATCTCGATCTTGTCGCCGGTAGCCATCGGGCTCTCGGCACTGCGATTGAAAGCATACCCGGCAAACCCGATAAAGATGATCACCACGCCGAAATGAACGAGGTACCCCCCATAACGGCGCGTGCTCCGCCGCACCAGCAGCACAGTGGATTCCAGATAATTCTTGCCCGTCTGCCGATGCACCACCGCAGCTCCGCGCAGAAACTCCGAAGCGACCGCCGTAGCCACCGCAACAGCCAGCGAAAAAGTCATCAGTGAATAAAAGACGCCCTCATCCGCCCACGGTCTGAGTCCCACGGCAATCAAAACAACCGCTGTCACCAGGAACGCAATCCCCGGCAGAATAAAATTCCGCCGCAGGCTCTTGAACGAAGAAGCCCGCCACGCCAGCAGCGGACCAACCCCGGTCAGCAGCAGCAGAAACACGCCAATCGGTATCGCGATATGGCTGTAATACGCGCCCGAAAGCGTCGTCTTCGTCCCCTCCACATACTCCGAAAGCACCGGAAACAGCGTTCCCCACAGAATCGTGAAGCAAGCCGCCAGCAGCACCAGATTATTGAAGAGAAAGCTCGACTCCCGGCTCACCAGCGACTCAACGCGATGCTCGGACTTCAAGTGGTCTCTCTGCAGAACGTAGGTGAAGATGCAGACCACCGCTATCACCACCAGAAACGCCACAAACCAGTTCCCGATAGACGATTGCGCAAAGGCATGCACCGAACTCACCAGCCCCGCGCGCGTCAGCAGCGTACCCAGAATCGAAAGCATGAATGTCACAAAAATCAGCCAGACATTCCAGCTCTTCATCATGCCGCGTTTTTCCTGCATCATCACCGAGTGCAGAAACGCCGTCCCTGTCAGCCACGGCATCACCGAAGCGTTCTCCACCGGATCCCAACCCCAGTACCCGCCCCAGCCCAGCACCGCATACGCCCAGTGCATGCCAAGAAAGATGCCGATAGTCAGGAACATCCATGTAAACATCGTCCAGCGCCGGGTAATATGGATCCACTTTTCACCCGGATACCGCATCATCAGCGCGCCCAGCGCAAACGCAAACGGCACCGTGAATCCTACATATCCCAGGTACAGCATCGGCGGATGAATCACCATCTCCGGATACTGCAGCAGGGGATTGAGGCCGTTCCCATCCGCTGGCGCAATCCCGCCCCTCACCAGCGAAAACGGCGGCGCGGCAAAGTTCAGCAGCAGCAGAAAGAAGACCTGCACCCCGGCCAGAATAGTTCCCGCATAGGCATGAAGCTTCACATCGGACTTGTGGGTAAGCCGCAGCACAAACCCATACGCCGCCAGCAGCCAGGCCCACAAAAGCAGCGAACCTTCCTGCCCGCTCCAAAGCGCCGCGAACTTGTACGGCGCGGGCAGGGCAATATTCGAGTGCTCGACGATGTACTCGATCGAAAAATCGTTATGAAAGACCGACCAGCTCAGAGCAAATGCCGCCGCCGTTATTGCCGCAAACCCGCCGATCCCGGCCCGCCGCGCCGTCTCCGCCAGCCTCTCCGGCGAAATTCGCGCAGGCCCGCCAACTGCCAAAAGCCGCAGCGCTATCCCGCCCGCAAACAGGTTGTAAGCCGCCAGCGCCAATCCAATCAGAAGAGCAAAACTGCCAAATGCCGCCATAAGCCTTTTCCATCTCCATCCGAATCGTCACATCGATTGTCGCACCAGCCGCAAGCCAGGACAAAGCGCACCGCAAAGCCTGTCCCATCCTATGCAAAACTGTTTGCGCTAGACTCATCCGAAAGTCTGAGAAAAACAAGGCGCAGTGTCGTTGGACACTGCGCCCCAGGCGAAACGGCAAACAAATTCAAATGAAGTTTCGGATCAATCGCACCCGTGATTCGACCCACAGCGCCCGGCATTAAACAAAAACGACGATCCTTTTGCAGGATCTGGACACAGTACATGCCCAAACTTCAGCGAATAGCCAAAATGTGCGACGCCGGCAATTTTTCTTGAAGGGGAAGTATGGAGCTAACGGAGCCAACTGCCTGATCCTGACCATTCGCCTCGAACGCGAATCCGGCCTGCGTCCCTAGGCTGTGCGCTTCTGCGCGGAAACGATGAGCCGCCGCGCCACCGTCCTCAACTCATCCGGCGAATTCGTCTGCGAAACCAAGACCCCCGAAATCCCCTGGTACTCCTTTTCCGCATTCGACGCCGCGCTTAATACCAGTACCGGCACCTCCGGCATCCTGGTGCGAAACTCTGCTACAAACTCGGGCCCCGAAATCCCCGTCATCACGTGACCTGTAATCACCAGCGCCAGCGCCTGCGCAAATTCCGGCGACTCCACCAGACACAGCGCCTCAGACGCATCCAGCGCCCGCACCACCTCCGGGGCGCTGCCTTCTAATAATGATTTCCTCAACGAAGCCCGAAGCGGATTATCGTCGACTAGTAAAATCGTCTCCATAGACGTACGCCGCCGGATCAGCCTTACCATCAAGCATTCCCCCGCTATTTACCAACTAGACACGTACGATGTACTAAAGTGCTCAGAGGTTGCCTGAAAATACACGAAGTTAATCGGTTTTGCCATTCCTATCCAAACAAAAACTCCTTCGCCCGCAGATCCTTGATCGTATCCCGCAGTTTGGCCGCCTTCTCAAACTCGAACTTCTTCGCCGCCTCTCGCATCTGGGTTTCCATCCCCTCCAGATACTTATCCAACTCAGCCTGCGAAACAAATTCCGGCATCCCTTCCGCCGCTTCCTCCAGCGGCTCGCCGTACTCCGCCTTGAGAATCGCCGCCAGCGAATTCTCCAGCTTGCTCAAAATCGACTGCGGCGTAATCCCATGCTCCAGGTTGTAAGCCCTTTGAATCTCTCGCCTGCGGTCCGTTTCATCAATCGCCCGTCGCATCGAATCGGTCATCTTGTCGGCATATAGAATCGCTCGACCCTCGACATTCCTCGCCGCCCGGCCAATCGTCTGGATCAGCGCTCCCGTCGACCGCAAAAACCCTTCCTTATCCGCATCCAGAATCGCCACCAGAGAAACCTCCGGCAGATCCAACCCCTCCCGCAGCAGATTGATCCCCACCAGCACGTCGTACTCTCCCTTGCGCAACCCGGCCAGAATCTTGATCCGCTCCAGCGTCTCAATCTCCGAATGCATATACCGGCATCGCACGCCCACCTCGGTGTAATACCCCGCCAGATCCTCGGCCATGCGCTTCGTCAGCGTCGTCACCAGCACCCGCTCATTGCGCTTCGCCCGGTCGCGAATCTCGCCCAGCAGATCGTCAATCTGCCCTTTGACTGGCCGTATCTCAACCTCCGGGTCAACAAGCCCCGTCGGACGAATCACCTGCTCGACCACCACGCCGGCCGCCTTCGTCAGCTCGTACGGCCCCGGCGTCGCCGAAACATAAATTGTCTGGTTGATCCGGGTCTCAAATTCATCGAACTTCAGCGGCCTGTTATCCCGCGCCGAAGGCAGCCGAAACCCATAATCCACCAGATTCTGCTTCCGGCTCTGATCGCCAAACCACATCCCATGAACCTGCGGAATCGTCACATGCGACTCATCGACGAATAAAAGAAAGTCCCTGGGAAAGTAGTCCAGCAGCGTCGGCGGAGGCTCACCCGGCAGCCGCCCGCTAAAGTGCCGCGAGTAATTCTCAATTCCATGGCAATAACCCATCGACTTAATCATCTCCAGGTCAAACCGCACCCGCTGATGAATCCGCTGCGCCTCCACCATGCGCCCCTGCTTCTCTAACTCGGCCTCCCAATCGGCCAGCTCGGCCACAATGGTTTCGATAGCCTGCGCCTTGCGCTCCGGCTGCACCACATAATGGCTCTTGGGATAAATCGGCAGCCGCGCATACTTCTGCTTCACCGTTCCAAACAGCGGGTCAATCTGCGATAAAGACTCAATCTCATCCCCAAACAACTCAATCCGGTAAGCATTCTCGTCATAAGTAGGAAAGACCTCGATAACATCCCCGCGCACCCGAAAAGTCCCGCGCCGGAAGTCGTGATCGTTCCTCTCGTAAAGAATCTCCACCAGCCGCCGCAAGATATCCTTGCGGTGAATCCGCTGCCCCTTTTCCAGCAGCAGCAACATCCCGTAGTAAGCCTCCGGCGAACCAAGACCATAGATACAGCTCACCGAACTGACAATGATCGCGTCCCGCCGCTCAAACAAGCTCCGCGTAGCCGATAGCCTAAGCTTGTCCAACTCCTCATTGATCGTAGCTTCCTTCTCGATATATAAGTCCCCCGCAGGGATATAAGCCTCCGGCTGGTAATAGTCGTAATAACTGACAAAGTACTCAACCGCATTCGACGGGAAAAACTGCTTGAACTCGTTATAAAGCTGCGCCGCCAGCGTCTTGTTATGCGCCAGAATCAACGCAGGCCGGTTCAACTCCTCGATCACCTTGGCCATGGTAAAAGTCTTGCCCGACCCGGTAACCCCAAGCAAAACCTGATGCTGCTCCCCGGCAGCCAATCCCGAAACCAGCTCAGCAATAGCCTTAGGCTGATCCCCCTTAGGCTGATAAGGCGTAACGAGTTGAAAGTCCATGCCAAACAGTATACAAGAAAGGCGAAAATAAGGCGAAATAGTAGGTGTTGAGGTGTAAATCCCCTCTCGTCAAGCACAGTGGTAGCCGGGCGCCCCACCCTTGACCCAGAATCGGCTCACCCTTGTTCTTGCCTCCTTTATCCCAACCACAAAACTGGGTGCCCCATCCTTGACGCAGTCTCATCGCGTCAAGGGTGGGTATCACAAATGCAGTCGCCGGGTGCCCCAGGTCTCGCCTCTGAGACCTGGGCTTCTCAAAGCCCCACCAAACCATTCGTAAGTCACAGAACCCAGCTTCTTCTGAGCCTCCTACGCAGCACGCTCCATAATCTCAACTAATCCAAAGCGCCAAAAGCGCGCCGCTATCCCAGCCCACCGCATCCCCCTGGCAACCAGGCATCAAAATCCCGCCGAACCATTCCTTGCGCAGAATTACCCGCAAAAGCACACAATGGAAAACAGCGGCAATTTATCCAATCTCCGCTGCTAGGCGAACAAAACATGACGCTAAGGCGCACAAAAACGTCCCAAAAGCCCCGAAAAGCGCGGTTAATCGCGCCCAGAAATCAGGCCAAATCTTTTAGAATCAAACCGATACGGCCAAAAATGTCTACCCACCCCCTCTTAGTTCGCCACCTGTTCGCCTAAGTGCCGGATGCCCATCTTGACCCCAGCCCCATCGCGTTAAGGGTAGGAACCACAAATGCGGATGCCAGACCATCTAAGTCCGCGCAAGAGGGAATATCCCAGCGCCAAAGGCGCGCGCTATCCCAGCCCAGGGCAACGCCCTGGGTAACAAGGCCAGATAACGCGCTTAAGGGCTGAAGGCCCGAACTATAGGCCTGCGCCCCATCCTCCGCCACGTAACTCCAACGCGTCCGGAACGGAAACCCCAAATGCGAATGTACGAAGCCCAGGCAGTGAAACTAAAGCGAAATCCGCTCATGAAGACCCTTCACACATGTCGGGAATGAGACGGACACAACAATCGGCACAAGCGTAAGATAGAAAATCGGTACAGAGATAGTTTCTTTGGATTACGCAAAGGCTTATTACAATGCTTGTTTGGCATGGTGGGTGAAGCACGGCGTGGAGATAAAGAACCACCTCCCCTGCGGCCATTGCGGCTAGGTGTTCTCTTGGACCGGAGCGCGCGCAAACTGAATATCATTCCGGGCCATTTACACCCTCACTGTAATGCAGTTGAAGAGCCCGGCGGTGTCCAATCGTCAAATGCACTTATTAGCGTCAGCTTGCATCTGAAAATTTGAGAGAAACACTCTTATGAACGCAGCGCCTGAAATTAATCGGAATGACTTGGACATAGATACTGGAACTTCGAACATCGCAAAGATGCGCGAGATCGCATTTGCTCTGCGCTGGAAGGAAGCAATGTGGCGGTCAGGAAAGGGCCAGGTGGGCGGCCCAATCATACCTCTCCATGTTGTGGCCATGGACGACGGCAGTCGCATCCCTTGTTATGGCGTAAACTCCTTGAACCCGAGTTCTACGGACTTTTCCCGTCTGGCAGAGATGCTTGGGCCAGAACAGCCATTCTTTAGCATTCATCCACCTTCGCAGGAACGAAATGCCGAACGTGCTCGTTCGGTTCCTGATCTCGCGAAATATTATGTCGATGCACTTATTAAATTTCAGCCGACAGGACCGCTCGTCCTGTCAGGCTGGTCCGTGGGAGCTGTCATTGCTCTTGAGATGGCGCAACAATTGAAGAACATCCATGACCGCGAAGTAGCTCTGCTGGTCGCAATCGATTTTGGCCCACTTAATACCCCAGCCGACAAAAGACCCTTCAGCATCTTCGAAAAATGTGCACGATTTTACTTCCAGATTTCGAATTTCGCCGGCTTGGTTTATGAAGAAGTCAAGCGAAACCCATCTCTCCTACCAGCTTCAAGGGGCATTTGGAATAAAGCAAAGGAATCGATCGCGAGGATACGAGAAAGACGCAAGGAAGCAGCCGGCCTTCTTCAACGCCATCCGGCAGAAACTCGATTATCCTTTTTTAAACATATTCCCCGGGACGCGCAGGAATACGCAAAAGCTCTACATACTGCAGTCGAGGACTATGTACCCAAGAAGTACTCCGGTCCCGTGCTGGTCTACGTGTCAACGGCCCAGCCGCTACGGCTTGAAAGCAGAGTTGAAGAAAAGTGGAAAGACATCGCCGACTCACTCAGCGTTTTCGTAGTCGAAGGAACGCACGCGGCTATCTTCGAAGAGAAGGATGGTTGCCCGCTCGCTAAGCATCTCCGGGGCGAGTTGGACGAACTTTCCTTGGCTATACCAAGAGCCGCTACCTATCCGGGAAGTCGCATCGCGGACGCCCCGAAAGTTGGCCTCAAGCAGATGGATCCCCATTCGCTGCAACAAGGCACAAGCGCTCCATAAAATACGCAACTACATACCGCTGAAAACAAAATACTTGCAACATTTCCCGCCAAACCCAGCCCCATTCGGCAAAAGATGCTCCACGTGGAACAACTTCGACGACCGCTAAGCACTATAGTTCGCCACCACCCGAGCTACTTTTCCCGTCGCTGACAGCTCCATGAACTCTGCCGTGTGTGTACCCTTTTGATTGGTGAAATAGAGCACCACGCTGTCGATGCCCCAGAGCACGTCCTCAAGGCGAAAGTGCAGGTCCGGGTAGGCTTCCAGCCCTCGCTGAAAATAAGCTCTCAAGTTCGCCTTTCCAGTCACCTTGCCATCGGACTTCCCCAAAAGTTGGGCGGCGGCCGGCGAGGTCAACTCGATTGAATCCTCATAGTGCGTCATGATCAGGTCCAGATCATGACCGTTCCAAGCCGCTACCCAGTGGTTGGCCAGATTCCAGGCGTCGTCTCTCGTCATTTCTGTTTCTCCAGTAGAGGGTTCATCCCAATCGTATTCTTGCCGGACGGGTTTTCAGCCCTCGATCTCTTGCGCGGATCGAAACCCGGGGATAGGGCGCTACTTTGTCACTTATTCGAAACGCTGAACCACTACTGTTTGAAGGCTGGGTCGGATTCTGCGCCTGGTCTTGGCTTCCATTGGAGTGAGTAATACTCACCGCGGTCGCGGGCCCA
>Ga0302326_10026925_pt1 | contig 11607 bp, 6 predicted proteins | sample Palsa_T0_3_FD_202264 | JGI IMG/M metagenome (GOLD analysis project Ga0302326, IMG submission 202264) | Peat permafrost microbial communities from Stordalen Mire near Abisko, Sweden - Palsa_T0_3 | ecosystem: Environmental > Terrestrial > Soil > Palsa > Peat permafrost | place: Sweden: Abisko...
GTCCTACTTCGATCTGTATGCGCACACAGCCCGTGATCTGAAGGGCGTGAGTCCGCAGCTGCGCGTGGGAGGGCCCGCCACCGCGGCGGCCTCCTGGATCACCGAGTTTCTGAAATATGTCGGCGACAATCACGTGCCTATCGATTTTGTTTCTACGCACGGATACGCCGACGATACGGTGGAAGACCTGTTCGGCACCCATGAAGACATTCCCATGGATGAGCGCGTGTGCCGCGCTCTGGCCAAGGTCAAAGGCGAGATCAAGGCTTCGGCAGAGCCCAATCTTCCACTCTTTTTATCCGAGTGGAATGTCCAGGGCGCCTCGGGCTCGCACGACACCATTTTCATGGGCCCGGCTCTTGCCAACACCGTGCGCCAGTGCGACGGCCTCGCCGACATGATGTCGTTCTGGACCTTCTCCGATGTGTTTGAAGAGAACGGCCCGATCGCAGAGCCATTTGTAGGCATGTTCGGATTGCGCGCCAAGGGTGGCATCAACAAACCGGTCTACTACGCATACGGCCTCTTGCACGAGCTTGGCGATCGGCGGCTGGCTAACGACGCAAAGGATGTGCTGGTGACGAAGACGCAGACGGGCGGCCTCGCGATTGCCGCATGGAACCTTGTCGATCCAGGTCGGCAGGGCGCAGCGAAGAGCATGAGCTTGAGCTTCGCTCATGTGCCGGTAAATGCGCGCGTGCGCGTCCAGCGGCTCGATGAAATTCACGGCAATGTGCTCAGGCTGTATGCCGCCATGGGCAAGCCGCTCGATCCCACCGAGGCGCAGGTTCAGCAGCTGAATCGCGGATCGGCGCTGGGTGCGCCGGAAGAGACGACGCTGAACGACGGCAAGCTGCAACTTGTGTTGATGCCGAACACGCTGTTGCTCATCGCCATTCAGCCGTAAGCCGGGCCCTCACGCCGCCGCGCGAATCGGCGCCGACTCCTGCAGCTTGGCGCGCAGCACCGAGTCGCTCACCGGCAGCTCATGCAGCAACAACTCCGTAGCCTGCACCAGCGGGTTGGCGTGGAACCACCGCTGCGCCGCGCCCTCGTGCAGCAGGTTGAGAACGGCCAGCAGCGACATGCCCTGGTGATGCGCCATCCATTCCCGCACCAGCGTGGGCTTCGCCGTGGACGCGATGAAATCCGCCGCCTCATAGAATCCGTAAGCGCCCACCCATCCGGCGGAAGACATGCGGCGCAGATTGCGCAGCGCCGAGAGCGAATCGATGCCCAGCGCCAGAAACGAGGAGTAAGGCGAGATGACCGGGCCCGCTGTGGCGTCGGTAAATACCGCGGTTTGCGGAATGCCGTACGCGAGGTAGCCGTAGTGGCCTGAGTCGTTCCTGCTCGCGTTGCCTGACTCCGAAATGCCCCATGGAATATTGAACGAGCCGGCAAAGGCGCGCTGCGCGCGCACGCATGCCTCCAGCGTGCGCGAGATCAGCGTGTCGGGATAGTTCCGCATCCACAGCGCCGGCATCAGGTACTCAAACATGGTGCCGGTCCAGGAGTGCAGGATGAATTGCCCAAAGGCCTGCGTGTGGTCGCGCCCCAGCTTGAACCAGCTTTGCTGCGGCAATTCATCGCGCGCGATGGCCAGAAATGTTGCCACGCGCGCCTCCGACGCCAGCATGTCGTAGCACGCGCTGTGAATTTTCTGCGCGCGCACATCGTAGCCGATCGAGAGAATCCTGCGTCCCGGATCGGCGAGAAATGCGAACTCGGTGTCCTCGGCAAAGCGCTCCGCGCGCTGCGCCGCATCGCGCAGTGCGTCGCTCAGCGCGCGCAGATTCCGCGCAGCCGCCGGCAGACTGGCGCGAAGCTGTGCGCACAACGCATCAAGGTTCGCGTCGCGCGAGAATCTCGAGCCGCCGTTGGCCAGCTCCGATTCGAGGTTCTCCGCATACGCGGCCGCTTGCTCAAGGGTGAGCACGTGAGACTGCTGCCTTGCGAACGCCAGAGCCGGCAATTCGCTCAGCGCACCGTATTGCGGCAGCAGCCACGGCATGGAATCGTGTAACAGCGCCTGGATTGCGGCGGCGCGATGTTGCGTCTCGATCAGCCACCAACGATCTCCGCCGTTCGTGAGATCCGCCGCGCGTGCGAGAGCGGGAGCGGTTGTCTCCAGCCATGCAATCCATTGCGCCAGCTTTGCATCCGGCGCGGGTAAAGTTATCTTCCCCAGCGGCGCCGGCATCTGCTTTTCCGCCTGCGTCATCTGCCAGTGCACGCGAAGCCCGTTGAAAAGCTGCACCGTGATGAGCGGCCGCTTGCTGAGCTCCAGCGCCCCGGCGTGCAGCGTATACAGCGACGCCACAAAGTTGCCGCTGTCGACCGACGACACAAACGGCGCATCGCCCAGCGGCTGCAGCGTCTGCGTGTCGTACCAGTTCAAGAGGTGCCCGCGATGCTTCTCGAGCTTCGCGATCGTCGCCAGGCTGCGATCGGTCAGCGCGGCGAATTCCGGCACGGTCAGAAATCCAAATTCGCACGCGGCCTGGCGTGCATTCAAGAGCAGGCCGATGTTGGTTGGCGAGACACGCGGCGCTTCCACCATGCCTGCCTCTTCCACGTTGTCGGGGATAAGGTAGTTGTGCCGCTCCCCGCCAAACTGGTGAAAGTAGCGCCAGATGCGCAGCGCATGGCAGCGCAGATACGATTCGTCGGTGGAGCCGAGGCGCTGGTTCTGCTCGCGCGGCGGCGCGTTGAGCCACGAGGTCACAGGATTCGCGAGCGCCCAAAGCAGCAGGATCGGCGCAGCCACAATAATGGCGCGCCCGTGCGGATGACAAATGTAGACAAGGATTGCAACCGCGATGGCGACCAGCGGCGTGACACTGAGATAGCGATCCACCGCCGTGCGTGCGCCGGACCGCGACTCGGCCTGCGCGGCGGTCTCCCACTCCAGCAGCCGGTCGCCGGTAATGAAGCGGCGCACCAGCGCGCGCACAATCGCGTCGAACGACAGCAGCGTCTGGTAGGGAAGAAAAATGAAATTGACAAACGTGACCGTGGCCGCGTGCACAAAGCCGGTGAACGCTTCGCCGGCCCCGCCCTTGCGGCCGCTCAACAGTGCGCGGCTGAGAGCGAATGCGAGCTGCACGAGTGTGGGAAAGAAGAGCAGAACCAGCAGCACAACGGTCCAGTAGAGCGGGCCGGCGGGCAGTCCCAGCCAACCGGCGAGGAGCAGCATAAACGTGAAAGGCTCCACCAGCGAGCGGCGCAGGTTATCGAAAATCTTCCAGCGCGCGATGGTGGAGATGGGATTCGGCGACCATCGCCTTGACTCGTCCGGCACGCGCGCAAACATCCACTGCGCGATCTGCCAGTCGCCGCGCACCCAGCGATGCTTGCGCCGGCTGTAGGCGCTCAGATGCGAGGGATAGTCGTCGATGAGTTCGATGTCGGTGGCCAGGCCCGCGCGCGCGTATGCGCCCTCGATCAGATCGTGACTGAGCAGCGAGTTGCGCGGGAAGCGGTTATCCATGACCTCATGAAACGTAGCCACCTCATAAATGCCCTTGCCGGTGAAGCTGCCCTCGCCATAGAGATCCTGGTACGCGTCGGAAACAGCGCGCGTGTAAATATCAAATCCGCTCTGGCCCGAATAAATTGCAGCCAGCCGCGACCGCGAGGCGGAGTGAACGCTCACGCCTATGCGCGGCTGCAGGATGCCGTATCCGGAGACCACCACGCGCGATTCCGGATGAATCACCGCCTGGTTGAGCGGGTGCGCGATGGCGCCAATCAGCCGCGCCGCACTGCCCCGCGGCAGCTGCGTATCGGAGTCGAGCGTGAGTACATAGCGCACCTGGCTCAGCACATCCAGCCTGCCGGCCTTGATGGGGAAGGCATCGATGTCGCCGCGCAGCAGCTTGTTCAGATCGAGCAGCTTGCCGCGCTTGCGCTCCCAGCCCATCCACACATTCTGGCGCACGTTGAAGATGCGACGGCGATGCAGCAGAACGAATGCGCCTTTGCCGGACGAAGAATACTTGGCATCAAGACCGTTGATGAGCTGAACGGCGAGATCGGCCAGCGGATCGGAATCGTGGGCGCGTGGCTGCGCCGCGGAGTCAGGCAGATCGGTGAGCAGCGCGAAGTGAAGATGCGGATCGCGATTGGCCAGGAAGCGAACCTCGAGATCGTTGACCAGCTCGCGCACCTGCTTTTCACTGAGCAGCAGCGTGGGCACCACCACCATCGTGGTGAACTCGGCAGGGATCCCGCAGCTGAAGTCGAGCTTGGGCAATGGCTCCGGATCGAACAGCGACGTAACGCTATTATTCACCAGGTCCACCGCGCACTGCGTCACCGGCAGCACCATGAAGAACAGCACCGCTGCCAGGCTGCCGATTGCGCTGTAGGCGGAGAGCACAGGGAAGAGCAGCACGGCCATGAAGAGAATGGAGACGACTTCAATGCCGGAGATGTAGAAGTCGTCGGCATGTGCGCGCACAAACGTGCGCAGGCGATCGACGACGCGCGGGTGATATTCGACCCGCGTCGCGAGCTGAACAAATCCGCGATCGAGAAGATAGTAGCCAACATGGATGCGGCGGCGTTGGATGCGCGGATTGTCCGCGGGCCGGCGCTCGCCTTCGCGCGCCAGGTTGACCACGGCCTGCGCCACCTGCGCCTCGGTGCAGTCGGAGTAGCGGGCGATCAACGCAACGCGCTTGCGATATTGCTCGCGGCTCTCAAAGTCCATGGCCGCATAGGTCCCTGCGGGGTCCTGGCGCAGTGTGGCATCGAAGACGATCAGCGGCTCAATCAGAAATGTCCAGTTGGTGGTGCCGATCGCGAGCAGGCTCTTGAGACGAATCGAAACCGACGGCACAGCGTTAGCGGCTTGCGTGCGAAGCAGCGCGCGCGCGTTGTCCACCAACGACTCAACCAGCACGAATTTGAGGAACGACGAAATGTTCCACAACTCGTCGAGCGTAAGTGGTTCGTGCGCCTGCAGCGCGCTCATGAACTCCTGAAAGCTGGTGGCCGTGAACTCGTCGTTGGCCGTGCGTAAATACGCAGCGGCGACGGCAGCGGCGCGCGGCTCGTCCTGCCGGCCGGCCACCACCACGCGCGGCAAGCGCGACACCACGCGTGGAATCTCTTCAAGGCCGCCCACCGCCGAGCGCAGCATCCGCGCATTGGCGCGCAGCTCCTGCAGCGCGGCCTGCGCGCTCCCCCGTGAGGCCGGTTGCTTCGAGAGCCGCGCCAGGTCGAACTCCAGCGATCGCACCGCGCGATGCACCGCAGCCACGCGCGCCGGAAATGCGCCGGCCGTCGTGGGCCGATGCACCACGTCCCACGATGCGGCGGCGCGCAAAGGTTCGCCTGCGTCGCCCGTGCGCGCCTGCGAGCCGAAAGCGGGAGCGAAATCTGTCATGAGGCCTCAGCGATAACTTGCAGCTTGCATTTCAAACATGGCGGCATAGCGGCCGCCCAGCGCCAGCAGCTTGGAGTGGCTGCCCTCTTCCACCAGTTTTCCGGCCTCCAGCACCACGATGCGGTCAGCCATGCGCACCGTTGAAAACCGATGCGAAATCAACAAAGCCATCTTCTCGTGAGTAAGCTCCGCAAATCGCTCAAACACTTCGAGCTCGCTGCGCGCATCGAGCGCCGCCGTAGGCTCGTCGAGAATGAGCAGCTGCGCATCGCGCAGGTAAGCGCGCGCCAGCGCCAGCTTTTGCCATTCGCCGCCGGAGAGGTCCACGCCGCTCTCAAAACGCCGCCCCAGCATCTGGTCGTATTTGCCGTGCAGCTTGGCCACCACGCCGGAAGCCAGGCTCTTGTCCGCCGCGTATTCGATCTCCTCGTTCGTGTGTGGCACCTCAATCCGGCCCACCGCGATGTTTTCGCGTGCGGTCATTTCGTAGCGCATGAAGTCCTGGAAGATCACGCCGATCTCCCCGTGCAGCGCGTCCAGATCGTACTCGCGCAGGTCCACGCCATCCAGCAGAATCTCGCCTTCGCTCGGATCGTAGAGGCGCGTGATGAGCTTCACGATTGTGGTTTTGCCCTGGCCGTTTTCGCCGATCAGCGCAACGCGCTCGCCCGGTCTGAGCGTGAAATTGAAATTGCTCAACACGCGCCGATCCGTTCCCGGATAAACAAACGAGACGTTGCGGAATTCAAATCCGCGCTCAATGGGCGAGGGAATCGGCAGCCCGTCTGTCTTCGATTCGACGCGCGGCTTCATCTCAAAGAACGCAATCAGGTCGGTGAGAAAAAGCGCCTGGTCGGCCACGCCCGATGCCGTTGAAAATGCCTGCTGGATATTCGACATGGCCTGCATGATGGCGGTAGTGATCAGCGTCAGATCGCCAATGCTGTAGCGGCCCTGGATGGTGCGGTAGATGCTGTAGCCGTATGCGCCGTAGTAGCCAAGCTGCCCCAGCAGGCCGAGCAGCCCGCCCCAGAAAAGCCGCCTGCGATTGAGCGCCACATTCTCGTCGTAGATGGTCTGCGACAGGGCGCTGAAGCGGCCGGTGAGATAGCCGCTGAGGTTGAAAAGCTTCAGCTCCTTCGCCGCCTCTTTGCTTCCGCCCACCTGGCGCAGATAATCCATCATGCGGCGCAAGGGCGTCTGGCGAAAATTCTTGGCATAGGTCAAAAATGCGAAGTGGCTCTCGCCGAGAAATGCGGGCACAACCCCGGCCACCAGCAGCAGCAACAGGAAGGGCGAGTACTTGATCAACACCGCGGAGAACGCGATGGCGGTCATCGTCTGCTGGATCAGCCTGCCCATCTGCTGGATCATCGCCAGCCGGTCCGTAGCCTGCACGCGGGCCCGCTCCAGCCGGTCGTAGAACACCGGGTCCTCATAAACGGTAACGTCCAGCGCGGCCGCCTTGCGCATCACTTCCACGCTTACGTGGTGCGTGTATCGGTCGGCCAGCAGGTTGTCGAAGTAATCCACCGTCCGGGAGAGAATGGCCGTGGTCAGCGCCAGCGCCATCTCCGCGCCCACCAGCCACCAGAAATGCTGCGGCAGCGGCAGGTGCATGTGAATGCGGTTGACGCCGTCGATAATGAAGCGGCCCACAATGCCGATGCCGACTGGAAGAAACGCAACGACGATGCGGATGGAGATATTCCAGAACACCACCGACGGGCCAGACTCCCACACGAAGTGCAGCACCGGCGGCACGTTCTTGAGCGCGCGCAGCCGGTCGGCCCATGCATTGCCGGGGGTATCGCCGGGAGCATTTGCGGCAGCGGAGGTGTTTTTGCTCGATTCGCCGGCGAGCCGTTCATCATCCATGATTGCGGACATGTCTTTCATCGTTCGGCGCAATGGCCATCGGGTTCGCAGCAGTCATCGAGCGAGATCGCGCGTGTGTGTGGTCGAGCCGAAGCGGCGATGCCTTATTTCTGCGGCCTCACCGATCGCTGCGGATTCGGCTTGAGTCTCCCGCTGGAATTGCAGGGGAATTGGACTTTGCAAGCAGACCCTTCCTGAGTGATTTCGATGCGCGGTCAGGGCGGGCCGTTGTTCGCCGTGCGGGAACAGGGCTCCGCGGCTCACTCAGGCAATAATCGGGATCAGGATCCAGGCTCGTACGGCTTGAACCCGGCGTTCTCCATGCCGCGCTGCGCCTCGGGATTCTTCATGAACGTATCCCACACAACGCCGCTGCGCGCATTCTCGGCCATCACCATGGTGATGCCCGTATCGATGCCGACCACGTCGGTGTCGTACCACTCCGTGAGTGGGTTGAACGCGTCCACGAAGCCGTAGCGGCTCCAGGCTTTGGGATAGTGGTCGTGGATGGTGCGCAGCACTCTCATGGTGGCGTCAGGCAGGAACGGCAGCGATCCGCCGGCCGCTGCTGGCACCACCGTGCCATCGATCGGACCCATGGCCGGCGGACCGCCCCACACCACGTAGCCCATGGCCGAGTCGGAGGCGGTGATGCCCCATAACGCATTGCTGTAATCGGGAAACTGCGTGTTCAGCTCCAGGCAAAACCGGCGATGCACGTCGGTGGCAATGACCGAATTCTCAAAGTAATCGGCATAGCGATCCTTCTTGCCGCGAAAGTCAAACCACGCCTGCGAATACTGGTGCACAAACAACGGCGCGAACGATCCCACATAGCGCAGCCCGTCGTATTCAAACACCGTGCGCTTCCACGCAAACCACGCCTCCGGATGCAGCGGATGAGACGTCGAACCCAGGCCCAGCAGGTACATCATCATCAGCTCGCTGTAGAGGTCCCACTTATACGGCAGAAAGCCGAACTCCGGCGTCCATCCCATCGGCAGCAGCGTAGTGTCCTCCGAGAGCCAGGTCCAGTCCACGCGGTCAAAGATGGCGTGCGCCAGCTGGTCGATGTTCTCATCCTGAAAGTGCTGCCGGCAGGTCAGGATTCCGCACAGCAGCATCGCGGTGTCCACGGAAGACACTTCCGAGTCCCACATTCGCTCGCCGGTGTTGATGTTCGCGAAGTGATAGAAAAATCCGCGATGCGTGGGCAGCTTGTGCCAGATGAACGAGAGCGACTGGGTCACGCGCAGCCGGGCCTCGGCGTGACCGATGTAACCGCGCTTCTCCGCAATGCAAATGGCCGTGAGCCCGAAGCCGGAAGAGGAGATGCTGGCCGCCACGCTGGTATCTTTGGTCCGGACATTGCACCGGTCCTTGATCAGGCGCGTCTCCGGGTGAGCCTGCTCCCAGAAGAAAAGGAAGTTGGCGCGTTCCAGCGCGTCCAGAAACTGATCGTCCTGCGGAGACAGCGAAGTAGGCGCGGGCTGCGGAGCAGGACTGGCGTGCGGTTGCGGCTTGGGATGCTGCGCCGGCTGCTGCTGAGGCAGCGCGCGTGCCAGCGGCAGGCCAAGCGAGAGGCTGGCCATCTGGCGCAGCAGCGTCCGCCGCGAGTATTCGCTTTTCTTCGGGCCGATCGGCCTGCCAGTCCGCAATGGTTCCATCTTGTCTTCGTGCCTGCGGACCCCAGGGCCCGCATCTGCCAAATTCACATACGGGCGGTTGGCCCGCAACCGTTTTTATGGCGCAATCCCCAGAATTTAGATGCAAAAAACATCCCTCGCACCGCCCCAGACGGCAAACTGCTGCTGAGATGCGTCAAACTATCGTATATGCAGGTGGCAAGCGCAGCGAGCCGGAACAAGGTCGTGATCTGGACCATTGCCGGCATCGTCGCCGCTGCCGGAGCCGGGGCCCTGGCGATCAAGATGCACCAGTGGCGCCAGCGCTCCATCACCATCCACGGCGCGGTGATCCGCCGCGACACCGATACCCGGAAACAGCTGCCCATCGCCGATGCCGAGGTCACCGCGTCCGACGGCGTCACCAGCGTCAGCACCCGCTCCGACGCGACGGGATACTTCAAGCTGGCCTATTCGCGCATCCTCTGGCCCGGCAAGACCGTATACCTCAGTTTCCGCCATCCGGATTACAAGCCGCTCGACCTCAAGCTGCAGGCCGGCCTCCACGTCACCACCCGCATCCTCTATGTCGAGGCGCTGGAGCCGGTGGCCCAGGCCGACCAGAGCGAGGAAGAAGCCAGCCGCGCCTCCGTGGTTTCAAACGTCAGGATCCGCTACACCGTGAACGCGCAGAGCGAGATGAACATCGCCACCGCGGTTAGAACATTCGAGGTGGTCAACAAGGGCAATGTGCCCTGCAATAATCGGCTGCCCTGTTCGCCCGATGGAAGCTGGAAGGCGGCGCGCGGCTCCTTGACGGTGGACGCCGGCAGCGGCAATCAGTTTCGCAACGCCCGCGTCTCCTGCATCGCGGGCCCGTGCCCCTTTACGCGCATCGACTCCACCGGCTTTGCGCAGGGCGGCCCAAGCATCACCGCGTCGGCGCTGGACTGGTCCGATACGGCCACGTTTCTGCTCGAGGCCGACGTCTTCCACACCGCCAACAAGTCCGATCTGCGCGAATCCTTTCCGGTGCAATTTGGCCGCGCGCTCAGCTTCAGCGTCCCGCCCACCCAGGAGGGCGTCAGCATCGAGGCCGAAATCGACGGCGCGCCCATGGTGTTTCCCCTGGGGCCCGATCTTTATCTCAGCTGGGCCACCTGCACCGCCGTCACCGACACAGAGGCCGACAAATCAACCGTCTACCGCTGCGAACCGAAACCCGGCTACCGATTCTGACCCGGCCAGTCGTAGGAATCGGGCCGCGCCTTGAACTCTATGCGTTGTGCGCAATTGCTCAACCCGGTACATCGAACCAATGAAACAATCGTCTCGCGGAGCTGACCCACATGAATCTCGAACAACTTGAAGCAACGGCAAAAGCCATGATGGCCGACGGCAAGGGACTGCTGGCCATGGACGAGAGCACCGGCACCTGCAACAAGCGATTTGCCAAGCTTGGCATTCCGCAGACTGAAGAGGCACGGCGCGCCTACCGCGAGCTGATTGTGACCGCCCCAGGCCTGGGCGAGAGCATCAGCGGCGCCATTCTCTTTGACGAGACCATTCGCCAGACGAAGAAAGACGGTACCCCGTTTGTCAAAGCGATCGAGGATGCCGGCATCATTCCCGGCATCAAGACCGACGAGGGCGCGGTGGACCTGCCCGCCCATCCCGGCGAAAAAATCACCGAGGGCCTCGACGGACTGCGCGGCCGGCTCCAGGAATATGCCGGCATGGGCGCGCGATTCAGCAAGTGGCGCGCGGTCATCACCATTGGCGACGGCATTCCGAGCTGGGGCTGCATCGTGGCCAACGCCGTGACGCTGGCCCGCTATGCCGGGCTCTGCCAGGAAGCTGGCCTCGTGCCGATTGTGGAGCCGGAAGTGCTGATGGATGGCGACCATACCATGAAGCAATGTTTCGACGCCACGGAAAGGGTGCTCCACGAGGTGTTTCGCCAGCTCATCACGCTGCGGGTCGCTCTCGAGGGAATGATCCTGAAGCCCAACATGGTGCTTCCCGGCCTCGATTGTGCGCACCAGGAGAGCGTGGACGAGGTCGCCGAAGCCACCGTCACCGGCCTGCTGCGGACCGTTCCCGCCGCGGTGCCCGGCGTGGCTTTTCTATCCGGTGGACAATCCAGCCAACTGGCCTCGGCGCGTTTGAATGCCATGAATGTGAAGTTCAAGACGCGGCTGCCCTGGGCGCTCACCTATTCCTACTCGCGAGCCATTCAGCAGCCGGCGCTTGATCTCTGGAAAGGCAACGATGCCAACGTTGCGGCCGCTCAGCAGGCGCTGGTGCACCGCGCCCGACTCAATCGCGCCGCCCGCATGGGCACTTACAGCCCCGATTTGGAGAAAAAATGACAGGAAACAAGCACAATCTGGCCGGAATGGGCCGCGACAGCGATGGGCCCGACCCCGGCCCCTACTGGAGACGCATGCATCGGGACTGGCGCTTCTGGGTGGGCGCGTTTCTGATGGCTGCCGCGCTGGCAATCTATGTTCTCACCGGCGATCTGGCCTGGGTTCCACGCAGCCAGCCCCGTCAGGCGCCGGCTGCAGCTGCAAATCCGTAGTTGGTTTCGGCGAGCAGCTTTGTGCTGGATACAACGGAATGCCGCCAGCCAGTACAACGTTATGCCGCCAGTAGCACGGCTGCGCGATGGCCCGCCAACATAGGCGGTACAATTTGAACCGGCCG
>Ga0302326_10026926_pt1 | contig 11607 bp, 9 predicted proteins | sample Palsa_T0_3_FD_202264 | JGI IMG/M metagenome (GOLD analysis project Ga0302326, IMG submission 202264) | Peat permafrost microbial communities from Stordalen Mire near Abisko, Sweden - Palsa_T0_3 | ecosystem: Environmental > Terrestrial > Soil > Palsa > Peat permafrost | place: Sweden: Abisko...
CGCCGGATGAATCCCGGCCAGTGGCACTCCGCCGTGCGCGATGTCTTTCTCATCGATGCGTCCGGCGAACACCGGAGACGCGGACCGGAGGCGGGGATGGCGCAGCAGAAGCCGCGCGAGTTCCGCGCCCGCGTAGCCCGTGACTCCAATCACCGCCGTCTGCACTGTGGATGTCATGACTCGAGAATGTCCCTCAGCCGCGCTTCCACTTCGCTGGCCCGGCGCGAATCGGGGCAGATCACCAGCACGGTATCGTCGCCGGCGACCGTACCCACCACATCGGGCCATTCTTCGTAGTCCAGCGCCGCGGCCACCGGCTGTGCGCCGCCCATCACGGTGCGCACCACCACCTGGTTTGCGGCCTGGCGCACGCGCAGGCCAAAGCTCGCCATCACCTCAGCTACCGACGGCGGGCCCTCGTCCTCAGCGGCCGCGGCGTGGCCGTTGCCATTGGGCAGCGCATATCCGCCGGGCCCCTTGGAGAGCTGAAGCTCGTGGATGTCGCGCGAAAGAGTGGCCTGGGTGACCGCGAATCCGCGGCGGCGGAGCTTGCGGCGCAGCTCATCCTGGTTGGTCACCAGCGAGCTCGACAGCAGCTCCCGAATCGCGTTGTGTCTCTGGATCTTCATCGCCGTCAAATCAAAAGCGCGATCTCCGGCAGGGAAACCGCGCATGTATAAATATACATGCATTCTGTATAAGTATGCAACTGGAAAACTCGATAAGAACTTGACGTCGGCGAGCCAAAGAAGCGGTATTGAAAGAGGCCAGAATGGCCCGCCGCCGGCGCGGCGATCGGCGATCAGCGGGGCAGCTGCTTTCTTCGCCGTTTTTCCCGGTACATGGCGCGGTCGGCCCTCCCGATCATGTCGCCGAGCGAATCCTGGCCATGCTCGCCGGATGTGACCGAGCCAACGCTGAGGCTGAGCGGCAATCGCCTGCCTGCCTCAGCGTTTCGTGCCGCCACGGCCGCCTGCAGCCGCTGCACGGCGATCGAGACCGCGACCGGGCTGAACTGTCCCGCCACCGTGAATTCGTCGCCTCCGATGCGCCCCAGGACATCGGTTTCGCGGAAGGTGGAAAGAAGAAGCTTTCCGGTTTCCGTAATATAGGCCGATCCGTAGGCATGCCCGAGCTCGTCGTTGATGTTTTTCAGATCGTCCAGGTCAATGAAGAGCACGGAGAACGGGAGCTGGTTGCGCCGCGCAAGTTTGAGCGCCTGCTCGGCCAGGAGGGTGAACCCCTTGCGGTTGTAGAGGCCGGTCAGATCGTCGCGCAGGGAGAGTTCGCGGATCTCCAATTCCATGCTGTTGATGCGCCAAGCAAGGTAAAGCAGGAGCAGGAGCGAGATTCCTGCCGCCGTGGAGGCGAGCAAGGCAGTGACGTAGTGCCCGGAAATGACGTTGGCATGGATCAGCCTTTCCCGTCCGATCTCCCGCAGGAACGGAAGCGCCAGCAGAATAGGCGCAAGGACCCTGGCCAGGGTGCTTCCGATCCCGCGCCCCAGGAAGATCGCCAACACGCCGTGTTCCGCCCTGCGCATCAGGACCACGGCCAGCAGCAGCAGCAGGCAAAACAGCGTCTGCGGCGAAGTCATGATGCCGGGGGAGAAATTGAACAGGCGGAGGGCGCCAAAGACGTATCCCGACACCAGGACCAAAACCGCCAGGAAGAACAGAAAGGCAGCCAGATCGGCAATGAACGCAGCGGTGCGTCCCCGCGCCCGCACCAGCGCCAGAGAAACGCCAAGGAGAGTGAACGCGCCTGCGGAATGGGGGGCCATTGGCTCAAGCAACTGCGATCCGGGCCCTCGCAGTGTCATCAGCCACCGATCGACGGAGAGCGGGAGCTGGAACACCCAACCTGCAAGAACGGCAGCGCCCAGCAGCATGACCAACGCTGCAAATACGGTGCCGACCAGCCGCATGCGCCTTGGATAACGATTTTCGCTGAGTTCGAGACTGAGCACGCTTAACAGTGCCGCAATCGCCGACTCGGCTTTCATCGCCTGCCAGCCGTCGGGAAGAATCCGGCCCAGAGCGGGGAATGCCCATGCAGCCAGGACTACCGCTCCAATCAACGTCACGGCTGCCAGGCACCCAAGCCTCACGTGGAGCAGGGCGTCCAGAAGGCTCGCGTCGGGTTCTTCATACGGCAGGGCTGCATTCTGCTTAAGCATCGGTCAGCGAGGGAGCCTCGCATTCAAAGGTGAAGAGCGCTGGGCTTGTAACCATTTTACTGTGCTCCGGATCAGGGCACGAAAGAACCTGAATCCCCTCTTCGGTTCCATCAATCGCCTACAAGGTCGGTCTTGTCTTCGTCCAGCGCCTTTCCGGCACGAGCGAGCAGCGCTTCAAGCGACTCGCGCTGCGGGTCGGGGGCTGTGACATGGCCGATCGAGAAGCTCAGAGAGTAGCTGCGTCCCGGATCGGCATTGCGATAGTTGGCTGATTCTTTGAGGCGCAGGGTCAGCGTTTCGACGATTTTCTCGCTGAAATGTCCGCCCACGGCGAACTCATCCACGCCGATGCGGCCAACCACGTCCGTCTCGCGAAAGGTGGCCTTGAGCAGTTCGGCTGTTTCCACCAGAGCCTCAGAGCCGGCACGGAACCCAAGCGAGGCGTTGATTTGCGGAATATTGTCCACATCGACAAAGAGAACCGAGAATGGAAGCCCGGAGCGGCGCGCCTGGCGCAGGGCCTGCCAGCTCAGCAAATAGAAACCGCGGCGATTGTACAGGCCGGTCAACTCATCGCGCAGGGAGAGATCGCGCACTTTTTTTTCCAGGGTGTTCATGCGCCACACCAGCATAAGCAGAACGGCAAAGCCGATCATGACCACCAGCGAGGTGACCAGGGCGCTGGCATACTCGGCAGGGATCAGCCCGGAGCGGCTGGCCTGGATGCGCGCCGGCTCGGGCAGGAAGGCAACCAGCAGCACGATGGGTGCGCAAATGCGCGCGATCCGGCCGCCGGCGCCGGCGCCCAGGAACATGTTGAACCAGCCGTACTCGGCCCGCCGCAGGAAGGCGACGAAGGCCAGCAGGACCAGCGAAAGCAGCGTGAGCAGAGGCGCGGCATCGTTCCAGGCCGCGCCGAAGAGGTGCAGCGAGCCATACAGGTTGCCCGTGACGACAATCAGGACCAGCAGGCAAAAGCCCGAGACACATGCGTCCGCCAGGTGCGATGCAATGCCCTTGGCCTCGCGCATCATGATCATAGCCACGGCCAGCAGCGCGAAAGCAGCCGCGGTGTGCAGCGGGAGCCTGCCCGACTCCGGGAATCCCGCATGATGCACCGAGAAAAGACCCGGCACAGCGGAAGTGGGATGCAGATGCCCGAGCAATGCGGTGACAGCCAGAAGACCGGTCAGGAAGCCCAGCACTTGCCCGGCCCGCACCGTCCAGCCTGAAAAACGCGGTAGTGTGAAGATGATGCTCAGAGCGCTCAGCAGTGCGGCCAGCGCGGTTTGCGGATGCATGGGCGACCAATGGCCCGCCAGCCTGCTCCCCAGCGCCGGAACCCCCCATGCGCACAGAACGAATCCGGAGATCACGATCACCGCGGCCAGGTAAATACGCTCGATGGCCGCCAGCATGCGCAGCAGGGCGGAGTCGGGCTGGTGGAGCGAAGGGGCCGCGGGCAACATAACCATCCTTGAACAGACAATACCCTAGTTTGGCTTGATTCCAATAGCGATGGGTCGATTGCACTCCCAGTCTATCTCCCGCAGGAGGCGGGGTGCCCACTCAAATGCGCCGGCGCCGGAACGGCGGTTCCAGCTCAGGAGAATTCGCCGGACGGGAAATAGAACAATTAAGCCAGAATGTTCGCACATTTCGGCGCCGATTGGCAGGTTCGATCCCCGGGCGGGCTCGAATATTGTTCGCTTGTCGAGCCGGTGCAGGCTCTGCGCTGGTACACTCTCGCTGATACACTTTCGCTTGTATGCTTCAAATGCCCGGCGCAGGATTCCCCATTCGTCCACAGACAGGAAAATGACCGCTCCCGCACCCATCGCCACCATCAATGACCTTTTTCGCCGCGTGACGTCGGCGGCCAATCCGCGCGCCATGCTGTGGCAGGATGAGTTCGGCCAGTGGCAGCCCATCGCTTCAGGCCAGGTCTACCAGCGGGTCAGGGCGCTGGCCCAGGCATTTCTGGGCTGGGGCGTGGAGAAGGGCCATCGTGTTGCCCTGGTCAGCGAGAACCGCTGGGAGTGGGCTATCACAGACTTTGCCACGCTGGCCATTGGCGCCGTGGACGTGCCCATCTATCCCACCCTGACCGGCGAACAGGTGGCGGCGCTGGTCAGCGACGCTGGCTGCCGCATCGCCGTGGTTTCCACGCGTCAGCAGTTTGACAAGCTCAACGCGGTCAGGGGGCAGACTGCGCTCGAGCGCATCGTGCTGATGGATCCCGGTGCGGTGCCTGAGGGCGCCATCGCGTTCCAGGCGCTGCTCAACGGAGCCGACGATCGCGGCGAAGAGCGCGACCCGGTGTTTGACGCACTGGCTCGCTCCGTCGATCCGCGTGACCTGGCCACGCTCATCTACACCTCCGGCACCACCGGCGAATCGAAGGGTGTGATGCTGACCCACGGCAACGTGGCCACCAATACCAATGTCGCCACGGCGGAATTCGGCTTCGATGCAACCGACTCCTGCATCTCCTTTCTGCCGCTCTCCCACATCACCGCGCGCGCCCTCGATTACGCCATGTTTTTTTACGGCGCGCAGGTCGCGTATTGCTCTCAATTCGACCGCCTCCCCCAGTCCATCCGCGAAGTGCGGCCCACAGTCATCGTTGGCGTGCCTCGCGTGTATGAAAAGATCCGCCAGGCCGTCGAACAGAAATCGTCCGCGTCGCCGATGAAGAAACGCATCCTCCGCTGGGCGGTTGGGCTCGGCGGCCATCACCGCGATGCCGTCTACGACGGCCGCCGCCCCGGTTCGCTGGGCTGGAAGCTGGCCAACAAGCTGGTCTACTCCAAGGTGCAGGAGGCGTTTGGCGGCCGCGTCTCCACATTCATCTCTGGCGGCGCGCCGCTGGGCATGGATACGGCGCAATGGTTCGCCTCGGTGGGGATTCAAATCCTGGAGGGCTACGGCCTCACCGAAACGTCGCCCGTGATCGCCATCAATACACCGATTACGCACCGCATGGGCTCGGTGGGCCGCCCGCTGTCCAACCTGGAGTGCAGACTCGAGGCCGACGCTGAACTGCTCGTTCGCGGCCCGTCGGTGTTCCAGGGCTACTGGCAGAGACCGGCCGCTAATGCCGAGTGCTTCGACGCGGATGGATGGTTTCGCACCGGCGACATCGCCCACCTCGACGCGGATGGTTTCCTCTACATCACAGACCGCAAGAAGGAACTGCTGAAAACCTCCGGCGGCAAGCTGGTGGCGCCGCAGCCGATCGAGAACAAGCTCAAGAACAACACGTTGGTGGCCCAGGCCGCGCTGGTGGGCGACCGGCACAAGTTCATCTGCGCGCTGATCGCGCCAAACTTTGCCGCGCTCGAGGAGTGGGCCCGGCAACATGGCTTTGAATGCAAAACGCGAGCGGAGTTGGTGGCCGACTCCCGCGTGTTGGCACTGTATGGCGAGATCGTAAGCGAGGTCAACGCGGGGCTGGCGCCGTTTGAGAGCCTCAAGCGTTTCCGTGTAGTAGCCGACGAGTGGACGCTCGAGAGCGGCGAGTTGACGCCCTCCATGAAGCTCAAGCGGCGCGCCATTACAAATCGTTACGCGGGGGTAATTGCCGAGTTCTACGCGGACGAATCAACCGCACGAGCCGGATAGGAAAAGTGAGCCCGCGGCCCACTTCCTTGCCGACAAAGGCACGCTTGGTCCACATGAGATGGACCCCGCGAAAGAACGGCGCGCCCCACGCGCCCACGGCCAGCAGCCCTCCAAAGATGACCACCGCGTCGATGCTGGCGCGTCCCTGGCGCGTCCAATAGGCGTTGGGGTCGAGGTTAAGCCAGAGCGCAAACTCGTCCAGCGTGAGCGCCGCGCCCACGCCATAGCTCACCGACATCAGGCGGCTGAAAAAGATCGAAGTGGGCGTGTGCGACCGGCCCAGGTCCATCAGCCAGCCGTAGCCCACCAGCAGCAGGATGAGAATGCCCCACACCAGGTGATGAATGTGCCGGCCGCCCATCGTTACCCAGCCGAACGGCCCGTGCCCATGCACAATGGAGCTGACCAGAACGCGCACGCCGGCAAACGTGACGACAAAGGCAACCGATGCAAGAAACATGCGCCGCCGAGGACGATCGGGAATCGTGGAACGGATCAGGAACCCCAGCCGCGTGAGATGCAGAAACACTAGAAATACGGCGACCACCAGGATGGCGAACGCGAGCAGAATGAGGGTTCCGGTAGCGGGCATACCTTATTGAAACACTCGGCCGCGGTCTTCCCAACTGGGAAATGTGCGGCAAAGAATCGCTTATGCGCGTGCGCCCGGTCACGATTCCGCTTGACACCCGCGCGTTACACTGTACAGGCGTCGAAAGCGCGAAGAATCCTGTCGAAAAAATTCATTCGGGAGAAGTTGCGATGCGAGTTGCTTTGCTCACCGGTGGCGGCGATTGCCCCGGCCTCAATGCTGTAATCTATGCTGCGGTCAAGAAAGGCATCAACCACTACGGCGATGAGTTCATCGGCTTTCTCGCCGGCTGGCGCGGCGTACTGGACAACAACTGGATTCCGCTGACGCTCGATGGCACCGACGGCATCCAGCTCAAGGGCGGCACCATCCTCCACTCCTCGCGCACCAATGTGAAGAAGGTGCCAGGCGGCATCGAGAAGGTGCAGGAGGTGCTCAGGGCCAATGGCATTGACGCGCTGATCGCACTGGGCGGCGACGACACGCAGTCGGTCACGCTGGCGCTCAGCGAACACGGCATCCCCTCGGTCGGCGTGCCCAAGACTATCGACAACGACATCAATGGGACCGACACCACCTTTGGCTTTGACACCGCGGTGTCCATTGCCACCGAGGCCATCGACCGCCTCCACACCACCGCCGACGCGCACAATCGCGTGATCGTGTGCGAGGTGATGGGCCGCGACGCCGGCTGGATCGCCTATGCATCCGGCGTTGCCGGCGGAGCGCACGTGATCCTGGTGCCCGAGAAAGAGATCGACATCGACCACGTGATTGCGCTCATCAAGTACAACTACGATCACGGCAAGCACTACGCCATTGTGGTGGTGGCTGAGGGCTGCCATCTGCCCGAGGTCGGCCAGGTGGTCAATCCCGACGCCAAGCGCGATTCATTCGGCCACGCGCGCCTGTCCGGCATTGGCGAGGCGCTGGCCAGCCTGATCGAGAAGAAAGCCGGCTACGAGACCCGCTCCGTCAACCTGGGCCACACCCAGCGCGGCGGCGTTCCCACTGCATACGATCGCACTCTTGGTCAGCGCTACGGCTTGCATGCCATCGACATGGTGCATGAGAAAAAGTGGGGCCGCATCGCCGTGCTTCATGGCCTCGACATCACAGACATTCCGATCAAGGAAGCAATCGCAACGAATCGCCGCCTCGATAAGCGGTTCTTTGACGTGATCGCGGATCTGGAGGCAAAGGTCTAGTCCATGCCATGAATTGGCGAAGAGCGAGAACGCAGGTATCGCACCGCCAACCTGCCAACTCGCACTCCGCGCAAGCGGAGCCAACCTGCTGCGTTCAATTTCAACCGGCTCCGCAAACGACTCTCCGCGGAGCGCCACGCACGGTCAATCGTCTCGCGTAAATTGGGATTGTGCAGTATCGCCTCTACAGTGAAGCCGATTTCGCCCAGCTCTACGCCATCGAAGAAGCATGCTTTCAGCCTCCGCTTCGATTCAGCCGCCGTTACATGCGGCAGCTTGTCGGTAGCGCGAATGCCGCGGCTTGGATCGCCGAAGACTTGGGCCAACTCGCGGGCTTTGCCGTCGTCGAATGGGCTGAGGAATCGGGCGCGCTTATCGCCTACATCCAGACCATCGAAGTTGCCGCGCAGCATCGGGGCAAGGGCGTCGGCCGCGAACTCCTGCGAGGCATCGAGGCCTCTGCGCGCGCCGCCGGCGCAAGCTTAATCTGGCTGCACGTGAGCGCAGAGAATGCTGCGGCCATCCGCCTCTACCAAGCGCAGGGATATCTTCTTCAGGGAAGGGAAGAGAACTACTACCCGCGCGGACATGCGGCGCTGATTTATGCCAGAGAATTCGACACCAGTGACCAAGTCAGCATGGTTGGAAATGAATGAGCCGGCGTCATTGAGATGCGTGCGGCTCCCATCTCATTCGCCGGCACGCGTAAAATGAAAGCAACACATGCCGTTTGTCAATCCAAATCTCCCCAAGTCGTTCCTGGGGATGCGCAGTTACACCGCGCAAACGCTGCTGCACGACCTGCTGGCCGGCATCACGGTGGGCCTGGTAGCTCTGCCGCTCGCCATGGCCTTCGGCATCGCTTCGGGAGTAACTCCGCAGGCCGGTCTCTACACCGCCGTCATCGCGGGCTTTCTCATCTCGGCGCTGGGCGGGTCGCGCACGCAGATCGGCGGGCCCACCGGCGCGTTCGTCGTGATCGTCGCCGGGATCGTGGTGCGTTTCGGGCTGCCCGGTCTGGCCATGGTCACGGTCATGGCCGGCATTCTGCTGGTCGGCATGGGGCTCACCGGCCTCGGCGCAGCGGTGCGCTTCATTCCGCGGCCCGTCGTCATCGGATTCACCAACGGCATTGCCGTGCTCATCGCATCCACCCAGATCAAGGATTTCTTCGGCCTGCGCACCGGCGAAGTGCCCAGCGAATTCTTTCAGCGCATGAGGCTGCTGATCGAGCACGCCGGCTCTGTGAATTGGGCGGCGCTCGGCCTGGGCCTCGGCACGCTCGCCATCATCGTCTTGCTGCCGCGATTGACCAGGCGCATACCGGCCTCGATCGTCGCACTGCTGTTCTGCACCGGCGTGGCCGTGCTCTTTCATCTGCCGGTCGAGACCATCGGCAGCAAGTTCGGCGGCATTCCGCGCGGCTTCCCGCCGTTTGCATGGCCGGACTTTCACGCCGAACACATTCTGCCGCTCATCCCCTCGGCGTTTACGGTGGCTATGCTGGCGGCACTCGAGAGCATGTTGTCCGCCGTCGTCGCCGACTCCATGACCGGCGACCGGCACAACCCCAACGTCGAACTCGTTGCCCAGGGCATCGCCAACATTGTGTCGCCCATGTTCGGTGGCATTCCTGCTACTGGCGCCATCGCGCGCACCGCCACCAACATCCGTTCCGGCGCGCGCTCGCCGGTCTCCGGCATGGTGCATGCGCTCACGCTGCTCGGGATTCTGCTGGTGGCGGCGCCGCTGGCCAGTTACATTCCGCTGGCCACGCTGGCTGCCGTGCTGTTTGTCGTCGCATACAACATGGGCGAGTGGCGCGAGATTGGCGCCATCCTCTCGCTCAGCCGCGCCGACATTGCGGTATGGCTTGTGACCTTTGGCCTCACCGTGTTTGCCGATCTCACGGTGGCTGTCGCCGTGGGCCTCACGCTGGCCGCGCTGCTTTATATCTATCGCATCGCGGAGACCACCACCGTATCGCCGGTGACCGACGAATATATCCGTGACGGACTGCCGCACGTGCTGCAAGGCCGCATCCTGCCGCCCTACGTCACGCTGCTGCGCATCCACGGGCCGTTTTTGTTCGGTACAACGGAGAAGTTGGAGGAGGCTACGGCCGACGTTACCGCGTTTGCATCCGTCGTGATCCTGCGCCTGCGCAATATGACCGCCATCGATGCAACCGGCATTCACTCCATCGAGACGTTTGCCAATCGCCTGCGCGCATCGGGCCGCGCGCTGCTTCTATGCGGCGCAATGCAGCAGCCGTCGAAGCTCTTGAAGGGCTCGCGCTTTCTCGATGCCGTGGGCCGCGAAAACGTGATGCCCAACGTCCAGGCCGCGCTTGACCGGGCCAAAGAGATTCACGCGGCGCATCTGGATGCGTTGGCCAGCTGAAGGCAGCGGAGCCGAATACCCGAGACTCAATTACAAGCCCCCGATCCGTGACCGATGCGCCCACAATCCCAGCCCCGGATTCCCAATGAAGAAAATCTCTTCTCCATCGACCACGTTGTACCCGTGCGTCAGCTTCTCCGGATCGTAGCGCTTCATCATTGCATTCAAATCGCCATACGCATAACCCACGCCCTCGATCTCTTCGCGCGTCAGATGTCCGGGGCACCACGTGATCTTGAATCGCCCTTCCGACGAGCCGTGAATCAGATGCGCGGCGGCGCCCAGGGCAGCGGCCAGGTCGGCGTTGCCGGCAACCGCAGCCAGCGTGGAGGGCGTGCCGCGATAACCATATTTGCGAATCATGCCGTCGATGGCGCGGTCCTCGCCAAACTCGCGCACGCCCGGCGCAAGGATGATCAGTTCTGCGCCATCCGCAAGCGCCATGCGCGTGCGATAGACAGCCTTGTTGCCGATCCACGTGGAGTGAAATTCGTGCGGATCGAGATAGACCACGGCCTTCCGGATCGGCTCATCCACAAGCGCGAAATTCACCTTGAGGCTCAACTCGGCAGCCAGGTGAAAGCACTCGGCATCGTCGCCGATGTAGAGTCCGCGCACCGCCAGCCTGCCATCCACCGCGCGCCCGATCACGGTGAGCACGTAGACGATGGGCAGGTGGCGCAGAAATCGCTCGGCGGCGTAGTTGAGCACCGCACGCACGGGATTCTCCGCGCGGCCCATCACGCGCTCCATCCCGTACACCGCGCCCAGGTAATGGCTGCGGTCGATGCCGTCGCGCCCGCCCGCGCCGATCAAAATATTCTTGGTGTAGTTGGCCATGCCCATCACTTCATGCGGCACCACCTGGCCAATGGAGAGGATCAGATCGAAGGCGCCCTGCGAGATGAGCCGGTTCACCTGCGCGGGCCACGCAAAGCTCAGCTTGCCCTCCGACTGCTCGCGAATGAACTCCGCCGGCACCTCACCCAGCGTGTCGATATCGGTGCGCCAGTTGTGCACGTGGAAGAGTTCGAGCGGGACGTCGGGATACATGTGCGCAAGCTGCTCAGGCCCCATCGGAGTATGTGTCCCGATAGCCGGCAGCACGGCCTTGAGCCGCTCGCCGTAGTATTTGTATGTGTAGCCGGTGAGCTCGCCCGCACGCTAGTGAAGGCGGCTCTGATCGGGTGGAACGGCAAGCACGCGGTCACGCGGCCCGAGCTTGCCAAGAGCTTCGACAAGCAGCGCGTCTAACTCATGCGGAGCGAGGTCGGTGTCTTCAGATCCGGTGGCGCAGTAGAGGCTCATTACAGTGCCCTATGATACGCGTTTATGACGAGAACTTACGTCGGACAATAGGTTCAGTCGTAGAATTCGACGAATCGTCTTTTCGGGTCACTGTCCCAAGTAAGATCAAAAACTGCACGGTTTGGAACGCCTGATGCTTCGCACTTCTGTATGTGTTCAGCAACTGTCATCCCTGTTCGATAGTGCGCGAATCTGATTTTCGAAGCGCCCCTCTTCGGGTTGCCACCTATTAACTTCCTGACGCGGCGAGTCAGCGGTCCGTCGTATGCGGGAATCCCAAAGTACTTTGCAGG
>Ga0302326_10026928_pt1 | contig 11606 bp, 9 predicted proteins | sample Palsa_T0_3_FD_202264 | JGI IMG/M metagenome (GOLD analysis project Ga0302326, IMG submission 202264) | Peat permafrost microbial communities from Stordalen Mire near Abisko, Sweden - Palsa_T0_3 | ecosystem: Environmental > Terrestrial > Soil > Palsa > Peat permafrost | place: Sweden: Abisko...
CAGGGGAACCAGAAGCATTATCAGGCCAACGCCGTATCCCCAGTGTTCGACGAGCTGCGCGGGCTGGTGCTCAAGACATTCGGCCTCGCTGATATGGTGCGCGCTGCCTTGTTGCCGCTGGCTCCACAAATTCGCGCTGCGTTTGTCTATGGTTCCATCGCAAAGGCTCAGGACACGGCGACCAGCGACATTGATTTAATGGTTGTCAGCGACAGCCTGAGCTACGGGGATGTCTTCTCTGCCGTGGAGCACGCCTCCCGTGATCTCGGCCGCACGGTAAATCCGACCGTGTACACCTCTCGGGAGTTCGACCGACGGGTACCCGACGGCAAGGCTTTCGTAACGCGGGTGATGAAGCAACCCAAGCTTTGGTTGATCGGAGACGAGCATGGCCTCGCCGCTTGAAAATCTGAGCGGGCCGGGCAAGGTGCTTGCGGCGGAACCGTCGGACGCGAAGGAGTTTGCGGGTCTGAAACGGTCCGGGTTGGTGCGGCTGAAGGATGCAGAGAATGCGGCCAACTCGCTCGAGAGCCGCTTCGACCTGGCCTACAACGCCGCGCACGCCCTAGCGCTGGCCGCGCTGCGCTGGCACGGCTACCGCCCAAGCAAGCGTTACATCGTGTTTCAGGTGCTACCGCACACGCTTGGTCGACGAGCGGATAGTTGCGGATCTGATTTCTGCCTGCAGATCCGTCGCAGCGAAGCTCGGTGAGTTACAGTCGCCGCAGGGTGGTGCGTCATGCAAGGCGGCTTGTGCCGCGAAATGTCGTCGATGCCTTTGCGAACATTGCGGAAGTACTGCGAGCCGATAAAGTCTGCGAGAGTTTTGCGCGACTCAGTGCTGCTCTGTTGTGCTCAGTTGTGCGCCGCTTGCGCGTATCGGGGCAAGCGGTGATGGGTGCTTTGTCGCCGCTTCCTTATGCGCATCTCGCGCCTGATCAGCGATGCGAAATGGTCGCGAAGCTGGATGAGCGGCCATGGATCGCTGATCCTCTTCCACAGCACGATCACCGTCTCCAGGCGGCCAAGACCGGGCGCTGACGGTGCCGAACTGCTCGCCGCTAAGCTGCCGCTCGCGGATTGGCGAGACTCTGCCATTCACGCAGGGTCTCGTGTGCAAAATCCTCATAAGCGCGGGGTTCGTGGCCTAATAGCCTTGTTAATGTCGCGGCGTCACCGTCCTCGGCAACAAAACCGCGCTCAAGATACCCCTGAAACATCATGCGAATATCGAACGCCGCCCATGAGGGGGCGTGTTTGCGCATTTGTTCCTCGAAGGTATCCAGGTTGTCTCCCGCATATTTGATCTCCTTGCCGAGTACCTTGCTCCAGATTGACGCGGCTTTCGGACCGCTTAGAATCGCCGGGCCATTCACGTTATAAGTTTTCCCAAAGTGTTTGTCGGACATCAGCGTGATTGCGGTGGCTTCGGCTATGTCGCGAATATCGACTGCCGATATACCAACGAGTCCAAGCGGATTGGGATACACGGACATCTTGGTGAGGATGTCTTTAAAGGACGCGTCGTTCTGGAAAAAATAGTTTGGACGAATGATTGTATACGGCACATCAAATTCTTGGATCGCGCTCTCTATAGCGAGCTTCGAGGCGAAGTGCGGAACATCCTTGAAATGCTCAACTCGAAACACCGAGTGGTAGACGATGTGCGACAGCTTGCGTTTTTTGGCGAGATCGTAGGCAATCAGCCCCTGGGTCAACTCATCGGGAGTGACAGCGTTGAGAAGATATAATTTGTCGACGCCCTGCAGCGCCTTTTCGATCGAGACTGGATCGAGCAGGTCACCTACGATCACCTCTACCCCGGGTATAGATTTCACGTCGGGTTTGCGCACCAAGACCCGAACATCGGCATCCCGCTTTTTCAGCTCTTTGACGACTTCTGAGCCGACGTGGCCGGTGCCGCCAATGACTAATATTTTCATTTGGGATTTTTCCTAGATTGGATGGAGTTAGCGACGCTGCGCCGGCGAGACTGGAATCTCCGTCGGAGAACATCCTCAATTGCATGAGGATAAAGACATTCGCTCAGCAGTTCGGTGGTCGAGCGTACATAACGGCAACATTTGGGCGCGCGAGCTACGCAGGATCGCACGGCCGCCTGGTCAAGAAGCCAACTGCCGCACTAGAAAGTGCGATTAATCAAGGCCGCGTCGCCGCCGTCACGGCGCGCGGCTTAATCGAGATGCAGGGTGGCGCGCTTCATGCGTGTTCGAGCGGCATTTCGATTGAAACATCTGCGAGGGCTGTCGCAATCGCCTGGTAACGAGCGTCGTGCGAAATAGATCGCACAATCTGCAAATTCGAGGCCAGCCATGAGTCAGTGCGTCGAACAGGAGGCCACCTTTAAGCTCTCTGACAGTGCTCAGTCCAGGCAATGCAAACTTGGGACTTTGTCAGTGTCAGCGCAAAAGCCATCCGGCAATGGTGTTTCATCCGCTGACCTGCAGGGCGAAGGGATGCGCAGCCCGATTGGCCACAGCCGAGCACGGGCCCTGCTACACCGCGGCTTCATAGGCGCGGGCGCGGTACTGCTGATAGCCGCCTTCGGCACCGACACCATCTATTACGCGACCGCGCTCTGGCAGTGGGCAAACTTCTCCGCCTGGCTCATCACGGTTGGGCTGATCGTCATGCTCCTCGCCGTCCTGTTACTGCTGATCGACTTCGCGACAGGACGCGCCGGGCGGCTCAACACGGGTTCCTTCATCCTGGTTAGCGCTGCCGCCCTGCTGTCTTTGGTCAACGCGTTCGGCCGACAGGCTCCCAGCATCCGCAATCTTAACGAACACCCGCATCGCCCCGAACTTGTCCATGGGCGTATTATCACGAAAAACGGGAAGATGTCTCTCTGAATCCCCAGATACTCACCAGAACTGGAAGACTCCGTAATTCGGTCGTTGGATGACAGAACAGAGGAGCGAGCTATGAAGATCTGCGTATTCGGCGCCGGGGCGATCGGCGGTTACATGGCGGGGGAACTCGCATTGGCGGGCCATGATGTGTGTGCAATTGCTCGCGGTGCGCATCTGGCGGCCATTCGGAGCCACGGGCTCAAGTTAATCGTGGAGGGGCAGACGCGCAAGGTAGACCTGCCGGCAAGCGACGACCCCGCTACGTTTGGTCCGCAGGACGTCGTGATCTGCGCGCTGAAGGCGCAGCAGGCCCACGCCAGCGCGGGCGCGTTCGCTCCGCTCCTCGGTCCGCGTACCGCTGTTCTCACAGCGATGAACGGCATTCCCTGGTGGTATTTCTACAAGGAGCGCGGCCCGCTAGACGGCCATCATTTGGAAAGTGTCGATCCCGGCGCCGCGCAATGGAATGCGATTGGACCAGAGCGCGCCATCGGCTGCGTCGTCGATCCCGCCTGCGAGGTCGTGGCGCCCGGGGTGATCGAACATCGCCTGTTCAAGCGCTTCACTATAGGCGAACCCGACGGCTCCGCCTCGGACCGCATCGTGGCCCTGCGCGATGCCCTGGTTTCTGCCGGATTCGACGCGCCGATCCGCGACACAATCCGCTGGAACATCTGGCTCAAGCTCTGGGGCAACGTCTGTTTCAACCCGATCAGCGCCCTTACTCTCGCGACCCTGGATCGCGTAACCTCCGAGCCCGGCCTCCGCGCCCTATGCAAATCCATGATGGCCGAAGCTCAGGCGATAACTACATCGCTCGGTCTCAACATTGCAGAACAAATGATGGAGAGGCGACTGAACGCAGCAGGTTCCGTCGTCGGTCACAAAATTTCAATGTTGCAAGATCTCGAACGAGGCCGATCTTTAGAGATCGATGCACTCGTCACCGCCGTCCAGGAAATGGGGCGCCTCGTCAAGGTCGCAACACCAACGATCGACACGGTGCTTGCGTTGGTACAGGAACGTGGCCGGCAGGCTGGACTCTACGGCAATGACGCCTAGCGCTAAACCTGCGCTTTCCTGCGCCAAACAGGGCAGGCCTCGTGCCGCAGTTATCGCCCGCGCAATAGAAAAAAGAAGAAGACAGTGACCATGGACAATGCGTCTTAGGGCCGGTCGAGGCTGGTGGCAGGCAGCCCTCTAACGTCCTCAGTCCAGGATGTCTATGATTTCAATCCGCGGCTGTTCGAGGAAGACAAGCTCATCGTCGAATCGCAGAAGCCCGAATGTCTGCCGCTTGATCCGTCACTCGAGGCGCATATTGCGGCCGATCGCAGCTCGATCACCTATCGCCGCGGTCTTCGTGACATGGGGTTTGGTCGATTCTTCATCTCATAGAGCGTGCTAGGGTATCAGGACCACGCGGAAGCGCGCCTTGCCGCTCAACATATGTTGATACGCATCGGCCGCTTTCGCCAGGGGAAAGTTCTCGATCACTGGGCGCACGTTCGACTGCACGCTGAATTTCAGCGTGTCTTCGGAATCTGGCGCAGTGCCTGACGGCCAACCGGCGATGGAACGGCGCGTGCTGATGAGCAGGAGGGGCGGAACTTCGATCGGTTCACCGCTGGCGCCTACCACCAGGAGTTTGCCGTCGATGCCCAACCCTGCCACTACCGAGCTCATGGTCTTGGCGTCCGTGACGGTGGCCAGGATTACTTTGGCGCCACCCAGTTTGCTCAATTCTTCGGCTGCGTTTTGCGCGGTGCTGTCGATATAGATGTGTGCGCCGAGTTTCTTCGCTAAAGGTCCCTTGTCGGCACCGCGCGCAATGGCCACGGTTTTAAATCCCATCTTGGCGGCGAACTGCACGCCTAAATGACCCAGGCCGCCGACGCCGAGAACTGCGACCAGATCGCCCGGGCCGGCGCCGCTGTGCCTGAGCGCATTGAAGGTGGTGATACCCGCGCAGAGCAGGGGCGCCGCATGTTCGGATTTGAGATCGTCCGGCACGGAGGCGAGCGCCTCGAACGGCGCAATCATGTACTCGGCATAGCCGCCGTCGTAGGAGATGCCGGGAATCTGGCCGTTGGCGCAGGTGATGAAATCGCCGCGACGACAGGAGTGGCAATGTCCGCAATGACCGCCGTGCCAGCCCACGCCAACCTGCATGCCTTTTTTCCAGTCGGGTACATCGGCCCCCACGGCATCGATGCTGCCCACCACCTCGTGGCCCGGTACCCGCGGATACTGAATGCCGGGAAAGCCACCGGTCACGGTGAACATGTCGCTGTGGCATACACCGCAGGCTTGCACTTTGATGCGCACCTGGCGCGGCTTAGGTTCCGGGATGTCGCGCTCGACGAGTTCGAGATTGGCATTGGGCCTGGCAACCTGAACGGCTTTCATTCGCGGCATAAGGATTTCCTTTTCAATGTGCTTTGGTCTCATCATCCGAATTACATGCAGCCATCCGCCCCTCATGCTCAGGGAGCTCGAGTCGCGGTGAGCGGCGCTTACGCACCGCGGCGCCGGCGGAACAGCGGGTAGAGAGGCAGCGCGAGCAGTATCAGCACCAGCGTCGTGATCGATTCCTTGGACGTGGTGATGAACGCGCTCACGACGATCCACACCATCACCAGCACGAACAGCAGCGGCACCAGCGGGTAGCCGGGCAGGCGGTAGGGGCGTGGCATGTCCGGCCAGCGCCGCCGCAGAACCATCACCGCGAGCGCCACCGGGATCCAGAACAGCGCGTACGACATCACCGCCATGTTGGTGAGCTGATCGAAGGTGCCCGAGACTGCCAGCAACGCCGCCCAGACGCACAGCAGCACGAGCGAGATGACCGGCACGCGCGTGCGCGGGCTTAAGGTACCGAACGGGGCGAAGAACAGCCCATCGCGCGCCGCGGCGTAGGCGACGCGGGCGCGCGTCAGGATGGTGCCGTTCAGTGAGCCGGCGGCGGAGATCAGAAAGATCAATGCGGCGACCGGCGCGGCGCGCATGCCGAGGAAGGTCTGCACGGCGCGCGCGGCCACTGACGGGGCGTCCGGGTAGGCCGTGGAGTTGGAGCTTGCGACCTGCCAGAAGGGCAGCGCATACAGGTACGCGATGTTGACGCCGAGATAGATGGCGAGCACCAGCAGCGTGCCGCCGATGATCGCGCGCGGCAGGTTGCGCTGCGGCTCCTGCACCTCGCCGGCCGCCATCGGCAGATATTGCCAGCCGCTGTAAGCCCACAGCGCCGCGAACATCGCCGTGCCGAAACCGGCAAGTCCGCCGTTCGCGATCGCAACCGGCGCATGCAGGTTGGCGGCCCCGGCGCCCTCACCGAATACAAACACGCCGAGCGTTATCGCGAGGATCGCAGCCACCTTGGCCACGGTGAGCAGCGTCTGCACGCGGCCACCGAGAATGACGCCCAGGCAGTTGATGAGCGCGAACAGCGCGATCACGCCGATCGCGATGAGCTGTCGCAGGCCGAAGCTGAGCGTGTAGTCGACCCCCAGCAGGTGTACGCTGCGCGCTAGCCACTGGGCGCCGAAGGGATGGATGTCGCCCAGGAAGATCGCCACCGCGGCGCCGTAGGCGGCCACGCTCGCGCCGCCGAGCACGAAGCTGTTGCAGGCGTAGAGGAAACCCGGGATCTCGCCGAAGGCGGCCCGCAGGTAGACGTATTCCCCGCCCGCGTCGGGCAGCAGCGCGCCGAGTTCGGCGAAGCACAGCGCGCCGAGGATCGCCACCGCGCCGGCCACGGCCCAGGCCGCCACCACCAGCGCCGGCGACCCGACCGCCTGGGCCATGGCGGCGGTCTTGAGAAACACGCCCGTGCCGATGGTGATCCCGACCACGAGCGAGGTGGCGTGCGTCAGGTTCAGGTCGCGGCGCGGCTGCAAGTCCTGTGCGGGCATGCGTCTATCGTACAACTGCCCGCGCAGCGATGCGTACAGCTCCTGGGCAGGCATGGTGCCGTCTCGGTTGCGAACCGCTTGCGGCTTAGCAGTTCGGATGTGAAACTCCTGCATGGGGACAGGGATCTAAGATCAATCAATGAGCGTACCGAAGCTCAATTGGAATAAAATCTTCGAGTTCGCGTGGCGGATTCTCGTATTCGTCGTCGCCATTGGGATCATCATCGTCGTATCGACAAATTGGACGCGCTGGGAGGGTGGTGCAGGGTGGCAGAGGACGAACGATGCGTACCTGCAAGCGGATTTGACGCCCATATCCGCCAAGGTTGCAGGCTACGTGCGCGAGCTTCCGATCCAGGACTACGAACACGTGCGCAAAGGGCAGGTACTCGCCCAATTGGTCGAGGATGACTATCGCGCCGCTGTGGCGCAGGCTGAAGCCGGCGTCGCAACTGCGATGGCGCAAGCCCAGGCGTTGAGGGCGCAACAGGAGCTGCAGCACGCGAATGTCGAAGCGGCTCGTGCCGTAGTGGTATCCACCATAGCGTCTTTCAAGCAGAATGACCGCGACCTTGCGAGGCAGCGCCGTCTTCTCGAGACGGGTTCTTCTTCCACCGAGGCGAGCGAAAAGCTGGCCACTGCACACGCTCAACTCGAAGCGCAACTCATGCAAAGCCGGGCGCTGGCACTTGCCGCCGAGCGCCAACTCAATGTACTTGACGCGCAGCTCTTACAGAGTGAGGCGGCCATCGCCGCCCAGGGCGCTGCACTCGATGCCGCCAAGCTCAATCTTGGCTACACGACGATAACCGCAACCCAGGACGGGGTGATCGGACAGCGACAGGTGAAACCCGGACAGTTGGTCGGTGTGGGCAGTCAGATCACGACCCTCACGCCTTTGCCGAAGGTGTGGGTGATCGCAAACTATAAGGAAACGCAGCTGACACATATGGCGGTCGGACAAAAGGCCGAAATCACCGTCGACACCTTTCCGGGACATACGCTGCATGGACATTTGCTGGCGTTCGCTCCGGCATCGGGCGCCGAGTTCGCGCTGCTGCCGCCCGACAATGCGACCGGCAATTTCACCAAGGTCGTGCAGCGCATCGCCGTGAAGATTGCAATCGACGACGCGGACGGTCTAGCTGATCGACTGGTGCCCGGCATGTCGGTCGAAGCTAAAGTCGATGCCGGAGACGGCTGGCGCAAATGAACGCGATCGTCCCCGGTTCTGGTTTGTCCGCGCCGACGCTGCCCTCGCCGCCGACTTCCATTCCGTGGCTAGGGCTCGTCGCGGTGCTCATGGGTACATTCATATCGACATTGAACGGGCGGCTGTCGACGTTCGGTCTTGCTGACATCCGCGGCGCCGTGGGCGCCGGATTCGACGAGGGGGCGTGGATCACCACGGCGCAAACCGTCGCACAGATGTTCATAACGCTCGCGGCCATCTGGATGGGCGCCGCCTACGGCCCTCGTCGGGTATTGATCGGCGCCTCCATCGCGTTTGCGGTCATTTCCTTGTTAACCCCGTACTCGGCAACGTTGCCCATGCTGTTGACGATGCAGTTTTTGGGCGGACTGGCCTCGGGGTGCTTCATACCGCTCACTTTGAGTTTCATATTGCTGAACATGCCTCCAAAGTATTGGGCTTTCGGCATCGCGCTTTACGCACTCAATCTCGAGTTGTCACTCAACATATCGGCCTCACTCGAGGGCTGGTACGTCGAACATCACTCCTGGCGATGGATCTTTTGGCAGAACGTGCCCCTGGCCCTGATCATGTCGCTGTGTCTGCGGCGTGGTATGGCCATCAAACCGATCACCGTACGTCCCCCACCTGATGTGTTCGCTCTGCTGGCGGGCGGCTCCGGACTGGCGTTGCTCTATGCGGCCCTCGATCAAGGCAATAGGCTCGACTGGCTCAACTCTGGAGTGGTGTGGGGATTGCTATCTGCCGGAACTTTGGTGCTGGTGGCCTTTGTTTTCCATGAGTCGCACACCGCTCGTCCGCTGTTGAATCTCAAAGTCGTCTTCGGCGCGCCCATGCCGGGTCTATTTCTCTTGATCGCGTTCCTTCGATTGACGATCCTCGCTACGGCATATTTGATTCCCCTGTTTTTGGGCTCAGTGCGCGGCTATCGCGCCCTGGAAGTCGGTCAAACGCTCATCTGGATCGCAGTTCCGCAGCTCATTTTTTGTCCGCTCGCGGCGTTGATGCTGCGCCGATCGGATGCCAGGCTCGTGGCTTCGATCGGTTTCATTTTCATCAGCGTTGCCTGTCTGATGGTCGCTTACAACCTGACTCCCATCTGGGGCTCGGATCAGTTTCTACCCTCCCAGCTCCTGCAGTCCGTCGGGCAAAGCTTTGCGCTGTCCGGCGTTATATTCTTCGGAGTTCTGCACTTGAAGCCCCAAGATGCGCTGACGTTCGGCGCCGTGCTTCAAACAGCCCGGCTCATGGGCGGAGAGATCGGGACGGCGCTAGTGACCACTCTGGCTCGGGTTCGCGGACAGGTGGCATCGAACCTGATCGGCCAGCACGTACAGCTGGGCGATGCTCGAGTCATCCAGCGCGTGAGCGCGTATGGCGCCGCGACGACGCGAGTCATAGACCCGATCGGCGCCGTTAGCCGGGGCCAGCAGGTATTGGGAAATGTCGTGCGGGCTGCTGCGACCACCCAGGCGGTCATCGATGGGTTCGTCGCGATCGGCGCTCTTACGGCGGTGGCGTTGCTGTTCGTGGTATTGAGAAGCGCTCCTCCGGAGGGACCGGCGTCCGCGCCGCCGCTGTTTCGCGTGCGCGGATCGAATTCGCCATGATGCGAGCGTCCCGGATCGTTGCGATCGGGGCCGTCGTCGTGGCACCTCTTGCTGCCTGCCGAGTGGGCCCCAACTATCACGCACCCGCGCTGCCGCCGGGCGCCGAGGCGCCCTTGACGTCCTTGAATACTTCGGCCGAGACGCTGACGCCTCCGCCGGATGCGTGGTGGCGGCTGTACGATGACTCACGGCTCGACGCGCTGGTGCAGGAGGCGCTTGCAGCTAACCGCACCCTCGCCGCCGCCGACGCGAATTTCGCTGCGGCTCGGGCCGTGGTGTCGACGGCGCAGGTCAATCGATACCCATCGACAGCGGCGGTTGCCGGCGGCGTGTATGGGCGCGATGCCGTCACAGATGAGATCCTGGAGCTTGGCGGACATCGCCCGCAGACGATCTGGCTGCTCGAAGACGTCCTTCAAGCCGCATACGAGGTCGATCTGTTCGGTCGCGTCCACCGCTTGATTGAAGCGGCGAATGCCAATGCGGGCTCGGTCGCCGCGGCGCGCGACAGCGTGCGGGTGGTGGTGGCTGCGGAATCTGCGCGCGCCTATGCTGCAGTCTGTGCGCTCGGAGAAGAACTCGACGTTGCCCGCCATTCCCTTGCGGTCGTATCCCGCGAGGCCGATATCACCGTGCGACGCCACGAGGCTGGAGCGAATTCCGATTACGATGTCACGCGGTCCCAGGCGTTGGTGGCACAGGTCCGATCGAGTATTCCGCAGCTCGAGGGCCAACGGCGAGCGGCACTGTTCGAGCTGACCGCGCTTCTCGGCCGCACTCCTGTCCAGGCGCCGAATGATCTGGAGGGGTGTGTGACGCCGCCGCGCCTCGTGGCGCTCATTCCGGTGGGTGATGGGTCGGCACTCATCAAGCGCCGCCCGGATGTGCGCCAGGCTGAGCGGCGATTGGCGGCCGCGACCGCCGAGATCGGCGTGGCGACGGCTGACCTGTATCCCACCATCCGCTTGGTCGGACTTTACGGTGGCGCGGCGACAGAACTGCCCCAGCTCAACACCAATATCGGTCGCACCTGGGGTGTCGGCCCTACGATCAGCTGGTCATTCCCCAATCTGGCCGGACCGCGCGCGCGGGTACGGCAAGCCAAGGCCGCACAAGCGGCCGCGCTGGCGTCGTTTGATGCCGTGGTGCTCACCGCTCTCAAGGAGACCGAACAGGCACTTACGTTGTACAGCGCGGCGCTCGAGAATCGACAGTCGCTCGGCGACGCGCGGGATAAGGTGGATGCAGCGTACGGCATGGCGCATGATCAGTTTCTCGCCGGCTCATTAAGCGCCCTCGAGCTGCTCACTACGGAAGCATCGTTGGTCACAGTCGACGCGGCGGTCGCCGCATCCGATGCCGCGTTGGTTCAAGACCAGATCGCCGTGTTTAAAGCGCTGGGCGGCGGTTGGCGCAGCGATAGCCAACGCAGCCCCTGAAGGCGATATGAAAACTCACATTCGTGAGCCAAGCAATCACCGCCAGGCAAGCCGTGGCGAGGCAGAAGCCGTCCTCAAGGAGTATGGGAGATGAAGTACAGGAAACTGGGGAATACCGGACTCATCGTGAGCGAAGTAGCGCTTGGGACGATGCAGTTCGGCGGCAAGATGAACATGGGTAACCTCGGTCAGGAGGACACAACGCGAATGGTGAAGCTAGCCCTGGATTGGGGCATCAACTTCATTGATACCGCGGACGTGTACAGCCTCGGGGAGAGCGAAACTCTGGTGGGTAATGCTTTGAAGGGCGTGAGGGCCGAGATCGTCCTCGCCACCAAAGTCCGGCTCCCCATGAGCGCAAATCTCAATCGAAGCGGCGCGACCCGGGTGAACATCATGCGGGAAGTGGAGGACAGTCTCCAACGGCTGCAGACCGATTACATCGATCTCTACCAGGTGCATGGATGGGACAGCAACACGCCGCTCGAGGAGACACTGCGGACGCTCGACGATGTTGTGCGCCAGGGGAAGGTCCGCTATATCGGGCTCTCCAACTT
>Ga0302326_10026929_pt1 | contig 11606 bp, 3 predicted proteins | sample Palsa_T0_3_FD_202264 | JGI IMG/M metagenome (GOLD analysis project Ga0302326, IMG submission 202264) | Peat permafrost microbial communities from Stordalen Mire near Abisko, Sweden - Palsa_T0_3 | ecosystem: Environmental > Terrestrial > Soil > Palsa > Peat permafrost | place: Sweden: Abisko...
ATCGATCCGTCTCCAGCCTGCGGGCCCAGGGCCTGACCGCCGACGTCGTCGCCGGGACCGATGAAGAAGTCGTCCGCATCGGCCCGCTGACCACTTTCGCCGACGCCCGAGCCGTGCAGATCCGCCTAGCGGCGAGTTACCCCGGCGCGGTGATCGTGCCGTGAGCAGGGTGCAGGGTTCAGTGGTCAGGGTTCAGGGTTCAGTGAAGAGGGAGGCCCGCATTTTCCTGAACCCTGAACCCTGAACCCTAACCACTCAACTCGTGCTCAAACGTAAGAAGGTCAACCGATGCCCACGCAATCTGCGCCCGATGAATTCCTGGCTCCGCCCACCACCGATCCCACGCCGATCTTCGACACATTCCGCGGCAACTATGGCACCGAGCTGCTGGTCGCTGCCATCGCGCATCTCGGTCTGTTCGAAATTCTCACCGCCGGTCCGCTCTCGTTTGAAAATCTTCGCGGCCGGCTCCGCTTGAATCCCCGGCCGGCGAACGTCCTGTTGACCGGCCTGGCGGCGATGAAGCTGCTCGCCCGCCAGGACGGCCCCGATGGCGGAATTTACCAGCTCACGCCGCTTGCCGAGGAACATCTGCTGCCCGGCCGCCCGCTCTACGTCGGCGGCTACGTCACGCAGGCGGCCAAGAGCGCCGGCGTTCGCGAGCTGGTCGATCGCCTGCGATCCGACCGCGCCACCGTCGAGCGGACCGGCGCCACCGATGCCAAGGGAACAGCGTTCACATTCCGCCCCGGAACCGAGTCGGCCATGGATAGCGACGAGACCGCGCGATCGCTGACGATGATTTTGGCCGGCCGCGCCAAAAACGTCGCCCCGGTCCTGGCCGACCGGTTGCCGCTGCCGGAGACGAAACTGCTGCTCGACATCGGCGGCGGGACGGGCATCTACGCGTTTGCGCTGTTGCAGCGCAATCCGTCTTTGCGGGCAATCGTCTGGGACCGCGCGTCGGTTTTGAAGGTCGCCCACGAGATGGCGCTCCAGCACGGCGTGGCCGACCGCGTCGAGTTTCGCCCCGGCGACATGTTCCACGATCCCGTGCCGACGGGCTGCGACGCGATGCTGCTCTCCAATGTCCTGCACGACTGGGACGTGCCCGAGTGCGAGGCTCTCGTCAGCCGCTGCGCCGCCGCGCTCCCGCCAGGCGGGCGATTGCTGATTCACGATGTCTTTCTGAACGACAATCTCGACGGCCCGCTGCCGATTGCGCTCTACTCGGCCGCGCTGTTCTGCATCACCGAAGGACGTGCATACAGCGGCAAGGAGTATCGGCAATGGATGCAAGCCGCGGGACTTTCGCCGGAACCGATCGTTCCAACGCTGGTCAACTGCGGCGTGTTGGCGGGAATCAAAGAATGACGGCAGGGCGTTCAATCGCCGCATCATTTTCTGATCCGCTCTCGCGGACCAGGGCCCCTCGATTAGTCACGCCCCCAGTTCCACTTCCACCTCATGCGGCTTGCGGTCATCCACCATCGGAATTCTCGCATCGGGGAGCGCTTCGCCATCGAGCTTCACGCTCACGACTTTCGTGCCGGCGGCGGGGTTGTTGATGCTCAGATGATAAAACGTTTCGCGGTAGCGGTAATGCATCTTGAACGACTTCCAATCCGCCGGAACGCACGGGGCGATGCGCAGATGATCCACCTCCAGGTGCAGGCCCAATAGCGACTCGGTGATCAGGCGGTACATCCACCCCGCCGAGCCGGTGTACCATGTCCATCCGCCGCGGCCGACGTGGGGAGAGACGGCATACACGTCCGCCGCGACGACGTACGGTTCGGCCTTATAAACGGCGATCTTCTTGAGCGTCGAGGCGTGGCTCACCGGATTGATCAGATTGAACAGCTCCCAGGCACGCCGGGCATCGTTCAAGGCCGCGAAAGCCATGACCGTCCAGACCGCGGCGTGGGTGTATTGCCCGCCGTTTTCGCGGACGCCGGGAACGTAGCCGCGGATGTAGCCGGGGTTGAGATCGGACTTGTCAAACGGCGGATCGAAGAGCTGAATGAGCTGGGTATTGCGGCGAACCAGCCGGTGGTCGACTTCATCCATGGCCTGGCGGGAGCGAACCGGGTCGCCGGCGCCGGAGATGATCGCCCAGCTCTGCGGGATCGAATCGATCTGGCATTCGGGGTTGGTGGCCGAGCCCAGCGGCTCGCCGTTGTCGAAATAGGCCCGGCGATACCATTGTCCGTCCCAGGCGTTTTCCTCGATGTTGCGCTGCAATCGCGCGGCCTCGGCGGCGCAGGTCTGGGCGAACGGGGCGTCGTTGCGGCGGGCCGCCAGTTGCGAGAATTGCGTCAGCACGTCGTAGAGGAAAAACGCGAGCCAGACGCTTTCGCCGCGGCCGTGCTCGCCGACCAGGTTCATCCCGTCGTTCCAATCGCCGCAGCCCATCAGCGGCAGATGGTGCGAGCCGAAGCGCAGGCCGTTCTTGATCGCCCGGCAACAGTGCTCGTAAAACGATCCGACATCGTCGGAAATCTGCGGCCGATCGTAATAACTCTCCTCCTCCGGCCGCAGCGGCCGGGCTTCGAGAAACGGCATGCGCTCATCGAGCACGCCGGTGTCGCCGGTGCCCAAGACGTATCGGCAGGCGACGTAGGGGAGCCAGAGATAGTCGTCAGAAAAATGCGTTCGCACGCCGCGGCCGCTGGGGGGATGCCACCAATGCTGCACGTCACCCTCGCGGAATTGCCGGCCAGCTGAGCGGAGCAGTTGCTCGCGCAGGAGCCGCGGCTCGGCATGGAGCAGGGCCATCGAATCCTGCAACTGATCGCGGAAACCGTAGGCTCCGCCGGATTGATAAAACCCGGTGCGGGCCCACATCCGGCAGGCAAGAGTTTGATAGAGCAGCCAGCCGTTGGCCAGGAAATTGACCGAGTCATCGGGCGTTTCGACGTGAACGACCCCGAGCGTGTGGTTCCAGTAATTCCAGACGCCCTCGAGGGCCGAGTGGGCGTTGGCCGCGCCGCGGAAGCGCTGCACCAGGGCGCGGGCACGGTCGGCGCCGATGGCGGACCCGAGCGTGAAGATCACCTCGCGGTCCTGCTCGTCCTCGAGCTCGAAAATGACCTGCAATGCCGCCGCGGGATCGAGGCCCGCGCCCACGCGGTTGGAGAGGCGGGCGCGGTGCATGGCCGCGGGATCGGCCGGCAGGCCGTTGCGGCCGAGGAACTCGGTGCGGTCGCCGGTGACGGACCGCGACGAATCGGCGGCGTCGAAGAAGACGACGCGGTCGGCAAATTCCTGGCTGTAGGAATTGCGGGCAAAGAGCGCGGCGGTCTTGGGATCCAGCTCGGTGACGACGTGCATCGCGGTCTTGTCGCGCTGCTCGCCGAGCACCAGCTCCCAGAAGCCGGTGAAGGACAATCGCCGGGTTCGCCCCGAGCGGTTGAACGCCTTGAGATGGACGAATTTGACCGATGCATCGACGGCGACGAAGACCGTCAATTCGCTGGCGATACCGTCTTCCTCGTACTCGAAGATGCTGTAGCCGAACCCGTGGCGGGCGACGTAGGGCATGGTACCGCGGGCGGGCAGGGGCGTGGGGGACCAGAATCGGCCGGTGTCCTCGTCCCGGAGATAGAGCGCTTCGCCGGAGAGATCGCCGACGGGGTCGTTGTACCAGGGCGTGATGCGAAACTCGTGGCTGTTTTCCGCCCAGGTGTAGACCGAGCCGCTCTCGCTGACCACGGTGCCGAACTGGGCGTTGGCGATGACGTTGCACCAAGGGAGCGGAGTGGTGGCATCCGGCTTGAGGATGGTGACGTATTCCCGGCCGTCGCGGGTGAAGCCGCCGAAGCCGTTGTAGTACGCCAGATCGCGGCGCGGCGCCTCGGCGGCGGTGAGCGGCTCGGTCCGGCGCGAGCGCACGATCTTCAGCGCCGGCAGCAGCGGCTCGGCCCGCGTCCGCCGCTCGATCTGCTCGCCCAGCGTTCCGGCTTCCTCCAGCAGAATGACGCGCGCCACCGCCTGCAGCAGGACGCGGTCTTCCTCGGAGAGCTGCTCTCCGCGGCGGACGAAAACGCCGCCGGGCCTGTCCAGCAGCGCCGCCTCGGGGCTGGCGGCCAGCAGGCTGGTGATCGTCTCGTGCAGGTTCTGGCGATAGACCGAATTGTCTTCGTTCCAGATGACCAGATCGACGGCCAGTCCCTTGTTGCGCCAGTAAGCGTGCGCCTGGATCGCCTGCCGCACCAGGTTGAGCCCCGCCTGGTCGCGGACGCGCACCAGCACGATCGGCAGATCGCCGGAAATTCCGTAGCCCCACAATCCGCTCTGCCCGCGACGATTGCGGGCGATGACGCTGGGATTGGCCCGCCGCAGGGCCGTGGGATAGACCACCGATCCCGCCAGCCGCCCGTATAACTGGGCATCGGCCTCGGCGGCGTTGAGATGCTGCAGCACCACCAGCGCGTGCGTCCAGGCCAGCTCGAAAACGCGATCGGCCAGACGCGGGTCGTGATATTTTTCCAGCAGTGAATTAACCGCATCGAGCGTCTCGGCGGCGCCGGTGATGATGTCGATGCGCGCCGATTCATCGGGGGCGATGCGCACGGTTCGCCGGATCGCCACGATTGGATCGAGCACCGATCCCTCGCTGTTGGACAGCGCGCCGGGGCGAACCAGCGCGGCCGGATTCGCCGGCGTGCGCCCCCGGCCGATGAAGCGGAACCGATCGGTCTCGAACGATGCGTCGCCGACGGTCTGGCCCTGCACGGTCATCAGGTGAAGCATGTGCGGCGGGCGCTCGCCGATCGAGCGCGGCCGCCGCGTGCAGAAAATCGCCTGCCGGGCCCGCTCCAGCCTCGTCTGCACGAACAGGTTGCTGAAAGCAGGGTGAGCCGAGTCCCCGGCGGCGGGGGCGAGAACCACCTCGGCGTAGCTGGTGATCTCGATGGTGCGCGGCTCGGCCGAGCGATTGGTGATCGTCAGCCGGCGCAGCTCGATGTCATCCTCCGGCGAGACGGAGATTTCTGTGTGCGTGTCGATGCCCAGGTCGCGCCGCCGGAACTCGGCGCGGGCCTGGGTGAAGATCGCCTCGTAAAGCTTGCTGGGAACCAGAGTCGGTTGGAAGGCGTTGGACCAGAATTTGTTGCTCTCGACGTCGCGCATGTAAACGAAGCTGCCCCAGGCGTCGCGGGTGACATCTTCGCGCCAGCGGGTGACGGCCAGGTCGCGCCATCGGCTGTAGCCCCCGCCGGCGCTGCTGACCATGACGTGATAGCGGCCGTTGGAGAGCAGATGCACCTCGGGCACGAAGCTCGAGGGATCGGTGAAAACGCGCATGGTTCCCTCGGCGTCGCCGGCGGTGGTGCGCTGGGCGCCGGCCTCGACCGCATGGGGAAAGACCGGGACGACGGCCCGCGGAATGCGTTCCTGCAAGAGCAGGTCGGTCGCCTTGAAAACCTCCTCGGCCTCGAATCGCCGCTGCATCGGGCGATCCAGCAGCAAATACTCCAGCGACAGCAGGCTCATTCCCTGGTGATGGGCCATGAACGAGTGAATGGTGACTTCCGTTTGTCCCGGCGGAAGCCGGGCGGGTGTGTAATCGATCGCTTCGTAGAAACCGAGCGCGCCGATCTTGCCGGCGTCGGCGAGGCGCTGGAGATTTTTCATCGCCTCGCGCGGAGCGACCATCAGGGCCATCACCGACGCGTACGGGGCGATGACCAGATCCTCGGCCAATCCGCGCTTCAGCCCCAGGCCGGGAACGCCGAAGGCCCGATACTGATAAGTCATCTGGGCGTCGGTGGTGTTGTAGCCGGATTCGGAGATGCCCCACGGCACGCCGCGCTGTTTGCCGTAGGCGATCTGGCGCTGCACCACCGACTTGCAGGTCTGATCGAGCAGCGTGCCGTCGTAACTGGGCATCACCAGCATCGGCATCAGATACTCGAACATCGACCCGCTCCAGCTCAGCAGGGCCGGTGCGCCGTGCGCGTAGGTCAGCAGCCGGCCCAGGGCAAACCAGTGTTCCTGCGAAACCTGCCCCTGGGCGATGCACAGGTAGCTGGCGAGCCGGGCTTCGGAGGCCAGCAGGTCATAGAAGCTGCCGTCGAGGCGATGATCCGAAACGTTGTAGCCGATGGCGAACAGATCGTTGCGCTTGTCGAAGAGGAAGCCAAAATCCATCTCCGCCAGCTCGACGGCTCGTTGGGCGTCGGCTTCGATGGCGCCGATGCGCTGCAAGGCGCGGTCGGCGCCATCGGCGACGGCTTTGTGCAGGCGGTCGAAAAACTCGGCGGCGGCTTTGGCCGCGTCGCTCTCGGCGGGCTGGAGCGATCCGGCAATCTGCTGCAAGCGCGGAAGCATGCTCTGATCCAGCCGGGCGAGGTTGCGCAGCGTCGGCACGTCCTCGAGGGCGGCCAGGAGATCGCGCAGCTCGTCGCTGTGGGCATGAAGTGGGGCTCCCGCGGCCGCCCGCCATGCCGGGTCGGGCGCTGCCAGCGAGCACCAGGGGGCGAGAAACGTCAGGTCATCGAGGTGATCGCGCCCGGTTCGCTCCAGCGCCGCCGCCCACCAACCCAGCTCCGGCTCGGCCCGCTGCGCCAGGGAAGCGACCACGTCGCCGGCGCCCCGGACCAATCGCTGCAAAAGCAGCACGGCCGCGCTCAGCGTTCGCGGCGGATGTTCCAGACCGCCGTCGATCTGCTCGATTTTGCCCAGCAAATCCGCGGAAACGATCGGCCCGCTGCGCGTCTTTCCATCGGCGTCGCGCATCTGGCCGCGGGCGATTTCCAGCAGGACGTGAACCGTGTCGCGCAGGCCATCGAAGGTGCGCAGAGGCAGAATCGGGGCGTCCGACAGCTCCAGCAATCCGCGCCGCAGCACCAGCAGATGCCCCGCCAGGTTGCCGCTATCGACGGTCGAGACGTACAGCGGCGGCAATGGCCGCAGCGTGCGCGTCTCGTACCAGTTGTAAAAGTGGCCGCGGTAACGCTCCATCGACTCCATCGTCCCCAGCGTGTCGGCGGTGCGGCGGAGCATCCGGACCGCGGAGATGTACCCCATGTCATAGGCGCTGAGGTTGGCCAGGAGTGCCAGGCCGATGTTGGTCGGGCTGGTGCGCGAGGCGATGACCGGCTCAGGGAGCTCCTGGAAATTGTCCGGCGGAAGCCAGCGCTCCTCGACGGTGACATATTGCTCGAAATAGCGCCAGGTTCGCCGGGCGAGCTTGCGGAGAAAAACCCGCTGCTCGTCCGAGAGCCGCGGCCGGCGCGCCTCGACGGGCTGGCTGATGAACCACGCCACAAACGGCGCGATGATCCAGACGACCGCGAATGGCCCGACCAGCCAGAACTCCGCGGGGCGGGCGACTCTGGTCAATGCCATCAGCACCGCGGCCAGCAGCGGCTCGACGGCCATGCTGGAGACGAAGCTGCTCAGATCGGTGCGGGCGCTGCGCTCGGCCTCGCTGGCGGTGGTCCATTCCAGCAGCCCATGGCGCGTCCAGAGCATGCGCGCAAGCGAGCGGAGAATCGCATCGGTGTTGATGGCGGCCTCGTACGGAAGGAACATGATGGCCAAAACAAACTGTGTGAGGTGACGGTCCACGGCCGGCAGCAGCGAGCGCAGGTGCAGCCCGACCGACAGGTCGGCGGGCTTCCGGAGCAGGTCGAGGAGCGTTGCAAGCAGCGTCGGCAGCCCAAGCGTCGCCAGCACAAAGAGCGTCGCCCCCCACGCCACCGCCGGACTCGCAGTCCGCAGCGAGGCAATCCACCCACCGATCAACACCGCGATCAGCGCTGGCGGCACCAGGCTGCGACGCAGGTTGTCGAAAATTTTCCACCGCGGCAGGCCCGGCAGGGTGTTGCGCGCCAGCTTGCCGTCGCGGCCAGGAACCCGCGGCAGCAGCCACCACAGAATCTGCCAGTCGCCGCGAATCCACCGGTGCCGCCGGCTCATGTCCGCCAGATAGCTCGAAGGATGCGCCTCGAACAACTGCACGTCGCTCACCAGCGCCGAGCGGGCGTAACAGCTCTCCAGCAGATCGTGGCTGAGAATGGTGTTCTCGGGAAATCCGCTGCACGTTTGCTCGAAGGCGTCGACATCATAAATACCCTTGCCAATGAACGAGCCTTCGCCGAACACGTCCTGATACACGTCGGAGACGGCGCGGGTGTAGGGGTCGATCCCCGGCTCGCCGGCGAAGAGGCGCACGAACCGCGACCGCGATGCGCTCTGCAGCGTGACGCCGACGCGCGGCTGCAAGATTGAGTAGCCGTCGATCACCCGGCCGACCCTGGCGTCCACGACGGGGCGGTTGAGCGGATGGGCCATCGTGCCGATCATCTCGGCGGCGGCGTTGCGCGGCAGCTGCGTGTCGGTGTCGAGCGTGATGACGTAGCAGATCTCGCGCAGAACGGTCAAATCTCCGACGATGGCGCTGAAGCTGTCGCGCGAGCTCTGGGCCGCATCGTCGCCGTCAGCCGAGATCGGCGCGGCCCGACCGCGCAGCAGGGCGTTGAACTCCGCCAGTTTGCCGCGCTTTCGCTCGTAACCCATCCAGAGCGATTCCTCCGGATTCCAGCGGCGTGGGCGATGAAACAGATAAAAAATCCCAGGCCGATCCTTGGCGTACTTCTGATTCAGCGCTTCGATGCCTTCGCTGGCGAGGCGAACCAGTTGCTCGTCCTCAAGGAGATGTTCTTCCGTGGCATCCTGGAAATCGGTCAGCAGGCCGAAATGAATGCTCGGGTTGCGATTGGCCAGATAGCGAACCTCCAACCCTTCCAGCAGACTTTCGATGCCGGTGGGCGAGGTGATAATGGTGGGAACAACCACAATCGTCCGGCGCTCGGGCGGCATGCCCTCGGAATAATCCATGCGCGGGAGCGGCTTGGGACTGACCGTCAGCGTCACGAGCCAATTGATGATCGCCAGTCCCAACTGTGCCGCGGCCGGCGCGGCCGCGCATCCGAGGAAACTCAGACCGACGGGGCCGATGCCGTGTCGATGCGACCACCAAAGCAGCGCCCACGTCGTCGCCGCCGTGATCAGCAGAATCGGGCCCAGGTAACTCGGCAGCGGGAAACGCTTGAGCACCTTGCGGGCAACCAGCGGTGCCGACAAACGCATCTCGGCGACGCGCTCCAGCGCCGGCCGGCCCTTGTCGATCAGGTAATATCCGACGTGGCCGGTGCGCTGGCTCGCCGTCGCCGCCGGCTCCATTCCGCAGAGCCGGATCGCCCGGCGGGCCACGTCAAATTCGGTCAGCTTGCTGCGCTTGGCGATTTCCTCGACCGAATGGCGATAGCGGTCGCGGGTCGAGAATTCCATCGCCGGGTAAATCCCCGCCGGATCGGTGCGCAGAATCTGCTCGACGACGCTCATCTCCTCGACGAAATCGCGCCAATCCATCGAGCTGAGAAACCGCAGGCTGGTGATGCTGTTGCCGATCGACACCTGATCGGCCGCCTGGTGCTGGTTCTCGGTCTGCACCAACTGCTCGATGGTCAATCCCTGGTCTTGCAGGCGGTGCTCCATCCAGCTGGTGGCGAAGCCGAAATAGGGGCTCTGGCCGTGTAGATGGCGTGTCAGATCGGTCACGAACGCGCTGGTGAGCGGCACGTCGGCACGGGCCATGTCGGCCAAAACGAGAATCAAGTCGGTGGGATTTTTCTCCACCACCTCGACCATTCGATCGGCCCATTCGTTGGCCTGATCGCGATCCTGTCGCCCCGCGGCAATCCGGGCGGCGACGCGGCGCAGATTCTCGAGCAGCGCCAATCGCAGCATGATCGGCACCGCCCACAATTCGCCGAGCCGAAGCGGCTTGATCGACTGATACGACGCGATGAACCCCGCCAAACTGTTGGCGTCGAGCCGGCCGTCCACGTGCGAAATCAATTCCAGGGCAATGCCATAGGCGCGCGGATAACCCGCGGCAGGGCCGTTCGCCAGCGCCGGCAATTCGCGGCTATAGCTTTTGGGCAGGTGCCGCCGGGCGGTGCGAATCTGCTCCTCGATCAGATAAAAATTGTCCAGCAGCCATTCCCCCGCCGGGGCGATGCGGCGATTCTTCTCGGCTGCGCTGGTCAGCAGATCGTACGTGTGCAGAAGAACCGCTTCGTTCTCCGCCAATCTCGGCAGCAACCGGTCCGCCCCGCGGCGCGTCGCCAGCTCATGCCAGCCGGCCAGAGCCTTGGCATGGCGCTCAAGCTGATCCACGCTGAACAGCTCCGCCCGCAGCGGCTGCTCATCGGCGGAAAAACGCACCCGGCGGCGCAGATGACCATTGCCAAACCCGGCCGGCCATTTGCCCGCGATCTCCCCGACAAATCTTTCAACAACCGTTTTCAATGCGTGAGGACTCCGATCCAGCCCCTTGTAAGCATTCTGCCCAAGGAAGCCAATTGCGCCACCGGGCAATTTCCAAAGCAAGAGCCGCGAAGACGCGAAGGCGCGAAGGCAGACGCGAAGGAAGATTATTACTGTTGAGGATAAGAACCGCCGTGTTGCGGCTTGCGGTTTCGCCTCATGGTGCTCGCCGGTGCGTGTGGAGAGTCCTTGTCTTGAGAAACATTGTCACCAAAACAAGAAATCGCGGGATATCAATGAAGAGGCGGGGTACGACGGCGGGCTGAATTACCGGACGGCAAGTTTATCTCTTCTCTTTATCCGTGTAATCCCCGCCATCCGCGGTTAAATTCTTTTTAACCGCGGATGGCGCGGATAGCGCGGATGAAGAGCGGGATGAATCGGGGTGGCGCTTCGCCCGGGGTTCGGAAATGGCAGACCACGTTGAGGCGAACTCGAGTGACTTGGCGGATTGGCTTCGCCGCTGGATCGTCATCGCTGGCTATTTCATAGCGGGCTGGGGGCTGCTTCAAATGTCTCTCGAGGTTATCTCGTGGGGACCGCTGTTTTATCTCCACCTCCGCATCGGATGGCCGGGGTTCCTTGCCCTCCTCTTTGAAGGCCTGTGCCTGTCGGCGCTGGTGCTGCTGCTGGTCGGCTGTTGGGGATTTCAGCACCAGCGTCGTTGGGCTCGGCCGGTGCTGTTGACGTACGCGGGAACGTGGCTGACATTCGAGCTTGCCGCAGCGGCGTTCAGGATCATTGACACGCTGGCGCAGCGCCATCCCGCGCTCACTCCTCGAACGGAATTCGCGTTCTTGGTGAGTCAGTTAGACCCTGTCATCTCCGGCAGCTTGTATGTGTTCGCGCTTGTCTTGTGTCTCAGGCGCCCGGAGTTGAGGGATCAGTTCCCCGAAATGCGCAGAGGTTTTGCGCCGGTGTTCCGGGACGACGCCGGTTCGGTTTGAGCCAAGCGGGAGATGGCCGCAAAAAAACGCAAAGAACGCAAAAAATCAGGGGCGAATTGGCTGTCTCACGGGATACGGTTCGCCCATCTGCCACCCGCAATTCCTCCCCCATTCTTTTTTTGCGCTTTTTTGCGTTTTTTGGCGGCCATATTCTTCTGCCCGGCTCGCGCGCAACCTGCGTTGTCTGGCGGTTGCTTGAAACACGGGTCGGTTGCCCGATAATTCCGGATGGCCGAGTTTGTGCTTGGCGCGGTTTGCATCTCCGCGTAGCGGTCGCCCCGCAGGGGCACTCTTCATCTGGCCAGAAGGAGTGCCCCT
>Ga0302326_10026930_pt1 | contig 11606 bp, 7 predicted proteins | sample Palsa_T0_3_FD_202264 | JGI IMG/M metagenome (GOLD analysis project Ga0302326, IMG submission 202264) | Peat permafrost microbial communities from Stordalen Mire near Abisko, Sweden - Palsa_T0_3 | ecosystem: Environmental > Terrestrial > Soil > Palsa > Peat permafrost | place: Sweden: Abisko...
GGGTTTCTCACTGATTGAGCTGCTGATCGTGGTTGCCATCATCCTGATCATCGCGGCTATTGCAATTCCTAACCTGATGCGCGCCCGTATGGCTGCCAACGATTCGTCCGCGGCCGCCTCCGAGCACACCATCATTGTCGGTGAAGTCGGCTATTACGGCGCCTATCCCACCCAAGGCTATGCCTCGCTGTCCCAGTTGGGCGGCTCCGCTACTCCTTGCGTTCCGGGAACGGCCAACGGCTGCTTGATTGACAACAACCTGGCCACCAACGGCGGCGGCAACGGTAAGAGCGGCTACAAATTTGCCATTACCACCTCCGCTCCTGCGGCTGCGGCACCCCCGACCTTTTTCACGACCGCAGCTCCGATCTCCAGCACGTCGGGCACCAAGGCTTTCTGTGCGGCCGATGACGGTGTGGTTCGCACCGCGGCAGCGGGTACCACTACCGCCGTCACCACCTATGCGACCTGCCTGAGCTTGAGCCCGATGAACAACTAACCTGGTTTGCATTGGCGAGTACCTGGGGGAGGGTACCAAGCCAGGGGGCTGCGGATACAAATCCGCAGCCCTTTTGTTCTTTCGCCGGTCAGTCAAAACCTTTTTTGAAAGGAGAAATGGTTACTGCCGTAACAGACCCAAGGTCGACAGGCACGGCCTGTTAAGTGCAACAGTTTTTGGTATGTCTTGCGAAGACCAAAGTTGGCTCGGGCTAAGGGCGCCAGGCAGGAGGAAGCTCATGCTGCAGCAGAAGGGTTTCTCACTGATCGAGCTCCTCATCGTGGTCGCGATCATCCTGGTCATCGCTGCTATCGCCATCCCGAACTTACTGCGGGCTCGCATGGCGGCCAACGATTCGTCCGCGGCGGGTTCCGTGCACGCTATTAACGTCGCCGAAGCCGCGTACTTCGGCTCCTACGAAACCGTAGGCTTCCCGGCAACGCTGGCGCCGTTGGGCGGGGCGCAGCCTTGCACTCCAAGCATCGCCACGGCTTGTCTCCTCGATCAGTCTCTGGCCGGCGGCGGTCCCAAGAGCGGCTACAGCTTTGCGGCCACCGGATCCATTGGCCCGGGAAGCACCATCAATAACCAGTTCTATGCCACTGCCACCCCCACCAGCGACCTGACTGGCACTCGATCCTACTGCTCCGCTGACGATCTGGTGGTCCGCGTTCAACCGCCGGGCAACACCAGTTTGGTCGCGGGCTATTCGGCATGCCTGAGCCTGACGCCGATGGGTAATTAGTTTGCACGGGTTCGGCACCCAGGCGCAAGTACTTCGGTTACTCGCCGCCGTTCATTCGACTGGCTAGTGTCGCAGAAATGCTTCACGCTGGGTCAGTGGAATCGGGAATGAGTTCGATTGCCAAACCAAAGGTGGAATTCTGGCATTTCGCCGGAACACAAGTTTCGCAGGCCGGTTTGTCTCACCAACCGTTCGCAGCGACCGCAGCGGCCTTGTTTTTTCTCACCACCCGATTGGCATTCGGACTGCTTTGTCTTGTGACAAGTGTTTACTGCCTGCTGCTGTACATTCCGTTCTCGTACTACGGTTTCATTCGCGATCCAATACTCTGGTGGTTGCCCGCGTTTGTAAGGTTGGATGGATACCTGTATGGGATCACGCTTTCCGCCGTCGCTGTCACCTTAATTCCTGATTTGCAAAAGCCAGAGACACGGGTACCGGTCGCTGCCTTTCTGGGGATGAACGCAGCTTTATCTGTTTATTTCATATTGTTTTCCTCCTTGCGGCACCTCGATGCGGACCTCGCCGCTTATAGCTGGAGTATCGTCAGCCTCTTTCCAGTGGTCTGGCTTGGGGCAATCGACGCGGCATCTGCAGGCGTCTCCGCGGCTGAGCGACGAACAGCCATCGTGGTACGCGAGAGCCCGGATCTCGCGAGCCTGGGGGTCTCTGCAATTGCCGTGGCCTCGGGGTTCGCGGCTGTCTCGATGATTCGGGACATTGTGGGTTCGGGTCAGCATCTTTCACACAACGCACGACTGTTCGGGATACTTGCTAGCTTCGGCGCCCACGTCGGAATCTTTGTGATTGTTGGCAGTGGTTTCCTCTTCGCTGAAAGATGTTCGGCATGGTTTCCGCGTTCTGAGCTCGTTTATTCCGTGCTCACTCGAACTTTGGCCTGGGCGCTCTGCTCCTTAGCGGTGCTCAAAATTGCACTGCCAACGCTTTCGTTTACGGGAATTCCGGCGGATTCGTTTTCCTGCGCTGTCGGTTTAGCCCTCGTAGTGGGTGTCGGAGGAACGGTTTCCAGATTGAAGCTCCAAGGGTTGGAACTTGCCGGAGGTAGCGGCAGAGGGAGGGCATGGATGTTGGGCTTGTTGGCGGTCGGTTTTTTGCCCCTCGCCTATGCCGTTCCGAGTGTGATTGCGAAAACAGACTGGGATTTCGTTCTACAGAAATTTGCCGTGTTGTTGTTGTGGACATCGGTCTACATGTTCCTGCATAAAGCCGATATCGCCGTTCGCAAGGGCCGCCTTCTAGCTTCAGGGCTGGCGGTCGCCATTACGTTCGCGACGGTGATTGGATTCTACGAATTGAACTCAGCTGCACAGGGAGGGGGCCCTTGGGCCAACCGGATCGAGGCATACGCGGGCTCCGATATTTCCTTCAAAACGGCCGCTGACATTCTCTCGAGGTCTGTGGATAACGGCAGCCACGACAAGTTCTATCAATTCCTCCGGCAGCACACGAACATTTCCGCAGAAATTCATGCTCCGCCCGCCGCGGTCGAGCTTGTGTCGAGTCTAACCCCTGGAAAGGCGAACAAGCCCAATATCTTTATTTTCGTGATCGATAGCCTTCGCCAGGACTATGTACCGCAATACTCAAGTAGCGCGACCTTCACCCCGGAAATTGGCCGCTTTGCAGACGAGAATATCGAGTTCAAGAAGGCCTTCACGCGGTACGGCGGAACTGCGCTCTCGGAAGCCGCCATCTGGGTGGGCGCGATGCAAGCCCACAAGCAATACATTCAGCCCTTCTATCCGATGAATAACCTCGAAGATCTCGTGCAGCGCGAAGGGTATGACAGCTTCGTAAGTGTTGATCCGATTTTACGAAATCTGTTATCACCGTCGTTCCCGCTCCACCGGCTTGACGCGCAAACAAAGCAGTGGGGCTCGCTTGACCTGGTTCCCACGCTGGCGGAAATTGAACACAACATTGACGCCCGGCCAGATAGGAAGAAACCAATATTCGTCTACACCCAGCCACAGAACGTTCACGTGAGCATGAGACCAACACACGGGAGTACGCGGCGCGAGATGAGTACTTATGAACTCAAGCGCATTGACGAAGCTTTCGGAGAGTTTGTCAAATTTCTGAAGAACCGCGGTTTGTACGAGAACAGTATCATTGTTCTGACCTCCGACCACGGCGACGGCTATGGAGAATTTGGGCGCTTCGGTCACTGCGATTTTCTCTTCCCGGAGGTGATCCGTATTCCGTTGATCATCCATCTGCCGTCTGAGATGCGGCGGAAGATGGTCTGGGACACTGAGAAGGTAGCCTTCTCTCTGGACATCACCCCTTCAATATTCTATTTGCTGGGTCATCGGCCAATCCTGAATAACGAATTGTTGGGCAGGCCACTGTTCACCGAGACCGAAGCCGAACGGCAGGCTTATGCACACAAGGATTACCTCCTGGTATCCAGTTATGCTGCCGTCTACGCCATTCTCAGCGACAATGGCGATTCCTTATTCATAGCGGACGCGGTGAATCGCCGAGGCTACTTTTACGATTTTTCCCAGGATCCGTCGGGAACGCGCAACGAAATCAATGCAAGACGGTGGAATGAGGGGGAGGGGGAAGTGCGACGCCAGCTTCTGCTTCTCGATCAGGCCTATGATATCCACTTCGCGAATTGAGAAACCATGCAGGGCCAAACCGCCGGAGCTACAATTTCAGCAAGGGCTTAGAGTCCGGTAGGCGCGCGGGCACCAGACATTACTAAAGTTTAGGAACGCGTCGGCTCCCGTCTGGATTTGCATATAATTTTCTTGCAAAATTAAGAATGATTCTCCAGAGACAATCGCCATGTCTGCCATAGAAATTCTGGGACTCGAAAAAACCTACAGCGTAGGCTTCTGGCGCAAGCGCCCGATGCGCGGTTTAAGCCCGCTGCACCTCACGGTCGAGGACGGAGAGATCTTCGGCTTCCTCGGCCCCAACGGCGCCGGCAAAACCACAACCCTGAAACTGCTCATGGGATTGGTGTTCCCCAGTGCCGGATCGGCGCTCATTCTGGGCCGCGATTGGACTGACCCTCAAGTCAAAGCGCAGATCGGATTTCTTCCCGAGCGGCCCTATTTCTACGACTATCTGACGGCTCACGAACTGCTGGAATACTATGGACAGCTTTCCGGCGTTCCCGGCAAACAGCGCAAGCAGCGCGTCGAGCAAGTGCTCCAGCAGGTCGGATTGCGCGACGTGCAGGGCGTGCAATTGCGCAAGTTTTCCAAAGGCATGCTGCAGCGCGTGGGAATCGGCCAGGCCATCCTGCACGATCCCAAGATCGTGTTTTTCGACGAACCCATGTCCGGTCTCGACCCCATGGGCCGGCGCGAAGTGCGCGACCTCATGGTGCAGCTCAAGCGCGAAGGCAAGACGGTGTTCTTCTCCACCCACATTCTCTCCGACGCGGAAACACTCTGCGACCGCGTCGCCATCATTCACAAGGGCGAACTTCGCGGCGTGGGCGCAATCGAAGATCTGACCTCCAGCGTCCAGGGCAAAGTGGAGGTAGTCTGGCACGGTACACAAATTCCGGCCTCGATCAAGGCGTTAAGTGCGGAATGCCACGTCACCGGAGACCGGGTCCGCGCCATTATTAACGAGAACCAGCAGGACGCGATGATCGATGCCCTGCGCCGCGAACGGCAGCGTTTAATTGCGATCACTCCGGTGCGCACGTCGCTCGAGGCATACTTTGTTGAAAAACTGCGACGCGCCGAGACCACTGCCGGGAGGACGGTATGAGAACTCGCATCGCACACATTGCCTCCAACACTTTCCGCGAAGCGGTCCGCGACCGCGTGCTCTACAACCTGATCGCTTTCGCGCTGCTGCTTTCGGGAGCGGCCATTCTCGTGGGCCAGATTTCGATTGAGATCGAGAAGTTGGTCGTCATCAACCTTGGCCTCACGGCGGTTTCTCTGTTTGGCATCGTCATCGCAATTTTTATCGGCATCGGCCTGGTTTCCAAAGAGATCGAAAAGCGAACTCTTTACACCGTACTTTCCCGTCCGGTTCGCCGCTGGGAGTTCATTGTCGGCAAATTCTTTGGGCTGGCCGGCACGCTGGTGGTGAACACCTTCTTCATGGCGGTCGGCGTGTTCGCCGCGCTGTTCTACGTTTCTCACAAATTCGTGCGCGCCGACGCTCTGATTCTGGTGGCTTTGTACTTCATCGTTCTCGAGTTCCTGATCATTTGCTCGTTGGCATTGTTGTTCTCGTCATTTTCTTCGCCCTTGCTTTCCGCCGTCTTCGCCTTCTCGCTGTTCGTCATCGGTAATTTTGCCGAAGACCTGCGCAATTTCGCCGGCATGGCCCACGGATACTCTCACTGGCTGGCCACTGGCGTGGCCTATTTGGTGCCAAACTTCTCGGCATTCAATGTGATTACTTCCATCGCGCATGAACAGCCGGTCGCCGGGCAACTCATCTGGCAGAACACTTTGTACGCCTTGTTCTACGCCACGATGGCGCTGAGCGGAGCCGTGCTGATCTTCGAGCATCGTGATTTGAAATGAAATGACCTGAAATGAAGTCTCGGCAGACAACCACGATGGTCGCGAGCGCATGCCTGATCCTGTCACTGGCTGGCAGTGTGTTTGTGCTTCATCGCACCGACCAGCTTCGCCCGCAGGCCACGCTCGATGAAGTTCTCTTCCTCAGTTCGCCGAAGGTGATCAAGCGCGCCAGTCTCGGTTATGACGGGCTGGTGGCCTGCATTTACTGGACTCGCGCCGTGCAATACTTCGGCTATCGCCATCATTCCTTCGCTGCCAGCTACGACCTGCTGGCGCCGCTGCTTGAAATTACGACTCATCTGGATCCGCATCTGCTGGTCGCCTACGAATTCGGCACCAGCTTTCTTGCGCCCCAACCACCGCACGGCGCCGGACAGCCCGAGCGCGCGATTGAGTTGGTGGAATACGGCATTCAGAACAATCCCGATAACTGGAGGCTCTATTACGACCTCGGCTTCGTTTACTACATGGAGCTTCGGGACTACAAGAAAGCCGCCGAAACCTTCGAGCGCGGATCGCACGTCCCGAACGCTCATCCCTTCCTGAAGGTGATGGCGGCGCAGATGGCGGAGCATGCTGGCGAGTATGAGACAGCCCGAATGCTCTGGTCGGCGACTTACCAGACCGCACAGGATGCACAGATTAAGGAAAACGCAGTAGAACATCTGCGCGCCCTACGCGTGGACGAAGACGTCCTTCATCTGCAAGAAGCGGTGACCCGCTTCGGAGAGCGCACCGGACGCCTGCCCGCGAGCGTGGCAGAACTCGTGGCCGCGGAGGGGTTGGCTGGAACTCCGGTCGATCCCGACGGCCGTCCCTACAAACTAACCCCCGAGGGCCGCGTCGAAATTCGCGTCCCCGATGACTTCCCTTTCGCCACGAAGGGTCTGCCTCCGGGATATAAACCGCAGCCGAAATTCCACACCCTGCAGTAGTCTCGTCCTCGCACTCTGATCATCGCTGATGATGGCGGCTTATCATGGGGGAGAATGGACCGCGTCGCTCCCTCGCTTCGAAAATCGCACAGCCAAACAGACCGCCGTCTATGCGAATTCCAACGCTTGAGCTGGATGCGGTCGGTGCGGACTTGGGCAAGGTCAGAATGGGTCTGCTGGGTACGCCAAGTGGCCGCCTACACGCCGCCCGGACTCGCATCGTATAAACTGAAATAGCCATGACCACGACCACCCTCAACTCCCTGGCCCAAGCTTCTTCCGCCTACCTGCGCTCTGCCATGCACCAACCGATTCAATGGCATGAGTGGGGCGAGGAAGCGTTTGCTACGGCGCGACGGGACAACAAGCCGATGCTGCTCGATATTGGCGCGGTGTGGTGCCACTGGTGCCATGTGATGGATCGGGAGTCCTACGACGATGCGGAAGTTGCGGCGATTGTGAATGAGCATTTCATTGCGGTGAAGGTGGATCGCGACGAGCGGCCTGACATCGACAGCCGGTACCAGGCCGCGGTCAGCGTGGTCAGCGGGCAGGGCGGATGGCCGCTCACCGCATTTCTCACTCCCGATGGCAAGCCGTTTTACGGCGGCACTTATTTTCCGCCGAACGATGGTTACGGGCGACCTAGCTTCAAGCGCGTCCTGATCAGCATCGCCAACGCTTACAAGGAAAAAAATGGCGACGTGGTGGAGCAGGCGAAGATGGTGGAGAGCGCGATGGCGCAAGCCGAGTCGTTTGCGGGGCGCGGCGGACGGGTTTCAGCGGGTATTATCGCGGCGATTCAGAAGTCTGCCTTCGGCATGTTTGATCCGCGACATGGAGGGTTTGGTCAGGCTCCTAAGTTTCCGCACCCTTCGGCGCTGGATTTGTTGATCGAGCGGTACGCTGCAAGCGGGACTCCCGAGGGCGACCGTCCCCACACGGACCTTGCCCCAAGCGAACAGCAGCTTCGTAATGTCATTGTCACTACTCTTGAGCACATGGCGAACGGCGGGGTTTACGACCAGTTAGCTGGAGGATTCCATCGTTACTCGGTCGATGAGCGCTGGGTGGTGCCGCACTTCGAGAAGATGTGTTATGACAACTCCGAGCTGTTGAAGAATTACGTGCATGCCTATCAGGCCACGGGCTCGGAATTCTTTGCTGATGTAGCACGCGACATCGTCCGCTGGATGGACGAGTGGCTGAGCGATCGCGAGCGCGGCGGCTTTTACGCTTCGCAGGATGCCGACATTTCCATGGATGACGATGGCGACTACTTCACGTGGACACTGGAGGAGGCCCGCGCCGTGCTCACGGAAGAAGAAGCGCAGGTTGCGGCGCTGCACTACGACATCAACGAGATTGGCGAGATGCACCACAATCCGGCAAAGAATGTGCTCTACCTGCGCGCGCCGATCGAAGAGATTGCCCGCCGGATGAGCCTCAGTGCCGAACGCGTGAAAAGCTTGCTCGATTCCGCGAAGAAGAAAATGTATGCCGCGCGTCTCGAGCGGCCAACCCCTTACGTCGACAAGACGGTTTATGTGGGATGGAACAGCATGTGCGTGAGCGCGTATCTGGAAGCGGCGAAGGTTCTTGAGCTGGACGAGGCTCGGTACTTCGCGCTGCGCTCGCTGGACCGTATTTTGACCGAGGCTTGGAAGCCGCAAAGCGACAGACTCGACAAAGCGGGCGAGTCGCCCGCTTCCACACGACTTCTGCACGTGGTTGCTTACTCCGATCCGAAAGCCGGGTATCGTGAGGTTTCCGGTCTGCTCGACGATTACGCCGCAACTGCCATTGCCTGCCTCGATGCCTATGAGGCGACTGCCGATCTCAGCTATTTCAAATTCGCACGCGCGATCGCCGATGCGATGATCGCGCGTTTCTTCGATGCGATTTCGGGAGGGTTTTTCGATGCCGAGCCGGTTGCCGAGGGCAAGAGTCTGGGCGTGCTCTCCACTCGCCGCAAGCCGCTGCAGGATTCGCCCACGCCGGCGGGAAATCCCATGGCGGCAATTGCGTTGCTGAGATTGCATCACTACACGGGCGATGACGGGTATAGAGATAAGGCGGAACAGACGCTGGAAGCTTTCTCCGGCGTGGCGGAGCAGTTTGGAATTTTCGCTGCGACCTTCGGGATCGCGGTCCTTCATCTGTTGGAGAATCCGGTGCAGGTGGTGGTGATCGACGCCTCCGGATCAAGCGATGAAAAGGCCTCCGCACTTGCCGCCGTGGCTACCACTGCTTTCGCCTTCAACAAGAGCGTGCTGCGGCTGACAGCGAACCAGGCGGTTGCCGGAAACCTTCCTCCTACGCTGGCCGCGACCATCCCGAGCCTGCCTCAGTTGAACTCGGGCGCGTCGTTTGCGGTTCTATGTTCCGGCTTTGCCTGCCAGCCGCCGCTCACGGATCCCACTGAATTGGGGCGGGCGCTCGCTTCCGCCCTCAAGACGCAAACATAGGAATGAAGCACCCCGGAAAAGACAAAAAACAGGGCTGACGGTATATGTATGAAGTCCGTCAGCCCGAGGATTGCGAGCCTAGGTTCGGCCCAAGTTACCGGAGGTTACTTTGGTGACCTTGCGGCCGTTTCTTACCTCCGGTTAACTGCTATTACAGCGGTGGCTGTTGTCCACCGTTGCATTTACCTTGTGTTGGGCACGTTATGATCGGCCCTCCGTCCGGGGCGCTAACCTGCGGAACGGCGGCTGTCACTAACGTGCCTACTAGCCCAAACATCAGGATCGAAATCCTGACTGCGTGCTTCATGGTTCACTCCTTATCGCGCTCTAGCTGCCCCAAAAATAGGGCAGAACAGCGCGGAGAGGAATTATAAGGCACGAGTCAAGCCTTTCCGCAACAATCCCCTCCTAGGGAAACGGAGTCCGTCCTTTTCATGATTTTTCGCGCTCGTGGCGCGCCTCGCGAAGCCCGTAAATACTGGGGTGAAGCCTAGTTTTCTCAGGTGTTCACCTTATGTCGGCTGGCACGATGGCGGAGGGGTCAAAAGCCAGGCCCTGAGCGGCGAAATGTTTACGAATCCCGGAATCGGCACCGCCCTGACCGGGAAGAAGTGCAAGGAAATGAAACGCCCGAGATGGGCGGCCGATCGGTTGGTTACCGCTTGGACGCGACCCGCTCAACCAGCTCAGAAATGCTTAGGCTCCTCATGGGCACGACCGTCGCACGGGCCGCAGACTCGTCCGCGCTTCCGTCTTCGGGTGTGGGCGACGGCTGCACCGGAGTCCGGGACAGAGCCCGGTCCACCATTCCTTCGAACATCGGGATCAGGGAGTCTGCCGGCAAAGGATGATGAATGTCCGACAGGCTCTGCTCCCACCGCTGGGGCCGGAACAGGGTGGACGCAGCTTCGCGGGCCGGACTCTTCCCCAAGGTGTAGCCCAGCCAGACGAGCAACGTGGTGTCGTAGGTGCCCATATTGATCAGGTTCATCGCAGTATTACCCAGGTGATTGCCCACCCAGGATGCAATCAGAGTCAGTTCCACCACGGCAAAGATGCCGAAGCCCAGAGCGATGCCGAAGCTGTGCTGCCGACGGCTCACTCCGAGGTAGCGGGCAAAGCACAGCAGGAAAAGCACCATCCCCACCTGAATAATGCGTACGCAACGCTGGGCCGTCATGATGGCTTGCACCCACGCCGCCAGATCCGACGACCTGGCGGAAACCGACACCACGCCAGCCACCAGAAGCATCACCAGACCGGCCCACTTAAACAGCACGGTTCCCAAGTCTTGCAAGGTGTGGAAGGGCCGGAACACGTCGAGAAAGGCTTCATGAATCACCATGAAACCCAAAGCCACGCTGATCGCGGTGCCGATCCAGGAAACGCAAAAGATGGCGGAAAAGTAGTACCGGTAGGTCGGAAAGACCACGGCGAAAGTCACAATCTGCGTGACGATGTAGGCAAAGAAATACTTGAACGTGCGGTGCTGGCCGCGGCGAAGCATAGCTATGGCAATCATCGCTTGGAGAACGGGGTGTGCGACCCAGAGAGCGTAGTACAGAATCGTGATTTTCTCGCTCATCGGAACCAATCTCTTGAGCTCTTAGCTCTCGGAACAAAACTAGCGCCCAGAGCTAGCTTCGGCACGCATCAATAGGACTGCTCTGGTTAATAGAAAGTAAACTGTTTGGCCCAAGTGTTCAATGTACTCAGGTAACCGAAAGTAACGTTACCTTCGGGCCACTTCAGTCTGCCTCAGAGGAGCACTTCAGGGAACGCCGGGCAACGAAAACCGGGGAATGCACGGAGGGTTGTTGCGTCTCGAGAACCTGTGACTTCTAAAGATGCTGCCATAGCCTGGATCATTGGCGTCTGTCTTCCGGCAGAAGATCGCATCCTCCTCCAGACTTCGAGTCACCCGCCAGTCGCCGGGGCTGGTGACTTTCGTTACCATGACAGCAAGTTGTCTTTGCCTGCACTCTGTAACTGACTGCGAGACTTGAGCCAGTATTCCTTCGGGTGTACCACGCAGCACTACGACCGAATGATTCGAGTTTCCCGACGCCAAAGGAGTAACCTGTGAGCACTAAGACGATGCCGACCACGATGGAAGTTTCTCTCCCCGATCCTGAGGCGGCGCGAACGGAAGAAGCAGGGGCTGCGACGAGTGGCCGGAGCTGGTATTTTGCCTTCTTCTTCATTTCCGGGTTCTGTAGCATCCTCTACGAATTGATCTGGCTTCGCCTGGCTATGGCGCAATTTGGCGTCACGACGGCCATGGTGTCGATTGTGATCTCCAGTTTCATGGCGGGATTAGGCATCGGCTCCTGGGCCGCCGGGCACCTGTTGCGCAAGTACGCGCGACGTCTCACCTCTCCGCCGTTACATCTTTACGCCATGGCCGAGCTATTTATCGGCTGTTCC
>Ga0302326_10026932_pt1 | contig 11605 bp, 9 predicted proteins | sample Palsa_T0_3_FD_202264 | JGI IMG/M metagenome (GOLD analysis project Ga0302326, IMG submission 202264) | Peat permafrost microbial communities from Stordalen Mire near Abisko, Sweden - Palsa_T0_3 | ecosystem: Environmental > Terrestrial > Soil > Palsa > Peat permafrost | place: Sweden: Abisko...
ATCGTCGCCCAGGCGCTGCTATGGCCGGGAGCCGGCGACGTGTCCCAGGGCTAGCCGCTCAGCCCGACCTGGTGACTTTGCTACTGCGGCGGGCCAGCGTCCGCAGAAGTGGACGGGGACATCACGATCTACGGTTGGAGTACTAGGGCAGAGATCTACGGTTGGAGTACCAGTGAGGCAGAGGAGTGCGCCGCATGGCCGGAGGGCCGCTTGTCAAAGGTGCTTCATGTTGACCTTGATGGTCGTGCCGTTGTCTTCCGAGGTGTAGGAACTGACGTGCCCTGCGTTGGTGAGGTGCCGGGCGAGGGCCTGGTGTGCCGGGTCGCCCGGCAGTCTGGCCGGTCGCCGACCCGGTGACGTGAGCAGCTCGTATGGCTTGCCGACTGCCTTGAGCATGGTCACGAGCGCGTCAGAACCTGTATCGGGCAAGACGGGTGCGAGCAGCGTCACGACGATGCTGCCCGCGACCCCGGCCTGGGCGAGCAGGAGCAGCGTTTCGGAGCTCAGCCTGAGGTTCTCGCGGACAGCGTAGAGCGCCACGGGTTCCAGGGCCTGGCGGTCTGCTCCGGCGGCGAGCGCGGGCAGCCGGGCGAGCAGGGCTTTCTTTGCGGTGCGGGTGACGAGGGGGCTGGCTACCAGTCTGGGCAGGTCTTGCGGGGGGAGCTGGCTGGGGATGGCGTAGTCGGTGAAGCTCGCGGAGCGGCTGATGAGGAATTCTCTGGTCGCCCAGCTCAGGGACGCGATCGCGTCGTATGCTGCAGCGTCGTCCGCGATGATTTTCTCGGCGACGAGCAGGCCAGCCAGTTGGCCCTCTTCAGGGGAGATCCGGGAGACGTCGATCTGGCCTGCGAGGTCGAGGCTGAGGACGAGCTGCACCCGGACGGCCGGGTCGGACAAGGCCGCGCCGGCGTTCAGGATGGCGATGGCCAGCGCTTCTTTCTCTGGGGCTGCCGCTGCTTTGTGATCCTGGATCTTGGGATCGGCGGTAAGCGTGACGGCGAGGCTGTCGTCGATACCGAAGTGCGCGGCGTAGGCCGCGATGTTCGCGAAGGTGGGAGGAAACCGCTGCGCGCTCGCGAGAGCACGCCAGGTTTCCCCGGCGATGCCCTGAAGGTCATCGACACGGCAGTCCGGGCTCGCGTGCCGGGCGATTTCCGGGAGGGACGTCTCATCGTGGCGCGCGGCGTCCTCCAGGATCGCGGCGAACTGCCCCGGGTCGCCGACCGTGACGGGGAACGGCTCCGCGAAGACGACGGACAGGTAGTCCGTGAGGTTGTCCATCACGTGGGCGTAGACATGGTCGCTGGCCTCGCGAAGGGCATCTAGGGCAAGGCTGTTGCCGCCTGTCGCCTCGATGAGGTTCTCCCTAGACAGGGCGTACAGTCCGTGCTTGATGACGCCGTCCCTGATACCCGCGCTGAGAGGGCGGATCGTCGCCAGCGTCACCCCGAAATGCCTGAGAATGCTCACTGCCTGTTCGGCTGCCGAAGGACTGGATTCGCACGTCAGGGCCGTCAGGTGCTCGTAGCGGCCCTCGATGTAGCCGGTGACCCGCCCGGCAGCTCCCGGCAGCGCGGCGGGGTCAGTGCCCAGCATGGCGGCGCTGAAAAGCTCGGCCCGCTGCTCGTCGCCGACGTCGAACCCGTCAGCGACCAGAGACAGCGTCAGGGGCCAGAAACCGGCGAGTCGGCCGATCATGTTGGCCGCCTTCTCGCCGCCGTCGACGTACGCGCGGACGAATTCCTGCTCGTCGGGCCCCCACCCCGCCAGCCGCCCGATGACGGTGTCCGCATCCCCCGGCCGGTGCTCCAACAGGTAGTCGACAACAGCGATGTTGTACATGCTGCGGTCACTGAGCACAGACGGGCCGCACTCGCGGAGCACCGCCTGGACGTCGTCGGACGAGCTGAACCGGAAATGCGGGTCCATGACGCCCGGCTCCACGTTGTGCACGATGAAGTTCACCGCCGGGACGCTCAGGTGGACCGCGTGGAACTGGGAAACGTAGAGCGTGAAGTTCCCGTCGATGTACCCCTTTTCGACCAGGCTGCACGCTAGCTGCGAGCCGAGCGTCCGCCGCGCGATCTCCGCGAGGGACCTGTCGACTCCTTCGAGGCTCAGCGTGAAGCGAGCCCGCTCGAAGAGGTCTTTCATGCCCGCATGGGCGAGCATCGCCTTGTCGTCGTTGATGCCGTCCAGCTCCGCGCGCAGCGCCTCACGGTGGCCGTCCTGCCACCTGGCCGGCGACAGTTCCTCTCCTAGAGCGGTGCCGATGCGGGCGCAGGTGAACCTGAAGGGCTGGTTGTTCATGTAATTGGGGCATGCCTGGAGCTCTGTGCCCGGTTGGAGGAACTTGTTCCAGAAATCGACGCTGCGAAGATCCAGTGGCTGGCCCGGTTGATTGGCCATCTGCATGACCACGTTCCCCGCGTTCGGGTGGCTGTAGCGGATGACCTGGAGGATATGGTCCTCTAGGCGTCCGCCGAGCCGTTCACTGCGTTCCTCTACCGAGCCGGGGACGACGAGCTCCTGGTCCAGTTGCCGAGCACGTGAGTTCAGCTCGCGGATGTTGCCGGTCACGATGGAGCGGCTGTGCCGGTAGAGCGTGTCGAGGCAGCTTTGGCCGATCCGGATGAGCTCGAAGTCGGACAGGTGGATGTTCTTGTAGAGGATCATCGCGAACAGCTGGTCCTCGGCCAGGCCCGGCAGGCTCCGTTCGCCCAGGAGCAGCTTCTGGCGGAAGACGGTGAACTCATTGGTGATGTTCTTGATCAGGCGCATATCGGCCACGTGCCGCGCAGCCAGGTCGACCAAGTCCCGCGACACGGGAAGGCCCGCCATCTCCAGCGTGCGGGACATTAGGTCCCGGGCGCTGCGGTGGGTGATAAAGGGAACGACCGGGACCACGAGGTCGAAGAACTTTGTCCGGTTCGCGCGGGCCACCTCCGCCTCTGCGTCGTCCGCCACTTCGCCGGGCGGCTGCCCCAGCCGCTCGAAGATGCTGTCCTTGATGGCGTATATGAACCGGACGTTCTTTCCCCGCAGCTGCCTGGAGTTATTGAGGATCGTGTTGAGCTCGCGGAGCGTCTCGAAGATGTGGGGATCGTCGAAACGGTCGAGGTCCTCGAAAACGATGATGTCGCATTCCGCTGCCTCGAAGAAGTAGACGATCTCGTCAAGGCACTCATCGAAGTAGCTGCCGGCCGTGCTCGACAGCGTAATGGTGGCCGACCCCGCGCCAACCTGCTGAATCCAGAACCGGTTGTGCGACAGGCGCCGGAAGACGACGATGACCAAGGCAAAGAACACAAGCAGAGCCAGGTACACCGCCGCGTGCCGAAACAGGCCCCGGCCAGCCAGGTGAACGAGCCGGTCCGCGGAGCCCGTGAGGTACACCACCAGGACCAGAGTGGCTGCCGCCAGCAGCGATGACCCGATGGCGCCCCGCCACCTGAACCCTGTCAGCCGGCGGTACCGAGAGCCGGGTACGCGCTCGGGTCTCTCACGGTAAAGCAGCTGCTTGACGATCTCCTTCTGGATCCGGTTCGTGACGCTGCCTGCCGCGTTGCCCTCCGGAGAGTGCGGATCGGCCGACGGGGTGGATTCGCCCAGGGTGGGCAGCGACAGGACCACCACCCTGTCGCCGAACTCGTCGCGCAGCCTTTGCAGAACGCTGCTCTTGCCGACACCGTAGCCGCCGGTAACCGCGATGTTGTGTATGCGGTCGCTGTCCGGGCCGGTGAGCGCCTCACGGAGATGCCGAAGGTATACCCCGTGCTCTCCTTCCTCATAAGAGGGGGTGAGCGGGAGCAACGACCCGCCGATCACGTCGCCGTGCGCAGAGTGCGAACCGCCTGCATACATGGCCCGATCGTATCGGCGCCCGGAGCACCCCCTGTCAATCCGCGAGGCGATCCGGAACCGACCGCGCGAGAGTCCTACCCCGGAAGGATCGGCTTGCATGACTGCCGGGCCCCGTGTCTGGCCGGGTGAGCACGACAGCTGGGCGGGGAATACGAGCGCGGAGGGTATGTCCGGCTGCGGCGCGGACGGTTTCCGGCAGGACGCTGGTGTAGGCATCGGCGGTCAGAAGCGATCGCGAAGTGGCCGAGCTAGTGCTGCACGACCCTGAGGTCGGCTCCCGCGGCGAGGCTGGGGGTGCACCAGGGCCAGAGTGCTGGGGCATCCGGGGCACTCGTCAAGAACACATTGATCTCGTGCCTTTCATCCGCATCGCCGCGTCAGATCAAGGACGCTGCTAGCGAGGATCACGAACCGTGTCGGGTGCCGTTACCCGGCATCGTCCGGATTAGCGCACGATTTCGCGTTAGGAACCTGTACCAAGAAAGCGATCCTTCGCCTCTTCGGCCTGAAATGACCTTGGCAGCGAAGCCGATCGTGTTGCTCCCGTCCCTCTGCACCGTCCCGACGGCGCGCAGGGACGCTGGGCGCCCAATCAGTTCACGGGCGCCTGCTAAGCACCTGAGACCTCTCAGGCGTTTAGAGGCTCGCGGCAAGTTCCCGGTGCGCTTCAGACATGCCGTCTGGCAGGTCGCTAGGGTCGAACAGGCGGGCTTCGAGCACTTCCCTCGGGTCGAGGGTGAGGCCGTCGAGTCCGTCGACGAGGACGGCTTCGTAGTAGATCTCGATCCGGTAATGGAAGCCGCTGCGGACTTTCAGGAGCCGCCCGGCCTTGACGGTGAGCCCGGTTTCCTCGCGGACCTCGCGGGCGATGGTGTCCTCGTGCCGTTCGCCCTTGTTGGCGTAGCCGGTGGGGAAGCCCCACTGGCGGCCGGGCGGCCAGAGCCGGTGGCGCAGCAGTAGGACGCGCCCGTGATCGTCGCGGACGACGCCGGTGATGCCGCAGATGAACTTGGCGTGCACAAGCCACAGGAACCGCCACTGGAGCGGTTTCCCGAGCCGCCACAGCCGGGTCAGCAGGTCATTCACGCCGGTGGTCACCGCCCTTTCGCTGCGCCTCATGGTAGCGCCACGGTGACGGGCCGCATGCGCGGTTTGCAGGGCGTGCAAACCGCTTGCACGCCATGACAGCTACCGCCACCAGGACGCTCGGCGGTGGTGCGATCGGGTCACCATCCCCCTCTTGCTTTCGGAGGCTTCCGTGACCCTCATGCCCCCTGGCGAGCACCTTGACGGGACCACCGCAGAATGCGCTCACCTCCATTTGCTGCTGGCCTGCTTCCGTGCCAGCCCGCCTCCCATGCGGTTGCCCGGGGTGACCGGGCGCCCGCTCCCTGACGTACTGGGCACCGGGGTCATCGACGCGGATGTGTTCCACACGGGGTACGCCGTCATGGCCGCCCGTTACGAGCAACTCGGCCTACGCGCGCTGCTGCCGCTGGAGCGCGTCTGGGTCGGCACCCGTTCGGCAGCCGGGCCCGGCACGGCACGCAGCCACGGCGGGTTCCACCACCCAGCCCAGGGCTACCGGCACATCCAGATGGACGCCGCCGTCACCGTGTTCGGCGACCTCACCGGTCAGACCCCGGTCTCGCCGCAGGCCGCCGCGCTGGACCTGGTGCGCTCCTACGCCCATGACTGCCTGCATTACGCCACGTTCCGCCGGTACCGGCTGACCGACCGGGGCGAGATCGCCCGCGTCCAGTACGGCATCAACTTCCGCCAGCCCGACGGGCGCACGTACTCCGCCCCCGACATCCCCGGCGACGGCCCCACCCGCAACCTGGGCATCGTGATGGAGGGGGCTACCGACGCCGAGGCCACCAGCATCGCCCGGCAGGCCGGGCAGTCCTGCGGGATCACTAGCGCGGACGTTGAGGCGGGCCTGCCCGGCCTGGTTCTCGCTGACGTCACGGGCACCGTCACTGCCGGCGGCATCGAGGCCGCGCTCTTGCTGGACCACCCTTACGCCCGGTCCCTGGGCAGGTTCGGCCGCACGGTCACCCTCCGGTACCGCGCGCTCCTGAGTGAACTCGGTGTCAGTCCCGCCGACGCCCACAGCCAGATCGTCGCCGCTATGATCAGCGGCGACCTCGTCCCGCTGGAGGCCTGGCTGGACGCCCGGCACGGCCCCGGCAGCTTCACCAGGATGTTCCGCGCCCCGACTTCCGGCGCGGAGCCCGGATTGGTTAGGTGATGCCGCACCGGGCGGCCAGGCCGCGCAGTTCGGGTCCGGTCCGCCCGGTGACCAGCAGGCTTGATACCAGGTCACGGACCGCCGGGCGTGCGTGCGTCTCTTCCGGCGCTTCCCGCTCGGCGGACAGCAGCGCGCTCACGCAGTCCTCGCGCCGCCCCCAGTTCGCGTACGCGCGGGCGGTGTCGGTCCAGTACCGGGCACGCCGCTCGGTTGTCGGCAGGCTCGCCGCGGCGATCCTCAGCGCCGCCGCGACCGCCGCGCCGGGATCCCCGGCGTAGTTCTCCGCCGACACCCGGTGCAGTTCCACCGTCGCGGGGCTGAACCCGCCGCCGTGATCACGCAGCAGTTCACGGCCCCCAAGCTGAGCCGCGATCGACGCCGCCTCGTCCGTCAGCTCCCGCATCCCGTCCCGGTCGCCCGCGCGGGCGGCGGTGTAGGCCGCGGACTGGATCAGCAGCCCCCGCTCCGCCGCCAAGCGCGTGCCCGGGCCGGCCAGCAGCGGGCTCGCCGCCGCGGACAGCGCGATGCACGACGCCTGCTCGTGCCAGCCGGCCTTGCGCGCCAGCACCGCCAGGTTCCGCGCCGCCTCGCCGACGGCCAGGGGATCGCCGCCGCCAGAGGCGAGCACGCGGGCACGATCGGCCGCCATCCACCCGAGCTGCTGGTCATCGAGCTTGATCAGCATCCGCGTGGCCAGCGTGTAGATCCCCGCCAGCAGCGCGTCCCGCTGCCCTGAGTCCCCGCCGCCGACCGCCAGCACGTGGCCGGCCGAGATCAGCCGAGGCAGGGTCACCGACAGCCGCCCGTACCGGCTGTCACGGAAGTCGGCCAGAGCACCGTCCAGTCCAGCGCGCACAGCGCCCGCAGACACCCGCGCAGGCGCCGGCGCGAGGCCAAGCATCGCGTCCCGCACCTGGCTGACCAGCAGTTCCCCGACCCCTGCGCCTCTTGGCACGACTAGTGGAACCGCAGCGCCGGCCCGGCTGCCCGCCGCGCCAGCCGCTGCCGCGCCCAGCGCTGCCAGGAGCTGCCGTCTGCGCACGTCCTCGTCCCTTCCCCCAGGCTCACCGGCAACCCTAGACGGCACCACCCTCGAAGGCGCGCCACTCGCCACAGCTATCGGGGCTCGGCCAGACCCGCCGCCCGGCCCGGTCCCGGCCAGGCCCAGCTCGCCGGGAGAGATCGCAAGCGCCCGCGCGAACCGGCGCAGCACCGACACGTCCCTCAGCGGCGTAACGCCCCGCTCGTATCGCGATACCTGCGCCGCCGAGTACCCCGTCCGGTTCCCCAGCTCCGCCAGGGTCAGCCCGTTCCCGAGTCGTGCCGCCCGGACGACCTCACCCGGGCGACGCACAGCCGGCTCTAAAGTCCCGCCCATCACACCTCCGAACGTGACCAGTCACACGCCGAGCGTAACCCCGCGGGCGCTGCAGCAGCCAGGCACCGGCGGTTCCGGTTTCCTAGCCATCAGGGGCGCGCATCTCGGCCGGGCTGCTCCCATCAGGAATTACCGAGCGTGTCGATAACTGCGGCCAGGCTCTCGATCGCAACCGCCGCGTCCCGTCGCGCGGGGACCTGTACCTTTCACCGATGGCGCGCGTAACCCCCGGCGGCCCGTGCCCAGATGACTTGGCACATTGGTCTAGACCTGTGCGCATCGATGTTTGCTCCATGTTTGCTCGGATGCCCCGGCACGCCCTGGCAGCATCCGGTATCCGCAGCGCCCCTCGGATTCCGGTGACCGGACGAAATGGCAGCTCCCGGTACGTGCTAGCATTGTTTGACAGCAGCTCAAGGAGAATAAACGAACAGAGCAGCGGACTCTTAATCCGCGGGTTCGGGGTTCAAGTCCCTGGCGGCGCACCCGGGTTGATCAGGCCCTTTAAGGGCCTGATCTTGTGTATCTGAAGACTGGTGGGACCGTGGTGGGTCCTGTGTGGGACCGGCTATCGGCCGGCTGTGCTCGTGTTTATCCTTGCTGACACGCTAAAGGCCCGGCTAGCGCGCCGGGGTGGCGTTGTCCGGGTCCTCGGTCGTTCGGGCAGGGTGGGGCCACGCGCCGTCGCTGACGCGTTCCCGGGAGCCTGATTGTCAGGCGGTGATCTCGGCCAGTACAGGAGCGCGGCGCCTGCGGACGCTGCCGCCGCCCGGCGGGCTCTTGCCCGCGTTCAGGACCAGGCGCGCGGCGGCGGCTGCCGCTTTCAGGCCGAGCTCGACGGCGACGCTCAGGTACGTGTCCGCCGTCAGCACGACGCTGGAGTGGCCGAGCTGGTCGGCGATCGTCTTGAGTTCCTCGCCCGCCAGCAGCATCAGCGTGGCGGCACCGTGCCGGAGATCGTGCAGCCGGACCGGCGGCAGGCCGGCCTCCTCGACCAGGTCGTTGAACTTGCGGGTCAGGTAGGACGGGGACAGCGGCTCACCGTCCTCATGAGTGAAGACCCAGCCCTCGGACCTGGTGCCAGCCTGGTTGAAGTGGCGTTCTTGCCGGCTGCGATGGGCGCGGAGGACGAGGATCGTCTCCGGGTCCAGGGCGACCGCACGGCAGGAGGATTCCGTCTTCAGCGGGCACGCCTTCAGCTGGCCGTTGGCCCCTTGCTGGAGCTGCCGTGAGATGTAGGCGATGCCCTCGTCCAGGTCCAGGTCATCCCAGACCAGCCCGCACGCCTCGCCGCGCCGCAGCCCGCGCATCGACATGATGTGATACGCGGCGAACATCGGGTGACCTGCGATGGCGGACAGGAACTGCACCAGCTGCGCCGGCGTCCACACCGCCACGACAGGCCGCTCCCCGGTCCGCCGCCACTCCTGGACCCGCCGCTTGGTCCACACCACCGCGAACGGCCGGCGGCCCTTCGGCAGCTTCAGGTACCTGGCCGGGTTGTCCGGTATCAGCCTCTCCCGCACGGCCGCGTTGAGGGCGGACCGCAGCGTCGAGAACAGCCGCCGCGCGGTCGCCGCGGTCATCCCCTCATCGAACAGCCGCTGGAAGGCGATGCTCGCCGCCCTGGCGAGGCTGCTGCCCAGGCACCTGCGGTTGCACCGGATCGTTGGCGCCGGGCACGCTGCTGGCTTGGCACCGGCGCCTGGTCAAGCAATACCGTTGTGACTTACTGAACTATCGGGTGGTGGATCGCGGGGTGGAGTGTGAGCACCTTGGCGGTCACCCGGCGGGTAGGGGTGGACCTGGCCTGCCTTGCGGAAGGAGTACTCGAGGCCGGGCGCTTGAGGAGCCGGTCGGCCTCCCGCAAGCGCCTGGCGCCGTTGTCGAGCTTGCGGCCGACCTTCGCGGCCATCGCCGCCATGAACTGCCCGATCTGCGTGGATGTCTACGCGCACTGGCGGATGACGCTGCGCCGCACGTGCTTGAGGACCTTGACGAAGGAGATGCCGTCCGGGTCGATCCGCCCCTGGGCGGCCAGCCGCATGATAATCAGGGTCACGCAGTGGTGCACCACCAGATGCGCCCACGCCTGCTGGCGCGCCTGGCCGCAGCGAGCAGGTCACTGCTCCGCGGCTGTCGTCGGCCGACCGCTAGCGGCCGGGTGATTGCGGAACAGGTGCGTCGCCCCTGATGAGCCCGCGTTCCCGGAGTTCGTCCCAGAGCGTCCGCGGCGGAGGGGCGGACAGAAGCGCGATGTTGCCGCGCACCTGCTCCGCGTCGTCGGCGCCGACCACAATCGCCGTCACGGCGGGGGGAGCGGCGGCGAACGCCAGCGCGGCGGCAGGCAGCGAGGTGCCGTGCGCCTCGCAGACCCGGGCGAGTGTCCTGGCCCGTTCGAGGACTTCCGGTGAGGCCGCGGCGTACTCGAAGCGGGCTCCGGCATCCGGGCGCCGCCGCGCGAGGATGCCGCTGTTGAAGATCGCCGCGTTGAGGACCCTGACGTCGTACTCGACGCAGGCGGGCAGGAGGGTGTCCAGTGCGGACTGGTCGAGGAGGGTGTAGCCCCCGGCGAGCATCACGACGTCGATGTCCGTCTCGCGGGCGAAACGCGTCAGCAGCGCCGTGTCGCGGTTGCCGACGCCGATGGCGCCGACAATGCCCTCGTCGCGCAACGCCGCGAGCGCGGGGACAGCAGCCGCAAGCGCCTCGCCGACGTGCTCATTCGGGTCGTGGATCAAGACCGTGTCCACGCGGTCCAATTCGAGCCGCTCCAGGCTGGACTCGAGGCAGGCGCGGACGCCGGCAGCCGAGAAGTCCCATACGCGGCGCAGCGCCGCAGGGACGGCGAAGCCCTCGTCGTCGTCGCACCATGCCCTCTCCGGGCTCGGGACCAGCAGTCGGCCGACCTTCGTGCTCACACTGAACTGGTCACGGGGCTTGCCTCGCAGGAAGGCGCCCAGCCGTCGCTCGGACAGGCCGAGGCCGTAGTGCGGCGCGGTGTCGAACTGGCGGATACCCGCGCTCCAGGCTTCTTCGAGGATGGCGGCGGCCTCGTCCTCGCCGCGGGCACGGTACAGGTTACCGAGCTGCGCGCAGCCCAGCGCCAGGCGGGGACTCAGCGGACCGCGCCGAAGATTCATATTGATTATCTCTCATCTGATTACAAAGAGTGACATGATTGAGTATGAGTATGATTCATGGAGAGGATTTACCACAATTTTCCATTGATGAGTTACATCTGCTCTTTTATATGTCATACTCATCTCCAGATCATCTCCCGATCGAAGGGAACCAGCGTGCCGAGCAAGGCAGCCCACCACGATGAAGGCGAGCATGGCGATGAGGCTGAGCGTTACCGCCCCGGTTATGAACTGGTCGCCGAGAGGCTCCTGCAGTACATAGCGGGGGAGAACCTGCGGCCCGGTGACAGGCTGCCTACCGAGCAGGGGCTCGCGGAGATTCTCGGCACGACGCGCAACGTCACCAGGGAGGCCGTGAAGATGCTCGCGGCGATAGGGCGGCTCAGCGTCCGCCGTGGCGCCGGGATCTTCGTCGCCTCGGGCGGCGCGCTGCTCGGGGAGGACGAACTGGCGCACTTCCAGCCGACCGACATGGAACATGTCCTGATGCTGCTCGACTACCGGCGCCTCATCGAGTCGGAGAACGCGCGGCGGGCCGCGTCGATCGCCAACCCGGTCGAGGTGCGGTCGATCCGCCTGTCAGCGGAGGAGTCAGCCGTCGTGGGCGGCCGGGAGGACGTGGACGCCTTTGCGCGGGCGGACGCGCAGTTCCACGGCGCGGTCGCGGTAGCGGCGCACAACGTGTTCCTGCAATCCGCGGCCGCGACCGTCCGCAAGTTCGCCGCCCAGAGCGACGTGCTGCTCTTCCACGGGGCCGCGCCCGGGTCGCTGGCCGAGGCCGGCAAACAGCACATCGCCATCGCCGGGGCGATCGGCGACGGCGACCCCGAGCAGGCGAGCGCGCTGATGGTCGCGCACGTCGAGACCACGCAGCGCCAGTTCGAGCGGCGGATCAGGGACCGCCTCTTCAACCTGGGCGGCCAAGGCTAGCCCGCCCCCAACCCGCAACCCCCAACCCGCAACCCG
>Ga0302326_10026933_pt1 | contig 11605 bp, 10 predicted proteins | sample Palsa_T0_3_FD_202264 | JGI IMG/M metagenome (GOLD analysis project Ga0302326, IMG submission 202264) | Peat permafrost microbial communities from Stordalen Mire near Abisko, Sweden - Palsa_T0_3 | ecosystem: Environmental > Terrestrial > Soil > Palsa > Peat permafrost | place: Sweden: Abisko...
CCAGGTGGTTGGTGGGCTCGTCGAGGAGCAGGATGTTGTTCTTCACCAGCATCAGCTTGGAGAGCAGCAGCCGGACGGCCTCGCCGCCCGAGAGCGCGTCGGTGGGCTTGAGCCCTTCCTCGCCCGAGAACAGCATGCGGCCCAGGATCCCGCGGATCTCTTCGTTGGTGGCCTTGACGTCGATCTCGTGCAGCCAGTCGGCGACGGTGGTGCCGTTGGGGATGTCCTCGCGCATGTCCTGATGCAGCGTGCCGATCTGGGCCTCGTAGCCCCAGGTCAGCTTGCCCTTTTCGGGAGGCAGATCGCCGCACAGGATCTTGATGAGGGTGGTCTTGCCGACGCCGTTACGGCCCACGACGGCCACCTTGTCGCCGCGCAAGATCGAGAAGCTCGCGTCCTGGATCACCTTCAGATCGCCGTAGCCCTTGGTCAGCCCCTCGACATTGACGACTTGCTTGCCGGAGGGCCGCTTCAGCTCGAAGCGGATGAAGGGGCGGGCGATGTTGGAGCGCTTGAGATCCGCCATCTGCAGCTTCTCGATGGCCTTCTTGCGGCTCTGCACCTGCGAGGCGCGGGTGCCGGCCGAGAAGCGGGCCACGAAGTCTTGCAGCTGCGCGATCTTCTTCTCCTTATCGGAGTTCTCGGACTCGACGCGCGCGCGCACCTGGGACTTGGCCATCACCATGTCGTCGTAGCCGCCGACGTAGGTGATGATGGCCTCGTAATCGATGTCGGCGATGTGGGTGCAGATCTCGTTGAGGAAGTGGCGGTCGTGCGAGATCACCACCAGCGTTCCCTCGTAGCCGAGGAGGAACTGCTGGAGCCAGCTGATCGAGTCGAGGTCGAGGTGGTTGGTGGGCTCGTCGAGCAGCAGAGCCTGGGGCTTGCCGAAGAGGGCCTGGGCCAGCAGTGCCCGGAGCTTGAAGCCTCCGGGAACGTTGCGCATGACCTCGAAGTGATAGCGCTCGGGGATGCCGAGGCCCACCAGCAGCTCGGCGGCGGCGCTCTCGGCGGAATAGCCGTCCTCCTCGGAGATGGTGGTCTCGAGATCGCCCAAGCGCACCCCCGTCTCGTCGGTGATCTCCGCGGATTGGAGGAGCTGATCCTTCTCCTGCATGGCGCTCCACAGGACCGCGTTGCCCATGACCACGGTGTCCACGACCCGCTGGTCGTCGTAGCGGAACTGATCCTGGCGCAGGACGCCGACCTTCTTGGGCTTGCTGACGGTGCCGCTGTCGGGCTCGAGATCGCCCGAGAGGATCTTCATGAAGGTGGACTTGCCGGCCCCGTTCGGCCCGGTCAGGCCGTAGCGCCGCCCGGGAGGAAAGGAGGTGCTGACGGCCTCGAAGAGCTTCTTGGGCCCGAAGGCCTTGGTGACGTTGGTGACCTGGATCATGTTTGGGAGAGAGGCCGTGTGCCGGCGGAAGAGATTCCGCTACCACCGGCCCGCGGTCGTATAACAGATTCAGATCCCCGATGCCCGAATCACTGGCCGCCAAGACCGAGCGCATCACCGCGATCCTCGAGCTGCTCGAACGGGCCTATCCCGGCGCGAAGATCGAGCTCGACCATCGATCGCCCCTCGAGCTGCTGGTGGCGGTGATCCTGTCGGCGCAGTGCACCGACAAGCGGGTGAATCTCGTGACGCCGAGGCTCTTTGCCCGCTACCGCAGCGCGGCGGATTACGCGGCGGCGAGCGCGGAGGAGCTGACCCCCTACATCCAGAGCTGCGGCCTATATCGCACCAAGGCCAGGAGCATCGTGGCGATGGCCAGGGAGCTGGTGAAGAAGCATGGGGGAGAGGTCCCGGCCGCGCGGGCCGCACTCAACGCCCTGCCCGGGGTCGGGGCCAAGACGGCGGGCGTCGTCAGTGTCCATCTGCCCGGCGGGGAGCCTGCGTTTCCAGTCGACACCCATGTGGGGCGGTTGGGGCGACGGATGGGAGCCACCACCGCGCGCGATCCGGCCAAGGTCGAAGCCGCCTTGCAGCGGCTGGTGCCAAAGGAGCGCTGGGGCCTGGGCCACCAGTTGCTGATCTTCCATGGCCGTAGCCGTTGCTTTGCGCGATCGCCCGACTGCGCGGGGTGCGAGGTAGCGGCGCTGTGTCCGAAGCGCGGCGTGTGAGTTAAAGCGCGCCTTCGGCGCGATTGCCGTCGGTTTCGTCGGCCTCTTCGCGTTCCTCGAGGATCTCCTTGGCGCTCTTGCCCTCGGCCAGCATCTCGCTCTTCAGCCGCTTCATGCGGCGCCGGATCAGCTCGCGTTTGAGCGTGGAGAGGTGGTCGACGAAGAGCGTGCCGTCGAGGTGATCGGTCTCGTGCTGGAGCGCGATGCCAAAGAGCCCGTCGGCGTCGGTGAGCTCGAACGGCTGTCCCTGGCGGTTGAGGGCCCGCACCGTGATGGTCTCGAAGCGCTGGACATCCTCGAACTCGCCCGGGACCGAGAGACAGCCCTCGTTCCAGATGGCTTCACCCTTTCCTCCCGAGAGGACCGGATTGATCAAGACGATGGGCTGCTCGGGCTTGTCGGGATCGACCTGGGGTCGCCGGTCGATCACGACGATGCGCTGCGCCACCCCGATCTGCGGGGCCGCCAGTCCGACACCGTCCTGCGCGTACATGGTCTCGATCAGATCGTCGACGATCTTGCGCACCGCGGCGTCGACGGCCGCGACCGGTCGGGCCTTGGCCTTGAGGCGTGGGTCGGGCCAGATGAGAACGTCGTGAACCATGGGTTTCTCTTTAACATTCAGGCCTTGGCCGCGCTACCGGCCCCGCTACCTGCGGAGATGGGCGCGGTATTCCTCGCGCAGGCCCTCGTCCACCAGGATGTCGCGGGCCTCGGCGAGCAGGCGCTGGATCTCGTCGAGTTGGCTGGGCAGCTCGGGGTTGCGCAGCGCTTGAAACCGGCCGGGCTGGAACTCGCGCGCCAGGCGGTCATAGGACTGCTCGATCTCGTAGGCGGTGGCGGCTGAGGTCACTCCCAGCACCTCGAAGTAGTTGCCCGAGCGCACCTGCTCGTATTTCTCGGCCACCCGGGTCAGGTCGATGCGGGCTTCGATCTCGGCAGAGGCCTCGTCGTGGAGGCCGCGCATGGCGACCTCCAGCGAGCGTCCCAGCAGCAGGGCGTAGAGGATCTTCAGGCCCGGCAGCGGCTCGTTGCCCGACTCGAAGAGCAACTCTTCAATCGTGCGCAGACCGTCGACCGATTGCGCCAGCCGGCGCTCGCGGGCCGTCAGCCCGTAGTCGGCGAGCTCCGGTCCATGGGCGGGGCGCAGGAGCGTCGCCGGGCCGCCCAGTCCCGCGAGCAGCCGCTCCATCAGGTATTTGCGGCGGATGCCCTCGGTCACGATCGTCAGCGGCGAGCGGGAGAGCGCGACCCGTTCGTCGTCGGGAACCGGCTGGGCCAGGATCTGGTATTTGCCGCTGAAGGTCCCGCAGGCTTCGTAGATCACCTCTTCGACCCGTTCCTGGACCAGCGGGAAAAGCTCGGCCGGCTTGAGGTAGGCCCGCTCGACCATCAAGAGCGCGAGCCGCCGGGTGGGCACCTGGGTCTCGGCGCGGAGCAGTCGCTGTTGCTCGCGGCTGATGAGGCCGCGCCGATAGGTGAGGGCCTCGAGTCGCTCGTCAGGCGAGCTCGAAGACGCCCCCGCCAGCCGCCCGTCGTCGAAGAACAGGACCCGCTCGACCAACCCCTGTTCGAGCCTCAGTTGGCCCGAAAGACGCGCGCGCTGGCATGCCAAGAGCAAGGCGGCCGGCTCGATCGTGTCGAGGGTTCCGAATCGCGCGACCTCCAGAGTCTCGCCCGGCCAGGTGCGGCGCGGCGGAGTTAGCCGCTCGGGTTCGGGTGACTGAGGGGGCGGAGCATCGGGCAGAGCATCGGGCGCCAGTCCGCCGGCAGGGACGCCGGCGCCACTGGCCTCGGGTCCTTTGGGCTCCGGGGGTCCAAGCGGCTGGAACGCAGGGCTCGGGCTTGCAGAGGGGGTGCGCTCGCGGGCCGTCGGAAAGAAGGGGAGGCTGAGGTCCTCGCGGGCGCGCGGCGGAACAGCTGGCGAGGGTTCTCCGAAGAGCTCGGTGCTCAGGGATCGACGGTGCCGGGGGCTCTCGTCCAGGGTGGTCAGCGGGGGTCTGGGCGCCACGGCGGGTCGTTCGGGGTTGGGTCTGGCCGGAGTGGCTCCCGCCGGGGCGGCTCCGGCCGGAGCGGCTTTGGGCAGCGCGGGTCTCGGGCGTAGCTCGGGTGGTCTTGGCGCGCTGGCGCGCGCCGCCTCGGCTGCCTGGCGACGAGCCTGGGCCTCGGCGAGCGTCTTGGTGACGAGCTCTCGTCTCCGCGCGAGATCGTTTGGTAGCGCAGGCGGTAGCGCGGCGCTCACGGGGCCGACCGCCGGTGCGGGGTGTACTTCCTCGGCGGGCGGCGCGAGAGGCTCAACCGGCGCAGGAAGAGAGGGCCGCTCGAGCACGGGCTCGGTCGCGGGCGGCGTCGCCGCGGGCGCCGCTGGTACCCCTGAGCCTGGCACAAGCTCGTGCAACAGCGCGAGCAGCTTGGCCGGCTCGACCGGCTTGGAGAGGAACGGCTCCCCACACCCGAGGCCGTCGCCCATGACGATCAGCGGCCGGGTGGGATCGATTCCGCGGATGGCCTCGACCAAGCTCGCGGCGCTCTCTCCTTGAAGGCCCGCCGCGACCAGAAGCCCATCCGGCCGCTCGTGCTCGATGGCCGAGAGGGCGTCGGGAAGATTGGTCGCCACCAGCACCTCGTGGCCGGCGCGCGCAAGCATTCGCTTCAACGCAGCGATGGCGCCGATCTCATCCTCGATGAGCAGAAGCCGGGGCAAGGGTTTCGGGCCCTCTGCGAGCGCCGCAATTCTCATAGCATCGAGATCGGATCCACATCAAACACGACGCGCACCGGCCCGAGATTGGCGGCCTCGGCTTGCAGCACCGCGGCCAGGCGCGAGATCTCGCGGTGGGTTCGGGCCCGTAGGAGAAGCTGATAGCGGGTACGGCCCCGGAGTCGGGCGAGTGGCGCGAGGGCCGGACCCAGCACCGAAGCTCGGCCGCCGGTACGCCGCAGCTCGGCTTCCGCCAGGTCGGCGAGCTTGCGCGCCGCCTCGGCCGCCCGGTTGGGATTGACGGCGTCCACCCGCACCGCGCACAGCCGGCTGGCCGGTGGAAAGCCTTGCGCGCGCCTCCGGAGGAGCTCGTGGGCGGCGAAACGGGCGTGGTCGTGCTCGCGCGCCGCAAGCAGGGCGGGGTGATCGGGAAAGTAGGTTTGAATCAGAACCTTGCCGGGTCGGTCTCCGCGTCCGGCTCTTCCCGCCACCTGAACCAGGAGCTGGAAAGTGCGCTCGGCGGCCCGGAAGTCCGGCAGGTTGAGTCCCACGTCGGCCAGCACCACCCCGACCAGCGTGACGTTCGGGAAGTCGTGCCCCTTGGTGACCAGCTGCGTGCCCACCAGGACGTCGAGCTCGCCCGCGGCCAGGGCGGCCAGCGTTCGCTCGTGCGCCGTTCCCGTCGCCGTGTCGCGATCGAGCCGGGCGACCCGAGCCTTCGGAAAACGCTCGCGCACCTCGGCCTCGAGCCTCTCGGTTCCAGCCGAGAGCTCGGTCAGCGGTCCGCGACAGTGCGGGCAGACCTCGGGCCAGCGCGCCGAGCACCCGCAGTAGTGACACAGCAGCCGCTTGCCCCGCGCGTGGGCCGTCATCGACACGTCGCAGTTGGGGCAGGCTGAGACGCGGCCGCAGCTCTGGCACACCAGGCAGCCGGCGTGGCCGCGCCGGTTGAGAAAGAGAATGGTCTGTTCGCCGCGCTCGAGGGTTTCGGACACCGCCAGGGCCAGCTCCGGCCGCAGCATGGGGACGCCGGCATGACCCGGCGGTGGCTCTCCGCGCAGGCTGATCAACTCGACCGGTGGGAGCGGCCGGGAGTCGATTCGGCTCGCCAGCGAGAGCTTGTGGTAGCGGCCGGCCTCGACATTGGACAGGGTCTCGAGCGAGGGGGTGGCGCTGCCGAGCACCACCGCGCAGGCGGCGAGCTTGGCGCGCGCCACCGCCATATCGCGCGCGTGGTAGCAGAGCCGATCCTCCTGCTTGAACGAGCTGTCATGCTCCTCGTCGACGATGATCAGGCCGAGGTTCTGCATGGGAGCGAACACCGCGGCCCGAACCCCAACCGCGACGCGGGCCTCCCCGGTCCGCAGACGCCGCCAGGCGCGCAGCCGTTCTCCGCGCGCCAGGCCGCTGTGCAACGCCGAGACCTCGGCGCCGAAGCGGGCGGTGAAGCGCGCGAGGAGCTGCGGGGTCATTCCGATCTCGGGCACCAGGACGATCGCCGATCGGCCCTGCGCCAGGACCTGAGCGATGGCTTCGAGATAGACCTCGGTCTTTCCGCTGCCGGTGACGCCATGGAGCAGAAACGGCGCAAAGGCGGCCCGCTGAATGGCCTCCGTGAGCTGGCGATTGGCGACCAACTGGTCGGGGGTAGCCTCGGGCGGCAGGTCGCGGGCCGGAAGCTCCCGCGGTCGCCGCGGCTTGGGAACCGCGCCGGCTGGTGGCGAGGCGGCCTTGAGGACCTCGCCCAGCGGATGGAGGTAATACTCGGAGGTCCAGATCAGAAACTCGAAGAGCTCGGAGGGGAACAGTGACTCCTCGCCGGGTGCGTCGACCAATCGGAGAACGTCCTTGAGCAGCGTGCCTTCGGGCCTGGGCGCTTCCGGGGCGACAGCCCCGAGCGCGAAGCCGGAGGCGGTCCGGGCGCCAAAGGGCACCTCGAGCCGCTGGCCGCGCAGCGGCGTGGGGAGGCCTTCGGGCAGTCGATAGCTGAACGCGCCGCGGACGGGGGCGAGGACCGCGACCGAGACCAGTCGATCGCTCACGGGTTGCTGGTGAAGCGCGCGACCGGTGAGCCGTTGGCGCGCAGCTCCAGGAAGGTGGGGAAGCCTCCCTGATGAAAGACCTGGCGATAGCCGCCAAAGGAGACCTCGACCCGGGCACCGCCCTCTTGTCCCCAGGCGCGCAAGGGAACCAGGTCTCTCTTCCTCACCACCAGCCCGGTCGATCCCGTGCCGGCTTCGCCGGCGCCGAGAACGTACGAGACCTCCCCCGCTTCGAGGCTGAGGGCGGTCTCTTCGAAGCTGGCTCCGGCCTTGCGCAGGGTGGCCTCGAGAGCGTCACCGCCCTGCTCGCCCCGAAAAAGAAAGGGCAGACAGCCAAGCCGAGTCAGTTGCGCGACCCAGGGCAGCGTCGTGGCGGCCACCTGGCCTCGCTCGTCGACGACCGTCACGGGTCGGGGTCCCTGGAGCTGTAGGCTGCATCGACCGGGGGCAAGCTCGAGTCGGGCCGCGACGGCCAGCGGGTCCTTCACCTCCAGCCCAAGCTCGGCCGCGCTCTGGCGGGCCTCGGCGCCGGTGAGGGTCACGGTGCCGGTGACGCCGAAGCTGGGCGGAAGCTCCTCCGACTGTCCGACCGCGATCTGGTGGAGCAGCACGCCGCTCGGCAGCAGGTAAGCCAGGGCCAATCGTCTCACGAACACTGCGAGCAAGAATTCTCCTCGAGGCAGCGGTTGCCCGGCCGGCGCTCAGGCCTGCGAGATCGTTCTCATGAAAGCCAGCAGTGGCTCCCGCAAGTCCGGGCGTTTGAGAGCATAGGCCAGGTTGGCCTTGAGGTAGCCCAGGCGATCGCCGGCGTCGTAGCGTTGGCCGTGAAAGCGAAAGCCCAGCAGGCCTTCGGTTCGCGCCAGGACCGCCAGCGCATCGGTGAGCTGGATCTCGCCTCCGACGCCGGGCTTGGTCTGGCGCAGGATCTCGAAAATCGAAGGGGGCAGAACGTAGCGGCCGATGACGGCGTGATTCGAGGGGGCCTTGCCGGGGCCCGGCTTCTCGACGATCTGAGAGATCTCGAGGGTCCGATCGCCGGAGTAGGGGAGGATTTTTCCGGCGGCGATGCCATAGAGGTGGGCTTCGGCGGGTTCGACGTCCATCAGCGCCACCACCCCCTTGCCATGCTGCTGGTAGACTTCGATCAACTGCGCAATGGCGGGGACCTCCGAGTCGATGAGATCGTCGCCGAGGATGACGCCGAACGGCTGATCGCCGACCACCGAAGCCGCGCACAGCACGGCGTGGCCGAGGCCCAGCGGCGATTTTTGCCGCAAGCTCACGATGCGGGCCTGATCGCTGATGGCGCGGATTTGCCTGCTGAGGTCGGAGTTGCCGCGCTTAGCCAGCGTGGTCTCGAGCTCGAACGAGATGTCGAAGTGGTCCTCGATGGCCCCCTTGTTGCGGCCGCTGATCAGGATGATGTCGGTGATGTTGGCGCGGGTGGCTTCCTCCACGATGTACTGGATGGTGGGGACGTCGACGATCGGGAGCAACTCCTTGGGGACCGCCTTGGTGGCCGGAAGAAAGCGGGTACCCAGGCCTCCGGCGGGGATCACGACCTTGCTCACCTTGGAACGCGCGGGCATCCGCGCGCTTGTATCGCATTTGGAGCGCCCGGTCGAAGCCGGCGATGAGCGGAAACTCGTCCGGTCGATGGTAAGCGGAATCTCTTCCATCGACACACGGCCGGCACACGGGGGCCGCCGGGCGCCGGCCTTTGGGGGGACTGTGCTAGAACCGGCGGATGCGCCGTTGGCTGCCAGCGCTGGCCCTGCTTCTGCCGAGCTCCGCGCTCGCAATCCCGCGGCTGTACACCCCGGACGATGTGGCCGGTGCCCGCTCGGTTGGAATGGGAGACGCCTTTCGAGGCATCGGGACCAACAACGACGCCATCGTCGAGAATCCGGCGACCCTGGTGCTCAATCCCCACTACGAGATCACCGGCTTCTTCGCCTGGGACACCGCGGCGCCGGGGGCTTTCTGGAACGCCTCGATCGTCGACGCCACCACCCTGCCGCTCGCGCTGGGTCTCTCATACACGCACGTGGGCGCCGGGACAGGTTCGCCTTCTGCCCAGGCGTCGGATCCCCTCGACTTCGGGCGGTATGTCGGCGCGACCGCCCGTCTCGCCCTGGCCTATCCACTCTCGGATGCGCTCTCGGTGGGAATCAACGCCGAGTGGCTCAACTACGCGGGCGACCTCGCGCAAGACGGCACCTTTGCGCAGATCAGCGCCATCACCGGCAGTGCGGCGATCGCGGTGCACCCGACCCCTCAGCTCACGCTGACGGGGATCGGCTACAACCTCGTTCCGATTGGGCTTGGGAGCGCGCTCGCTCCCCGGCGCTTCGCGCTGGGCGGATCCTACGGCAGCGACACGACATTTCGCGTCGACGTGGACGGCATCGGGACCTGGACTTCCTTTCCCGTGCCGCAGACGACCGGGCTCGATCTCCACGTCGGAGGGGAGATCTTCGTCGCCGGGACGGTCGCGATCCGGGCGGGCTACTTCTACAGCGGCGTCACCGAGACGAACTTCGGCTCGGTGGGACTTGGCCTGGTCGTGCCGGGCTTCGCCATCGACGTCGGCTACCGACAGAGCCTCGGAAACACCTGGAATGGCCAGAGCTGGAGCGACCACCTCTTCATCGCGGATCTCAAATTCTTTCTGCCGGGCTGAACTCGGTGGTGCCAGCCGCCGCTGCAGTTGATACTGATAGCGCTAGGAGGCTCAGATGCCCTTGAAGAAGACCATTGAACAGGCCGACGCCGACAAGCAGGCCGGCAAGTCCCCGAGCACTCAGGCTGGTGAATTCATCAAGGCCGAGATGGAGGAGCTCAAGGAAGGCAACCCCCGCGTCCAGTCGCGCAAGCAGGCGATTGCCATCGGGTTTGCGGAGGCGCGCAAGCATGGCGTGAAGCTGCCCAAGCCGCCGCCGCCGAAGGTGATGCGCGGCCGCGGAGCGAATCGCGGCAGGTAGAGCGACGAAGCTTCTAGGGTTGCTCCAGCGGCCCTACGCCGCCCCGTGTTGCAGCACCGCTCGGTAGCGCACCTTCCCAGCCGCCAGCCGGTCGCGCACGTCGTTCACCTTGTCGAGCGGATAGGTCTCGAGCATGGGTTTCACCTTGCCGGCCGCGACGAGCTTCAGCGCCTCGTGAAGGTCGCTCCGCTCGTCCTGGCTGCTGCCGATCAGAGAACGGGCCGGGAACATCAGGGCCGCGGAGTCGATCAAGATGGGGCCATGGACCAAGCCCAGGTTGACGAAGCGACCGCCCGAGCGAAGGCCCATGAACGCCGAGGCCACTTGCTTCGGGTCACTCGTCGTCGAGAGGATGATGTCTGCGCCGCCAAGGGCCATCAGCTCCTTGCCGATGTCCGCTCCGGCCACCAACACCTCGTCCGCCCCGAGCTCCTGAAGCTCTTTCTTCTTGTTCGACTGGGCCGTGATCGCGATCGTCGGAAGGCCCAGCGCCTTCGCGAATTGCAACGCGAGATGTCCCAAGCCGCCGACCCCCAGAACCGCCACGCGCTCGCCGGGCTTGGGATTCGCGTTGCTCAGCCCGCTCATGCTCGTGTAGCCGGCGCAGAAGATAGGGGCGGCCTCCTCGAAGGAGACGCCGTCGGGGATCAAGCTGCAGCCCGACGCCCAGGCGATCATGAGCTCGGAGTTGCCGCCGCCGACGTTCATCCAGGTCTGCATCGTCTGGCAATCGTGTGAGTGGCCGGACTGGCAGGCGTCGCAGCGACCGCACCCTTTTTGATGCCAGGAGACGCCCACGCGATCTCCGACCTTCAGGTCGGTAACGCCTGCGCCAACCTCGACGATCTCGCCGGCCGGCTCGTGGCCCGCGACGAACGGCGTGCGCACCGGCAGGTACCCCTGGTGGGCGGCGAGGTCCGAGGCGCACATGCCACTCGCGCGAACACGGATGATCACCTGGCCCGGGGCCGGACGAGGATCTGGAACGTCTTTGATCTGCCAAGGCTGATTGAACTCTGTGACGACGGCTGCGCGCATGGATTCTCGCTAGTCTTTGCTCTCAGGGGGGTGGGCTGTCTGCTGTTGGAGCTTGGCGATCAGCCCGTGGATCCCGTTCTTGTCGAAGATCCGACCGAACGAGGAGCGATAGTTCTCGACGGTGCTGACGCCGTCGACGGACAGATCGACGATCTTGAAAACCTCGCCCTCCTTCCGCACGGTGTAGACCACCGGGGTCGGTTCGCCTTTGAGGGTGAGGGTTGTCGGGACCTGAATGTCTTCCCCGCTGGGGTTCTCGCTGCCATACGAGATCTCCGTGTTGCGGTAGAAGTCGATCTCCCCTTCGCTGGCTTTCTTGAACCGCTCCGAGAAGGCCTTCACGTAGCTCTTGCGCTCCGACTCGGAGATCTTGTCCCAGCGCTTGCCGAGCGCGTCTTTGGCCATTGCCGGGAGGTCGACGGCTCGAACGAGGAGGTTCTCCAGCTTGTTCTTTTCGGCACTGGTCAAGGTGTGTTCGGCGGGCGGCAGCGCCCTGCGGATCTCTGCGTCGCGGGCTTTGAGCACATCGGTGGCGGTGGTCTGAGCGGCCAGGAGCCCCAATGCCATCACTGCAGCGTGCATGTCGCATCCCCTCCGGACCGTGGACCCAGCGACACAGCGGTCGCTTGATCGAGCTTGGCCCTGGCCACGAGCACGTCGTACGAAGCCTGCGCCGCGCTGATCTGGCTCTCCACATAGCCACGGTAGGCAGCGAG
>Ga0302326_10026934_pt1 | contig 11605 bp, 12 predicted proteins | sample Palsa_T0_3_FD_202264 | JGI IMG/M metagenome (GOLD analysis project Ga0302326, IMG submission 202264) | Peat permafrost microbial communities from Stordalen Mire near Abisko, Sweden - Palsa_T0_3 | ecosystem: Environmental > Terrestrial > Soil > Palsa > Peat permafrost | place: Sweden: Abisko...
TCAATCGTGAAATCTCGTGGAGGATACTGCATCGCAGCTGCCGGCGCCGACAATGGCCGGAGGGTCTGCGGCACGCTGGTCGATCACCGGCGCTCGATACACAATAGGGGATGGCGTACGTATCGGCTGCCAAGCCTGCGGTATACCGAGGCGATCCAGGGCGCATCGGCCCTACGCTGCCGGGGCCATATCGTGGATGTTATAGAGTGTCGGGCCTGCATCCCTGCGACGCCGTGCTCCAAACCCATGCCCGACGGGCGGACTGACGCCGATGCGGCAGCCGATTCTGGTGATTAACGCCGGCTCCTCGAGCATCAAGTTCTCGGTGTTCGAAACCGCGGCCGACCGATCGCTCACGGCGGGCGTGCACGGCCAGGTGGAGGGGATCGGCAGCTCACCGCGACTCGAGGTCGCCGACGCCCGCGGCCGCAAGCTCGCCGGACAGTCCCTGACCGGCACCGGCCACGAGGACGCGATCGCCGCGATCAACCGCTGGTTCGCCGCTCATATCGGCAGCGAGTCCGGATTCGACGGCGTCGGGCACCGCGTGGTGCATGGAGGGCTCAAGTATTCCCAGCCCGCGCTGGTCAACAGCGAACTGCTGGGCGATCTCGAGGCACTTGTGCCGCTTGCGCCGCTGCACGAGCCGCACCAGATCGCCGCCATACGCGCGGTCAGCGCTGCCGCGCCCAAGGTGCGCCAGGTGGCCTGCTTCGATACCGCCTTTCACCACGGCCAGCCTTCACTGGCGCAGGATTTTGCGCTGCCGCGCGAGCTCACCGCCAAGGGTATCCGCCGCTACGGCTTCCATGGCCTGTCCTACGAATACATTGTCTCGGTGCTGCCGCAGGTCGCACCCAATTGCGCCCACGGCAAGCTCGTCGTCGCGCACTTGGGCAATGGGGCGAGCATGTGCGCGATCGATCAGGGCCGCAGCATCAGCAGCACCATGGGCATGACCCCGGTGGACGGCTTGCCGATGGGCACGCGGACCGGCGCACTCGACCCCGGCGTGCTGCTCTATCTGATGCAGCACGAACGCATGGGCGCGCCCGCCATCGAGCAACTCATCTACGAGCGCTCCGGCCTGCTGGGCGTATCCGGACTGTCGAGCGACATGCGCACGCTGCTGGCCAGCGACCTGCCTGCGGCGAAGCAGGCCATCGATCTGTTCGTCTATCGGATCGGGCGGGAGCTCGGATCCCTCGTCGCGGCGCTGCGCGGCCTGGATGCCCTGGTGTTCACCGGGGGCATCGGCGAGCATGCCTGGCAGATCCGCTCGCGGGTGTGCCAGGACGCGCGGTGGATCGGCGCCACGCTCGATGAGCCGGCCAATGTCAATGGCGGCCCGCTGATCTCGCGGGCCGGATCGGCGCCTTCGGTGTGGGTGATTCCGACCGACGAGAATCTGATGGTGGCCCGGCATACGCGCCGGTTGCTCGACGCCTGAGGCGGGGCGCTTTCACAGCGAGCCGATCGCCGACGTCAGGTACACCCCCCGGCGCAGGCGCGGCACGGCCGTCACGAAATGCGCCGGCTTGACCACCAGCAGATCGCAGCGCAGCTCGTCGAGCAGCTGTTCGGCGCTATTGCCGATGAAGAACCGCTTGAGGCCGCGGCGCGATATCGCGCCCATGACGACGATGGCGGCCGACAGCCGTCGCGCGGTGCCGGTGATGGCGTCCACCGGGTGCGCTTCGACGAGGTGGCGCCGGGCCGCGGATACCCGCGTGTGGCGCAGTTCCCGGTCCAGGGCGGCGCGCGCCGCGGCGCGCGTGCGCGTCTCGATTGTCCGTGCCGCGCGGCTGACCGAGATGGCCGTGCCGTGCGGCGCCAGGGGCTGCGGGCGATAGGCGTAGACCACATCGAAGGCACGGCCCAGCGCGCTGGCCAGGGTCTGCGCTTCACGCAGGATGTTGCGGTCGAGACCGCTCGGCTTGGAGTAGCGATGCAGCGGATCGATCGCCGCCAGTATCCTCGGCCGGTGATAGCCGCGGTTCGACTTGACCAGCAACACCGGCACCGGGCTGTCGCGCAGCAGGCTCCAGTCCGTATAGCCCAGCAGTGTGGGCAGGCGGTGGCGCGCGCGGCATGGCGTGACGATCAGATCCGCGCGGGCGCGCAAGGCGCGCCGGATGATCGATTCGTGCGCCGGGTAGTCCCATTCTACTGACGTGTGCACGGTCAGTCCGCCGGCGCGCAATGGCGTGGCCAGGCGCTCCAGGCTGGCAAGCGCGCTGCGGCTCCCATCGCGCGTGACCGCCTTTAATCCCGCAGGGGTATCCAAAGCCTCGACGAAAACCGGGTTCGACAGATCGTGAAACAGCTCCAGCCCGGCATCACAGGCGCGCGCGATCTGCGCGGCCTTGGCCAACGCCGGCTGCGAGCGGGCGCGGGGATCCTTGATGGCGACCAGAATCCGGCGGATCTTTCGATTCGGCCGCATGCGCCGATCTCCTCTTGGACGCATCGCGATGGCGGCGCATCCATAAGTGTGCCTATGGCTTTTAGCCCTTGGCGAGCAGCAGCACCAGATGTTCCACGGCCAGGCGATAGCCATCGATCCCAAGACCGGTAATCACTCCGGTCGAGGCGGCGGCCAGAATCGACCTGCTGCGCCAGTCTTCACGCCGATAGATGTTGCTGATGTGCACTTCGACGATCGGGCATTCGCACATCTTCAAGGCGTCCAGGATCGCAACCGAGTGGTAACAGAACGCGGCCGGGTTGATGATGATGCCGGCGGCGCGGCGCGCTTCATGCAGCCAGGCGATCATCTCGTGCTCGGCATTGGTCTGGCGCGCGATCAGCTCCAGACGGTGTAGTTCGGCCACGGCCCGGCAGCGCGCCTCGACGTCGGCCAGGGTGTGATGCCCATAGAGCGCGGGTTCGCGCTCACCCAATAGATTCAAATTCGGTCCGTTCAGCAGGTAGATCCGAGTCGTCATGGCTGCCTCATACCGTAGGCTCGCGCGTGCCCGAACACCTCGCGCTCGCCGATGCGGTTCCTCGGGCTGCGCGCACGACCGCTCGACTCTTAGGTAGCGGGTACTTCCGGCGTATCGGTCGGGGTCGCCGCCGGACGAGGGGCGGCCCGGCGTTGTTGCTCCGCGCGAACCTGCGCGATGCTCAGACCCGTATTGGCGGCGATCAGCGCCACCAGGCGATGCGCGGCATCGCGCGGCAGCTCGATGGCGTGCAGCTGCTCCCAGATATTGATGCGCGCCTGCGCGGAATTGAGCGGCGAGGCCTGCTCGGTCAGCGCCTGCTGGCGCCGCTCGGCGGCCTCGGCCTGCTGTCTGGCCAGACGCTCACGAAAATCCGCGGTCGGCTCGCCGGCCAGGGGCAGTGCGGTACGCCATGAATTCATGGCGTGCCCAGTGCGACGATGCGGTAGTTGAGCTCGATCGGGCAACCCGTGCCGGTGGCGCGATCGCGCGCGCGCGTGCCGGCGCAATGTACCTTGGCACTGACTGAGCGGCTGCCGCGCCCGGTAGTGGCAGCGAGCTGTGCGACGTTGGTACTCAAATCAAATTCTCCGTCGCAGTCGGCACAGGGACAGCGGAATCGAAAGAAAGCCTGTGCCGGCGGATAAAAGGCGTGGGATTGCGAGGACGGAACGACTTCCTTCGGGGCAGCGCCGGTCCGGTCGCCGAACGACAACTCGATGTTCAATTGCAGCAGTTGCGGAAAGGCGCTGCGCAGCGCCGGCGAACGGTCGCGATCGTACTGCCGCCGGTAGCGCCGCTGCTCGTCGAGCGAAGAGTTCTTGCGTGCCGCAATTTTCATGGTTTGGACTCGATCGATGTACCCTCGGGCGCGGTGCTCTGCAGGTCCGCACCCTCGGGTGCGGCCACTTCATCGCGCTCCAGGCGTCGCTTGAGTTTCTCAGCGTGACGCGTTTTGCGCGCCAGCTCCTTTTGTTTCTTTTGGTGGCGATAATTCGGCTTGGCCAAGCTCATCTCCGGCCGTCGTTCTAAGGTGCTCCCGAGCGCTGGTGGGTCGCGGTTGGGGGGTCGCAGCGCGGCCTGCTGCATCGGGAAATCAGGCGTCACTTTACCACATCCGGACCCCCTACGTCCGGCTTTGTGGGAGCGCTAGCTCCTTGCCGCCTGGGTTTCCAGCTCGGTCCAGCGCGCATAGCCGCCCTCCAGCTCCTCGCTGATCGCCGCGAGACGCTGCAGCCGCTCGTGCAGCGCTTCCTGACTTCCACGATAGAGCGCGGCATCGGCGAGCTCGGATTCTATGCGCCCTTTTTCCGCCTCCAGGTTCTGCAGTCGCTCCGGCAGCGCGGTCAATTCACGCTGGTCCTTATAAGAGAGCTTGCGCGGCTTCGGCGTTATGTCGGTACCCCGATCGATCGCGCCCGGCGGTGCCGCCGGCCGGGTGCCCCCGGCAGCGCTCGCAGCGCGCTGCCCACGGTAGCGCATCCAGTCGTTGTAGCCGCCGACAAATTCGCGCACCACTCCCGCACCTTCGAACACCAGCAGGCTGGTCACCACGTGGTCGAGAAAAGTGCGATCGTGGCTCACCAGCAATAATGTGCCGGGGAATTCGGCAACGTACTCCTCCACCAGTTCCAGCGTATCAATGTCCAGATCGTTGGTCGGCTCGTCCATCACCAGCACGTTGGCCGGTTGCGCGAACAGTCGTGCCAGCAACAGGCGGTTGCGCTCGCCGCCCGAAAGCGCTCGCGCCGGGCTATGCAGTTGCTCGGGGCGGAACAGGAAGTCCTGCAGATAGCCCGAAACATGCCGGCTCTTGCCATTGACGATCACCTGGTCGTTGCGGCCGCTGATGTTCTGCATCACCGACTCATCGAGATTGAGCTGCGCGCGTTCCTGGTCGTAGTAGGCGAACTCGAGCCGGCTGCCGCTCTTTACCCGCCCGTGCTGGGCCGGAATCTCACCCAACAGCGCCTTGATCAGCGTGCTCTTGCCGGCGCCATTGGGACCGACCAGTCCGATGCGATCGCCGCGCATGATGCGTCCGGAGAAGTCGCGAATGACGGCGCGGCCGTCGAACTCGATGCCGAGGTGCTCGGCCTCGAACACTACGGCTCCAGACTCACCGGCGCTGTGCTGCTCGAGCTCGATGTTGCCGGTGCGCTCGCGCCGTGCACGGCGCTGCGCGCGCAGCTGGTACAGGGCGCGTACCCGGCCTTCATTACGGGTGCGCCGCGCCTCCACGCCCTTGCGGATCCAGGCCTCCTCCTGCGCGAGCTTCTTGTCGAACAGCGCCTGATGCTGCGCCTCGGCCGCAAGCTGCTGCGCCTTGATGCGCGCGTAGTCGTCGTAGTCGCCAAGAGTTGCGGTCAGGGTACCGCGGTCCAGTTCGACAATACGGGTGGCGAGCCGGTTGATAAAGGCGCGATCGTGGCTCACAAACAGCAGCGCGCCGGCAAAGTCGAGCAGAGATTGCTCCAGCCATTCGATCGCCTCGATGTCAAGATGATTGGTCGGCTCGTCGAGCAACAGGATGTCCGGTTCCGACACCAGGGCCCGGGCGAGCAGCGCCCGCCGCCGCCAGCCGCCGGAGAGCTCATCGAATCGGGCGCACAAGTCCAGCTGCAGGCGCGAGGCTACGCGCGCGACCCGGCGCTCGAGTTGCCAGCCGTCGCCGGCATCGAGCTCATGATGCAGCTCATCGAGCCGCCGGCGCTGCTCCTGCGTGTGCACACCCTGGGCGGCAAGCGTCTGGTAGGCGGCCAGCGCCTGCCCCTGCCGGGGCAGTCCGGCGGTCACGATTTGCGCGACGGTCTCGCCCGTGGATAGGGCGATGTCCTGCGCCAGGTGGGCGACCCGGGCGCCGGGCCTGAGCCACAGGCTGCCGGCATCGGGCTCAGCCTCGTGACGCACCAGCCGCAACAGCGAGGATTTGCCCTCGCCATTGCGCCCGACCAGGCCGACGCGCTCGCCCTCATCCAGTTGCAGCGACACCTGATCGAGCAGCGGCCGCGAGCCGTAGGCGAGTGAGACGTTATCTAGACGAAGCAGCACGGATGCACCAATAATGAGGGGTACGTAGCCACGGCCGGCATTGTACCGACCGTGCTGGGGGGTCGCTCGCGCCGCCTAAGGCGTGGCTGACGCGAAAGACGGGACGCTGTGATCGATGACAGCGACTGGGGGAGGCGGCATGGAATCGAAGGAAGTCTGGACTCCGACGCAGCGGCACATCGTGACCGCGAGCTTTCTGGGCTGGATGCTCGATGCGTTCGACTTTTTCCTGGTCGTCTTCGTGCTCCGGCGTATCGCCGCGGACTTCGGCACCGACGTTAAGAGCGTCACCTACGCAATATTCCTGACATTGGCGATGCGGCCCGTCGGGGCATTTCTGTTCGGCCGGCTGGCCGATCACTTCGGGCGCCGGCCGGCCTTGATGGCAAGCGTCCTGCTGTACTCGCTCATGGAGTTTTTGTCCGCATTCGCGCCGTCACTGCAGGTGTTCCTGGTGCTGCGCGCGCTCTACGGCGTCGCGATGGGCGGGGAATGGGGCGTCGGCGCCTCATTGGCGTTCGAGAGCATACCGGTCAGATCGCGCGGCATGGTCTCGGGGATGCTGCAGGCCGGGTATCCCTGCGGCTATCTGCTGGCTTCGGTCGTGTTTGGACTGCTGTTCGAGCACATCGGCTGGCGCGGGATGTTCATCGTCGGCATCGCGCCGGCACTGCTGGTGCTGTATATCCGCAGCAAAGTGCCGGAGTCTGCGGTCTGGACGGCAGGCCGCGCCGCACCGGTGACGCGCAGCCTGTGGAGCTCGCTGTCGGGTCATTGGCTGCTGGCGCTGTATGCGATTGCGCTGATGACGTGCTTCAATTTCTTCAGCCATGGCACGCAGGATCTGTATCCGCATTTCCTCGAGGTGCAGCGCGGCTTTTCCACCGGCACGCGCTCCATCGTCGTCATCGTCTACAACGTCGGGGCCATCTGCGGCGGCATTGCGTTCGGCACGCTCTCGAGCCGCATCGGTCGGCGCAAGGCGATTGCGCTCGCCGCGGGGCTGTCCCTGCTGGTGCTGCCATTCTGGGCCTATTGCCTCACGCCCCTGGCGCTGGCGGCGGCGGCCTTCGTGATGCAATTCATGGTGCAGGGGGCTTGGGGCGTGGTGCCGGTGCATCTCAATGAGCTCTCGCCCGAAGGCATGCGGGCGACCTTTCCGGGATTCGTCTATCAACTCGGAAATCTACTGGCCTCGTACAACGCACCGCTGCAGACCACCATTGCCGAGAATCGCAGCGGGGTGGAACATCCCGACTTCGCCTTTGCGTTCGCCGCGGTGGTCGGTACCGTGGCGGTGCTGCTGGTGGTGCTGTCGCTTCTGGGGCCGGAACGGCGCGATGTGCGCTTTGGGCTGCAATGAGATAGACTACCTTCCGGAGTTTGTCGAATGCGCGGTTCGGTCCGCGCGCCGAGGTTCTTCAGCGTCCCTCCAAGGCCATCACGGCCACTCCCGGGACCTATCGCCCCTCCTGCAAGCCCATCGCAGTTCTCGCCTCAAAGGCGAGGCCGATCCAATTCATGACTGACGCGCCACACCGATGGGCTGCCTTAAGGCAGCGAGGCCGTTGCGGAGTATCGATTTGTTCAAGGATTTTTCATTGAGTCCGCCGCTGTTGAAGGCGGTGGAAGCGCTCGGCTATACCGAACCCACCCCGATTCAAGAGCGCGCGATTCCAGTCGTGCTGGCCGGCCGCGACCTGATGGCCGCGGCGCAGACCGGCACCGGCAAGACCGCCGCGTTCGCGCTACCGCTGCTCGAGCGCCTGCTGCAAAACCCCGTGCGTCAGCGCAGCCCGCGCGCCCTGGTACTGGTGCCGACACGTGAGCTGGCCGCACAGGTCAGCGACGCCTGCCGCGCATTGGCGCGCAATCTGCCGATACGCGGCGTATTGATCTACGGCGGCGTGAGCGCCAGGCCACAGCTCGACGCGCTCGCGGGCGGCGTGGACCTGGTGATAGCGACCCCGGGCCGGCTGCTCGATCACCTGGAGTCCCGGGCGATCGATCTGTCGAAGATCGAGATGCTGGTGCTCGACGAGGGTGATCGCATGCTCGACATGGGTTTCATCCGTGCGATCCGCCGCATCACCGCCGCGTTGCCGGCGAAGCGGCAGAACCTGCTGTTCTCGGCGACATTTTCCGAGGATATCCGCACCCTGGCAAAGTCGCTGCTGCGCGACCCGGTCATCATCGACATCTCCCCACGCAATGCACCGCCGGAGCTGGTCGATCACAGCGTCTATCACGTCGACAGCGCTGCCAAGCACCCGCTGTTGACGCGCCTGATCGTCGACGGCGGCGTGCGCCAGACCCTGGTGTTCACCCGCACCAAACACGGCGCCAACCGCCTGGCCGAACGCCTGCTGCGCGACGGCCTGGCCTGCGCGGCGATCCATGGCAACAAATCGCAGGGCGCGCGCACGCGGGCACTCGACGATTTCAAGCAGGGCCGGATCCGAGTCCTGGTCGCGACCGACATTGCGGCGCGCGGACTGGACATTACCGAGCTGCCGCACGTGGTGAATTTCGAGCTGCCGCATGTGCCGGAGGACTACGTGCACCGCATCGGCCGCACCGGGCGCGCGGGCTTGCGTGGCAAGGCGGTTTCGCTGGTCTGCCGCGAGGAGCGCGAGCGCCTGCGTGCGATCGAGAAGCTGCTGGGCCGTTCCATACCGGTCGCCGCGTAACGCGAGATCGCAGCGATCGCGCCACATCGCTCAGGAATCGCTTAGGATATTGCATCCGCGGCGGAGGCCAGGGCGATGATCGACCACATCGGTGTCAGCGTGAGCAACCTCGACGCCAGCAAGCTGTTCTACCGCCGGGCGCTGGCGCCGATCGGTTATGAGCTGCTGCTCGAGCTGTCGGCCGATGTGACCGGCACGCGCGCCTTTGCGGGATTTGGCGCGCCGCCCAAGCCGGATTTCTGGATCGGCAGCGGTGACGCCCATGTGCCGCCAATCCACGTCGCCTTTCGGGCCGCCAGCCGCGCGCAAGTCGATGCCTTTTACCGCGCGGCGCTCGCCGCCGGCGGGCGCGATCATGGCGCCCCGGGTCTGCGGCCGGAATATCACGCCAGCTACTACGGCGCATTCGTGCTCGATCCGGATGGCCACAACATCGAAGCGGTGTGCCACGAAGCGCCCGCGTGACTCTGCCTTTTCTTTTGCCGTGGGCTTCGCCTCTGCCGCAGTGCTGCCTGCGGCAATGTGCTGAAACGCGACGTAGTGCGCACTGATCGCATTGGCGTTTCAACGCATCGGTGGTATATAGGGGGCCGATCGCGGCCAGCGGCCGCAGTCGGAGCAAAGGCATTCATGGCCAACGGTCTGGCGACGTCATCCCGGCATTCGGTCGAAGCCGGCTTCACCACCGCGAGCCTGATGGAGTATTCGGAACAGTTTCTGGTCCGCGCCGCACAGTCGGAGCTACCACGCACATCGGAGATCGCCGCGCGGCTGCTGCAGGATCGACCGCTGCATCGACGATGGGAGCATAGTCACAGCCGGTTGATGCACACCGTGGCCGCGCCGCCGCGGGCCGCGGCCAAGGTCCTGGAGCTCAGAAAGGTGACGTTTCTGACGCTGCATCGCAAGGCGCCGTTCGAATACATGCGCGACCGGCACGTGACCGGTCCAACACGCCGCAAGCTCATCAGGTCGCTGTTCGGAACGCAAGACTACGCACAGTGCCTGGTGCGCGAGCATCTGGCGTTTCTGAGTTCAGCCTGTAGCTATTTTTGCGTGGACTCGCTGTGTGGCGAGGTGCTGGGTGATGCGCCCTTCTGCGAGGGACTAGCGCACTACGAGAGCGCATACACCGAATATTACCGCGCCTATGGCGACTCGTTGCTGGCGCAACACAGCGGCGAGAGCGCGTCGGTGAAGTCGCTGCTGCCGTATCTGCGCTATCAACTCAAGATCATCCGCGAGCACATGCTCTCCGGCAAGCCGCAGCCGAGCGACTTCGCGACTTTGCAGGCCATGTACGAGGCCACCGGCGATACGGACGAACTGCCGATCATTCCCGAGCCCTAGACACGCAGGTAGATCCGCAACCCGCACGCTGCGGTGCGCCCCGTCACGGCGCCGCGGGGCTCGCCCCCGCCTCGAGAATTGAAATTATTTCAGCGCAAATTTGCACGGTGCCGGCAAATATTGTGTGCAGATTACAATCCATCGCGGCTACAGCCCTGAATTGAAATGAACCAGAGCGTGGCATAGCGATTGCACGTTCATGTTCTGTCCAGGAGGAACCATCGGCAGGACGCTCACTCTTACTATGCTGAAGGCAATGCGCGCTGCGCGAGGAGATCAACATGGCGGACAATTATCTCGACGACCGCAAAGCAGACGACCGCAAGGAAAATATCGAGCTCAACCCGTCAAGCCCGAAGACCGGCGGACCGCAGCCGGGCGGCACCACCAGGCGCGGCTTTGCAGCGATGGACGAGCGCACCCAGCGCGAGATCGCCAGCAAGGGCGGCCACAGCCAGGGGAAAGAGAACAACCGCGGCAATTTCTGGCACGACCGTGAGCGCGCGCGCGCAGCAGGGCGCAAGGGCGGCGAGGCGCACGGCAGGAACCGGCACGAACCCCCGAGAAGCGCTGAGCGTCACTAACCTGACAGGCCGCGAGCCGCTGTGGGCGCTTAGCGCCCGTTGAGGCTCATTGGGAGTTTGGTGTCCCGAGCAGCTCGCGGCTGATGATCAACTTGCGCACTTCGGTCGTGCCGGCGCCGATCTCGAGCATCTTGATCGCGCGGTACAGGCGGTTGACCTCCGACTCCCAGATATAGCCGCTGCCGCCGTGAATCTGCAGGGCGTCGGCCACGACCTTGGCCATGGTCTCGGCCGCGTACATCACTGAGGCGGCGCTCAGCGCGTGAATCTCGCCGCGGCCGCCGCGCTCCGCCCCGAGGCCGTCGATGGTCGCGAGCACGCGATAGATGAAGCAGCGCATGGTCTCGACCCAGACGTACATGTCTGCGATCTTGGCCTGGATCATTTCGAATTCCGCGATCGGACGGCCGAACTGCTTGCGCGCCCTGGCGTGCTCGATCGCCAGTTGCAGGGCGCGTTCGGCCACGCCGAGGCAGATGGGCGCGATCGTGGCGCGCTCCAGATCCAATCCGGTCATGACCACGGCGAGACCGGAGTTCTCGGCGCCGAGCCGGTTCTCGACCGGGACCCGGCAGTTGTCGAACACCAGCTCACCGGTCTGGCTGCCGCGATAGCCCATCTTGGTGAGCTTCTGCGCCACGCCGAAGCCCGGAAAATTCTTCTCGACTATGAATGCCGAGATGCCATGCGTGCCCAGTTCCGGCGCGGTCTTGGCGTAGGTCACCAGCACATCGGCGACGGGCCCGTTGGTGATGAAGATCTTGGTGCCGTTGAGGAGGTAATGATCGCCCTCGCGACGCGCACTCATGCGCATCGAACCGAGGGCGTCGGAACCGGCGCCGGGTTCGGTGAGCGCCAGCGCACCGAGCAGCTTGCCGCTGCACAGACCGGGCAGATAGCGCCGGCGTTGCGCTTCGCTGCCATGGCGGTAGAGATTGTTGCAGCACAGATTATCGTGCGCGATCCAGGACAATCCCAAGGC
>Ga0302326_10026935_pt1 | contig 11604 bp, 6 predicted proteins | sample Palsa_T0_3_FD_202264 | JGI IMG/M metagenome (GOLD analysis project Ga0302326, IMG submission 202264) | Peat permafrost microbial communities from Stordalen Mire near Abisko, Sweden - Palsa_T0_3 | ecosystem: Environmental > Terrestrial > Soil > Palsa > Peat permafrost | place: Sweden: Abisko...
CAACGCCAGTACTTTACACCCGGTAACCCTATAAGACCTAATGAAACTTAATCCAATAGTGTTTTTGTACTAGGACTTGCAGGCTACATAACCTAAGGATACTTCTGCAAGATGTTTTTGGGGAACCTGTTTCAAGCGCCAGGAGGAAAGTTCATGAAGAGGTCAGGTCTTGCGGCTGTGGCAGCATTCGCGCTTCTCTGCGGTCTTTGGACGCCAATCGCATCCGGCCAAGCGGTTTTCGGCAGCATTCTTGGTACGGCCACTGACCCTTCGGGGGCTGCCGTTGCCAACGCGAAAATCAGAGTGACTAGCCAGACTAGGAGCACCGTCACTGAAACCACGTCCAACGAGAGCGGCAACTACGCGGTGACGCACTTGATTCCTGACGTCTACTCGGTCCATTTCGAGGCGCAGGGCTTCAAGAGCATCGAATTCAAGGACATCACCGTCTCGGCCGATACTGGCACCGACATCAACGGACAGTTCCAGGTCGGCTCCGCCACGGAGCAGGTTGAAGTGACCTCGGAAGCCCCGCAGCTCAAGACTGATCGCGCGGACGTCGCCGTTGAGTTCAATGCCAAATTTATCGAGGACCTGCCCGTCCTGAACCGCAATTTCACGAACTTCGAGCTTTTGACCCCAGGCACCCAAAAACTTGGATGGTCTCATGCCGCGACGGAGAACCCGCAGGGCGGCGGCCAGATATTCGTCAATGGCCAGCATTTCAGTGGAACCGGGTTCCAGTTGGATGGCACTGATAATCAGGATCCCATCTTGGGCATTATCGTCATCAACCCCAACCTCGACTCGGTGACCGAAGCCAAGATCACCGCGGCGGATTTCGACGCAGAGTTCGGGAAAGCAATCGCCGGGTTGGTCACCGTTCAAACCAAGTCAGGCAGCAATGACATTCACGGCAGCGGATTCTGGTATCGCCGCACCGATGCAACCGAGGCTAAGGATCCGTTCACGGAGTGGGATGCAGAGCCGGGCGTTGCAGCCAGCCCCGTTCCCAGCAGCAAGTGGCAGCAGTTCGGTGGAAGCGTGGGCGGCCCAATCATCAAGAACAAGCTGTTCTTCTTCGGCGATTACCAGGCTACACGGCAAGCCAGCGGCGTCACCAACTTGATCACCGTTCCGACGGCAACGGTGTTGGCGACTTGCAACCCTCTGACCAACACAACCGGGTTCTGCGATTTGAGCGACTATCTGAATCCCGCAGCCGGCTATAGTACCGGCGGGCAGGTTTACGCACCCGGGACGGGCGTACCGTATGCCGGAAACTTGATTCCGATCGGCGACATATCACCGCAAGCGGGCAACATCCTGGCAGAGTTCCCTCAGCCGAATAACGCAGGTTCCAACGCTGGCACTATCAACAACTTTCTGGCTTCCGGCTCGGGCCCATACAACCAGAACGCTTTCGACGTGCGTATTGACGATTCGCTGAAGCCGACGGTTCAACTCTTCGGACGTTATAGCCTCGACTATTTCAGCCTTTCCGGCAAGGGAAGTCTCGGGGCTTTGGGTGGGGTAGGTTTCGGCCCGGGCGGTCTGGCAGGAAGCTCCATTATTCACAATCACAGTTTGGCCGCTGGCGTAACCAAGACGTTCAGCCCGACTGTTCTGGCGGACTTCCGTTTCGGCTATTTCAAGTACAACCCCCACACCCACAAACCCGATGAGGGCTCAACGCCGATGACCGCCTTCGGAATTCCGAACGCGAATCTCGGCGACGCCTTCACCTCCGGGCTTGGCGAGTTCGACTTCAACGGCAACAACGGCGGCACATCCGATGCGTTCGGCGATGGACTGGGTATTGCCCGTTGCAATTGTCCCCTGATTGAGAGCGAACAACAATTCCAGTTTGTGACCAACTGGACCAAGACGCACGGGAACCATACCTTCAAATTCGGTGCGGACGTGCGCTACGCCGAGAACCTGCGCGTTCCGAGCGACTCCAATCGAACAGGCGACTACGACTTCAAGGACGCGACTACCTCTAACACGGGCGCGGGCGGGTTGGCTTTGGCCACATTCCTTCTGGGACAGGTCACGAATTTAAGCCGCTATGTCAGCACCAGCACCAACGCTGCCGAAAGGCAGCATCGCATGTTCTACTACGGGGAAGACAGCTTTCGCGCCACCCCGAAACTGACGATAAACTACGGTTTGCGCTGGGAGGTCTACTTCCCGGAATATGTGAACGGCACGCAACACGGCGGATTCACCAACATCGTCCAAGGCGTGGATCGTGTTGCTGGCATTGGTGGGATCGGCCTCAACGGGAACATCGGGAACGACTGGCACGCTTTCGCTCCCCGCCTTGGCGCCGCGTATCAGTTGAACCAGAAAACCGTAGTTCGCTTGGGATATGGCCGCAGCTACGATATGGGAGTCTTCGGGTCAAACTTCGGCCACGCCGTCACCCAGAATCTGCCGGTCTTGGCGGCCCAATCGAACGCAAACAATAATCAATATCTGCCGGCCTTCACGCTCGCAGCCGGGCCGCCAATTTTCGCATTTCCCGCAATACCTTCGAACGGCCTGTTACCTCTCGCGGGGCCGAACTGCTTCTTGCTAGATACATCGCAGTGCATCCAGCCCCACATTCGACCCACTTCCCAGCGCTTGCCCTATGTTGACACATGGAACGCGACGGTCCAGCGTCAAGTCACCAGCACGATGACTTTGGAGGCAACGTACCTCGGGAACAAGGGCACCCACGGCTTCGTCGGGGACGGTCCGACCTATAATGTCAATCAGCCTCGGCTTGGCACGGGCGTGGACGGGAATGTGGTCGGCGGCGTTATAAATCCGTGCGTGGCAGGGGGCGGATGTAGCTTTATTGCCGATGTCCCTCAGGTGCAGCGGCGTCCTTACTACAACGCCTTCACCTATCCCGGCTTCACCGATACAACAACCGGTTTGCCGCTGACCTGCTGCTTCACCGACCAGGGCAATTACCTCGGCAACGATGCCAGCAGCACCTATGAAGCGCTAACCCTCAAATTGGATAAGCGCTTCTCGAAGGGCCTGCAGTTTCTCACCTTTTACAACTTTGCGCATTCCTATCACTACGACAGCGGTTTCTATGCCGACCAGAAGTCGGTAGCGTACGGGCCAGATGACAATATCCGCAATCACCAGTGGGTATCGAATCTGCTCTATGAGTTGCCCTTCGGCAAGGGTAAGTCGTTCGCCGGTGGCGCCGGCCGCGGTTTAGATGAGGTTATCGGCGGCTGGCAGATTGGCGGGACCTTCAACTGGGCGGGTGGCCTGCCCTGGACGCCCGGCATGTCGGGCACGGTTTGTAATCTGGAGCAAGACACCGGCGTGTGCCGCCCAAATAAGGGCCCGGGATCGTTCAAGGTTGGAGCGGGTAGTTTCGTCCACAATGCGTCAGGCCACTACGTGACTTTCTTCACTCCGGTCACAGACGTCGTCGACCCAGCGACTGGGATCGCTAGTCTCCCAAGCGGCAACGGATTTTCCGATCCTGGACTCGATAATATCGGGAACCGCGGCTATGACAGTTTCCGTGGCCCGCGATTTTTCGGGGCGGATGCATCGATTTCCAAAAACTTCCCGATCACGGAGAGGGTAAAGTTCCAATTCCGCATGGACGCTTACAACGTATTTAACCATCCCATCCTCGGCTTCAACAATAACCAGGGCGGCAGTGGCCTGTGTATCGATTGCGCCAACAACGGCAGGGTCACGGATATTGAAGCTGATGCCTCCCCGGGTTCGCCCAATGGAATGCGCCAGCTTCAGTTTGGGCTGCGCTTGACCTTCTAGTCACGAATATGCAGTAGTCTGCCTTCGAGAGGGAGCCGCCACGGCTCCCTCTTTTCTTGTCGCGCATACAATGGGACCGGCATTGTCAGGCTAGGCGAAACAGGTTAGACGTAACATGATTCGATCAGGATGGCTGGACAGACGCGCGGCGGCGGCATTCCTTTCTATTATCGTGTGGTCAGTCGCTACCTCAGCGGCGCAGAATCCGACCGTCGATCACGCTACTCCCGCCAAAGTTTCCGGCCGAAGCGCTTACGTTGGCAACCAAGCATGCGCCCGGTGCCATTCCGCGATCTATGAGTCTTACCAGCGTACCTCGATGGCGCGCGCCAGCGGTCCTGCGATGGACGGCTTCATGCCAGCGGAATTCACTCACAAGGAATCCGGCGTACACTACCGCATCTACGCCGAGAATGGACGCGCCTGGTTAAGCTTTGACCGTCCCGGCGATCCTGAAGTTCAGGGTAAACGCGAACTCCTTTATTACATCGGTTCAGGACGCCGTGGCCTCAGCTACCTCTTTGAGACCGACGGATTCCTTTTCGAGTCTCCGGTAAACTGGTATGCCAACAAACAAGTCTGGGACATGGCCCCCGCCTACCAGACCGCCCGCGAGATCCCGCTGAACCTTCCCGCTTACACCAGCTGCCTGCGTTGCCACGTAAGTGGAATGCAGCCTCCGGTGCCGGGCACCGACAACCGCTATCCCGAGCCTCCATTCACTCACAACGGAGTGGCTTGCGAGCGGTGCCACGGCCCAGGAGATTCACACGTCAATGGCGGTGCGATCGTCAACCCGGCCAAGCTGACTCCCGCGCGGCGTGATGACATCTGCATGCAGTGTCACCTGGAAGGCAAGGCCGCCATTGAACGCCCGGGACGTCACGTATACGAATTTCGGCCCGGAGATGCACTCTCCGACTACGTCCGGTATTTTCTTCTCGTCGACGCCAAGGGGTCGGGGCTGGGTGCTGTGAGCCAGGTGGAAGCTTTAGCGCAAAGCGAGTGCAAGAAGAAATCGGGCGACGCCATGTCTTGTATGAGCTGCCACAACCCGCATCAGTCGCCCACTTCAGAAGATCGCATCGCGTTCTATCGCGGCAAGTGCCTGGCCTGCCACGGCGCGGATTTCGCAGCCAAACACCACCCGGATCGCCCCGATTGCGTCGCATGCCACATGCCGGCATCGGCCAGTACCGACGTCGCGCATACTCAAGTCACCGACCATCGCATACCGCGGCGTCCCCAAATCTCCCCTCAATTGCTGCAGAATGCGGAAGAGACGTCGTCCTCTTTGCCCCGCCTGGTTCTGCCGCGTCTGGTTCCGTTCCCCGATACCAAAACTGAGCCCGATCCGCGAGATCTTGCCCTCGCTTGGGATTCAATCGTGGAGAGCGGAATGTCGGTGGCCGAGCCTCAGGCGCGAGAACTGCTTTCCAAGGCCGTGAAGCAACTCCCGGATGATCCCGCCCTTCTTTCCGCACTTGCTTATGCTGAACAACGAAGAGGATCGACCGGGCGCGCCCGCGAGCTCTACCAGAAGGCTCTCGCGCTGGATCCAAGCCTGGTCGATGCTGCAACCAATCTCGGTGTGATCGAAGCGCAAGCCGGAGATCTGCCGGATGCGATGAAGCTCTGGCAGAATGCATTCCAGCGCGCCCCGGCCAGAAGCAGCATCGGACTCAACCTCGCGCGGGCGTACTGCGCGGCCGGGAAGTTCGGTGAAGCTCGCACCTTTACACTTCGCGTGCTGGAGTTTAATCCCGATCTGCCTTCGGCGAAAAAGCTGCTGCAGTCGCTGAGCCGGTCTCCGGCAAGCTGTGGCCCTTGACGCAAAGATACTCATGTGGGGACAGCCGCCCCGGCTGTCGGGCGAGCGAAGCGAGGCGGGCTCTTCGTCACCGCGACCCTTGACGGTCTCAGGCGTTGACGGACGGATGGAGTGTGGACAGCGGAAGCACGCAGTCCTAGAATCTTAGTTGGGCTGGAGGATGCAGAAATCTTATGCGCAGCGGCAGGTCTGCATTCCGGGCAAATCGTCTCCTGCTGGCTGGGATGCTTCTCGTTTGCCTTTTGGCTCCCGAAGTGGCGTTAAGTCAGCAAGGTGCGTTTGATCTCGACGGTAAGCCCGCAAATCCTTTCGACGCGGCTTCCGGCAAGATCGTCGTGCTGGTTTTTATTCGCCGGGACTGCCCAGTCTCCAGCCGTTACGCCCCGGTCATTCAGCAAATCAGCGCGCAGCATGAGCGTGATGCCAGTTTCTGGCTGGTATTTCCAGACAAGGCCGAGACCCCTCAGACGATCCACAATTATCTCCGGGAGTATGCCTACCGTTTGCCGGCGCTGCGTGATCCAGAGCACGCGCTCGTCAAGCTGGCGCAAGTGCAGATCACGCCTGAGGTCGCGGTGTTCAACCGCAGCCATCAACTCCTCTACGACGGAAGAATTGATAATTGGTATCGCGATCTCGGCCGGTCGCGTCCCGCGCCGACCACGCACGAACTTGCCGATGCCATCCAAGCGGCGCTGGGCGACAAAATACCGGCTGCGCACCAGGTCAGGGGAGTGGGATGCTATATCTCAGACCTGGAATGAACTCCTCGCTGCAGACACTGACGTGGTCGCTTTCGCTCATCGCCGCAACGGGCGCCATGGGAGCGGGTTTTGCGAAGTCGCACGGGCTTTCGACATCCGTGTTTTCGACATCACGGTCCGCCACTGCCGATTCTCCTGTGACTTTCACTCGCGACATCGCTCCCATCATTTTTCATTCCTGTTCCTCTTGCCACCACCCAGGCGAAGCCGGACCATTCCCGCTGCTGACTTACTCCGATGTCAAGAAACATGCTCGCCAGATTTCGGACGTGACCCAGGCGCGAACCATGCCTCCATGGCTACCCGAACCCCAGAAGCTGAAATTCGCCGATGAACTTCGCCTGCCGAATGAGCAAATCGATCTCATCCAGCGCTGGGTGGCGCAAGGTGCGGTCGAGGGCGACTCAGCCGATCTGCCGCCGCAGCCAAAGTTTACCCAGGATTGGCGCCTCGGAACACCCGACCTGATTCTCACGGCACAGAAGCCCTTGATCCTTCCCCCGGAAGGAACGGATACTTATTGGAATTTCATCTTCCGCCTTCCGATCGAGCAAACCCGTTGGATGAAGGCAATCGAAATTCATCCCGGCGACAAGCGCTACGTGCACCACGCAAACATTCTTGTCGACCGCAGCGCATCCTCGCGTCAGCGCGAGGCCGAACCCGGCGCCGGTTTTGGCGGAATGGAGATTCGCATTGAGTCGCAGGTCTTCGACCCTGACAGTCATCTGCTCTTCTGGAAGCCGGGCACCGTTCCCTACCTCGAACCCGACGGCATGGCATTGCGTTTAGACAAGGGCACGGACCTCATTCTCAATACGCACATGCAACCCTCCGGCAAGCCCGAAATCATCCAGCCTAGCATCGGCCTCTACTTCACGCCGCAGCCCGCGACAAAGTTGCCCATGCTGCTCCAACTCGAGGACGACGTCAAACTCGACATTCCACCCGGCCAGAGGGATTTCCAGATAACCGACCAGTTCGTGCTGCCCGTCGACGTCGATCTTCTGGCCATCTATCCGCATGCGCATTATCTCGGCAAAGACATCCAGGCCTCCGCGACTCTGCCCGACGGCTCGAAGAAAATGCTGATCCACATTCCGCTCTGGAACCTGAGCTGGCAGGCAGTGTACCGCTACGCCGAACCTGTCTTCTTGCCCAAAGGCACCACCGTGGCCCTAAGCTACGTCTACGACAACTCCGCGGATAACCCTTTGAACCCGAACCATCCCCCGGTTCGTGTACGAGCGGGCAATCGTTCGAGCGATGAAATGTGCCACCTCTGGCTGCAGGTTCTGCCAATCCACTACGACGCCGCGCAGGGCGATCCCCGCATGCTGCTGCAGGAAGCGTTGGCGCGTCACAACATCGAAAAAGATCCCTCCGACTTCGAAGCGCACTATAACCTCGCCGCGATGCTGCAAGCCGCGAGCAAGCTCGATGATGCCATGCGAGAGTACGAAGCCGCGCTCCGTCTTCGCCCCAACGATGCTGCCGCAAACAACGCCATGGGAGCCGCATTGCTTGCCTCCGGCCAGCCCGGTAAGGCGGTCGCATACCTGTCGCAGGCCCTGACAACGCGCCCCGATTACTTCCCTGCTCGCTATAACCTGGGAAACGCTTTAGCCGCGCAAGATGACTTCGCTGGAGCCGCGGAGCAATTTCGTCTTGCCCTCCAGTTGCAGCCCGACGATGCCGACGCCGAGGCGAACCTGGGAAGCGCCTTGGCAGAAATGGGCCGCTTCTCCGAAGCCAAGGGGCACTTCGAACATGCGCTTCAGCTCAATCCTAATCACGCTCTGGCCAGGGAGAATCTGCAAGCGCTGCAGCGCGCAACGAGCCAGTAACAGATGATGATGCCGCATTTCTCAATTTCGCGATGTTCATGGGTTGCAGCGTGTGTATTGGCTTTCATCGCCATCGCACTCGCGCAGCAAACTGCATCGGCGCAAACGCCCTCCGCTGCGTCCTCGCAGGCTTCGCCCGCTCCGGCTCCCGATTTCGCGGCCGCGCGCCTGCTCATGCAGCAAGGCAAAATCGACGAGGCCATCTCTCAGTTGCAAATGCTCCAGGCGGATACTCCTGAACTAAAAGGCCTTGACCTCGAACTGGGTACGGCTTATTACAAGAAAGGAGAGTACGCCAAAGCCATCGATTCGCTAAAAAAAGCCTCGTCAGCCGATGCCAACAGCGGCGAGGCGGTGCAGTTGCTCGGCCTTTCTTATTATTTAGGAGGACATCCCGCGGAAGCGATTCCGCTTCTCGAAAAGGTGCAAGGTTGGTATTCCAGGGCGAACGTGGATGCGTCCTATATCCTTGGGATCTGTTATATCCAGACAAAAGATTACCCGCACGCGCGTGCGGCCTTTGCCAAAATGTTCGACGTGCCATCCGATTCTGCCGCCAGTTATCTGTTCACGGCTCGCATGCTGTTGCGGCAGGAGTTCGATCCGGTCGCCGAAGAATACGCGCAGAAGGCTGCAACTCTCGACCCCAAGCTTCCACTGGCTCACTTCCTGCTCGGCGAATTGTTTTTGTACAAGTCGCGAGTTCCAGAAGCCATCGCGGAATTCCAGAAAGAATCGGCCATCAACCCCGCCCACGCGGCAACCTACTATAAGCTCGCCGACGCCTACTCGCGAATTCAGAAGTACGACGACGCGGAAAGGCTCCTGCAGCGCTCCATCTGGCTCGATGCAACGTCGACCGGCCCCTACATCTTGATGGGAAAAGTCCTGGAAAAGAAAGGAGAGTTCGAGTTAGCAGTCCGCGCCTTGCAGCGGGCAGCGGCCCTGGATCCGAATAATCCCACCACTCATCATCTGCTCGGTCAGGCTTATCGCGACATGGGAAAGAAAGAGGAAGCCGAGAGCGAGCTAAAGCTAGCGGAACAATTGCAAACCAAACAGGACTCCCACCCCTAAGCAGTTCATTTCGCCCCCGCCGCCAACGGCTGGTCCTGCTCTCTCGCCAGACGTTCCACCATATCCTTCGGCAATCCATGCAGCAATTCCAGAAACGCCGCATTAGTCCAACCAAACCCAACCACATTCATCGCGTATCCATTTTCCACGTGAGCCTCGGAAGACCGCGTGACAACGTCGTATTTCTCCCGAATGTTTCCATCCCGCCGGAAGTTCTCGGCCACCATCGACAGAAACTCATAAGAAATCCGGTCGGCATCGGCGTCGAATCCATAGCGGCGCAGCCCATCGATGGCCAGCATTTCAATGTTTCCCCAGCCATAGGGCAGATCCCATTGCGCGCCCGTGTCCTCCGGGCTCATCGCCAGACCACCCGGCTTCTCGAGCGCTGCAAGATTCTTCACCACGGCCTTCGCCTGTTCCGGCGTCGCCAACCCAGCCCACAGCGGATAGAAAGTGGTTGCGTAGCGATACGACGACCGCTGCCCGGTCAGCAAGTTGTAATCGAAAAAGAATCCGGCTTTCTCATCCCAGAGATAGCGCGCAATCAGCTTCTTCCGCTCTTCCGCGCGCTTGCTCCACTTTTCCGCATCGGTCGTGCGGCCCAGCCAGCGGCTGATCTGCTCGAGATCTTTCTCAGTCTTATAGAGCAAGCTGTTCAGGCACACCGGCGCATAGTGATGGGTCGCGGCGCCGAATGGCCCAAAGCGAAAACTAACGTCGAATCCCGATTCCCGCATCGACCGGTCGCCCCTGTAGTAGTCGGAACTCAGCTTGAATTCCCGCCGCTTTTCGCACTCCGCACGCCCCATCGTCACCGAAACGTCACACACCTGCTGCGTATAGGCAGCTCCCGCAACCGGCTCCGTCACTCCCGGCAGATTCTCCACAATGTAATTGTCCGCCTGAGCCGGATGAAAGAAGAAATAAGTAGTGACCTTCCGGTAATAACCTGTTTCGTCCTGCAATGCTTCGGCAGGCGGGCCCTCCCCAAAATCGTAGTAACGGGACAAGCCCGTCTCGCCCGCCAGGTGCGGATCGCGGTTCCACGTCTCATAATCTTTTTCAAGATCGGCATAGGCTCTCGCCAGCCACGCGGTGTCCCCGTGTCCTGATTTCTGCAGCGCGTCGTACACGTCCACAAACATCGAACTCAGAAAAGGCGGCTGCGAACGAGTCAGGTAGTAGGTCCGGTTCGCGTTCAGCATCGCGCCATAGTGCTCAACCTCAAAAAAGAAGTTGTCCACCATGCCCCGCGCCAACTCGACGCGCCCCGCCCGCAACAGCCCGCGAATAATGAAGTAGCTGTCCCAACCGTACATCTCGTTGAAGCGTCCCCCGGGCACGACGTATTTGTTCTCCAGATAGAGCAGCCCCTGCGGTTGGATCTTGCTGGTATCCACCTCGCCCAGACGGTGTATTGCAACCGGCAGGTGCTCGATCCGCACATTGCATTCGCTCGTGAGTTTCCGCACCGCCGCCGGCTCAGCCATGCCCGCCGGCAAGTACAAGACAGCAGCCACTTTCATCTTGGGGTCCACCAGGCTCTGGCAATCTGTGATGGAACGCGTGAGCGTATCCCACGCCGTTGAAATGTAGTCCAGAATCGGCTTGAGTTCTTGCCCCTGAGGTGACGTCGATTGCCCGGCCGCGGGAATCTGCGTGATCCAGCAGGCGACCGTGATGAGCACCAGCCAGCGCAGCACGAACGCGCGCAATGCCAATGCCAAAGACCGGCGAAACATTTTCGAAACAGGAGTATTCATCGGTTTTGCGGAAAGACAGACCCGCCCATTGTAGTCGTATGGCTAAAGCATTCAAAATGAATTCGATAGCGGGAAAGGTCTCAATTTGAGAAGGTGCTCATGTGGGGACATCCGCCTAGGTCCCTGCCCTGAGCTCATGTGGGGACAGCTGTCCGGTCGAGCGAAGTTCGACGGCTCTTAGATGACCTCGCCATGCCGGAAGCACTGCACTACATGGTCGTTCACCATGCCCACGGCCTGCATAAACGCGTAGCAGATGGTTGATCCCACGAAATTGAAGCCGCGTTTCTTCAGCGCCTTGCTCATGGCATCGGACTGGGCGGTGCGCGCCGGAATTCGGGTCCGCGACTTCCACTGGTTCACTCGCGGCCGGCCATCCACAAATTGCCACACGTAGCGGTTGAAAGTTCCGAATTCTTCTTGCACCCGCAGCAACGCCTGGGCATTCCGCACCGCTGACGCAACCTTCAACCGGTTGCGCACGATGCCCTCGTTCTCCAGCAACTGCGCGATTTTCC
>Ga0302326_10026937_pt1 | contig 11604 bp, 5 predicted proteins | sample Palsa_T0_3_FD_202264 | JGI IMG/M metagenome (GOLD analysis project Ga0302326, IMG submission 202264) | Peat permafrost microbial communities from Stordalen Mire near Abisko, Sweden - Palsa_T0_3 | ecosystem: Environmental > Terrestrial > Soil > Palsa > Peat permafrost | place: Sweden: Abisko...
TATGCATGTCTTTGGTAAGCCAGAAACCGCGCGCGGCATCGCGAAACTTGTCGTTCCACTCGGAAAACCCCGCCGGAAAACGCCCGGTCTCGTACGACGCCGTATCCCACGGCTCGGCAATCAGTTTGACTTGGGACAGCACTGGGTCCTGGCGCAACGCATCAAAAAAAGATGCTCCCGGGTCGAACCTGCCTCCTTCACGTGCGAGTGCAGTAGCGAGGTCGAAACGGAATCCATCAACATGCATTTCCACCACCCAATAACGCAATGAATCCATCACCATTTGCATAACGCGCGGGTGAGACAGGTTGAGCGTGTTACCGCACCCCGTGATGTCAACATAATTAAACTTCGCATGTTCATTGAGCCAGTAATAACTCGCGTTGTCTATTCCCCGGAACGCCAGCGTGGGGCCGGATTTATCTCCTTCGCAGGTATGGCCGTAAACGACGTCGATAATGACCTCGATGCCCGCCGCGTGCAGGGCTTTGACCATGGAGCGGAATTCGACAATCGGGTCGCGGCCCCCGGCGTAACGCGCTGCCGGCGCAAAATAGCCGAGCGAGTTATAGCCCCAGTAATTGACGAGACTGTTTCGCACTAGCGCATGCTCATCGATGAATTCCTGTACCGGCAACAATTCGACCGCCGTGATGCCAAGCTGCTGCAGATGCGAGATCGCCGCCGGATGCGCGAAACCCGCGTAGGTTCCACGCAAGGATTCCGGGATTTCAGGGTGGGTCATCGTAAAGCCCTTGACATGAACTTCATAGATCACCGTATCGGCCCACGGCGTACGCGGCGAACGGTCCTCACCCCACGAATAGGCGGAATCTATGACCTGGCATTTCATCATCGCGAACGCATTGTCGCGCTCACCCAAGGCCGGCTCAATATGCCCGGCGCCGCCTCGATCATCGTAATGCGCGGCATCCCACTGGAAACGACCGGCAAAGGCACGCGCATAAGGATCAATCACCAGCTTGTGCGGGTTAAATCGATGGCCGTGTCCGGGGTCGTAACGTCCATGCACACGGTAACCGTAGACGAGCCCAAGGCTCGCGCCGGGAAGGTAGCCATGCCAGATTTGATCAGTACAAACCGGCAGTGCAACACGGGCCACTTCTGAAATTGCCTGGGCGTCGAACAAGCACAATTCAACACGCTCGGCATGTGCTGAGAAGATCGCAAAATTGACCCCACCGCCATCCCAGGAGGCGCCAAGCGGCCATGACCGGCCGGACTCGAGGCGCAAGGCGGGCGATTCAGCAATAAATTGCATTATTGGTATCGGTTGTTTACGCGGCTCCACATACGCTGCCGTCGCAGTACAGTTAAAAGACTAACGGCTGCACGTGCCAAATACCGTCCGCGTACTCACGGATAGTACGGTCGCTTGAAAAAAACCCCATCGCGGCAACATTGCGGATCGCCATCGCCGCCCATGCCGTGCGGTCGGCGTAGAGCTTATCCAACCGCTCCTGGGTCGCGACATAGTCGGCAAAGTCGGCAAGCAACAGATAGTAATCACCATGGTCGAGTAATGCCTGAATGATCGGCTGGAAGCGCCTGGGGTCATCCGGAGAAAACACACCAGACGCGATCTGATCGAGTGCGTGGGCCAACTCGCGGTTGTCGTTGTAGATCCGGCGCGGATCATATCCGGCAGCGCGGCGTGCGCGTACTTCGTCAGACTTCAATCCGAAAATAAAAATGTTGTCGGCGCCAACGGCATCACGAATCTCGATATTGGCGCCATCTTCGGTGCCGATCGTCAGTGCGCCGTTCAATGCCAGTTTCATATTGCCGGTGCCTGAGGCTTCCGTGCCAGCGGTAGATATTTGTTCGGAAAGATCGGCGGCCGGAATAATGATCTGGGCCACCGAAACACCATAATTCGGAATGAACACGACCTTCAATTTTTCATCAACGCGCGGATCGGCGTTAATGACTTTCGAGACATCGTTGATCAGCTTGATCACGAGTTTCGCCATGGCATAAGCAGACGCCGCCTTGCCGGAAAATATCACCGTGCGTGGCACACATTGATACTGCGGATTTTCGAGCAGCCGGTTGTAACGCCAGATAACGTGCAGAACATTGAGCAGCTGACGCTTGTATTCGTGAATGCGTTTTACCTGGACGTCGAACATGGAGTCGGGACGGATCGTGACGCCGGTCGTCTTCATTACATAATCCGCAAGCCGTCGCTTGTTCGCCGATTTTACCGCCCGGAACGAGTCGACGAATTCAGGGTCGGAGTTCAGCGGCCGCAGTTTCTCCAGCAAATCAAGTCTTGTCCGCCATCTGGGATCGACATGGCGGTCAATCAGGCTCGACAACGCGGGATTAGCAGTCGCAAGCCACATACGCGGCGTGATACCGTTGGTGCGATTGACGAAACGCTCTGGAAACAGTTGGTAGAAACCGGCAAAGATGGTTTCGCACATCAGTTGAGAATGCAACTTGGAAACGCCGTTGATCTTATGACTTGCCAGTACCGACAGGTTCGCCATGCGCACGCGCCGCCCATTGTTGTCATCGATCAACGATATGCTCTGCATCAGCTTCTGGTCGTCGCCACGAGTGCGGCGCACCTGGTCGAGAAACATTTCATTAATGTCATAAATAATCTTCATGTGCCGCGGCAAAACCCGCTCGACCAGCGCAACCGGCCATGTTTCAAGCGCCTCAGGCATCAGCGTGTGGTTGGTGTACGAAAATATGCGCGTGCACAGCCGCCACGATAGCGTCCACGGCACGTGATGAACGTCAATCAACAAACGCATGAGCTCCGGCACGGCAAGCGCCGGATGCGTATCGTTCAAATGGATGGCGATTTTGTCGGAAAGTTGTTCTACGCTGGTGTGGTCGATGAAATAACGATGCAGAAGATCCTGCAACGAGGCACTGACGTAGAAATATTCCTGCTTAAGTCGTAGTTCCCGGCCGTTCTCGGTACTGTCATCGGGATACAGCACACGCGACACGTTTTCCGAATGGTACTTGTTGCCGACCGCGGCGTCGTATTTCCCCTGATTGAACATCGACAGATCGAGATCCTTAATGGCGGCCGCCCGCCATAGGCGCAACGTGTTGACCGTCGGCGTGCCGAACCCAGGGACCAGATTGTCATAAGCCATCGCATGTACAGCTTCGGCATCAATCCAACTTGTAGTCTTGTCGTGATACTCGACCCGGCCGCCAAATTGAATCATGAACTTGACTTCGGGACGAGGAAACTCCCATGGATTGCCGTCAACCAGCCAATGATCAGGGTATTCATGTTGATAGCCGTCGTGAATTTGCTGCTCAAACATACCGTATGCATAACGGATACCGTAGCCGAAACCAGGCAGTCCCAGCGACGCCATTGAATCAAGAAAGCAGGCGGCGAGGCGTCCTAGGCCGCCATTGCCGAGTGCCGGGTCGGGCTCGAGCACCGTGAGTTCATCCAAGTCAAGCCCCAATTCGCGCAATGCGTCATGGCATTCTTCATACAGACCCAGTGCGATAAGCGCGTTGGACAGCATGCGGCCGGGCAGGAATTCCATGGACAGATAGTAGACGCGCTTGACGTTTTGTTTGTACTGCAGACGAGTCGTGTCCATCCAGCGTTCGACCAGCCGATCACGCACCGCCGAAGACAACGCGTACAGCCAATCGAGCTTGGATGCCGCGACCGAAGTCTTTCCAACCGTGTACAGCAATCGATTGGAAATCGAATAGCGAAGGGATTCGACATCTAGACCCAGAGTCCCTCCTTCGAAACCGGACCGGTCAGCCTTTTTATTCATATCCTTAAATTATGGAATAAAACAAAAATCACAAACAGCGATTCTATTCGAAATAAGCAAGCTGTATGCCAAACAACCGCAATTCGATTCGCGTTACTTCTCAAACGACATTCGTAAAAGTTTTGCACTGCGGACTATTAAAATCCAAGACTGCAGCCTTCCATTATTTACTTTCGTCTTTTTTTGTTGATACAGAATTGTTTTAGTCATCACTGCACCATGCTCCACCCTGGTGCAGCAACGCCATTAAGGCCCGATTAAGTGCCGCAATAAAGCGGTCTTTCATTGTAAAACATGCGGCCGCAATTCGCGGTAAATTTCGTCGTAGTGCTGCGCCGAGGCCGCCCAACTAAAATCTTGCTCCATCGCATTCTCCCGCAAACGAGCCCACAACGCCGGCTTGCGCCACCATGTAAATGCGCGCGCGTAAGCCTTTGCCAGAGCCTCGGGTTCTGCCTCGTCAAACACGAAACCAGTGGCAACACCGGCGGCAATGCTCTTGGAGTCCACATCGCGGACGGTATCGGCCAAGCCCCCGACACGTCTGACCAGCGGCAATGTGCCATAGGCCAGACCGTACATCTGAGTAAGACCGCAGGGCTCAAATCGCGAAGGCACGACAATCACGTCAGCACCCGCAACAATGCGGTGTGCCAGTGCTTCATCATAACCAATATAAACCGCGATTTTATTAGGGTAACGCGCAACTGCCGCGCTAAACTGTTTCTCGATTTCCGGTACGCCGGATCCCATGACGGCCAACCTTCCGCCACGCCTTATCAGGTCGGGCAGCACATCAAGCAAAAGATCCAGTCCCTTTTGATCGGTCAGCCGGCTGACAACGGCGAACAAAAGATCTGATTGCTCGCAGAGCAACCCCAACTCCGCACACAACGCATGCTTGCAAGCAATTTTCCCTGAGGGGTCTTTCTTATCATAGCGTGCCGCGATATGGTGGTCACTATGCGGATCCCATACTGTCTGATCAATTCCGTTCAGTATGCCGGACAACACGCCGGCTCGCGAACGCAGCACGCCTTCCATGCCACAGCCGTATTGCGACGTCTGGATCTCTTGAGCATAGGACGGACTGACAGTTGTAATGCGATCGGCATAATGTAATCCTGCTTTCATAAAATTTACCTTGCCGTGAAACTCCACTCCTTGCAACGTAAAGAAATGCGGTGGCAGTTTTAAAGCCGGAAATATCTCCGGCAAGAACTGCCCCTGAAAGCTCAGATTGTGCACCGTAAAAATACTGGCCGGACGGTGGCCGCCGCGCGCGGCAAGATACGCCGTCGTAAGCGCCGCGTGCCAGTCATGACTGTGAATGATATCGGGTCTCCAGTTTTCGATTATCCCGTCCGCAAAACGCGCAGCAATCCAACTAAGCAAAGCAAAACGCATCGGGTTATCCGGCCAATCGAGGCCATCACCATCCGTATACGGATTTCCCTCACGCCCATACAGTTCGGGTGCCTCGATCAAATAGACGGGCACATCATTGAGCCGGGCAAGCCAGATCACGATTTTTCGGGCGCCGAATGCACTGCCAATCGAAACGAGGCGTTTGCGATTCGATGTCGCATTCATGAATGCAGGCAGGCCCGGCAGCAGCATACGCACATCGAGATCCAAATTAATCAGAGCGATTGGCAGCGCGGCATTGACATCCGCGAGACCGCCCGTTTTGACAAACGGATAGACCTCGGTACTGACGTAGAGTACGCGCATACTAATATAATGGTAACTATTTCAAGACTGCAACGGGTTGGCGGAATGTAATACCTGAGCCGCGGCGAATACCGATAAACATAAAGCCCAAGAATTAATTCCTCCCACGAATACGATTGATCATTTCCTGGGTCACCAGCGTAATGCCGCGTTCGGTGCGATGAAAGCGCTGCGCATCATCATCTGGATTCTCCCCAATCACCATCCCTTCCGGAATACGACATCCGCTGTCTACGACTACATTATTCAGGCGTGCGTAGCGTCCAATATCAACCCCCGGCAGCAACACCGCACCCTCGACCTTGCTGTACGAATTGACGCGCACCTTGGAAAACAGCACTGAGCGCCTGACCATTGAGCCGGAAATAATGCAACCACCGGAGACGATCGAGTCGATAGCCATGCCGCGCCGGTCATCACTGTCGAAAACAAATTTCGCCGGTGGGAGTTGTTCCTGATAAGTCCAGATCGGCCACGACGTATCGTACATATCCAGCGCAGGAGTCGGCATCGTCAGGTCAATATTTGCTTCCCAGTACGCATCAACTGTTCCGACATCGCGCCAATAAGGCTCCGCTTCAGGCGCGCTACTCACGCTCGAAAACGAGAATGGGTGGGCGTAGGCTTGGCCATTTCGCACGATCTCGGGAATGACGTTTTTACCGAAATCGTGTGCTGAATCCGGAATACGCATATCTTGTTCCAATTGCTCGAACAAAAAACTGGTATTGAATATATAGATGCCCATGCTTGCGAGTGTCCGGTCGGGTTTATCCGGCATCGCTGGCGGGCTGACAGGTTTTTCGATGAAATCAATGATGCGACCCGAACGGTCGGCCTTGAGCACACCAAGGCCGGACGCGGCGTCGCGAGGCACTTCGGCACATGCTACCGAGCATTGAGCGCCGGAGCTTCGATGCGATTCGAGCATCCGTGAGTAATCCATTTTGTAGATGTGATCGCCGGCGAGCACAATTATGTAGTTAGATTTGTGCTCGCGCAGAATGTCGATATTTTGATAGACGGCGTCGGCCGTGCCGCGGTACCACGATTCAGCATGAATAGTCTGCTGGGCGGGTAGTGCTTCGATGAATTCGTTGGCTTCCCAGCGCAGAAAACTCCACCCTCTTTGCAAATGCCGGAACAGGTCCTGCGACGTGTATTGTGTGATTACACTGATCCGCTTGATGCCGGAGTTGATGCAATTGGACAGCGTAAAATCGATGATGCGAAACTTGCCGCCGAAATAAAGCGCCGGCTTCGCGCGGTGCTCGGTCAGTTGCTTCAGTCGATTGCCGCGGCCACCGGCCAACACCAATGCCACGGTCCGGCGAGGCAACTGTAACGAGGTTAGTACGTCTTCTTTCATCAGACAATATTCATCTTAAATTGGATGGCCCCGGTTCCTAATTTTCAATAAAAGGTTGCCAGTAATGCGTCACAATATCAAAATGAGCCAATTATAGAAACATTCAATTGCCAGAATCGCATAATTCCCTGATGAAAACGTTGCAGCCCTTCATTCCAAAACCGGAAATGCCTACGACTCATCCGCCAATTCGCGAGGAGGGGCTTGGCGATTACGACATCTTCCTCTTCAAACAGGGCACGCATATCAGACTCTTCGACAAATTGGGCGCCCATTTGATCAAGGACAGTAAAAATAAGGGAGCTCGTTTTGGTGTTTGGGCGCCGAACGCGGCGAGTGTTTCCGTGATCGGTGACTTCAACGGATGGAATGCCGATGTAAGCCTCATGACTCCGCGTGAAGACAACTCAGGAATTTGGGAAACCTTCATTCCGCATGTCGCGACCGGCGATCACTATAAGTACCGGATCACTTTCCGCGATTATTCGTACGCGGTCGATAAAAGCGATCCATTCGCATATTTTGGCGAAGCTCCGCCCAAGACGGCTTCGCGCGTCTGGACGCTCGATTATGCGTGGAAAGACGATACATGGATGCGCTCACGCAAGAACGCGAACGCCCTCGATTCACCGCTCTCAGTTTACGAAGTGCATCTGGGTTCATGGCGGCGTCCCGACAATGATTCCAGTCGCCTGTTGAGCTATCGCGAAATCGCTCCCCGGCTCGCTGATTACGTCAGGGAAATGGGCTTCACTCATGTTGAATTCATGCCGCTGACCGAACATCCTTTCTACGGCTCATGGGGCTACCAGACGACTGGATACTTTTCCCCTTCCGCCCGCTACGGATCGCCACAGGACCTGATGTACCTGATCGATCACCTCCATCAATGCGGGATCGGCGTTATTCTCGATTGGGTGCCCTCGCACTTCCCGAACGACGAGCACGGATTGGCGTATTTTGATGGCAGTCATCTGTTTGAGCATGCGGACCGACGGCAGGGCTTCCATCCTGAATGGAAAAGCCACATTTTCAACCTCGGCCGCCACGAAGTCCGGGCTTTCCTTATCAGTAGCGCCATGTTCTGGCTGGAAAAGTATCATTTTGACGGCCTCAGAATCGATGCCGTAGCTTCGATGCTGTATCTTGACTATGCGCGCGCCCCAGGCGAGTGGGTTCCCAATGTTCATGGCGGCAAGGAAAACCTCGAGTCGATCGTATTTCTGCGCCAGCTCAACGAGAGCATTTACCGCGAGCACCCAGACGTCCAGTCCATCGCCGAAGAATCAACCTCGTGGCCACTGGTTTCGCGGCCGACGTACACCGGTGGCCTAGGTTTCGGCATGAAATGGAATCTTGGATGGATGCACGACACCCTCAACTATTTCAAGAAAAACCCCCTGTATCGTAAATACCATCAGCATGAACTGACTTTCAGCCTCTGGTACGCGTTCTATGAAAATTTCGTTCTTCCGCTGTCGCATGATGAAGTTGTCCACGGTAAGGGCGCGCTGATCGACCGGATGCCGGGGGATGAATGGCAGCGCTATGCAAATCTGCGTTCGCTGTTTGGATATATGTGGGGACATCCCGGCAAGAAACTGTTGTTCATGGGTGGAGAATTCGGCCAGCAACAGGAATGGAAACACGATGAAGGCCTGCAGTGGCACGTATTGCAATACCCAATACACAGTGGACTCCGCAATTGGGTGCGGGATCTTAATTGGTACTATCGCCAGACTCCAGCTCTTTTTGAACTGGATTTCTCTGCCGAGGGTTTTGAGTGGGTTGATCTCAACGATGCCCCAAGCAGCGTGCTCAGCTTTATTCGAAAAGCGCACTCTAGTAACCAGATCGTTCTGGTTGTGTGCAATTTTACCCCGCTACCGCGCGAACAGTATTCGGTCGGCATCCCGCGTGGCGGATTTTGGAAAGAAGTTCTCAACAGCGATTCCGGGCACTATGGGGGCAGCAACATCGGAAATATCGGCGGCGTTCATGCTATCGCGTCACCTATGCATGGAAAACCTTTTTCACTTACGTTGTCCCTGCCACCACTGGGTGTCTTGTTCTTTGAATCCGTGGCGTAAACGTGCCGACAAAGATTTTGCTGATCCAAGACATGTGAAAACAGAGACAAAATCATACCGACTTCAAGGTCGACTAAAATTTCCGCCCATTGGTAATCTATGACCGAGCGCACCGCCTTCGATCAATTATGTGAATACTGCAATATTCAGGGCAGTTATTATGATATCCAGGGCCACCATCACGTAGCATCCATCGGCACCAAACTCGCCCTGCTGCGCGCGATGGGCGCAACCATTGCCGACGAGACAGAAGCGGCGGTGGCGTTGGAACAACTTCAAACACGGGAATGGCTAAGAACTGCCACGCCGGTCAAGGTCATGTTTGAGCATGACGCGACAATTCAGTTTTCACTTTCCCTCCCATCATCCATAACTTTGAGCTCCCCCGAGTGGTACCTGGAACTTGAAAATGGCGAGCATCTATCCGGCCTGATCACTTCCGCACGACCTATTGCGACTCGCGTTATCGACAGCGTCGCCTACAGTCGTTATCTTGTCGAGATCCAGATTGCATTACCGCTTGGCTATCACCAACTCCAGTTCAGGAACGCTGATACGCCGGAACCTCTGGCCTCCATTCAAGTAATCGTCTGCCCACGCCAATGTTTTCAGCCCCCCGCGCTGGCCGATGGACGCCGCATCTGGGGACTCACGGTCCAGCTTTATGCGTTACGCTCGCAGCGCAACTGGGGCATCGGGGATTTCTCCGATCTGAAAAAGCTGGCCGAAATTGCAACACAGTTCGGCGCAAGCATCGTCGGAACCAATCCGTTGCACGCCTTATTTCCCGATCAGCCGGAACAGGCCAGTCCGTACAGCCCTTCCAACCGAGCAGCGTTGAATATCCTTTATCTTGATGTTGAGGCCATCGCGGATTATGCAGAATCAACTGCGGCTCGCACTCGTGTGCAATCTCCTGAGTTTCAATCAATCCTAGAGACGCTGCGCGCCACGGATCTGGTAAATTACACAGAAGTTGCCCGCATAAAATTCGAAATTCTGCGCGTCTTGTATCAACATTTTCGGGAACAGCACGTGGCCGGAAATTCCGCGCGTGCCCAAGCTTTCCATGAATTCAAGGCTCACACCGACCCGATACTTCGCATCAACTCAGTGTTCGACGCGTTGCAACAACATTTCCATACGCAAGATGCCTCGGTCACGGGATGGCAGCAATGGCCGCTGGCCTTCCACGACCCTCAATCCCCGGCAGTAGTGGAGTTTTGTGATGCGCATCAGGGGCAAATCGGATTTTTTGACTATCTACAGTGGCAGGCCGAACTGCAACTCGGCGCGGTCAATCAACGCTGCCAGGATTCAGGAATGCCCCTCGGGCTGTACCACGACTTAGCGTTAGGCGCGAACGCCGGCGGCGCCGAGACTTGGCTGAATTCACATCTCTACGCAAGCCAAGCGCACCTTGGGGCGCCGCACGACGACTTCAATCCAAAAGGGCAAGACTGGGGCATCCCTCCACCCATACCAGACCGGCTCGTGGGCGCACGTTACGAACCCTTCGTCACCATCCTCAGAGCCGCCATGCGCCATTCACAGGCATTGAGAGTCGATCATGTCATGGGACTGATGCGATTGTTTTGGTTGCCGGTGGACGCCACCACGCCCGAAGGAGCTTATATCAAGTACCCACTATGGGACCTTATGGGATTGTTGGCGCTGGAAAGCCAACGTCAACAATGTTTAATCGTCGGCGAAGATCTGGGCACCGTTCCCGATGAAGTTCGTTCCGCGATGAACACTTTCGGCATTTTGTCGTACCGGTTGTTATATTTTTCGCGGAACCATGATGAAGAATTCATGCTTCCGGAGCATTACCCTGTCCAGTCCCTGTGCGCTATTGCGACTCACGATTTGCCGACATTGCGCGGGTTTTGGACCGGCGCCGATCTTGCAATACGCGAAAAACTTATGCTCTACCCGAATGAAGAAGCCAAGAGGCATCAGCAATTCGTCAGACAACTGGATCGTGAACGGTTGCTGCGCGCACTGGAGCGAGTGGGGCTGTCCAATGCGGAAATCAGCGTGCATGGTGCAGCAGCGCATGACTTCCCTCCCGCGCTCGCTCAAGCGATACACATATACCTTGGCCGCAGTCAGGCAAAGCTTTTGACGATACAGCCCGAAGACATCTTCGGGCAGATCAACCAAATCAACGTACCCAGCACGACCAGTCAGTATCCGAATTGGCGATACAAGGTCGCGCTGAATCTGGAAGACTGGTGCGCCGATCCGCGCCTGCAAGCCCTAGCCAATGCGCTGCGTGAAATGCGCGGCGCTCCCGTTCGCTGACGGCCGCTACGCCGCCTGTACCTCCAGATCCGGACGGTATTCGCCCTGAGTCGCCAGACTATTCATATGCGCGCGATGATGAAACGCCTGTTGCGCCGCCGCGATATTACCGGACGAACCGCGCCACGCCTTGAGTGCCGGATTCTGCAATGCCCGGCTATAAGAAAAGGACAGCGGCCAAGGTAGGCCACGCAATTGCGCCATCGCGTTCAGGTGTGCGGTCGCGTCGAGATCGCTCTGGCCGCCGGAAAGAAATACGACGCCCGGCAAAGCCGCCGGTACCGTTTGTTTCAGGCAACGCAACGTT
>Ga0302326_10026938_pt1 | contig 11603 bp, 6 predicted proteins | sample Palsa_T0_3_FD_202264 | JGI IMG/M metagenome (GOLD analysis project Ga0302326, IMG submission 202264) | Peat permafrost microbial communities from Stordalen Mire near Abisko, Sweden - Palsa_T0_3 | ecosystem: Environmental > Terrestrial > Soil > Palsa > Peat permafrost | place: Sweden: Abisko...
CTCGATTGGCGCGGTTGCGGTGGCTCCGTCGGATCCCAATATCGTTTATGTCGGGACGGGCGAGCCGGACATTCGCGCGCAGCACTCGTATGGCATCGGCATGTTCAAGTCGACGGATGCGGGCAAGACATGGACACAGATTGGCCTTGAGAAGACGAGCCACATCGGGCGTATCGTGGTCGACCCGTCGAATCCTAACCGCGTGTATGTGGCGGCGTTGGGACACGCGTACCAGGCCAATCCGGAGCGTGGCGTTTATCGTTCGACCGACGGCGGGGCGCACTGGAAGAAGGTTCTGTTCAACGCATCCGATCCGAACAACGTGGGAGCCATCGATATCGCTGTCGATCCAAAAGATCCGAAGGTGCTGTACGCATCGCTGTGGGCCACGCGTCGTCCGCCGTGGTCAGTGTATGCGCCTTCATATATGCCGGGCAGTGGTCTCTATAAGTCAACCGACGGAGGCGATCACTGGACGAAGCTGACCGGTGGCCTGCCGGACGACAACTTTGTGGGCAAGGTCGGGATTGCGGTTTCGCCCAGTCATCCGCAGCGCTTGTGGGCGGTAGTGGACGATGTGGGCGCTGGCGTTGCACCATCGATGCGCGCCGCGCCAGAGACGCCGAGTGCATCGGCACCGAAGCCGAAGGGCGGCGTTTACATCTCCGATGACGCGGGCGCGAGCTGGAGGCTGGTCAATGCGGAGACGCGGCTGTGGGGACGCGGCTGGTATTTCGAATCGGTCACGGTGGATCCGGATAATCCGGACAAGGCTTACGTGATCAACACTGGAACATTTGTCACGACGGATACGGGCAAGACATTTACGCCGATCAAGAGCGCACCGGGAGGCGATGACTATCACCAAATTTGGGTAAATCCGCGGGACGGGAAGCGGATGGTGCTGAGCAGCGATCAGGGCACGGTGGTGAGCGTGGATGGCGGCAAAACCTGGAGCACCTGGTATAACCAGCCGACGGCGGAGATTTACCACGTGGCCGCGGACAATCAATTTCCTTATTGGCTGTACGGGGCGCAACAGGACAGCGGTGCGGTGCGGGTGAGCACGTGGTCGAAGGAAGGCATTCTGAATTTTCGCAACTGGGAGCCGACGTGCCTGGCGGGGGAGAGCGACACCGTCGTGCCGGATCCCAGCGAGCCCAACATTCTTTACGGCGCAGGCGCAGGACGCTGCGACCAGGCGCTGAATGTTGCTGCATCGCTGGGCGGCTCGCTGCCGGCGGCGGATCCGAACGATCCCGATCGCAAGACGTGGACGCTGCCAGAGGTCTTTTCGCAGGCGGATGGAGCACTCTACTATTCGAATCAATTTGTGTTCCGCACGCGGGATCGCGGGAAGACGTGGGAGAAGGTCAGCCCCGACCTGACGCGCTTGAATCCGCCGGTGCCCGCGAATCTTGATGCTGTGACGGCAAAAGATATCGATGAGGCGATGACGAATCGTTTCGGGGTGGTCTACACGATCGGCCCGTCGCCGCTGCATGCGAGCACGGTGTGGGTGGGCACGGATGACGGCCTGATCCAGGTGACGGGCGACGACGGCAAGACGTGGACCGACGTGACGCCGCCGGCAATGACAGCGTGGAGCAAAGTGTCGCAGGTCGAGGCCGGCCACTTCGATGCAGATACTGCATATGCGTCGGTGGATCGGCATCGTCTGGCGGATGACAAGCCTTACATCTACCGGACGCACGATGGCGGCAAAACGTGGCAGAACGTGGTCAATGGAATTCCTGAGGGCGCGTTCGTGAATTCGGTGAAGGAAGACCCGGTGACGAAGGGTTTGCTGTACGCCGCGACGGAGTTGCGGGTCTATGTCTCCTTCGACGATGGCGACCACTGGCGGCCTTTGCAGAACAACATGCCGGCGACGTCGGTGCGAGACGTCATCGTGCATGGCGACGATCTTGCTGTGGCCACGCACGGGCGCGGCTTCTGGGTAATGGATCAGATGAGTGCGCTACGGCAGATTGCCGGGAAGGGCGGGGAGATTGTTACTTCGGACGCGTATCTGTTCAAGCCTGGCGATGCGCTGGCGGTTCCGGCGAGCAGCCAGGACGGCACTCCACTGCCTCACGAAGAGCCAACGGAGATGAATCCTCCACCGGGAGTGCTGGCCTACTACTGGCTGAAAACAGCGCCGGCCCAGCCGTTGAAGCTGGAGTTAGTGGACAGCACGGGGAAAGTGCGCGCCTGCGGGGCCAGCGATACTGTGGTCCCGCCGGTGGACGCGGAAAAGATCAACATCGAGGCGATTTGGGTGGAGCCGACGCAGCGGCCTCCATCGGCGCAGCCAGGAATGCACCGGTACGCACTCGATGTTCCGCAGCCGCGTTTTTTTGGTCCTCCCTCAGGAGAAGCTGCGGCGCACGACGCGTGTTCGCCACCAGCGGGAACCGAGAAGCCAGCGGCGCGTCCACCCAGGACTGGACGACGTGGTCCCGTGGCGCTCGAGCCTGGCGAATATACATTGCGGCTGACGGTGAACGGCCAGAGTTACAATCAGCCGGTTACGGTAAAGCCGGATCCACGAGGAACCGGGGTCGACCACGCCACTCCCGGGGCCAACACCAGCGAATAGAGGCCCGGAAGGCTATCGCAGGATGCTGTGGGGTCGGCGTGTCGCGCACAGTAGTGCTAGCGGCTTCCACTTGCTGTGGGCCGCGGCTGCTCACCAGCTTCCGCGTTCTCCGAAGATCTCGATAACGCGGGCCAGGCGCTCGCAGCCGTTTTGCCAGTTGGTCTGGAGGGCTCGCTCCACGCGGTCCGGATCGCCTGCAACGATTGCGCCGATCACTTCATCGTGCTCCGCGACCGAAAGGTGGAGATCCTGAATGATCGAGCTGGCATAGAGCCGCCAATAGCGTTCTGCCTGAGGCTCGATGGATCTGTGGAGAGCCAGGAGGCGAGGTCCTGCGCCGGACTCAATGATGGCGAGATGGAAATCCCGATCGAGGTCGAAGATTCCCGCGGCGCGGGGAGGCTTGGCGGCTACAATCTCGCGCAATTGGTTGTTGATGCTCTTCAGGCGGGCGGCGATCTCCGCACGCTGCGATTTGGGGAGCAGGGCGGTGCGCCGGCCGGCCAGGCCTTCGACGTGGCCAATCACCGCATACAGCTCACTCGCATCCTCCTTCGTCAGGGGAGCGACGACCATGCGCGACTTGCGCACGTTCTTGTGCTCGATCACATACCCTTCGCGTTGCAGCCAGTGAAGAGCGCTGCGCACCGGGGTGCGGCTCATGGCAAGGTGCTTCGCCAGATCCGCTTCTACAATCCAGGATCCTGGGGAGAGCCGGCCGTGGACGATGAGTTCGCGGATGTCGTGGAAAGCCTTGCGGAGGCTGTTGCCGTGGTCTGTTTTGGATCGTGAGGGCTGCTTTTTTGGGGCTGAATGAGCGGGCATCGGTAATTGAGCTTGTGTGAACGCTCCACGGATTGTACGACGGCGGGTGCACCGGCACTCAATGGTTTTTGCGCAGAACTTATTTTCGGGTTTACAACCGCTCGCAACCAACTTCAAGAGCTGCCGGAACTGACGGAAGCAGCAAGGATTGCCGTCGACAGTGCCGCGATACACTTGGGGCACGGTTGTCGATCCCTCTCGAGGAAATTCGAAGAGTATGGCGCGAATTCGCTGTATTGGTGGTGTGTGTTTCCTTTTGGCTGCTTGCGGTTTCCTCTGTTGCTCTGCCGGGCTGATGGCGCAAACGACCGCTACTGCTGAGGCGCGGACAGCGCGGGCGTTTGAGGAGGCCAGAAAAGAAGGTCCGCTGGCGCTGCGGGCGTTTTTGTATCGGATGCCGAAGGGCGCCGATCTGCACAGCCATCTGAGCGGGGCGGTCTACGCGGAGACGTTTATTCGCGAGGCGGGTGAAAACGGCCTTTGCGTGAACGCGGCGCATCTGAAGATGGACGCAGACCATCATGGACCGGAATGCCCGGAAGGGGAGAGCTCGGCGAAGGATGTGGCGGCGAATCAGCACCTGTATGACGAACTGATCGATGCATTCTCGATGCGGGCATTTGTGCCAGTGACGGGGGAGTCCGGGCACGATCATTTTTTCGACACGTTTGAGCGGTTCGGCGACGATAAGCGCTTCGCTGGGGAGTGGGTTGACGAAGTGGCAGCGCGGGCGGCCGCGCAGAATGAGCAGTATCTGGAGTTGATGCAGACGCCCAGTTTTAAATCTGCGGCAGCGCTCGGATACAAGATCGGATGGCATGGAGATCCGGGGCAAATGCGAGAGAAGCTGCTGGCCGAAAGCGATTTTCGCGCCAACATAGCGAGCGACCGTGCCGAACTTGCGGAAGCTCTGAAGAAGCGCAACGAGATGGAGCATTGCGGGCAGACGGACGCGGCGCCGGCGTGCCGGGTGACGGTGCGGTTTTTATATCAGGTGCTGCGCGGTCATCCTCCAGAGCAGGTGTTTGCACAGACGCTGCTGGGGTTCGAGGTTGCTTCCGGTGATTCCGATGTAGTGGGAATTAACTTTGTTATGCCCGAGGACGGGTATATTTCGATGCGTGATTACGAATTGCAGATGAAAATGCTCGATTACCTGCATGGGGTGTATCCGCAGGTGCATATCACGCTGCATGCGGGGGAATTGAGCGAGGACATGGTTCCGCCGGATGGGCTGAAGTTTCACATCCGGTCGGCAGTGGAGCAGGGGCACGCGGAGCGGATTGGACACGGCGTGGATGTGATGTTCGAGGACCGGCCATGGGAGCTGATAAAGGAAATGGCGGATCGGCACACGATGGTGGAAGTGAACCTGACGAGCAATGACGTGATCCTGAACGTGAAGGGGAACGACCATCCATTCATGCTGTATCGCAAGGCAGGGGTGCCGATGGCGCTGTCGACGGACGACGAGGGTGTGTCGCGGATCGATATAACGCACGAATATGTGCGCGCGGCTGATACTTATCCACTGAGTTATCACGATTTGAAGCTGATGGCGCGGACCGGGATCGAGCATAGCTTTTTGCCCGGCGCGAGTTTATGGGATCGGGTGACGCCGGAGAAGCTGGAAACGCCGGTGGCGGCTTGTCGTGGACAAATCGGTGGTGAGGCGCCGGCGCTGGCGTGCGCGACTATGGTTCGTGGCAGCGAGAAGGCACAGCAGGAGTGGGAGCTGGAGCGGCGGTTCCACGCATTTGAGACAACTTTTTGAACGAAGTCCAACGCGAGTCCTGATCAGGCACCGATGAGAATCGTTTTTTCTACGTATGGCACGTTTGGCGATGTGAATCCTCTGATCGCGTTATCTCTGGAGCTGAAGCGGCGCGGACACACGCCGGTGCTGGCGATTCCGGAGATGTTTCGGCCGAAGGTAGAGCCGTTGGGGATTGGGTTTGCGCCGGTACGGCCCGAGCAGGATCCCAACGACACGCGGCTGATCGCGATGATTTACGACATCAAGCATGGGACAGAGACAGGACTGCGGAAGTTTCTCTTCCCTTCCCTTCGGGAGAGCTATGCGGATTTGCTGGCGGCGGTGGAGGCGGACGGCGGCGCCGATTTGCTGGTGACGGGCGAGCTGGCGTATGCGGGGCCGATTGTCGCGGAGAAGACGGGTGTGCCGTGGGCGTCGTATGTGCTGGCGCCGTTTTCTTTTTTCTCGGGGTACGATCCGCCGGTGTTGCCGCCTTATCCAATGCTGGCGAAAGTGCAGGAGCGAGTGCCTGCGCTGGGGCATGTGGTGGCGCGGTTCGCGCGGTTCGTGACGCGGAAGTGGCCGGAGCCGGTGTATGAGCTGCGGCGTGAGCTGGGACTGGAAGCGGGAAGGGATCCGATCTTCGATGCCAAGCATTCGCCGAGCCTGGTGCTGGCTCTGTATTCGCGCGTGATGGGCGAGCCGCAGCCGGACTGGCCGCCGGCAGTAAAGGTGACGGGATTTGCGTTCTACGACGGAACGGGTTCAGAAGGTGCTCTGCCACCGGAACTGGCGGCGTTTCTGGAGGCGGGACCGGCGCCGCTGGTGTTCACGCTGGGATCGGCGGCGGTGATGCATGCCGGGGATTTTTATGAGCAGAGCGCAGAGGCGGCGGAGAATCTAGGGCAACGGGCGGTGCTGCTGATTGGCGCGGATGATCGGAATTTGCCGAAGCGGAAACTGCCGGAATCGATTTGCGTGGCGCGGTATGCTCCGTACTCGAAGATTTTTCCGCAGGCTTCTGTGATTATCCATCAGGCGGGAATTGGTACGACGGCGCAGGCGCTGCGGGCGGGGCGGCCGATGCTGGTAATGCCATACAGCCACGACCAACCAGATAATGCGCGGCGGGTGCGGCGGGTGGGCGTAGCCGAAGTGCTGGGGAGGAAGCAATACAAGGCGAAGCCGGCGGCCAAACTGATCCAGCAGCTACTATCGGAGCCGGATTATCTGGCGCGAGCGGGCGCGGCAGCCGCAAAGGTTGCTGCAGAGAATGGTGCAGTTGCAGCGTGCGATGCGCTGGAGGCGATGCCGAAACAGCGTTAGGGTTTCGGTTCCCGAGCTGACCAGACTGCAGCCTGGACAGATTTTCCATCGAGATAAAAGGTAGAGAGTCCGAACATGTCCGTGCGGTAGGTGCGGGCGTGCGCAGATTGGAGCTCGTCGAGGACTTCGGGACGCGGATGGCCGTAGAAATTGCGGCGACCGACGGAGATCGCAGCCCATGAAGGGGAGACGGCGGCGAGAAAGTCTGGAGTGGTGGAAGTGCGGCTGCCGTGGTGGCCGACTTTGAGGAAATCGGAATGGAGACCACCTTCGGCGAGCATGCGGCCTTCGCTGGGGGATTCGGCATCGCCTTCGAGCAGCGCGGTAGTGTCGCCGTAGCGCATTTGTAACACCAATGAGTCGTTATTCCCGGGAGTTGCGGCTGGGTGGTAGCCGGGATCGGGGGCGAGAACGCGGATTCGGATGTCGTCAAAGGTAAATATGTCACCAGTAGTGTGACGTATTACCCGGGTGCCAGTAATATGAGCTTCGGCGAGGACGGCGTCGTAGAGCGTGGAGTGCGGATTGATGCCGATCCATAGCTCGTATGGGCGGAAATTTGCGATGACGGCGGGCATTCCGCCGATGTGGTCGGCATGAGCATGAGTGATGGCGATAGCGTCGAGACGGCGGATCCCGCGGGACCACAGGACTGGCGAGACAACATCGTCGCCGACGTCGAAATTGGAGGCGTGGGCATTGGGGTCGGTGGCGTTGGGGCCGTTGGCCCCAACGATACCGCCGGCATCGATGAGGAGAGTCTTGCCGTTAGGCGTGATGACGAGAATGGAGTCGCCCTGGCCCACGTCGACGGTGGAGATTTCGACGGCTTTGGCACGGTGGACTACAGGATGCGGCCAGATTGTCACAGTCACTGCGACGATTATGGATACAACGGCGGCGGTCAGAGGAAAACGTTTGAGACGGATCAGAATGAGGGCGGTCGCGGCCATGACGATGGCCACGGCGATGGCAAGAAGAGAGGGTGATGGAATGCGGAGGTCGCCAAGGCGCATGGCTCCGAAAGCGTGAACCATGCTGCTGACGCCGTGGAGCAGCAGAGCGACGGCCGCTGCAGGGATAGCGGCGAGTTTGGGGAGGGTGACGACGAGCAAAAGAGTCACGAGCGCGAGAGGCAGCAGAATTCCGAGCAACGGAACGATGAGGATGTTGACGGGGAGCGCGACGACCGTAATGCGGTGGAAATAAATCGCCATGGGGAGGCACATCAGCAGTTCGATGGCGAGCGAGGTGGTGATGAGTTCGACGATCAGAAGGGCTACGCGGACGGCGCGGGGAAAAATGTGAATTGCGAGCCAGGGGCCGATGAGCCAGCGGATGGCGTTCGCGAACATGCGGAGGATTACACGAAACTGCGCGATTTGCGGTGGGAGTGAGGGATCGATGGGGAGCAGCCAGAAGTCGCGGGTGGCGCGGAGATAAGGGCCAAAGGTTTTTTCAGCGATTGGGACGGCGATGCCGGCAACCGCGAGAACGGAGAGCAGGGTCATCTGGAAACCGGCGTCGAGAAGCGCGATGGGATTGACGGCGAGCATGACGAGAGCGGCGAATCCGATGGCGTTAAGAGGGTGGCGTTCGCGCCAGAGTATGCGCCCAATGAGGTAAAGGGTGACCATCCAGAAGGCGCGCTGGACGGGCTGGCCGAAGCCGGTGAAGAGCGCGTAGGCGAGGGAGAGGACGATGGTCGCGATGGAGGCCCACGTGCGTGGGAGGCGCAGGCGGCGGGTGATCCAGAAGACAATGCCGGAAAAGATGGCGAGGTGCATGCCGGAGACAACAAGGAGGTGGAAGGAGCCGGTGCGTTCGAAGCCGACCCGGAGGCGATGACCGAGGAGGGTGCGGTCGCCGGTGAGTATGGCGGTGAGCATCGCGGCATCGTCGTGGGAGAGGTGGTGGAATTTCGGGAGGGGCGAAGGCGCGGGCTGATCGGCGAGGGCGACGAGGCGCTCGCTGGCGTTTTGTTGGATGGCGTGGAGCCAGCAGGGGAAGCTAGGGCGGGCCTTTGTCACGGTTACATCTTCGGCGTGGCCGCTGCCGAGGGCTGCGATTCCTTGCTGGCGGAGCCATGCGGAGGCGTCCCAGACACCGGGGTCGAGGAAGCGCTCTTCGGTATGCATGGCTACGGGACCGTTGAGAGCCGCGCCGCACATGAGTTTTGGGAACGGCGCATCGGCGGGGGCGTAGAGAGTGAGACGAAGGCCTTCGGGAGCGGGCAACGTTCGACCGTCGACGGCGGTGACGCGGAGGTCGATTTGCTGGCTGTGCTCGTGGCGGACGATGTCGGAGTAGGGGGCGAAGGATTCAATCTGACGCAGCGGAGTCGTGCGGACAATAGCGCCTTCGACGATGTGAGTGGTTTCGATGCCGAGGCGGCGCGTGGAGGGTGTCGACGTGGGAGTGGCAAAGGCGATGCGTTCGAGGGGTGTTGAGGCGGGTGGTTGTGGCTGGACTTCTTTACAGAATCCGCCGAGAAGTAAGCAGAGGATTGCAGCGGGCGGTGGGGCAATGCGCGGGGCGCGGATGGCGGCAACTATCGCGACGATGACCAGCAACACCATCGCGATAAGGAGATGGGCGGGTAGGAGGAATAGGAAGTGCGATGCAGCGTCGCCGCAGGCATAGCAAAGGGCTATGAAGAGGGCGGGGGCACCGAGGGTCGTGAGGGTGGGTTGGTTTTGTTTGGGGGGCCGCGCTGGGGCTGTTTGAGCTGGGACGCGTGCGGGGGGCTGCTGCGGAATGGCGAGGGAGGAGGCCATTTCAAGGGCCGCCTCCGATGCACTCAATCCAGAGCCAAGTGCGTGATGGTCTCCAGATGGTAGGTCTGCGGGAAAAGGTCCAGCAGACGCATATTTCTGAGGCGATAGCCGGATTCTACTAACGCGGCGAGGTCGCGGCTGAGGGTAGAGGGATCGCAAGAAACGTAAGTAATCTTGCGCGGGCGGATTTTCGCGAGGGCATCGGTGACGTCGCGGAGGAGGCCGGCGCGGGGCGGGTCGACGACGATGAGGTCGGGGATGGCGTAGTGTTGCGCGAGGGCCTGGCGGAGGAACGCAGCGGTTTCGGCGGCGACGATGCGATGTTTGGTGTGGCGGAGATTTTCACGGAGGTCGCGGACGGCGGAGGGTGAGGATTCGACGGCGGTGACTTCGGTGAAATGGTCCGTGAGGGGTAGGGAGAAAAGGCCGACGCCAGCGTAGAGGTCCCAGGCGAAACTTCCCTGCTCTCCTGCGGTGACGAGGTCGACGAGTGGGTCGATGAGGAAGCGATTAACCTGGAAGAAGGAGCCGAGGCCGACGCGGTAATGGCGGTCTTTTGAAGCGTAGGTGAGAAATCCGGAACCGGTGTGGGCGAGGAGTTTGTTGGTGGTGCGGTTTCTTTCTATGGCGAAAATGCCTATCGCCTGGATTTGTGGGAACATTTGTCGCAATGGGGGTGACAATTTGTCGACAATTTGCTTTGCGGCGGGAGCGGGATGGTCGGTCCAGAGAGAAACGAGCACGGCGGACTCATCTGGATTAGTAAACAGCTCGATTTCAGTTACAGATTCGACGAGATTGAGAGACTTGCCTTCGCGGTTGAGCGTGTCGATGGCTCGCTGGAGGATGGGAGAGGCGATGGGGCAGGCGTCGACGGGGAAGTTGGTGTGGGATTTGCGGAATTTGTAACAGAGAGAGAACGGATTCTTTTGAATGTGGAGACGGATGCGATTACGGTAACCCAGAGGTTCGGCGGTGACGGGCGTGATGGTGGGGATTTCCTGGATGCGAGCGCGTTCGAGAGACTCACGCAGAATGGCGAGCTTCATATCGATCTGCGTTGCGTAATTCGCGTGCTGATAGTGGCAGCCGCCGCATTTTCCGAAGTAAAGGCAGGGCGGGTTGGTGCGCGCGGGGCTGGGTTCGAGGACGGACTGGAGTTCGGCGGTGGCGAAGCCGCCCTTGTCGGAGACGATCTCGGCTTCGACTTCTTCGCCGGGGAGGGTGAAGGGGACGAAGATGGCTTTGCCATCGGCACGGGCGAGGCCGGAGCCGCCGTAGATCGCTTTTTCTATGCTGAGCTTCAACGTTTAATCCTGCCTCAATTAGTCCTGGCTCATATAGAAGAGGCTGAGGCGTGGGAGATTGTGCTTTTCGAGCAGGCGCTTGTGGAGGAATTGCTGCTCAATCTGGCGAATTTGCAGGGCCTGCATCCGGCGGCGGTAGGGGGCGAGTTCCTGGGCGCTTTGTTCGCGGAGGGCGGTGAGATCGGCTTCGGAGGTTGTGGCGATGAGGGCGTTGAGGAATTTCTCTTCGAGTACAGTGAGGTTGCGTTCGAGGTCTTCGAGGTTGGGGGCGGTCACGGGCGGAGCGGCTAGAGCGTTGAGACGGTCTGCGATCTCGGATGCTGTTTGGGCGGCGAGACCGGTGAGTTGCGCAGCTCGGAGTGCGGCTGCTGCCTGGGTGAGATGGCTGGCGATGCGATCCCACTCGAGTCCGGCGCTCGCGGAGTCGGATTGCGGCTTCGCACTGCCTATTGATGCTTCGCGCAGGTCTTCGGCGGCGGTCATGACTTCCTGCGCGCACCAGGCGAGGCCGTTGACACGGCGCGAAGTGGAGCGCTTGCGTGCATCGTAGCGATCGAAGGCGGTGTCGATGCCGCGGAGGACGGCTTCGAGGGGGATGCCGGCTTCACGCCAGGTATCGATGAGGGCCCAGTCGAGCGTCGAGAGGAAGAGGATGGAGCCACGGCGGCGCTGGAAGTGGTCCTCGATTTCGGTGAAGTAGTTGAAGTAGTTTTCCACGGCGTCATGCGCCAGCGGTGCGGGCTGGGTGCGGCTCGGATGGATTGCGCACGGCGCGATTGCGGTCGTAGATGAGGCGGAGACCTTCGAGGGTGAGGCGGTCGTTAACTTCAGAAATGTATTTCGATTCGCGCGCGATGAGGTGCGCAAGGCCGCCGGTGGCGATGCATTTGGTTTCGGGGCCGAGTTCGGCGATCATGCGCTCGAGGATCGAATCGACGAGACCGATGTGGCCCCAAAAGAGACCGATTTGCAGATTGTCGACGGTATTGGTTCCGATGATTTTCGCGGGG
>Ga0302326_10026941_pt1 | contig 11602 bp, 11 predicted proteins | sample Palsa_T0_3_FD_202264 | JGI IMG/M metagenome (GOLD analysis project Ga0302326, IMG submission 202264) | Peat permafrost microbial communities from Stordalen Mire near Abisko, Sweden - Palsa_T0_3 | ecosystem: Environmental > Terrestrial > Soil > Palsa > Peat permafrost | place: Sweden: Abisko...
CTGGTGCCCGCGACGCCCGCACAGCAGGGCATCCCGGCGGCGGAGCGCGGCATCTACGAGCAGTGGGTGGTGTGGAGCAGGAATGGCCGGTTCAACGGCAGGGGCGCCATCCAGGACTGGGCCAACCCGGCCCAGCTCAACCGCCTCGACTGGTACAGCGCCCACGGCTGGAAGGTGCCGTACCCGGGCGACAAGAAGATCCTGACTCCGAGTGAGGTCCCCGGCGCTAACCTCCCGGCGGATTACCTGGGCGACTAGTCCGTATAACGAGATTCCCCGCGGTGCTCCTTCTTGAGGCCGCGGGGAATCTGTTTTGCGGGATAGGCGAAGTCGCGGGACCGTTCGGTATAACGAATTTTGGATGTGGTCGCGCCAGGAGTACCTCGGCTCGTACCCGATGATCTGCTTGGCGCGGTCGATCGCCAGGAGCGTGCCGAACTCGCCGATCTCGCGGGTGAGCGGTGCGTCGGGGAAGACCTCGGCGAGGAACTCGCGCGACGGCCGGTTCATGACCGTGTCAGCCGCGGCGATGATGACGTTGTGGCTGCCCGTGGTGTCCGCTTCCAGGCCGAGACGACAGGCGGCCGCGACATCCCTGACGTCGACGTAGCCCCACAGGTTCCACTTGCGCAGGTGCGGGTCCGGCCAGTAGGACGGGAAGCGCTCGTAGTCATGGGGGAGCATGATGTTGGAGATGCGCAGCCCCACGAACGGGATGCCTGACCATCGCGAGATCTGCTCCGCGATCGTCTCGCTGACGACCTTCGACAGCGCGTAGGTCGTGTTCGGCACGGGGAAGTGGTCCTCGTCGACCGGGGCGTAACGGGGCGACTGGCCCGTCCCTCCCGGGATCTGCTCGGGGCCGTGACCGAACGGCAGGCCGAGCGTCGTCTCGCTCGACGCCCACACCACCTTGGTGAGGCCGTGCGCCGCGGCGGCGTGGAACACGTTGAAGTTCATCGCGACGTTGGCGTTGAACGTGACCGCCGGCGTGGACAGGCCGGGCGCCGGGATGTTCGCCAGGTGCACGACAGCGTCGACGCCGCGCAGCACCTCGGTCGCCTGCCCGTAGTCAGTCAGATCGGCGCGAAGCACGCCTGCCAGCACGTCCTCGCTGGTCAGCGACGCGTCGGTCGCCAGGACGTCGTAGCCGTGGTCGCGCAATTCCCGTACCGCGGCGCGACCCGCCTTGCCTGTCGCTCCCGTGACACAGATCCGCCGTGCTGTCGTCGCCATGATCACGAGACTAGTGCAGCGATGACGCCACGTGGAGATCCGGGGCCTTCTGCCAACAAGCCGACCATTCCACTGATAAGTTTCTTCCGTTTCCAAGCTACGCCCGGGGGGACGATAACTCTGTACGCCGTGATGTTCGACGCCAGAATCCGGAACAATGGTCAATCCCGGCGAGCCTAGCGCGGAAGACCGCGACGATTGGACTGACCATCTGGTCAGGCCCTACGTCTTCGATTCCGATGACGCTACGGACGGGCCGCCGGATGATCCCGACGGGAACAGCGCACCCGGCGGTTTTTTCTCGATTCTTGAGGCGGCCGAGGTCAGCGCGTCCGGCTGGCCCCAACCAGCCGGGCCGTCGGTCCACGACACCGCGCCGCTGCCTGCCCACGCCCCCGCCGGGCATCGTCGCCCTGGCGGCAGGGCCGGACGGCGCCGGGCGCTCGGCGCCGCTCCGCGGAAGTGGTACCTGGCGCTAGCCGTCTACCGCCTGTCGATCGTGATCGGCGCCGCCATCGTGATCGTCACCTTCGCGGGCGGCGTGCTGCTCCTTGTCCTGCCGAACCATTCCGCGACCGTTCTGGCGGACAAGTGCCGGCCGAGTCCGAGTGGCTGTCATCAGATCGCTCCCGCGGCACCCGGTGCCGTGGCCCCGGTCGCGGCTCCCTCCTCAAGCGCTCATCTCACGACCGCCGCGACGCTTCCCGCGGCGAGTTGGGTCGCGACGGCGGAGGCCACCGCGCGGCAGGCCACCGCCACCGCCACCGCCACGGCTACCGCTGCCCCATCCGTGGCGCCCACCGGTGCACCGTCGGCTACCGCGACCGCGATCAGACCGACGCCATCACCGACCTTTACCATTCCAGGGCTCACACCTGGCTCAATGATCTCGATACAGGCCACGACCGCGTGCTGCACGTCGGACTACATCCGCCACGATGACGGCGACAACCGGGTAGTGATCACGCAGATCACGTCGGGCAGCTCCACCGCCGACAAGGCCGACGCCACCTGGATCGCGCGGGCGGGGCTGGCCGACAGCTCATGCATCTCCTTCGAATCGTCCAACGACCCTGGCCAGTACCTTAGGCAACTCGAGTTCGAGCTCTACCTTGACCCGGACGACGGTAGTTCGCAGTTCGCCGACGACGCGACCTTCTGCCCGAAGCCGGGAAACAGCGGCCACGGATATTCGTTCCAGTCGGTCAACTATCCGTCCATGTACATCCGCCACAACGACTGGATCGTTTACATCGCAAGCGATGGCGGCTCGAATGGGTGGGACACCTCCACCCTGTGGCCCGACGACAGTACCTGGCTGGTCAGCCAGCCATGGGGGTGAGAAGTGTTACGGCTTCCGCGCGACGCCGCCCCACAGGGTGGTCGGGGTAGCGGCTTCCGCCGCCGAGTCCGGGCGCCACGAACTCACCCGTACCACGCCGGGCTCTAGCAGTTCCGTACCGTCAAAGCACCGCGCCACCGCATCGTGGGGGCGCGCGACGTGACGGCCTACGGGCAGGTGCTCGTTAAGGCTCTTCTCGAATGGGACTATTTCATCGGGAAGCAGGTCGCTGCCGGCGTGGGAGATGACAAGGAAGCTTCCTGAAGGCACGGCCGCGAGCAGCCGGGCCACGATCTCACGTGCCTGGGCCAGGTCGGGGATGTAGTGCAGGATCGCGATGAGCATGATGGCGACCGGGCGGGTGAAGTCCAAGGTGGCCGCCGCCCGCATCAGGATGTGGTCCGTGTCGCGCAGGTCGGCGTCCAGGTAGGCGGTGGCGCCCGCCGGATGGCTGGTAAGCAGCGCCCGGGCATAGGCCAGCACCAGCGGGTCATTGTCCACGTAGACGATCCGGCTCTCCCGCGCGGTGGCCTGAGCTACCGTGTGGGTATTGTTCGCCGTCGGCAGCCCGGTGCCGATGTCAAGGAACTGACGGACGCCTTCCGCGGCGGCAAGATAGCGGACCGCCCGCGCCAGAAATGCCCGGTTGGCCCGCGCGGACAGCCGGATGCCCGGGTAGACCGCCATCGTCTTGTCGCCGGCAATCCTGTCGGCAGTGAAGTTATTCTTCCCGCCTAGCCAGTAGTCATAGATCCGCGCCACATGGGCCACTCCGACATCGAATCGAGAGTCGTCCCCGCCCGTGTCCGCGAGATCCGGCACGTTCGCCCCCTCTTGTCCCGTCGTATTGGTACCTTACGGCCTTTGCCGCGCACCGCTATACCTCACCGCTATACCTCATCGCTTTACCGCGACGCCACCCCACGCGTCGATGTCCCGCGGGAGAACGGCCGACAACTCGTCTGGCCGCCATTCCTGAATCGGCACGATGCCGGGTCCCAAGACCTCAAGGCCGTCGAAGAGACGGACAATCTGCCTGACGCTTCGCAGCCGGTACGGCACCGCGCCGCTCTGGTTGTAAATCCTGATGGCCTCGTTGTGGGCCGGTGCGGTGTTGGCCGACTCGTGCAGGGCGAGGTAGCTGCCTGCCGGCAGCGCATCCCTGAGCTGTCCGACGACTGAACGGGTGAACTCATCATCGTTCTCCCCTGGGTCGCCAATGTGGCCAAGGACGCTCATGAGCATGACGGCGACCGGCTGGCTGAAGTCCAGCATGCCCCGCGCGATGCGCACGATCTCTTCCGGCCTGTTGAGGTCGGCCTCGATGTAGTCGGTCGTCCCTGGAGGCGTGCCGGTCAGCAGGGCACGGGCGTGCGCGAGGACAAGCGGGTCCTTGTCGACGTACACGACGTGGGAGTCCGCCGCGATCCGCTGGGCGACCTCGTGGGTGTTGTCCTTGGCCGGCAGCCCGGTGCCGATGTCGAGGAACTGGCGAATGCCGGCCTCGCGGACCAGGTAGGTCACCGTGCGGACGATGAAGAGCCGTCCCGCGCTTGCCAAATCGGCAATGCCGGGGTACAGCGCAAGAAACCGTTCGCCGGCTTCCTTGTCTACCTGGAAGTAATCCTTGCCGCCCATCCAGTAATTCCAGATCCGCGCGGATACAGGGACGGTGGTGTCGATTTCGCCAAGCAGATCTTTCTCGGCGGTATCCCACTCATACGACTGGTCGTCACGCATCGGACCTCCGTCAAATTTCTTCTTGTATTCTCCGCAGCACGCTCCTTGTGACATCCGGCGGCAGAGCCTTGACGGTCAGGCTGCTAAAGAGCTGGTTGTAGTGCTCGGTGTCCTTCCGCTCATGGAGGAAGAACGCGCGATCAAGCTGCTCGAGGCACACCACATCGCCTAGGTACCGCTCGGGGAAGCGGAAGATGGTCATGGGTTCGCTGAGCGTGGGAGCGTCCCCGGCGCCCGCGGGCACCACCTGAAGCGCGACATTCGGGTCCTCCACCATGTCGATGAGATGCCCGACCTGCGCGCGCATGGTCCGGGCGTCAATCCGTCGATTGTGGAACGCAGCCTCCTCGACGATGGCCCAGAGCACGCACGACTGGCGGTAACGGTGCAGGCAACGACGCTGCATGCGCAGTTCAACGAGGCGCGTGAGCTCCGCCGCCGTAGCATCCGGCCTGCACTGCGCCATGACCGCCTGGGCATACGCCTCGGCCTGCAGCAGCCCGGGAATGACGCCCGTCTCGTACGTCCGGATGAATTCAGTGCCCGACTCCAGGTTCAGGTAGAGATCAAGCCATTCCGGCGCGATGTCCCGGTAGCTGTGCCACCACTGCGGTGCGACTGATCGCCTGAGCAGGGTCAGGAATGCCCCAAGCAGGTCATCTGCCTCGCTTTCCTGGGCATTACCTGCGGTCACCCGCCGCAGTCCCTGCGGCAGCCCCGGTTGCAGTTCCTGCGGCAGGGCCAGAGCCGGGGTCGGGCCGGTGACGCCGATGAACTCGTGCGACGCGTGTTTCCGCTGCCCGGCGACGGCAACGGCAGCGCCAGCGGGACGCAGCGGCGCTCGCCCGGCCGCAAGGACGGCCTCGTGCTTCCGCTTCCACTCATCGATCGTGCCGATAACGGCCGCGTCGATCGCGCCCCGCTGGGCCGCGATCCGCAGCACGGTGAGAAACGTCAGGACCCATGGCCACTTCAGCGGCTGCTTGCGCCGCCCGCTCAGGATCTCGGACGTGGTGGATGGCGCGAGCGCCACGAACCTGACTTCCCCGGAACGACGCTGACGGAGCACCTGTACTGACAGGTGCTCAAGCTGGGCATAGCTCGGCCCCCCGACCGCGCGCCAGACTCGGTTCAGGTCGGCGATAAAGCCGTCCAGGGCAGTCCTGTAGCCATCATCCGCCATAATGACCTAGTTTCTTAATGATCTTATGAACCTAAATCCCCTTGTCCTAGGGAAAGGTATCTATCCAGGGATCCTGGCTATGCACCCGACCTCGTGAGCCGCCCCCTCGAAACTTAGATTCACGATAGGGGACGAACCACCCGCCTGCTTCCGAATAGCGAAGATTGTCCGGCCGAGTTCATCCGGTGGCATTCGGTGTCATCTGAACGCGGCGCACGCCAATCGTCGGTGAGCCAGAGTTGGATCATTATCGTCCACCTGCGGAGCAAAAGGACAATGATCAGCCATCCGCCCCTCCTGCCCATGGAGGTGAAAGCCGTGCCGTCCTCGCCATCCTCGCCTTCACGAGGAATCTTCATCAGCTACCGCCGCGCGGACACCGGGCCCTATGCGCGCCTGCTGCAGGTTCAGCTGAGCGAGCGCTTCCCCGACGCGCGCGTGTTCATGGACCTGGACTCCATCGAGGCAGGCCTGGACTTCGCGGACGTCATCCGCGACGCGATCAGTGGGCGCCGAGGCCACTCAGCCCTTAACAGGGCTCCTGCCGCCGGTCGGCCGGCTGCGTGCTGCCTGCATGTAACAGGCCCGTAAGTCCCCGCTATTTGGTGATAATGTGCCGTCCGGGCACTCGGATGAGTCTTGCTTACAGCTGCTTCCGATGTTTGAACGCAGGAAAAATTCGCCAAAGCCGAGGTTGGAAGGGAACACTGATGGCTGGTAAGAGTCCGGGCGTCGAGGCTGCGGAGCCGATCTTGGACAGGCAGGATCTGCTGAAGCCCGATGCGATCGGGATCGCGCAGGCCACGGTGATCGGCATGGCCACGTCCGCCCCGGCGGCGACGGTCGCGATTTCGCTCGCCGTGATCGCGGCGACAACGGCTTACAGCAGCGGCCTCATTCTGCTAATCGCAGCGATCCCGATGCTGATCATCGCGAACGCGTACCGTCGGCTGAATCTGTGGAGCGCCAATTGCGGAGCGTCGTTCGAGTGGGTCGGCCGGGCGATCAACCCTTACCTCGGGTTCCTCACTGGGTGGCTGATGATAGTCACCTACATTGTCGGCACCGTCGCCGGGGTGATCGTCCTCGGCCCGTCGGTCCTGGCGGTTACCGGTGCCGCGTCGGCGGGGACCGGGGCTTCGGTCGGCATCGCCTGCGCCGTCGTCCTCGTGATGCTCGTCCTCGCGGTGGTCGGCATTCGGATCTCTGCCCGGGCCCAGATCGGCATGGCCGTGGTCGAGTACCTGCTCCTCGTCGGGATAGCCATCGCCGGCCTGGTATTCGTGCTGAGCCACCATGCGGGGACTTACCCGATAACTTCGGGCTGGTTTACGTTCTCCGGGGTCGGCGGCCACAGCGATATCACGGGCGGCTTCCTGCTCGTCATATTCGTTTACGGCGGCTGGGACGGCACCTTGTACGTCAACGAGGAGGTCGAGCACCGACGGGTCTACCCAGGCCGGGCGGCCGTGATCGCGGTGGCGCTACTGGCCGTGATCTACACCCTGGTCCAGGTTGGCCTGCAGGGCATCGTCTCCCCGGCGAAGCTGCAGGCGAATGGCGGTTCCGCGCTGGTCTACATCGCCCAGACCATGGGCGGCACCACCCTGGCGCGGGCCATGGCCCTGGCCATCGCGCTGTCGGTGATCGCGACGACCGGTGCTGGCATCGTCCTGGGCGCTCGCATCGTCTACGGCATGGCCAGCTACCGGGCGCTGCCGGGATTCCTCGCCGGCGTCTCCAGAAGATTTTCCACCCCGGTTGCCTCCAGCGTCGTCGTTGGGGTGCTGATCGCCGCTCTCAGCGCGGTCTACCTGCTCGCCACCTCCTTGCAGACCGCGTTCGGTGACATCATCGCGATTCTCGGGGATCTCCTCGCGATCCTCTACATCCTCACCACCCTCGCGGCGCTGACGTATTACCGGCGCCGGATCATAGCCTCATGGTGGGACGCGACTATCGTGGGCGTCCTGCCACTGGGCGCCGCCGGCTTCCTTGGCTGGGTTCTAGACAAGAACATTTCGAGCGCCTGGGACTCGGCGAGGCCGCAGGTCTGGACGCTTCTCGGGGTCGTCGCCTCCGGTCTGCTTATGATGCTTATCGCACGATTTTGGCTGCGGTCCGTCTTCTTCCAGCTGCCGCGGGAAAGCGAGTCCCCCCAGCCGGACTGACCGCAATCGCGTCTATCTAACGGAGCATCCGGGCGGGCCTGACCTCCCAGGTGGACCACAGGGGCCGGTATCCCTGGTACCCCCAGAACGGCACGGACAGCGGATTGACCTGCTCATACTGGAGCAGGATGACGGAGACCCGGGCTGCTGCGGCGCTGCGGTGCAGCTGCCCGGTGAGGGCCGCCCCGACGCCAGCCCCGCGCTCGGCAGGCACGACGAACAGCGCCAGCAGGTAGGCCACGGGTGACTCGCATGTCCGCGGTGCGATCCAACCCGCGACCTCCGGTCGCTCCGCGATCAGCAGCCCGACCGGATCGCCATCGCGCTCGGCCAGCCACGTCCAGGGGTCATGCTCACCGAGCAGCCCGGCGATCTCTGCCCGCAGCGCTTCCGCGGCCGCGGGCCGCTCTATCACGCCGCCGAAATAGGCATCGAACCGGACTACCTCCATGGCCATCCGCGCGACCACATCGAGATCCGCCGGGGTTGCCCGCCTGATCCGCACACCCGGCGGGCAGCCAGCGACTACCGCAGGCCGCCGGCTCGCGGACCAGGCGGCGATCACGCCGAGCGGCACTAGCCCATGGGCCACCAGAGCTCGCACCCCAGCCACATCACGGCTAGGCCAGCAGATCACCGCGGCGGTGTCCTCGCCGGCGGCTTCTGGCACCGTGGCCAGGTGATCACGCCACCGCGACAGCAATGTATCCAGTGAGGCCAGGACATCAGAACCCGTGATATACGGCGTTAGCCGGAACCTCTGGGCGGCACCTTCGATCAGGTCAAGCGAACCGGGTTCTGCGGTCCAGTGGCTGCATGACCCCGCTGCCACCAGGCCCCGGTCCGGCCCGTCCACGGCCAGGTCGGCGCCACAGCCTGGCGCCCAGCCAGAGACGGCCGGCAGCAGCGGGTCGATCGCCTGCCATCGTCGGCTGGCAAATTCCGCCATCAAGTCCAGGTCCGGCCGGCTCACTTTAAGGTCGGGCTCAGATGTCGCTGAGTATCGCCTGGAGTCTCTTGATGCTGTCCGCTGGGGTCGCAGCTTCGAGACGCAGGCGCTCCATCACCGCCAGGTACTTGCCGACCATGTCTGGCTTTTCCAGATATTGAGCGGTCGACAGCTGCTCAAGGTAGACAATGTCGGACAAGTCGCTCTCCGCGAAGTGCAGCACGCTGAACGGGCCACCTGCCGCGGCGTGGCCGCCTACCTTGAACGGAAGGACCTGGATCGTCACATTGGGCCGCTGGGACATCTCGATGAGATGCCCCAACTGGGCCCGCATCACGGATGGACCGCCGATCGGGCGGCTCAGCGCGGCTTCGTCGAGCACCATCCCCAAGCTGACCGGCTCCGCTTCGGAGAGCCTGACCTGGCGGGCCATCCTCAGGCTGACCCGGCGGCTGATCTCCTTGGGATTCGAGTAAGCCAGCAACGTGACGGCGCGGGCATATTCTTCCGTCTGCAGCAGCCCGGGTACGAACTGCACCTCGTACCCGCGGATCTGGATGGCAGCCTCCTCGAGGCTGATGTATTCCTCGAACCAGCCGGGCAGGATATCGGAGTAGTCATGCCACCAGCCGCGAGAGTTGGCGCGGATGGCGATCCCGCGCAGCGTCTGTATCTGTGCCTGGTCGGTCACGCCGTAATAGATGAACAGGTCGACGATGTCGCGGTCCTTGAAGGCCACCCGGCCGCTCTCAAGCCGACTGATCTTCGAGTGGGACGCGCGGATGACGTTACCCGCCTGCTCGAGCGTGATTCTCTTTGCCTCACGCAGCCGCCGTAGTTGCGCTCCGAGGAGAATGCGCAGCACAGCGGGGTTGCCAGCGCCGGTCAGCGAGGTCATGTTCAGGACCGGACCCTCGCTGGGCGCGGCCGTAGTGAGCATTCCATCCCCCTGCGCATGCCAGCGGACAATCTATAACTTAAGAAGTCTCCCACGTCACATGATGGTTGCACCATAGGTTAGGCGGAAGTGATCGTCAGCTAGGCAGAAGAGAAGAGGGGTCAGACGCTGGACTTCGGGTCCGGTCAGCCGAAGTCCCTCTGCCGTTTCACACTGCGGAGGAACGCGTCCCACATCGCACTGGTGAAGACCAGCGCCGGACCGTCAGGAAACCTGGAGTCCCGCAGTGCGACGCCGCTGGCTAGCTCCGCCACCTCCAAGCAGTTACCGCTCGGGTTGCTGTAACTGCTCTTGCGCCAAGCGGCGGTGTGCGGGAGCGATGCCTGCACACCGTTGACGTGATGATCCATTCGTAGCCCTTCGCCAGCCTAGCCATGCCCCCGCAAGCACAGTGATTGTGCAAAAGCACGTGCATATGCACACTTGCCCGTTATGTTAGCGGACGGACAGCTCCGGGCGGGCCGGCTCCGCGAAACCACGCAAGCCGGCACCAGGGCACCAACCAAACCGGCATTTGCAAACGTCTTTTGGGCCCGGCAAGGCGCCCGTACCGCCTGGCTGGTGACCAGCTGGATGAGCGCGGCCCTGGCTCGCTGGCCAAGCCAGCGGCGGCCGGCAGCCTTGGGCGCTGGCCTACGCTACGCCGTTGGCCGGTTCATCCGGCCTATCGCCTCGCAGGAGCAACGGCGAACTGGCGGGCAAAGGTCCGCGGTGACATCAGCGCGTGCGCAGCGCGGCTCATCCTGGCTTGCGACGACCGTGCAGACCGGTGGTGCCTGCCGACCGCCACGCCAGGAGGGACCAGCGCGACAGCGCGGACAAAATCGAGCCGGCGCTCGCAGCCGAGCCAATCGAGAAAATGGAAGCCACCGATGCGACCGAGCCGATCGAGAGGACCGACCCCGCAGAGCCGATGCACAAGATCGAGCCAGTGGAACCGATGGACAAGATCGACCCGCTCGATCCGATACTCAGCAGCGAGCCTGCGGAGCCAGCCGACCGCGGTGAGCTATTTGTGTACCCCATGCCGGGATTCTCGCACCGAGCCCGCCCGGTCGGACACCCGGCCGATGAGTTCGCATGCGCTCACGGTGCGAGCTGATGCGCGATACTGGGCGCATGGTTGACGACACTGCACGGGACCTGGCTATCTACCACGCGCTTAAGGCAGCCGACGAAGTCGCTGCAGCACTCCAGACTCACCTCATCGAGGAACACGGAGCCGATCCGGAACGCGCCGCCCCGCAGAGCCCTTCTAGCAACTCCCTCAAGCTGCTGCGGCAAGCTCGCGCGCACCTAGGGGAGGGACTGCGGGCCGTCGAGGCAGACCTCATCGCCGAATCCGACGGGATCTCCCTGCGCAGTCAGTAATCCCAGCAACCGCACACGTTGACGTCTCGTTCCGAGGCTATCTCCCCCGCGGCGGGGTGGCTCATTGCGCGCACACGGCCCAGACGATCTTCCCGTCCCGCCCGTCCGGCAGATAGAAACCCCACTGTGAGCTGAGGGCCTCGATGAGCAGCAACCCACGCCCAGCCTCGGCGTCTGGCCCCACGTCCTGACGTACGGGATGGTGATGATCGACGTCCCATACCTGGATCAGGACGCTGTGCCGGTCCGAGGTGAGCCAGAGCCGCATTCGCTGCGCACGCGGTGCCTGCCCGGTCTCGCGCTGCTGATCCGCGATATGGGCTGATGCGCGTACCGCGTTGGTGATCATCTCGGAGACAAGCAGTTCTGCTGTGTCGGCGAGGCCTCCCATGCGCCACTCGTGCAGGAGGTTCCTGGCATGCAGCCGGGCGGAGCGCACGGACGCCGGCAGTGCTCGCAGCTCGAGGTAGCTGTGCAGCGGCCACTCCTGCATGCGCGCCAGTTCCCGGCCGGGCAGGAGCGCAGGTTCGGCGGAAAGGCCCGCTACTCGGCTGGAGCAAGCAGAGGAGAATCCGCGGAGCGTGTCAATCCCTGGGACTGTCATTGCTGCACGAACCCCTCCGATCCGCTGAAGGCGCAAAGCCGCGGCTGT
>Ga0302326_10026942_pt1 | contig 11602 bp, 8 predicted proteins | sample Palsa_T0_3_FD_202264 | JGI IMG/M metagenome (GOLD analysis project Ga0302326, IMG submission 202264) | Peat permafrost microbial communities from Stordalen Mire near Abisko, Sweden - Palsa_T0_3 | ecosystem: Environmental > Terrestrial > Soil > Palsa > Peat permafrost | place: Sweden: Abisko...
CGGCGCCGACCTCGGCGCCGGCTCGCCCTTCATGCCAGGAACCTCGAGCTTCGGGACGAGCGGCCGCTCTCTCCGCGCGCGCGCGCCCGGCCGCGGGAGGAGCCGGGAAAGGGGCGGCGGAGCGGGGGTCTTCCCCTCCAGCGGGCGATCCGCCTCGCAAGCCGCGAAGATAGAGGCCGGATGCGAGACCCAGGCCGCAGCGAAGAGCCGTACGGCCCCTTGCGACGGGATGTCCGCCTGCTCGGTTCGCTGCTCGGCACCGTGCTCGTCGAGCAGGAGGGCGCCGCGTTCCTCGCCGCCGAGGAACGCGTCCGCGCCGCGGCCCGGCGCTCGCGCGAGATCGGCGACCCCGCGATCGTGCGCGATGCCGTCCGTGCGCTCGCCCCCGAAACCCAGGGGCGGGTGTTGCGCGCCTTCGCGATCTACTTCCAGCTGGCAAACACGGCCGAGCAGCACCATCGGCTGCGACGGCGGCGTGAGTACAGCCACGAGGCCCGCGCCCCGCGCGAGTCGCTCGAGGAGGCCTTCGAGCGACTGGCGGGGGTGCCCGCCGCGGAGCTCTCGCGGCGCCTCGCCGACGTCTCGCTCGAGCTCGTCCTGACCGCGCACCCCACCGAGGCCACGCGCCGCACGCTCCTCCGCGCGCACGCGCGCATCGCGGCGATCCTCACGCGCCTCGACGAGGCGGGCCTCAGCCTTCCGGAGCGCGGCGAGCTCGAGGCCGAGCTCGCCGAGGAGATCACCATCCTCTGGCAGACAGACGAGGTGCGCGGCGTGCGACCTCAGGTCATCGACGAGATCCGCCACGCCCTCTGGTTCTTCGAGCAGAGCCTCTTCGACGCCGGCGAGCGCGTGCTCGCCGACTACCGGCGGAAGATGCCGGGCTCCCCTCCGCCCTTCCACTTCGGCAGCTGGGTCGGTGGCGACCTCGACGGCAACCCTGCGGTGAACGGCGAGACCATCCTGCTCGCCCTCGAGCGCGCGCGCGAGACGGCGCGTGGCCGCTATCTGGCCGATGTGCGCGAGCTCGCGATCACGATCGCATCGAGCCGTACGCTCGTGGCCGACTCGGCCGAGCTCGAGGAGTCGATCGCCCGGGACGAGCGCGACTTCCCCGAGGCAGCCCCGCGCCGCGGGGGCGGCGACGAGCGCGAGGCCTACCGCCGCAAGCTCGCGTTCATCTCCTGGCGCCTCGAGCACGACGCCTACCCGACCCCGGCGGAACTCCTCGCCGACCTCGCGCTGATCCGGCGGAGCCTCGAGGAGAACCGCGGCCACCGGATCGCCGCGGGAAGACTCGCGCGACTCGAGCGACGGGTGGAGCTCTTCGGCTTCCACCTCGCCAAGCTCGACGTGCGCCTGCACGCGAGCGAGGTCAGGGAGCCAGCCGAGCGGACGCCTGGAGTCTTCGCGGCGATCGCGGCGGCGCGCCGGCGCCACGGCTCCCGCGCCCTCGACACGGTGGTCGTCTCGGCGACCGAGAGCCCCGGAGACGTCCTCTCCGTCTTCGATCTGACCGACGAGCCGATCGCGATCGTACCGCTCTTCGAGACGATCGCCGACCTCCAGCGGGCGCCCTCGACCGTAGACGCGCTGCTCGCCGACGGGCGCTACGCCCGACGCGTCGCCGAGCGCGGCGACCGTCTCGAGGTGATGGTCGGCTACTCCGACTCTGGCAAGGACGGCGGCTACCTCGCGGCCCAGTGGACGATCTATCAGGCTCAGGAGGCGCTCGCCGACGTCGCGCGCCGCGCAGGTCTCGAGCTGACGATCTTCCACGGCCGGGGCGGCAGCGCCGGCCGAGGTGGCGGCCCGACCCACGCCGCGATCCTCGCCCAGGCGCCTGGGCACCCCCCCGGGCGGCTCAAGCTGACCGAGCAGGGCGAGACCGTCTCGTTCAAGTACGGGCTGCCCGGGATGGCCTACCGCAACCTCGAGGCGGCCCTCGCGGGAACGGTGCTCTCCGCGTTCCCCGAGATCGAGAGCCGGACCCCGTCGCCGCCCGAGCGCTCGCTGCTCGACCGGCTCGCGCTGGTCGCCGAGCGGGCCTACCGCTCGCTCGTGTTCGAGACGCCGGGGTTCGTCGAGTTCTTCCGCGCCTTCACTCCCGTCGACGAGCTCGCGCTCCTCGAGATCGGGTCTCGGCCCTCCCGGCGAGCCGAGGGCCCCGACTACCTCGGCTCGCTACGGGCGATCCCCTGGGTCTTCGCCTGGACGCAGAACCGCACGCTTCTCCCGGCCTGGTACGGCTGCGGCAGCGCGTTCGCGACCGCCGAGCTCTCCGAGCTCGCCCGCCTCCACCGCGAGCTTCCGTTCTTCGCCTCGCTGATCGGGAACCTCGAGATGACGCTCGCGAAGTCGAGCCTCGAGATCGCGGCCGAGTACCTCGAGCTCGTCCCGGCCGCGCTCAACCCGGAGGGGTTCTTCGCGCGGATCGCCGCCGAGCACGAGCGCACGCTCGAGGCCGTGCTCGCGATCCTCGGACAGGAGCGCGTGCTCGAGCGCTCCCCCATCCTGCGCCGTTCGATCGGGATCCGAAACCCCTACGTCGACCCGATGAACGGAATCCAGGTGGAGCTGCTGCGTCGCTACCGGGCCGGCGATGAGAGCGCCCGGCTGCCGCTCGGGCGCGCTATCGCGGGCATCGCCTCGGCGCTGCGCAACACCGGCTGAAAGACGCAGACCGGTCCGATCGACCGATGCGCTTGCCGCACCCCGTCGCAGGCGCGAGAATGGAGACATGGCTGACGCCGCGACCGGCAAGGTGAGACTGCAGGCCCGCCCCCCGCTCTCACAGCTCCCGGGCGAGGGAGAGGTGCGCGCCCGGGCCTCCGGAGAAAATTTCTCGGTTGCCTCGCTCCTGCTCCCGCGCCGCGAGCGGGCCCACCTGCTCGCGATCTACGCCTACGCCCGACTGGTCGACGAGATCGGCGACGCGGCCGCCGGCGACCGGCTCGCGAAGCTCGGCGCGCTCGAGGCCGACCTGCGCGGGCTGTTCGACGCCGCCGGGCAGGGGCGCGCCTCGCATCCGGTGTGCGTCCGGCTCGCCTCCACCGTTGCGGCGCTCGAGCTGCCACTCGCGCCCTTCCTCGCCCTGATCGAGGCCAACCGCCAGGACCAGGAGAAGACGTCCTACCGGAGCTTCGAGGAGCTCCTCGCCTACTGCACCCTCTCGGCCAACCCCGTGGGCGAGCTCGTGCTGCGCGTCTTCGGGCTCGCGACCCCCGCGCGAATCGCGCTCTCGAACTCGGTCTGCACCGCGCTCCAGCTCGCAGAGCACTGGCAGGACGTCGCAGAGGACCACGCGGCCGGCCGCGTGTACCTGCCGGAGGAGGATCTCGCGCGCTTCGGTGTGAGCCGGGAGGACCTTGACCAGGCGCACAGCGGGGCGGCGCTCGCGCGCCTGCTCGCCTTCGAGGTGGAGCGCGCGCGGGCGCTCCTCGATGAGGGCGCCGCGCTCGTCGGCACGCTCGCCGGGAGCGCCCGGATCGCCGTCGCCGGCTACGTCGGGGGCGGGCGGGCGACGCTCGAGGCGATCGCCCGCGCCGGCTACGACGTGCTCGCTGGACCGCCGCGGGCAAAACGACGCGCCCGGCTCGCCCACACCGTTCGCGTCTACCGGAGGGGGGCGTGAGCTCCCAGGCCGAGCTCACCGCGGCCTACGCGCACTGCCGGCTGCTCACAAACGGTGCCGGCTCGAGCTTCTCGGCCGGGATCCGGCTCCTGCCGCCCGATCGCCGCGACGCGCTGCGCGCGGTCTACGCCCTCGCCCGCCGCATCGACGACATCGCAGACGGCGAGCTCGACGCGGCGGTCAAGCTCGCGGCGCTCGAGCTGACCCGGCGCGATCTGCACACGCTCGAGCGGGCGAGCGAGCCTGTCCTGGTGGCGCTGGGCGACGCCGCCGCCCGGTTTCCGATCCCTCTGGAGGCCTTCGACGATCTGCTCGACGGGGCAGAGCAGGACGTCCGCGGGGCGGCGATCGTCGGCTTCGCCGATCTCGAGCGCTACGCCCGCCGTGTCGCCGGCTCCATAGGGCGGCTCGCCCTCGGCATCTTCGAGTGCTCAGACCGCGAGCGCGGCGGCGCGCTCGCCGACGACCTCGGCGTCTCGCTCCAGATCGCTAACATCCTGCGCGACGTGCGCGAGGATGCCGCCGCCGGTCGCGTCTATCTGCCGCGCGAGGATCTCGAGGCTTTCGGCTGCGAGGCCATCGGCGCCGGCTTTGCAGGGCCGGTCGAGCTCGTGGTCGCCTTCGAGGCGGAGCGCGGGCTTTTGTGGCTGCACCGCGGCCTCGAGCTCGTCCCGCTGCTCGACAGACGCAGCGCCTCCTGCGTGCTCGCGATGGCTGGCAAGTACCAGCGTCTGCTCGAGCGGATCAGGCGGGAACCGGGGCTCGTGCTGCGCGGGCGGCTGACGCTGCGCCCGTGGGAGAAAGGGCTCGTGCTCGCGCGCAGCCTCGCAGGGGCCGGCGTCCGGTGAGCGGCGCGAACGTCGCGGTCGTGGGGGGCGGACTCGCCGGGCTCGCCGCGGCGATCGAGTGCGCCCAGGGGGGAAGCTCGGTGACGCTCTACGAGGCGCGCTCACGGCTTGGCGGGGAGACCTTCTCCTTCGAGCGCAACGGGCTCTGGCTCGACAATGGCCAGCACGTCGCGCTGCGCTGCTGCAGCGCCTACCTCGCCTTCCTGGAGCGGATCGGGGTTGCCCACCTGCTGGCGCTTCAGCCGTCGCTGCGCGTTCCGGTGCTGCGCGAGGGCAAGCCCGCGGCGCTCCTCGCCCGCAGGGCGCTGCCGCCGCCCTTGCATCTCGCCCCGGCGCTCATCGGCTACCGGCCGCTGAGCGTGCGCGAGCGAATCGCCGCGATCGGGGCCGCGCGCGCCCTCCAGGCACTCGACCCCGACGACGCGGCTCTCGACGAGCAGACCTTCGGCCACTGGCTCTCGGCCCACGGGCAGTCCGAGAACGCGATCGAGGCGCTCTGGAACCTGATCGCGCTGCCGACGCTCAACCTCCCCGCCGGCGAGGCCTCGCTGGCCGCGGCCGTGAAGGTCTTCCGCACAGGCGTCCTCGACTCCGCCTCGGGCTCCGACATCGGGATCCCCTCGGTCTGCTTTCGCGAGCTCCACGAGCTGCCCGCACGGCGCACCCTCGAGCAGGCAGGGGCGCGAGTCCGCGCCTCGACGCCCGTGGCGGGCGTGAGCGATGGACTCGAGCTCTCCCTCGAGGAGGGGACGGTGGAGGCCGACGCGGTGATCCTCGCGGTCCCCCACGAGACGGCCGCCGCGCTCGCCCCGCCGGGCGTGCTCGACACGGCGGCGCTCGCCCGACTCGGTTCGAGCCCGATCGTCAACCTCCATGTGCACTACGATCGGCCGGTGCTTGCCGAGCCGCTCGCCGCAGCACTCGGTTCGCCGCTCCAGTGGATCTTCGACCGTACCGCCGCCTCGGGCGCCCGCGAGGGGCAGGTGATCGCGGTCTCCCTCTCCCACGCGGTCGAGGAGATCGGCGCCTCGGTCTCCGCGCTCGCGCAGATCTACCTGCCTGCCCTCGAACGCCTGCTTCCCGAGGCCCGCGGGGCCGCGGTGCTCGACTTCGCGGTCACCCACTCGCCGCGAGCGACCTTCCGCATCGGCCCGGGCACGCGCCGGCTGCGCCCCCAGGCCGCGACCGGGCTCCCGGGGCTCTACCTCGCCGGGTCGTGGACCGACACGGGCTGGCCGGCGACGATGGAGGGGGCGGTGAGAAGCGGCGTGCGCGCCGCGCAGGCGGCGCTCGCGGGCATCGGCGAGCGCCGGCCGCGGCGCTCGCTTCGGGTTCCGCTCGAGGGGCCGCCGTCGTGAGCCTCATGACCGACCGGACGATCGACGCGGCGCAGGCGAGCCTCGGGCGCGCGCGCGCCCACCTCCTCTCGCTCCAGCACCCGCACGGCTACTGGAAGGGCGAGCTCGAGACGAACGTGACGATCGACGCGGAGGACCTCTTCCTCGCCCACTTCCTCGGACTCGACCGTCCCGAGGAGACACGCCGGAGCGCGCACTGGATCCGCAACCACCAGCGCCCGGATGGATCATGGGCGACCTTCCACGGCGGCCCCGGCGATCTCTCGACGAGCGCCGAGGCCTACGTGGGACTCCGTCTCGCCGGCGACCCGGCCGACGCCGCGCACATGCTGGCCGCGGCCGCGTTCATTCGCGAGGCCGGAGGGGTCGAGTCGACGCGGGTGTTCACCCGCATGTGGCTCTCGCTGCTCGGGCTTTGGTCGTGGGCCGAGGTGCCCACGCTCCCGCCCGAGCAGATCCTGCTCCCCCCCCGCGCCCCCCTCTCGGTCTACTCCTTCGGCTGCTGGGCGCGCCAGACGATCGTCGCACTCTCCGTCGTCACCGCGCTCGCTCCCGCGCGGGCGGTCGGGTTCTCGATCGACGAGCTGCGGACGGGCGCTGCGCCGCGCCGGCCCCCCAACGACTTCTGGGGGCGCATCTTCGTCGTCATCGACCGCGCCGCCCACCTCTACGGGCGACACGCCCCCGCCCCACTCCGCCGGGCGGCCCTGCGCAAGGCCGAGCGCTGGATCGTCGAGCGCCAGGAGCGCGACGGGTCATGGGGAGGGATCCAGCCGCCCTGGGTCTGGTCGATCGTCGCGCTGCGGGCGCTCGGCTACGAGCTCGACCACCCCGTGGTCGCCCACGCCCTGGCGGGTCTCGAGACCTTCACGATCGACGACGACAAGGGCCGCCGGATCGAGGCCTGCCAGTCACCGGTGTGGGACACGGCCCTGGCGGTCGTCGCACTCCTCGACTCCGGCCTCCCCGCCGACGACCCCGCGATTCGCCGCGGCGCCGAGTGGCTCGCCGACCAGGAGATCCACACTCGCGGCGACTGGGCCGTGCGCCGTCCCGATCTCGCCCCCGGCGGCTTCCCGTTCGAGTTCGCAAACGACAACTACCCCGACGTCGACGACACCGCGCTCGTCGTGCTCGCGCTGCGGAGGGCCGGCATCGACGACGGGGGGGCGGCCGCTCGCGGCCTCGACTGGATGCTCGGAATGCAGAGCCGCTCGGGCGGCTGGGGCGCATTCGACGTCGACAACACGAGCCGTCTCTGCGCCCAGATCGCCTTCTGCGACTTCGGGGCCGTCACCGACCCGCCGAGCGCGGATGTGACCGCTCACGTCCTCGAGACGCTCGCGGGCGAGGGGCGAACGCACGAGCGGGCGGCGTTGCGAGGGCTCGAGTGGCTGCTCGCCCGCCAGGAGCGCGACGGCTCCTGGTTCGGGCGCTGGGGCGCGAACTACATCTACGGGGCCGGCGCGGTACTGCCGGCGCTCGCCGCCTGCGGCCTTCGCGATCATCCGAGCCTCGCAGCCGGACGACGCTACCTCGAGAGAATGCAGAATCCCGGTGGTGGGTTCGGCGAGGATCTTCGCTCCTACCGCGACCGCAGCTGGAGCGGTCGCGGGGTGTCCACGGCCTCCCAGACGGCCTGGGCGCTTCTCGGCCTGCACGCAAGCGGCGCGGGCGAGCAGGAGGCGGCGGCGGCCGCGACGAGCTTCCTGATGGAGACCCAGCGCGACGACGGGGGCTGGGACGAGCCCTTCTACACGGGCACCGGCTTCCCGGGCGACTTCTACCTGAACTACCACCTCTACCGGGACGTCTTCCCGGTGATGGCGCTTGGACGGATCGTCGGGGGCTACCGGTGAGCGAGTCGCTCCTCCTCCTCGCCCCGCTTCGCATCGAGCAGCTTGCCGTCGGGAGCCATCAGGGGGTGCGGGTGCTGCGCACGGGCATGGGACCCGAGCACGCTCGGCTCGCCGCGGCGGCCGCGCGCGCCTCGGCTGCCCCGGCGATTGCGATCGCCGGGCTGTGCGCGGGGATCTCACCCGAGCTGCGCGCCGGAGACGTGATCTGCGCGACCGAGCTGCGCCCGGACGACGGCGAGCCGATCGCGGTTCCCGGAAGCGCGTTGCTTGCCGCCGCATTGAGCCGCAGGGGCCTGCGCGTCCACGTTGGCGCGCTCGACTGCGCAGCGCGGATCGAGGGCCCCCAGGAGCGCCGGGCGCGCGGCGGCGGTGCCCTTGGCCTCGACATGGAGTCGGCCTGGCTCGCCGGCGGCGCACGGGGACGGCCGCTCGTCGTCCTGCGCGTCGTCGTCGATGAGGCCGACCGACGGCTGTTGGATCCGCGGATCGCGCTCGCCGGGCTCCGCTCGCTCGGCAGCCTCCGCCGCGCGAGCGCCGCACTCGTCGAATGGGCGGCGGCCGTCGGGCCGCGCCGGCTCGTGCTCCCCGAGCCGCGCTCCTTCTGCGCGGGGGTCGAACGTGCGATCGAGGTCGTGGAGCTCGCCCTCGCGCGCTACGGTACGCCCGTCTATGTCCGCAGACAGATCGTCCACAACGAGCACGTGGTCGCCGAGCTCGAGCGTCGCGGCACGGTGTTCGTCGAGGAGCTCGACGAGGTGCCGGAGGGTGCGACCGTCGTCTTCTCTGCCCACGGTGTCTCCCCGACGGTTCGCCGCGAAGCGAGCAGGCGCGGGCTCGTGGTGATCGACGCGACCTGTCCGCTGGTGGCAAAGGTGCACGGCGAGGCGCGACGCTTCGCCGCCGACGGGCGGACGATCTTCCTGATCGGTCACCGCTCTCACGAGGAGATCGAGGGCACGCTCGGCGAGGCGCCGGAGGCCATCCGCGTGGTCGAGGACATCGACGCGGCCGCACGGGTCGAGGCTCGCGACCCCGAGCGCGTCGCCTACCTGACCCAGACGACGCTCGCGGTCGAGGAGACCGAAGCGATCGTCGAGGTGCTCCGCTCCCGCTACCCGGCCCTGCGCGGGCCGGAGTCGCAGGACATCTGCTACGCGACGGCGAACCGTCAGGCGGCCGTGCGCGAGAGCGCCCGGGATGCCGACCTCGTGCTCGTCGCCGGGTCGCGCAACTCGTCGAACTCGAGGCGGCTGGTCGAGGTTGCCCGCCACCAGGGCGCCCGCGCCCATCTCGTCGAGGACGAGACCGAGCTGGATCTCGCCTGGCTTCGCGGTGCCTCGAGGATCGTGATCACGGCCGGGGCCTCCGCCCCCGAATGGATCGTGACCCGCCTGGTCGCGGCGCTCGGCACGCTCGGCGCAGTCGAGATCCAGGAGCGCACCACGGCCGTCGAGTCGCTTCGATTCCGGCTCCCGCGCGAGCTGACCCGCGCATGAGCGTCCCGCTTCGTCAGAGCCTTGCCGTCGCGCGCTACCTCTTCGCGCAACGCCGCGCCGGAGCGGAGAAGTTCCCGCTGCTCGTCGAGCTCGAGCCGCTCTTCCAGTGCAACCTCGCCTGTTCGTTCTGCGGCAAGATCCAGTACCCAGAGCACATCCTCAAGAAGCGGATGCCGGTGGACCAGGCGCTCGCCGCGATCGAGGAGTCGGGCGCCCCGATGGTCTCGATCGCGGGTGGCGAGCCGCTCGTCCATCCCGAGGTGCACGTGATGGCGGCGGAGCTGATCGCGCGCAAGAAGTTCGTCTACCTCTGCACCAACGGAATCCTGATGCGCAAGAAGCTCGATCTGTTCACCCCCTCCCCCTACTTCGCCTGGGTCGTGCACCTGGACGGGATGCGCGAGCGCCACGACCAGTTCGTCGAGCGCGAGGGGACATTCGACAAGGCCGTCGAGGCGATCAGGGAGGCCAAGAAGCGCGGCTTCCGGGTCAACACCAACACGACCTTCCTCACCACCGACACACCCAAGACGGTCCGCGACGTGCTGGACTTCCTGAACGACGAGCTCGAGATCGATCAGATGATGATCTCGCCCGCCTACGCCTACCAGAAGGCCCCGGACCAGGAACACTTCCCCGGGGTCAGCCAGGCCCGCCAGCTCTTCGCCGCGGCCTTCGCCGACGGGCGCCGGCGCCGCTGGCGGCTCAACCACACCCCCCTCTTCCTCGACTTCCTCGAGGGGAAGGCCGACTTCCAGTGCACCCCCTGGGGCATCCCCAGCTACTCGCTCTTCGGCTGGCAGAGGCCCTGCTACCTGATGGCGGACGGATACACGTCCACCTACCGCGAACTGATCGAGACGACCGACTGGTCGAGGTACGGGCGCGGAAACGACCCCCGCTGCGACAACTGCATGGCCCATTGCGGCTACGAGCCCACCGCAGTGCTCGAGGCGACCCGCTCGGTCGGTCAGGCGCTGCGTGCCCTCGTCGCCGGCCACTGAGTCCGAGATCGATCGACCCGGTCCCGTCGCGCAGCGGCGAGCGGAAGAGTGACGGCGTCGGGTCGCGTGAGCGCAGTGGCGGGCGATGCTCATCGCAGGCGACCGTCAGGCGGGCGACAGCGCGGGGACAGTGACGCGGGGAACAGTGACGCGGGGGACAGTGACGCGGGGGACAGTGACGGGTGCCGCGAAGGAGCGCCGGATGCGTCTCCCCGAGGTTGCCCGAGCGGGACTTTCAACAGCCGGCGAAACTTGACACAATCGTCGCTGTGGCCGAATTCTCCGACCCGGCGTGGTGGCCCAAGCCCCCTCCCAAGCCGCCGGTTCACATCTCGCTACCCACGATCATCCTCGGCAGCCTCGTTCCTGTCGGGCTGATCGCGGTGGTTACAACGCTCATCCTGACCCAGCACGGCCACCACCCGGCGGCGGTCCGTTCGCTCGCCGCCTATGACAGTTGCCTGGCCTCGCACGGCGCCGGCCCCGCCGCGACAGGGGAGACCGACGCCGTGCGCCGGGCGCAGCGGGCCTGCGAGGGGTTGCTGCCGCCGGGGACAGCGGTCGGGGCGATCTCCCCGGCGAGCGCGCCGAACTCCGCGCAGGCGCAGTTCGAGACCTGCGTACGCAACGCAATTGGCGGCCTTCCCAACCGGGGCCGCGGAGGCGGCAGGTTCGGACGCGGACCGGGGAACGCGCTGCGAGCGGCGGAGTCCGTCTGTCGGTCACTTGCCGCGGGCTTGCCCGGCGCGGGCAGTCGCGGCAGCGCGGGCGCGACCCAGCCGGCGAGCGGCGCCGCCATACCGAAGGCCTGAGATGAGCGGGGGAGGCGCCCGCCCCCTTCGTCGAGCGCCGAGCGGGTCGCCGTGGCGTCTCCTCCTGCTCGCGGGCGCGACCGCCGTCGTGCTCGGATCGGGGGCCGAACGGGCCGCGGCGTCCCCGGATGCCCACGACCGTGCTCTCGCTGCGACCCTCAGCTCCAGGGTGGCGGAGTTCCGGGAGATCGCCTCCGCGGCGCGCGGCCCCTCGAGCAGCCGGCTCGAGGGCTGCCCCTACCTCAAGAAGAACCCGAGCCAGGCGCTCGCGGCGGTCGTTGCGATAGTCCCCGTGCTCCTGATCGAGACCGTGGACGAGTTCAGACCCGAGCTCACGAGCCTGGGCGCGACGCTGGGGGCGATGCGTCCCGACGCGCCCGTCTTCGCGCAGTGGCTGGCAGACGAACGCGACGAGCTGGCCCTGATCCTCCAGTTCGACAATCACGGCCGAGCGATCGACCTCTGCGACGCCGTCGGCGTGCTGCTCGCGAAGCACCCAAGCGCGGCGGATATCGAGCGGGTACTCGGAATCGAACCGACCCTGATCGCGATGCTCTTCTCGACCGCTTCGCAGAAATCGAGCGCGGAGCT
>Ga0302326_10026943_pt1 | contig 11602 bp, 9 predicted proteins | sample Palsa_T0_3_FD_202264 | JGI IMG/M metagenome (GOLD analysis project Ga0302326, IMG submission 202264) | Peat permafrost microbial communities from Stordalen Mire near Abisko, Sweden - Palsa_T0_3 | ecosystem: Environmental > Terrestrial > Soil > Palsa > Peat permafrost | place: Sweden: Abisko...
ATCAGCGTGTCGGCCACGTCGTCTCCCAACACCTCGTGCAAGCGGCCCACCATACGCAGGCGCTGTCCTTCGTCGACCACCATGATCTCTCGCCATCAGCCGTCGGCAATGCATGAGGGGCGCTAACCGACGCCACCGACGGCCAGGGCAAATGCCCTGGGGTTGACCGCACGATACCAAGGGTGATTGACGGGCCGGGGCGCGGCGGTCGATGTCGCTATCTTGCGGCGGATGGAGATCCGGCTGGTCAGGCCGGAGGAGTACGACCGCGCCGGGCGCTTGGTACTGGCCGCCTACCGTGCGCTTCCCGGGCAACACCTGTCGGTGGGCTACGCCGACGAGCTGGCCGCCGTCGACCGACGGGCGCTCGAGGCCGACGTACTCGTCGCCGTCGCCGATGACGTCGTCGGCTGTGCCACGTTCGTGCCCGATGGCTCCTCCCCGTGGGCCGAGCTGCTCGAGGGGGACGAGGCCGGACTTCGGATGCTGGCCGTGGATCCGGCTTGCCAGGGGCGCGGGGTGGGTGCCGCGCTGCTCGATGCCTGCATCGACCGGGCCCGCGCCCGAAGCCGGTCGGCGCTCTTCCTCCATTCGACGCCCTTGATGCTGGCTGCCCACCACCTGTATGAAAGGGCGGGGTTTGTCAGGGTGCCGGACCGGGACTGGACGCCGGAGCCGGACGTGCCCCTGTGGGCTTTCCGGCTGGAACTCGCCCAGCCCTAGCGACGGGAACGTCCCGCGAGCCGCGTCAAAGCGCACTGGCCCACCCGTGCACGGGGTGTTGCCCCGCGGGGGTGTCGCGAAGGGCAGGGAAAGGGCGGCGTCGCCTGCCGCCATGTCAGGCCTCGACGTGTTCGAACAGGGTGGGGCGGGGCTGGTCGTGGCTGGGTCCGGTTCGTCCGTCCGGTGGTGGCGCGGTGTGGGGTGGGTCGGGCGGGTCGCCGGGTGGGCGGCGGGTGTTGTTGGGCCAGCGGGTGAGGGTGGTGTGGTGGTCGGGGCTGGTGAAGGTGAGTTGGTGGCGGGGGTCGCCTGAGATTTTCCATCTGCCTTCGTGGACGAGGTGGTGGTGGAATCGGCAGAGGGTGCAGAGGTTTTCGTAGTCGGTGGGTCCGTGGTCGGCGTCCCATTCGAGGATGTGGTGGGTTTGGGTCCAGCGGGTGCGCCCGCAGCCGGGGAAGCGGCAGCCTTGGTCGCGGTGGCGGACCGTTTCGCTGAGTTGCCAGGTGGGGAGGCGTTGGGATCGGCCGAGGTGGAGCGGGTCGGGGCCTTCGCGTTCGGCGACGGGGGTCAGGTGGCAGTGGCAGGCGAGGCGGCGGACGGTTTCGGCGGCGAGGGGCCCGTAGGCGGTTCCGGCCCGGCCGTTGTCGCCGGCGAGGATTGTGGCGTCGGCGTGGACGAACACGGCGGGGCGGTCGGTGGCGCGTTCGCGGCCGGTGAGCCAGGCGGAGGCCATTTCGGTGAGGGCGTCGGCGTGGGTTTGTTCGAGGGGTTGGTAGCGGCCGGTTTCGGGGTCGGCTTTGATGGTTTTGGCGTGCTCGTCGAGCGCGGCGTGGAACAGGGCGGCGGCGTCGTCGAAGAGGTCGGCTTCGACGTGGACGCCGGCGCCGCCGTCGATGTCGTGGGTTTTGACGCGCCGGCGGCGGTGCGCGGCGGCGGCTTCGGCGGCGCTGCGGCTCCGGAGGGTTCTGGCCATGGCCGCGAGTTGCGCGGCGCTGAGGCGACCGGCGAGCTGGAGCGGGTCTTCGCCGTCGCCGGCCGCGTCTGGGGACGGGCCAGGGTCAGGGTCCGGGGCGGGGTCGGGGGCTGGATCCGGGTTGGGGGCTGGATCGGGGTCGGGGGCGGGCGGCGGGTCGGGCGCGGGGCCATCGAACGGGCCGATCGGGTCGGTGGTGTCTGGTTTGTTGATCTCCATGACCTGGATGAGCGCGCCGAGCTGGTCGGCGGAGATCTCTCCCTCAGCGAACGCGAGTCCGAGCTCAGGGTGGTGTTCGAGGGCGCGGGCGGTGCGGACCCAATCGAGGGCGGTGCGCCACAACACGTCGAACTCGGCTACCAGGTAGCTCTCTTCGCTTGACGCGCCGTAGTCCACGCACGCCCCGCGACGGTCGTGCTCGGCGATCTCGGCCAGCAGGTCGCGGTGCGCGGCGCACATCCGCCGGTGCAGGCCCACGATCGAGGCCCGCAGCTCCTCGTTGGAACGCTGATCCAACGTGATGTGGTTCATGGCCCACCCACCGTCTCGCGCGGCGCGTCAAAGCTGACAGAGGCTGGCCATCACGCCAACGAGACCGTCCGGCGAACCGAAGATCGACCTCGGCGACCTCAACCATCTCATCAACGTGTTTCAGGTCGCGCTACGTCGCACTGCAGGTGCGGAGCCAATCCCACCTCCGCCGGCGACCGCCGAGCCACCAGCCCCGGTGTCCGGGAGTGCCCGAGCTCCGACCGATCTGCCTCCGGCTACCTTGGCTCGTCCCTGGCTCGGAGGATCGAAGAGTCGATCGCATCGTCCGGCAGAATCGCAGCCCACCCAAGCGGCGCCACGGGCCGGGCGGTTATGGCGCACGCTGAGATGGCTGCCGAAATTGTTGGACCGCTGACGCCGGGGCGGTCGGACGGGTGTTGGGGCGCCTGTCGGAGGTTGCGGGTTCCGGCAGCAAGCACCCCGTGGGGCGACGTAGTTGGCCGGCAGCCGCCGCGCTACTCGACCGCGAATGTGCTAGTCACACGTCGGGTTCGCAGCATCGGCGGTTGAGGGATTTGGGGTCGGCTGGGCCGTGACGGAGGCGATGTGGACATGCGCCGCCGTCGCCCGTTCGGCGTGTCCAAGTTGTCCCCGACGCGCGCCGGTTTGAGCGGCCCCGTTTGGGCGCGCCTTGTTCATGACTTGGGCTAGCTAGGGGCGGTCTGCCCGCTACCCCGAGCTCCAGTCCCCGAGTGGGAGGCCATCTTGGACGCGGACCGCGTCAGTCACGCTCCTGTAGCGCTGAAGTATGGCCGCTAGCACAGCGTGTGCCGAGTGCGTTGTCATCAGCCTTACATGGACTCGCCGAGGTTACGGCCCGGTAGTTGTGGTGGATTCATCCGGCGCCACATCGACGCTTTCGATGTACCAGCCTTGCCCCGCACCGACTGGTTGCTCAACATCAAGTGAAATCTGCGTGGACCCGCTCGTAAGGTTGCAGGTGTACTCCGCAGCCGTCGTGGACATGTCGTTGGTGCATCCGGCGTACGCAGCGGATTGGGCCAGGCCTGAGTTCGCGGGGCTGGTGAGGGTGTTCCCTATCGTGCGTGCCTCGCACAAGCTGAGGTCATCGCTCAGTGCGCCCGATTGCCAACGCTGCAGCAGGCTCTGGGTCACAGCCGCGGGTGAGGGGCAACTGCTCGCTGCCGGCTCCGGCTCGGCGTCGGCTGCTTCTGTGACGCCGCTGGTGTCATCGACGTATAGCAGGAACCTGATCTGCCCGCCGTTCACGGAATTGAGGCAGTCTGTCGATGTCATGCCGGAGGGCGCAGGCTGGAACCCGGAGGAGCAGACCGGACTGCCGGTCGAAGGCAGCGGGTTGATGGTCTCGAGCTGATCGACAACACCGGACGCACACGGGTCGGACCCGACAGTCCCGGCAGCAAGGTCTTGCATTAGCTGCGCAGTTAGCTGCGCCGGCGTGCCACAAGAAGGCACGCTCGTCGTCGACGGCGACTCGGTAGTCGTTGGGCCGACCGTTGTGGTTGGGCCGACGGTTGTGGTTGGGCCGACGGTTGTGGTTGGGCCGACGGTTGTCGATGGCGATGTGGTGCTCGTTGACCCAGTGATCTCGCTCGTTGAGCTTGTGGTCTCGCTGACCGTGCTGGTCGTGGGGGCGATCGTCGACGCCGCAGCCCCAGCCGATACTTTCGTCGATGGGCCCGCGTGCTTGGCGCAGCCAGCGACGCCGGAAAGAGCAACCAGCGCGAGCGCGATTACCCCGATCGCCTGATACTTCAGTCTCGCCATGGGTGCATATTTGTGAATCAAGGCCCCTCCTCAGGAGGTTTGGTATCCGTACTCCCATGGCTGGATCGACCGATACGCTGGCGAGTCTAGATTGAACTCATTCTCGGTGATAACCCAATACGTATCAGCAAGTTCCTCACTATCGCTACCAATGTAGAGAAACGCAGGGAGTGCTCCGAAGCATCCCGATGGAGGCGAGGCCTGAGCCTGAAATTGATTTGGTGGAGGCCAACCTCCTGTATAAATGGGCAGAGCTGCTAGAGTATATGGACCATAAATAGAACTCGATCTCGCCATCATCAGCTGTGAGTAGCCGGTGCCGCAAGCGCTCGACGTTGTGAACACCTCAAGGTCCATATAATAGTAACTATCAGGGATGCCCGGGCCACTTGGCTGCGGTTGTATGATGTCAGCTCGACCTACACCTACATTATATAACGTGTACCCGTCGTCCGAAAACGCAGTAGTGCCAAGCTCCTGTCCGCTGCTGCTGTCGACGTTGATTGTTGAAACATTGGTCCAGCCGTTGCCGCTGAGTTGGGTCGGATCTGACAGAACTTGCGTGGCGATGCCTCGTTGCAGCACGCCTGTGCCGTCGCCACCACCATAACCGTGAAACGTGAGGTCATAGACTTGTTCGGATCCGTCGGAACCGGCCCATTGCAGTGACGGAGTACCAACATTGCCGCAAAATACCGGTCCCTGATCACTGGGCACCTGCTTGTTCGTGCACGCGGGAGGGTCAGACCACCCTGTCCAGGGCATGTTCGCCGTCGGCCACATCAACGCTTGAATGTTCTGGAAGGTCTCTCCATCATCTTCGCTGTAAGCGAAGTCGATATGGGTGCCGATGCCGTAAGGCGTGGTCGCCGCATCGCAGCCACCATCGCTACCATCGATGCTGTAGTTGCTCTCCCAAGTCAATATTATCCAGCCGGCGTTGGGGTCCCTACCAGCTTGCTCTACGTAGACGCTGGGGGCGTAATTTGACCCGCAGGTCGGCCATGCCTGCACGCCATCTAAGGTCGCATTGGAAATCACAATGCCGCCGTAGGTCCAGTTGACCATGTCGGTGCTTGTGGCGCGCTCGATCACGTAGACACCGTCCAAAGCCGTGGCCCGGTAGAACATCACAATCGTGCCATCATCATCGAAGGCAGCGGCGTCGCTGTCCGTGTTGTTCGGGTCAAGCGAGTTGGCTGGTGTCCACTCCTCGGGCTGTGTCTGTTCGGACCACTGCTGATAAAGCGGATTTTCGGGCGTGGCTGGCGTAACGGACGGCGATCGGGCCGATGCTGGCCCAACGCCGACCGCATTGGACGCGGCAACGGTGAAGGTGTAAGTCGCTCCGGTCGTGAGGTGGGGGACGGTCGCGTACGACGGAGGTGGACTTCCCGTCACTGTTGTGGCGGTCTGCGCCGTCGATCCGATGTAGGGGGTCACGGTGTACTGCGTGATAGGAACGGTGCCGGTAGGTGCTGTCCAATCCACGACCGCAGCGTTGGCTTGGGCGACCGCTGTCACGTCGGTCGGTGTTCCCGGGGTCTCTGTCGCGGAGCGGAATGTGGCGACGGCCATGTCGGCGACCGACGGGGAGGCCCAGGTGGCCGTCACCGGGCTCAACGAGGCTAGGTCGCTGACGACCCCGGCCCCGGTGGACAAGGCTGCGAGATTATCCAAATCCGAGTCGATGGATTGGTTGAAGCTGACCGGCCCGTCACCGCTGGGGCCGCTCACGGCTGCGATGATCACCTCCGGTGTGCCGGCGGGTGTGCCCGGATTCGCCGACACGGTTGTGGTGGCGCCGCTTGTGGTCCCGACGGAGCTGAGGTCCAGTTGTGGGGCTCCGAGGAATCCGGTCCAGTCGGCGATCCGTCCAGAGGTTGAGCTCGATCCGCCGTTCTGTGTGAAGGTCCATGTCGTGGGGTCGCCGGACGCGGCGATGTGGTAGGCGATGGCAATATCAGCGTTGACGTGCTCGTTGGCGGCCATTGTCCAGCCGCTGGGCAGTGACCACCCGGAGAGGGTGCCGGACAACGTCACGATCACGAGATCTCCGGACGTGGGGCTATTCGGGAGGCTGAGAGGGAGCGTCGATGACGTGCTGCTTCCGTCATTGGCCTGCACAAGTCCGATCCCCGGATTGAGGGTGCTCACGATCGGGATCGAGCTGTTGGTGGTTGTGCCGTTGCCGAGCTGGCCGTTGGTATTCGCACCCCATGCCCACACGGTGTCGTTGGCGTTCGCAGCGAGACTGAAGTAGCTCCCCGCCGCGACCTGCGTGGCACCGGACAATCCGCTCGCGGACACTGGGGTGTCGCTGTTCGTCGTGGTGTTGTTGCCGAGCTGACCGGCGGTGTTTCCACCCCACGCCGACACCGACCCGTTCGACTCGACGGCAAGACTGAAATACCCGCCGCCCGCCACACCGGTGACCCCGCTCAGACCGCTGACCCGCACGGGAACCGAGCTGTTTGTCGTGGAGTTGTTGCCGAGCTGGCCGACATTGTTGTAACCCCACGCCCACACCGTCCCGGTCGAGGTGACCGCCAGAGAGTGGTAAAGCCCAGCCGCCACAGCAGTCACCCCGCTCAGACCACTGACCTGCACGGGAACCGAGCTGTTCGTCGTGGTGTTGTTGCCGAGCTGGCCGTCGCCGTTACCGCCCCACGCCCACACCGTGCCGTTCGACCCGACAGCGAGACCGAAATACCCGCCGCCCGCCACACCGATGACCCCGCTCAGACCGCTGACCTGCACGGGAACCGAGCTGTTTGTCGTGGAGTTGTTGCCGAGCTGGCCGACATTGTTGTAACCCCACGCCCACACCGTGCCGTTCGACTCGAGCGCATAAGTCGCGTACTCGCCGGCTGCGATCGCGACCACCCCCGACAGGCCGGACACCTCGACCGGCACGTCACTGTTCGTCGTCGAGCCGTTCCCCAACTCCCCGTCAGCGTTATATCCCCAACCCCACACCGTGCCGCCAGCCACAAGCGCGAAGCTTTGATTGCCTCCTGCGGCCACCGAAATCACATTCGTCAAACCGTCCACTTGAACGGGCACGTCACTGTTCGTCGCCGAGCCGTTCCCCAACTGGCCATCAGCGTTCGAACCCCACGCCCACACCGACCCGCCCGACCCGATCGCGACACTATGAGCAACACCAGCCGCCACGGAGAGAAGACCCCTGGTGCCCTGAACCTGTGGTTCAACGGCCCGCGCACCGTTCGGAAGCAAGATCAGTGGTGTAGCCAGAAAGGCGAGAACGATCAGAACTCGACTCGTTCGGCTAACGGACAACGTTCGTGCGCGACCCAGTTTCCGCACCACGCCCCCACTTTCCAAGACCACGCTACAACGCGGCCCGTTAGGAGCGAGGGTGACACCGGCACGACATCTCGTCAAGGCCCGTTTGCGGACATATTGACATGAGTCGCTACGGGTCCTTCGTCGAGACGTACTGGTCCTCTGGCAGCCAACAGGATGTCGTTTAGTTTTGGCCACCCCCGTCAGGATTGACGATCTCGCGGATCGCTTCGATGGTGCTGAACGGGATCGGGTCGATCTGCACGACGGTGCCGGTGTAAGGCGCCACGATCCATTGCTTCCCGCCAATGGCGACGCCGACGTGGCCGAGAGGCTGGCCTTGCCCATCGGCGGTGAAGATGAGGTCCCCCGCCTCGATCGGGGCGTCGAGCCAGTTGACCGCGACTCCCTCGGTGGCTTGGTCGTAGCTCGTCCGGTCGATCTGAATGCCGGCTGCGGCGTAGGCAGCTTGCGTCAGTCCGGAGCAGTCGTACGCGTTCGGCCCGGTCGCGCCCCACTGATACGGCTTGCCAAGCTGTGCCTCCGCGAAGGCGATGACTGTCGCCACGTCACCGGAGACCGTCGCCTCTCCCGCTGCAGAACCGCCAAGCGTCATGCCGTACGCGACGGCCTTCGCAAGCACTTCGGTGACGTAGGCATCGCTGTCGTTGTAGCGCCGGATGGCGTCGGTGATCGACTCGATCTGGGGCTGGCCGTCACAGAGGAGGCGCCCGGCGGTGGCGATGGCGTCGAAGGCGTTGTTCGGATTCGGCAGAGCATCCCCGGACGCGAGCACCGCCCACGCGTCGAAGGTCGATGTGAGGAACTGCATCGGGCCGACGGCGTGATCCCAGACGGGGTCGCCGGTGAAGGCGATGGACTCCGGTGTCGCCGGGATGGCAACGGTCCCGCCTGTGCCGCTGAGCGCAGGGCCGATGATCGGCGGCGACGTATCGCCGGTCGTCGGGTTGATGCGCCCGTCACCGTGGCGTGACTCGACCCACCCGATCGCGGCGACGATCTGCCAGGGAAGCCCGGCACAAGCGGGAGCCGCCTCGTAGCGCGGGAGCAGGAATGGCGGGATCTCCTGCACGGCCAGTGCGCTCGGCGTACCACTACCGCCTTGCGCCACGGCTGGGGCACCCGCGGCTGCGATCAGAAGCGGCAATCCGAGGGTAACGGCGACGGCGCCGGCGAACATCAGGCCGAAGCCGAGGATGAGCGCCTTCATGCCGCGAGGAGGTCGGAGGCGGCCACGGGCTGTACGGCTTCCAACGAGGGTGAAGTGGAACGGACGGCCGGGCGTTGCCGCTTCGGGGCGTCGTAATGCCGTACTCGGCACCGGGCCCGTTGGGTTCGCGCCGATCAAGGGAGCCTCACCGTGACCTCCAAGCACAACCGCCACGGGCTGCGCCGTCGTCTCGCCGGGCGGGCGCTTGCCGTCGCCATCGTCCTCATCACACCGGTGCTGCCGGCGACCGCGGCCTGGGCCGACGACGTGACCGTCTCTCCGACTGCGCAGGGCCTGACGTTCGGGCAGACGATCCAGAACATGTTGAACTGGGGCGCACAGATCGCGCTGTGGGCTTCGCTCGCGTCCATCCTTGCTGGCGCCGGTTGCTGGGGGCTGTCGAAGCACTTCGGGAACTACGGCACCGCCAACAAGGGCATGCAGCTCGCGATCGGCGGTGGAGTCGGCGCGATCCTCGTGGCCACGGCGCCCAGCATCGTGAACAGCTTGTTCAAAGGCTGAGCGGTGCCTTTCCCCTCGCTCTGCCGGCGGTCCCGGTTGCGTTCCGTGATCCGCCTGGTGGCCGCGGCGGCGATGTTCCCCGTGGTTGCAACGGCCTGCGGCCACCCGGGTCGCAAGGTCGCGACGGCTCCCGCGACCGGATCGGCGACGCCGAGCTTGACCTCGACACTCGACGCGGGGGTGGGTTTCGCGACGTTGATGGCCAAGCTCTTCCCGCTCGATGCGGCCCAGGCGGCGGCGGTGTTGTCGGCCGACGCATCCGACGGGTACCGGCAGACCCTGCTGGCGGCGATCGGTACAGAGCTCGAACCCCTCCAGCGCCAGGCGGCCCAACTCGCCGGTACGCCGATCTACCGGGAGTCTGTGCTTGCGACCCGCCTTGAGCTGGCGGGTCCGGGCCGGGCGGACCTTCAGGTGTGGGTGATGGTTGTCGCCGGTCAGGCCGGCGTTGCTGACAACGCCGAGGCGACGTTCGACACCGTGACCGTCGCGATGGTGTTCGAGCGCGGCGGCTGGCGGCTCGACGGTACGAGCGAGACGACTGGCCCGACGCCTGAGGTCCGTGCCGCCCCGAGTGACGTGGACACCCTCACCAGCCGGCTGGCCGGGTTCGGCGACTGGCGGCCGTCAACGTGAGGATGCTCCGGGTGGCGAGCTTGGTCGCGGCGGCGATGGTTCTCTCGCTGGGTCTGGCGTTCACTGTCGCAGGCCCCGCAGCGGCGGGCAGCCCGTGCAGTTCCGTATGCGGCGCTGCGAGTGCGGGCGCGCTCGACGTCGCGGGAGGGGCGATCCCGGGGATCGGGGCGGTCACCTCGCTCATCGGGGGTGTCGCTGGCGACCTGACCGGCGCCGCGTCCTCGATCGCGTCGAGCCTGCTGGAGGACATCGGCGAGGGGATCGCGACAGCTGTCGCGTCGGTGTTGAGCCAGGTGTCGGCCTTCATGACGGCATCGACCCGTCCCGATGTGACCGCGGCATCGTTCGTGGGGGCGGACGGCGCCTACCACAAGGTGGCCCAGCTGGCGGCGGTGCTGATGGTGCTGTTCCTGTTCATCGCCGTGGTCCAGGGCACGCTCTCAGGTGAGCCCGGCCAGATGCTTGCCCGCATCATTCGAGACGTCCCCCTGGCAGTCCTGGCGATCTTCGGGTTGCCGTGGCTGGTCGACCAACTGCTCACCCTCGTCGACCAGGTGTGCGCGTGGATCCTGCCGAGTGGGCCGACGCTCACCACGATCGCCCAGGTCTACGGCGCCGGCCAGGTGCGCGCCGTGTTCGGCGGGTTCTCGCTGCCGGCGATCCTGTGCGAGCTATTCGCGTTCCTTGGTGGCATCGGCATCTACGCGGAGCTGGTCGTCCGCTCGGCGCTGGTCACCTTGGTCGTCGCCCTCGCACCGCTGTCGTTCGCGGTGATGGCGTGGCCGTGGCGCGGGGCGCTGCCCGGAAGGTCGCCGAGCTGCTGATGGCGATCGTGCTGTCGAAGCTCGCGATCTGGATCGCGCTAGACGTCGGGATCAGCCTGCTCTCGGCCCAGGCGCAGTCGGTGGTGCCCGGAGGGCAGGCCTGGGGCGAGATGATCGCCGGGTCGGCGATCCTGGCCGTGGCGCTGTTCGCACCCTTCGTCGTCTGGCGCCTGCTCCCGGTTGCGGAGGCGGCGGTGATCGCGCAGGGCCTGTCGCGGCAGCCCGGCCGAGCTGCGACCCAGGGGCTATATCTATCGAGCGCTCTCGGCCGGTTCGGCCGCCAGACCGGCTCGAGCGGCGCTGCCCGCCCTTTCGCCGCCCCCACGCCGAGCCCACCAACTGGCCTCCTGCCCGGAGTGCAGCTACCCGGCGGCGGATCGCCGGCAGCCGCTGGTCCCGGCGCTGAGGCGAGCGTCGGGCCCGGTGCCGGTGCGGCATTGCCCGCAGGGGCCGGCGACAAGGTGCTCGGCTCGGCGGCGTCGCACGCGCCGCCCTCGCCCGAGGGCGGCAGCCAGGGCTGGTCGTTCATGCCGCCCGACGCTGGCCGGTGAGCACCACCCCGCCGCGCTACCGGCTGGCGGCCCGCACGACTGGGACCTCGGTGTTCAGCCTGGCGGTGGCCCAGCTTGCGCTGATGGGTACCGCCGGTCTCGTCACGATCGGCGCCCTCACCCGCGGTCCCACAGCCGGCCACGTCGCTGTAGCCGGCGCGGCCGTCGTGGTCTCACTCGTCGTTGCCTTCGCCGCCATTGGAGGCCGGCCGGCGTACGAGGTCCTCCCTGCGGCGGCCTGTCACCTCGCCCGGCGGGTGACCAAGCGAGACAAGTGGTTCGCTCGCCTACCGCTCACCGGGACCGGCAGTACGCCGTCAGCGCCGGGCGAGCTTCCCCGATGCCTCGACGGGCTCGAACTGTGGGCGGTCGACCGACCCGGGTGGGCGGGTGGTCAGCGGAACGTCGCACCGATCGGGCTTGTCATGGACCGGCGCAGCGGTACTGCGACAGCGGCGATCTCGGTCAAGGGCTCGGAGTTCCAACTTGTCGAGGACGCCGAACAACACCGGCGGGTGTTCGCCTGGGGCCGGGT
>Ga0302326_10026944_pt1 | contig 11602 bp, 23 predicted proteins | sample Palsa_T0_3_FD_202264 | JGI IMG/M metagenome (GOLD analysis project Ga0302326, IMG submission 202264) | Peat permafrost microbial communities from Stordalen Mire near Abisko, Sweden - Palsa_T0_3 | ecosystem: Environmental > Terrestrial > Soil > Palsa > Peat permafrost | place: Sweden: Abisko...
CGCCCCCCGCGAAGGGAATACCGATGACCTCCCAGTATCCCCACATAGAACCCAGAGGCACACGGTCCCGGGCTTCGGCTAGCTTCACGCTTCCTCCTGCGTCTCTGTGCGGCGATCTGACGCCTTCTCAAGGCGGTCCCTCATGACCACACCACGAAGTTCTCCCCAGGGCACAGCGTCGCTCCCAGGGCCGCGCAGGGGCCTCCAGGACGGGTGCGAGTAGCTGGGGTGCATGTACCCGAGGACCGTGTACCCGGCGTCGAACAGGTCGGCCGCCTGGTCCGGGTCCGGCTCCACCACCAGCTCCACGTTGTAGCCGTACGAGAAGCGCAGGGTGTCTACCAGGTTGTCGTGCGGGGATGACCCCTCGTCTACCAGCATGTCGTACTCAATGCCCTGCTCCTTCAGCCAGTCGGCCGCATTATTGCCGACCAGCACGACGTTAAACACGCTAGCCAACGCACTAAACATCATAATGCCGGGCTTGATTGGGTCGTTTCCCACGATCTTGCGCAGGACACCATTGATCATGATGACACAGGTCGGCTGGCTCATGGCCGGTTCCAATACGACTGCATCGCCCGGCGGATAGCCTCGTCGGCCGGGACGATGGGCTGACCGTACAACCTGGTCTCCTCTTCCTTGTGCGCCTCGCTGCCTACCTGCGTCAGCTCGTGCAGCTTCTGGATAGCACCCGTCTCCTTGGCCCTCTGCCATCTCATGTTGGCGTAGTCACCGTAGCCCTTGCCCTGCGCGGAAAAGGCTGCCCGCCTGCCAGTATGGATATCGTCAAAGAGAGCGGTCGCCTGGCCGACCACCAGGTGCAGCCTGGCCCCGGCGTCGTGGTAACCGGGAGTGCCCGGCTGGCTGCCGTTAAATTGGTCTAGTAGCTTATTGTAACGGTCGGAGAGAGCGGTAGCTGTCCGTGCATCATTGTCGGCCGCATCAAACCAGGACTGAGGATACTGGGAACGAGGGTCGGCTGGCACCTCTGGTGGGCGCACGGTCCACTCGTCGTCCGTAACGGAGTAGGCGGCGTAAGGGTGAATAGACTCGATACTAGTCCCAGTGCCAGGATTAAAGAAGTAAGTCGCTGTGTAAGTTGAGCCGCCAAACTTGATATTCTCTTCACCGGGCCAGACATCCTTCTTCAGTGCCTCATTGATACCGGCGGACAATGCCGACTCGGGCAGCCCCTTGTACTGCGGATTGTTACTGGCCAGCCTGGTCATGTCCACGCCGAACAGGACGTCAAGGTCACCGTTGCCGTACTGGTTGGTGATGCCACTGCCTGCTAGCCAGATGTGCAGCCAGTACTGGGTGCCCTTGAAGCCCTGCTTTGTGAACCAGTCAGTCAAGGTGCCGATAATGTGCGACCGCACCGCTGGCTTCAGGTGGTCCCCATCGAAAAGAGCCGGGTCCAGTGTGTCACTCGGGGATGAGAAGTATGGCATATGACTAGTTTACCGGTGAGGGAAACCATTTTGTTTGGCCAGCGCCGCGCGCTCCTCAGGCGTGAGCTGGCGCTGCTGCTGCTGCTGACCCATCTGCATCAGGTTGCCAAGCACCTGCTGGGTGGTGAGCATCGCGACCTCGGTGTTGTCGGTGTCGGAGATGACGTTGGCGCACATCCCTTTCACCTCATCGCGCGTCGGCGGGCGCACCACCTTCAGCGGGAGGTCCGTGTCGTGGTGCATCACGGTCGTGCCATCCGGCAGCCGGAACACGAGGAAGGCGGTGTCCACGGCGATAGGCTCCTGCTCCTTGCCACTGTCCGGCTGTGCTGCCTTGGCGGGCTCCCCATCGGGACCTAACAGATTAGGCATCGACTTTCACTCCTTCTTTGGGTGCGAATTGACGTTCGGCGTCCTGGAATGCGGCGCGGGTCATCGGGCCCAGCTCACCATTGGTGTACAGATTGTAGTTGGCATCGACGGCCCAGGCACGCACCAGGGCCTTGCCATCGGCCATCGCGCGGTCGTACTCACTGGCCGCCACCAGCTCCATGTCCTTGACCCGCTCGCGCGCTGCATCACGCTCGTTGACCATCTTGACGGACAGTACCCATAGCAGCACGACAGCGATGAACAGAAGCACCGCCACTATGCCTAGTCCGATTAACACGTGTCCTCCTAGTAGTTGTTAGGGAGATTGTATTTGTATCGCTCGCTGTATGCCTTGGTCTGCCGGATGGACTTGTACGGGCAGTAGTCACACAGATAGGTGGTGGTGGGTGCCCGGGAGAGACCCAGGTCCTTCCTCTCGGCCTTGGTGTCCGGCACCAGTGCCTTGGACTCACTGTGGTAGTCCGAGCAGTCCGTGGTCCTGTTGTGAGCCTGCCAGCACTTGAAGGCATCGTCCTCGAAGGTGGCCTTCACGTCGTACAGTGTCTGGCCGAGACCCTCACCGCCACCGGGCCAGCCGGTAATGGTGGGGATGTCTGCGAGGAGGTTGGCACGGTACTGGGGGTCATCCCACAGCGTCTTGTCAATGCCAGCGAGGGTAGCAGGTGCGTGCGGCCTGCCGTCCGTGAACTGATGCTCAGCCACGCGGAACTCTAATGGCTCCTTGCACGCACGGTGATTGCAATTCGTATCAGTACCGCACCAGGGTAGTTCCTGCACGCTGTTGCAGTGCCCGCAGATTAACAGCCTGATGAATTCCTTCTCAGCCACGACTCATGCTCCGATTCATAGCTACATTTTACAGGGTCTTGGTCACATCTTCAACCTCGGGAACCACTGTCTCAATCTCAGCGAGCAGCTTGGGGTCATGCTTGGTCATGTAGGCGACGAACCACCCGACGACAAAGGGAACGATGCCAACGATCAGCACCTGCTCCTCGGCAGTGAGCTGCTTATGGAAGACGAAGTGAACCAGGAGATAGGACACGACGAGGATGACACCGCCGGACAGGGAGCCGTAGGCGACCTTGCGCACTGGCTTCAGGTTAGGGTTCACTAGCCCACGTTCCCGCCGAGAGAGCCCCAGGCCCAGACCCCACCACCAGGCTGGCGGACGACTACGCACGGGACACCGGACGTATTGACATAGGAAATACACACCTTCCCCTGCGGGTCGATGACCATAGCCACGCCGCTCTGCACATTCGTATTCGGGACAGCCTGCCACTTGTTCTTGGTGTCCGGTCCCTGGTAGTAGAGGACACCATCGGAACCGCGCACTGCATAGTAGATTGCGCCGTTCCAGTACGCGATACCGGGAGTCATGTCGTCTCCATTACTAGAGGGTGCCGGGGCACCGCCAAAGAAGTCATCTTCCAGCAGGGAAGTGTCGTAGTAATTGTTGCTGGCATACTGGGTGCCGTCCGCAGTCTGCGAGGTATAGCACGTTGACGGGCTGCATATGTGCGCGACACCAGTGTAGTGCGCAGTCCACAGCTTGTAACTCGACCGGAGAATGCCGCCCGAGGCCAGCGCGCTAACAAGAGCGTCGGCATTGCTCACGCTCGTGTAGTACATAGCGTAGCGGACACTGGCGGCCTGGGAGTTGGTAGCGTCCCCGGGCTCGACGTCTAAGCAGGTGCCCGCGCCCCCCGCGAAGACACTGATGCCAAGGACGTGTGCATTGGGGAAGCGTGCCTGTATCTCAGCGACGTTGGCGTAATTACCATTGGTGTACCCGGCGTAGTAGCTGGCACCGGACGGAAGGTCGGGCACCGTCACAGCATCGTACATCGTCAGCATATTAGTACCCCAGGTCCTCTGGGTCCTTGGTCGGCACGGTGTAAGGAGTCGTGACCTCCATGCCATTGCTGCCGGGGATTGCCTTAGTGGGGGCCTCAGTGATGCCGTACCCCTTCACACTGAGCTGCTTGCGGGCATCCCAGAAGCCCTCTTCGACCAGGCCGCCACGATTCTGGACAACCTTCTTATAGGTGCCGTCAGTTGCGCCCTCATCCAGTTCACGAATCACTGACCGGGTAACAGGTAACGCCATTATCTTTTCCCTTCGTCCTTAACCATTATACTGCTTATCGTACTCATCACGACTCAACCCGGAGTCTTCCACCTTATGCTTGTTATGCACCCAGGAAACTGCCTGCGCCTGGTGCGGCATCATACCCATCTCATCCGCAGCAATCTGATGGCCCTCTTCGATCTTCCCGTACCTGGCCTTGCCACCAAGACCACGGTTAACGCCCCAGCCTAACGTGCGCCCGACACCAATGTCATGTGACCGTCCGTCAATAGTGGCTCGCCGGGAATGCTTCGGGTCACGGATGTTCTGGTAATACGCACCGGTCTTGACTTCCATCGGCAGCACCTGCTCGGCTGTCTTCTCTCCACCAAGCAACTCGTGCGCCTGCCCAATAGAAGCGACAGAGGACACGTGCTTCAGCATTGTCCCCGCAACATGCGGCTGCGCGCGAGCGGTGTCCGCCGCTGTATTGGCGACAGCACTAGCGTGCTCGTGCGCGGCAGTAACCTCCGCCATCACCGCAGGTGAACCCAAGCCCTTCTTATCAGCGTTCTTCGCAGCGGCGACTGCTCCCTGTGTCTTCGACACAACAGCAGAGGTAGCATTAGCCTGGTTTACATGGCGCATGTCACTGCTATTAATGTCCCAGGCTGCGTGCGAAGCAGGCACACTCTTCTCGTAGGTCATACCAGCGTGACTAGGTGACACCACGGCCAGCGCTCCCGCGCCACGGTCGGCTGCCTGTTGGCGCTCGCCCTTCGACATATTGTGGAACGCATCCAGCTCTGCCCCGCGCAGCCTCTGCCGTCCTGGCCGCTGCACGCCCTCCTTGTAACCTTGCGCGCCCTCAATAGGCTTGCCCGGATCGATGTGTGAGCCAATACGCACGGCATCACGATGGCTGCGGTCATACCACTGACCACCAGAGCGACGCTCACTAGGATTAGCCTCCTGCACCTCGGACTTCACTCGGTTAGCAACAGCCCTGGCACTCGTTGCCTTCGGATCAATCGGCTTAAAGCCCGACGAGTTGGACGGATTCTCCTGTGTCCTAGCCACCTAAACGCTCCTGACTGTTGCGTACACTACTCTGTACGTTACCACCACTGTTCACGTCCCACACTGTCTTACCTATCCCATCGGTATCTGCACCATTCTGCCAGGCAACATCAACAGTGGGCTGCTCGTGGGTGTTGTCAAACATGCTGACCGGGCGCACAGAGCCAGGCTTAACTGACAACTGCCTACGAATGGCAGCCTCCGGGGTGTTGGGGTCGGCGCACGTTAAGGCCGCCGCCATCAGCTTCTCCTCGGTGCTGCCCTCGGCGAAGGCTTTCATAAACTCAGCACGGTCGGTGTCATTGTTCCACGAGTGAGTTGAGTCCATCGCGCTGTCGGGGACGCGCCACCCCTGGGCTACCACATCTCCTCCTGCTTTACCTTCGGCGCGAACGGATACGCGCCCGGGTCGTAGCCCTGCTCGTCTTCCATCTCTGACCGGTAGGATTCCTTGGCGTCGGCGAACTGCACCTCATTCATGACACGCAATGGCTTCTTCGACTGGAATGCCTCGGCCGAGTCGCTGTATCCCGCGCGGGTGTCAGCGTCCTCGGCGTCAATCTGCACCGGGCCAGTTGGCTGCACCCTGTAGACATGGGGACGCGCCGAAGTACTGCCATTGTTCACCTTGTTCTCCTGCGCAACCTTTGCGGCCGAGTAAGCGTGATGAAGCTCTGTGGCGGCAAAGACGTGCTCGTGGTTCTCGTCCATGGTCTTGCCGTGCGCCGCCGCGCCACCAGTACTTTGCCCTGGGTAGTTGCCAGGCCTGCCGGGTGTGATCAGTGACCCAGGCTTCAACCGGGCGGACGTGCCGTGATACAGCTCCTCGGGTACCATCCCAGTGGCCCGGCCCTTCAGTAGCCGTTCGTCCTTCAGCTCTGGCTGAATATGCTTCGACTTAGCGTACTGCGACTGCTCCTCGGGCACCAGATGCTGCCGCTTGTCCTGATTCTGGGCGGGCGCTACCTTACGGAACAGCACACCCTGCTGGCCGGGCCCCTTAGGGTCCGGGCGCTCATCGTATGCACTGAAGACCTTGGCTACCATGCTGTGCCCATCATGACGTGCTGCTAGTTGACGAGCCACCGTGCCGCGTGGTCTGTGTCTGCGTACCGGCCCCGCCCACTGTCACCGGGGGCGGAAGAACCGTGAACCCAACTGAAGTGCCGGCCGAAGCGCCGCCAGCAGTAGGAGCTGCTGTGGATGACTGAGCCGCGCTCGATGGTGCCGTGGTGGACACTGGCGTGGCGGCCATTGATTTACCGGGCAGCATCTTGGTGTTAGCGGGTGCCGACGTGCTAGTAGCATGTTCCACCGACGTGTTACCACCGTGCAACGCCGCCGCCGACGTACCACCGAAGGCGGCGCCAGTTAACGCAGTGACTACCGCAGCACGCTTGACAAACTTACCGAACTGCGGGTGGCTGAGAGATCCTTGACTCATGATTACCAGCTCGTATCTGGGAGGTAAGGGGCCATGACGCGGGCCACTGCGGGGTCGATACGCTCTCGGTTAGTAGCTGACTCAGGATTAACACCGTAGCGACGGTAGACCTTAGCCATCTCGGCATTGGGTGTCTCCTCGGGTGCGCGGCCATGCATATACCGTTCCACCGGGTCCATCATGGACGTGAAGCGCTGGGTCAGGATGACGTTGCCACTGCTCTGTGCCGTCATCATCTGGTTGGTGATACCACTGTCGGGGTTGAAGTCATTGCTCCAGTAGTATGCAGTCATCGGCTGCTTGGTATCCCTGTGGATGCCACGCTGATAGGCGCGTTCACCCAGCCTGTTCCGCAGCAGTGCCTCTGCGGGGTTCCCCTTGCCCTCCTGCTTGGACTGATAGGTCCCGAGGTAGCCCGCAGGCCAATCAGCTTCGCCCAGCCTGTTGGCACCACGGCGTGCCCTATCTAAGGCACTCTGGCCGGACGGGGCAGCGGCAGGGTCGCCGCCACTCCCCACCGTGGTTATGTTCGTAGCATTCCACGGCTGGCCTACGATGCCCCAGTTTGACATTTAGAAGGAACCTGCCCCCGCCTGCGGGTTCGGCGGCTGGCTGCCTAATGCGTTAGCGTATTGCTGGGAGTATGCGCCGCCACCGGGGGTCACGGTCACCGGGTTGACTGCCATCTGCGCACCGTCATTGAAGTGAGCTGTCCTCGACTCGCCCACGTTCTGCTGCTGGCCGCTGCCCATGCCGCCGGCAACGCGCGCCCTGTATACGGGGCCGTCCGTGTAGGCAGACATCAGCTACCGTCCTTGCCGCCGTGGCCCTGCTTGAAGTTGTGCACCCGGTTGGCCTTGCCCTTGCGCTTCAGGCGCTCCTTCTTGCTGGCCTCTACGTCGTGGTGCTTCCGGTCCAGCTCGGACTTCTTGACGTCGCTCACTTCAGCGCCGGCCCTTCCGACCTCTTGCTCCACATATCGGAGACACCCGCGCGGGAGGGCACAATCTTCGTATTGCGACCGGTGTCCGCATGGTTGGCGGCATTGGGGAAGAAGAGCGTGGTCTGCGGAGAGCACAGCGGGCCATGCACCTCGGCGTTGACCTCGGTCTGCTTACGGGGGGCTCCGGTCGGGCCATCGATGCTGATGCCACCGGGGACGCCGCCCTTGGCCTGAAGCTGCGTGTAGGGGGACCGGTTCCCCGACATGTTGACAACGGAATTGGGGATGCCCGCCGACCCCATAGGCTCGAACGAGGTGGTAGTCATGTCGCTCATTGTAAAGCTCCTTCTAACTCAACCCAAGCCCATGTCTCGTGGACTAGGACTCTTCGAATTGTAGGTACAGAGACACCGAACTCCCGCGCCCACGCCGAAGCCGAACCACGCACCACAGGGCGGGACTTAATTTCGCGCACGATAGCCTCAGTAAGCTTAGAGGCATGATGCTTGTCACCATAAGGGTGGTCATACCTATTATGACAGGACCGACAGAGACTAACGTAACTCAGCGGGTCGTACGGGTCGTTGTCATGAATCTGGGCCCAGTCATACTTGGTTGCGGTGCAATCACGCACCCCTAGCTCGCGGTTGTAACAACTAGATGCCCTGCCCCTCACCTGAAGCACACGATGATGCGCTGCATCATAGCCAGCGCCGTCACCCTTCCAGCTAGGGTGGTCCTCACCTTGAGGTAGGTGGGACGCTACGCATGAGTGCGAACAGTTACGCTGCTGCGCATACATCCACGTAGGCTTGCCGCAGCTTTCGCAGGGTCGCTCAGTGTACTTTGTATAGCTTTTGTCACGACGAACCAGCGGGTCCTTGGTTGGGTAGAGCTTGTCTGCATCCATGACCTCAGGCTACCACACTAGGAAGAGAGACCGGAGTTAACCTGTTGCGTTGTCCAAGCCCACGCATTGGCCGGGGTCTTCCCGAGCGGACCATTGCCCTTGGCGTCAGAAAATACCTCCTGGCCATGCGGCTCGATGTACACACTGGCAGGAGTGGGCGCAGACTGCACCGTCCAGCCAGGCACCTGAAGGGGGTAGTCAGTACTGTCCGTGTTAACAAACACTGGCGTTGCGCTCATTGGTTGTTCTGCCATTTCATGTTGTTGTAGTTATCAGTAGCGATACCATTCTGCGGCTTCAGCATGCCGCCCATGGTCGCCTCGGTCTGGCCTGCACTCATCCCGTTGCCACTGCCGGTCAACTTGACATGAGCTGGGCCACCTGAATTCATTGACGCCTGCCGTGCCAGGAACGACGTCGGGACAGCCGGGGTCAGCGTACCCGCACCATTAATTCCCTGGTTCATGGCCTCGTTACGATTCTGCGGCTGGAAGCTACCGCCACCTGGCTCCGCTGGCATAGTCATGACACCACCTCTATTCCATTGTAACCTAGTCGGCCACGACTACTCGCAATGTCATCCCAGTTACAACACCATCCGGCATCTTGATATCGCAGAAGCCGGGCACTAGCTGGAGGTCTATCCCACGTGGTGCACAGTACCCTCGCGCGACGGCGCAGCCTTTCACCGCCTGGCCAATGGCACCCGCACCAATGGCGCGCATCAGCACTGTCTTATTGTCGTAGACACCATGGCTGATAGCCGACGCTAACTCAGGCACGGGCGTACGGCTGCCCACCCTCAGGATCAGTTCCTCGGCCGCCATATTGTGCTCCCGTTATTGTATCCAGGATAGCACGAGCGGGAGGCGACATCAGATATTCATACCCGCGCAGAAAGAACTCAGGGTCATCGTGAGCAGCCCGGCCGAGCACGTTTCTATTGCAGTTAACGCAAAGGAGACCCCTAACGCATTTACGACAGGCGTACTTAGCATCGTGACCTTCGGTGCAATGATGATCGTGGTCAACAGCTAACCTCTTCTTCTTCCCCTGTGCTCGCTGGCACAGTGCACACCTGCCACCCTGTGCCTTATAGATAGCCCAGTAGTCGGCACCGCTGATGCCCTTGGTCTCGGCAACACGCCTGTCGTGTGCAGCTAGTGCCCGCTGCTTACGTAACCCCCTGTCGCACGAGGTACAGTACTTCAAATGGGTGCGGCTCTTCGACTTCTTCCTGCCGCAGTTCTGACATACTTTGCCGGTCCACGCGCTCAAGGTGCATCCTTAGAACAGGGTGAGCTGACCATCTATCTGCAGGTTCTTCAGCCGGTTGATCTCACGGTGAATGTAGAAGCATGCCTTCTCTAGGTCCTCCACCTCCTTCGCTGGGTCCTTTACACCAGCGCGCCACACGTATTTGATGGCGTTGCCACGGTTGTTGTTGAACCACTCTGTTACGTCCAGGCACTCGATGCCATTGGGCAGGCTCGTGTAATGATGCGGATGATGGACGGAATCGCTCACAATGGCACGTGTTCCTTCCGGTGGCAGTTCGCGCAAAGCACTTCGCATAACGCTATCTCCTGTAGTATCCGGTCCCAACTCCACGTCCCCCGGTACAGTCGCGCTACCGTAGAGGTCTTGGTTGCCGGGTCCAGATGGTGGAAGTCCAGGCACCTCGGATCGTCTTCCCCACAACGAGCGCAACCCAGCTCGGTCTTCATTGCGTTTAGCTTTTCCTTCTTCTCGGCTCGGTACTTCCTGTGCCGGTCGTTGTAGTACCCCGGCGGTCGTACGTAGGGCATCTTCTTTCTCCTGATGGTTAACCGGGTCCGAGTGGCCCTTTCCTGCGGGCACCCACTCGACCGCCCCAGCCTGGGCGGAAGCCTCTGCGTGATCACTCATGCTCATACACCTTACACTTCGCGCAGCCGGTGTCTTCATCCTGGCCGTCGAACGGGCAGGCTGGCACGGGTGCCGCTCCATCAAGGGCATCCACTATCGACTGGGCCTTGTCTAACAGTGGCTCGTAGATACTGGGGGTGAGCTTGACCGTGAACTCCTTAGTCTGTTGATTACTCTTAAACTCGTAGAGCAGCACCGCCGTGCTAAAGTCCAGCCCCATTGACCGAGCCATGTACAGGTAGATATTAGTCTGCCTGATGTGGCTGACGAACGGGCGGCGCAGGTCCTTCCAGATACTGTCGTAGTCGTAGACACCGATGTCCTTGTAGTAGTGCTGAGCCATCAGCTTGGGCGCGTCACGACGCACTGTGCCGGGCCCGATGGTCTTTATCTCAACCAGATACCCGGGATAGCCCATCGCCCCGTCCTCGCGCCCACGGAGCCGCAGGGGGGTATCCTCCAGGGCTACCTCCTTGTACTCCCAGAGGTGGCCATAGCACTGGGTATAGTCATGCTCCTGATCGTACATCAGCGGTTCAAGTTCGTTGCCGGTTTGCTTGCCGCAACAGATGCAACGCCACACCCCCCAGAGCTTGCCGGTCTGCCGCATCCGGCGCTGCCACTTCTGCTCTACCGAGTGGCCCTCATCGAAGATAGATTCCAGCGTGAAGCTGAAGTCCTCATCGATGACCACGCCCGTTGATATCCGGTAGTAGGTAGCGCGGGGGCACCAGTCAGACCTAGCCATCTCCGACGGGTAGATGTGGTCGGTTGAATGTGAATGGTCATTGAACTCAGCGAGCGCTACCTTCTTTAGCTCCGGTAAGAGGACACCGCCCTCCTTCTTGATCTTGGCACGGTCACGCATTCTACCCACGGGCTTCACGCCCGCACCCGGTGCAGTAGTAGAGGTCTTCGAGGTCGAAGTAGGCAACTTCCTCTTCACAGTCATCGCAGAACCTCAGATTCCCTTCCCAGTGCCAGTCTAATTCACTCATCATCGTCATCTTCCTCTCCGTCCAGCTCGGCCCGAAGAATAGCCGGGTCGTACCACTGTGCGGGCTCACCAGGTGGGAACCAGGTCCACTCAGGGCGCGGTACTCGCCCCCCTCTGAGCGGCCATTGCTTTCGTATCGCCTTCCGGTCCAGCTCACTTGTGCCACCCCACACACCCTCCTTGCAGTTATTAACGAGCGCGAACAGCAGGCACTGCTCACGGATAGGGCAGACACCATGCTCGTTGCAGAACTCCATCGCTGTCGGCTCGTCCTCGAACCAAGGGTCGTCACCATTGATAGCCATGCCCTTGCACTTTGCGCGGGCCCACCCGTCTGGTGCCTCCACCCTCAATTTTAAGACCACTAGATGCACCCGCCCGGCCGGTCGCAGCAATTGG
>Ga0302326_10026945_pt1 | contig 11601 bp, 13 predicted proteins | sample Palsa_T0_3_FD_202264 | JGI IMG/M metagenome (GOLD analysis project Ga0302326, IMG submission 202264) | Peat permafrost microbial communities from Stordalen Mire near Abisko, Sweden - Palsa_T0_3 | ecosystem: Environmental > Terrestrial > Soil > Palsa > Peat permafrost | place: Sweden: Abisko...
TCCAAACTCCGTGGGCGGCGGAAGCGCTCGAAAACCTCACGGCAAGCGGCAGTGTTTTGCTGATCGGCTCGGGACTCACCAGCGTAGACCTCATTATGGAACTCAAATCGAAGGGGTTTAGCGGCGTCGTTAACGTCCTTTCGCGCCAGGGATTGTTTCCGCGCACGCGCCGGCATGTACGCGAGGATGAGACTTGGCCATCGTTCTGGGACGAAACCTCTCCGCGAACCGTGCGTGGCTTGCTGCGCTTGATTCGCAAGCAAGTGCATGCCGCCTCGGAAAAGGGTATCGACTGGCGCTGCGTTGTCGACAGTCTTCGGCCCGTGACCCAGAACCTTTGGCGCTCGCTGCCGCCGGAAGAACAAAGAAGGTTCCTGCGTCACGCCCGCTCCTACTGGGATGTGCATCGCCACCGCGTCGCGCCCGAAATCGGCGACGTTCTCGCGGACATGCAGACCGAAGGCCAAGTCCGCTTGCACACCGGCGCAATCACCGGATACTCGGAAAAGGGCGAACTAGCCGCTATCCATTATTGGGATCGGGAAGAACGAACCGAGAAGATGTTGCACGCTAACCGCGTGATCAATTGCACGGGCTCCGAGTCCGATTGCCGGCGGATCGACGACTCGTTCATCATCAGCCTGTTCGTGCAAGGATTTGCGCGGCCCGATCCTCTTTTCCTCGGGCTTGACGTCGACGACCATGGTGCACTGCGTGACTCCGAGGGAGCATCCTCGCATCCGCTGTATGCCATCGGGCCAACGCGCAAAGGATGTCTTTGGGAGACCACGACCGTGCCGGAGATTCGCGTCCAAGCCGCAAACCTCGCCCAAATCCTCTTGGAAACACTCGGGCGCAGCAGCGATAGGCCGCGCGGCGTTCTCAAAACCGCCTAGCGAGTGCGATTCGTTTCCCACTCCCAAGACTGAGCCCCCGTGCCAAGCCTATCTCGCGATCTGAACCGCTTCCAACAACCGTTGGGCAGCGAAACTCGCGCATTCTCCCCTTGCTATCACTATAATGTACATGTATATAATCGACATATCGCGGCAAGGCCTGATGAAAATTTCCCAAAAAGGATTGTATTCGCTACGGGCCCTGATGATGCTGACTCGGCGCTACACCCAGGGCCCGATCCGGATTCGCGATATTGCCTACGAAGAAAATCTGCCAGAAAAGTTTCTGGAGCTGATACTTCTGGAGTTGAAGAACGCGCGTATCCTCGAGAGCGTTCGCGGCGCCAAAGGCGGATACCGCTTGCGCCGGCCACCGTCGGAGATCCGGTTGAGCGAAATTATTCGTTTGATTGACGGCCCACAGGCGCCGCTAGGCGATGCGACTCAGTTGCGGGTTCTGATGAATCGCGATGCAGAGCACACCGCACTTTACAGAGTATTTCTCGAGGTGCGGGATGCGGCGGCCAAGATTCTCGAAAATACGACGCTGGCCGACCTGATCAACCGCGGGCCAGCGGTGGCTTCACGTCCCAAGACTCTCGCGCGGAAGAAGAAAACCGAGCGCAGTGTGCTGCCGATGGTGGCGCGGGGCGATGGGCCGTAATCGAGATAGTGTCCCTAACCCTTACCCGCTTCGAGGAACGACGCCCCAAAGAACCTTATTCTTCTTTGCTACCTAAAACCGAAGTCTTTCCGTCTTGCCCCGACATCTCACGAAACCGCCACCGCACGGGATGCGAAGCCGGGCGCACTTTTTTCTCACAAGCCCCAGATCCGATTCGCGCCTAGTACCAAACCAAGCGTGAGGCACGCGATCAGGACTTCTCCGAGTGCCCCTACAATGAAGGGACGCAGGCCTTGTTTGGACATATCGCGAAAGTTAGTGCGCAGGCCGACACCCGCGAAAGTCAGCAGGAAAGCCCATTTTGAAAGATTTCCAAGAGACGTGACCTGTCCGTTGTTAAACGCGTGAAAGCTGACCAGCAACGAAATCAGCAGAAACCCGAGAATAAACTTTGGGAATCTCTTCCACAGAAATGCCGCCTTATTGCTGACCGTTTGAGCCTGTCCTCGCCCGGCCCAATAGATCGCGTATGCCAGGACGACGAACCCGATCATGGCATTCCGCGCCGTCTTGGCGAGCACGGCCACTTTGCCAGCGGCATCCGAATACAATGCCCCGGCGGCGGTTGCCTCCGCGGTGTTGTCGACTCCTAAGCCGGCCCATAAGCCATACGAAACATCGTTCATGTGCAGGCTATGAGCAATGGCTGGGAATGTGAACAGCGATAACGCTCCGAGTGCCAGAATCGCGGCAATCGCGAAAGAGGAATCTTCATCATCGGCATCAATGGCACCTTTGGCGGCGATAATGGCGGAAACGCCACAAACGGCCGATCCGATAGCCAGCAGCGATATCAGCTTCGGCTTGAGTTTGAACAGTCGCCCGAGGACGGTCATCAACGCCAAGGAAAGCGTAATTTCGATGACGACGAGTGCCAGGCTGATTCCACCTAATTTCAGAATGTCGGCAAGAACAAAGCGCGCCCCTAGAAGCACGATGCCGAGTTTCAGCCAGAACTCGTAGGTGGCAATACCAGGCAGAAAAAGTCTTGGGATGGCTAGCGTGTTGGAGATAACCAATCCTATGAGAATCGCCCAAAGGACATACTCGATGTTGGGAAACGTCCAGTGATGCGTTTTGGCATAGGTATTGACAGAACGTTCAAGAATCTTGGCGGCGTATCCGATCCCGGCCAGCAAAACAACACCAGGCAGGATTCTCAGCGCATTCAACAGCGGGTTGCCAGGCTCCACTCGCGGTAGGGAAATCGAAGATGCCATACCTTTCTCCATCGGAAAGAGAGTTACGTGGTTGTGCGCGGACTACCAGGGTACATTCTTAATAATGTCGAATCTCAGAGCCAGCGCCAGCAACAAGGCGGCAATCACGGCCCAAGTATCGAGCGATAGCGAACTGCCTTTGGAGGACGTGGTAGCGGACTTGTTCGATGACATTGAAATTTCTCCTTCGAGTTAGAGATGGCGACCCGTAAGCTGAAGTCGGGCTCATTTCTGGCCCGGACGTCAGGTGACTGGCTCTTCGTCGTGGGCCCTTTCACCCAGGGCGAGCGGCGCCAGATTCAGACTGGTCGTTTCAGTTGCTGTTTCGGCGTTTCGAATCTGCAGCGGCAACGTGAGCGCAAGATGCTCGGCCAACTCGGACGCCTGCATGCGAATTTCAGGTACAGCGATCGTCTCCCACAGAAGACCCTTTCTAGCTGGGCCGATACCATATAACGAAGGTGATGCACGGCCGCCGAGATCGATCAGAGCTCCTTTTGAGTCCACGTCCAACCCGAGAAACAGTGGATCGGGTCGCGCGAGGCCCTGTGCGAGAAGATTCTTAATCAGAGGGTCGTCGATTCGTCGACAGTCGGTATCTGGCCCCGTGCAGTTGATCACTCGATCCACGCGCAAGAAGATTTGAGAACGCGTCTTGCGATCCATTAAGCCGACTTCTACGTGGTTGTGATGTTCCCGATAGCTTGTCACCCGTCCGGCGTACAGGCTGGCTTGTCCCTCGTGAAGGAGGTCTGCGATCGTCTCGCCGATCTCGGGAGCGATGCGATGCCGGTGAATTTCCCAATAGGACCGCACATGCCGCAGAAATCTCTTGCGCTCGTCGAGAGGCAGGGATTGCCAAATTTCCTGCGTCACCGGACGCAGAGCATCGATTACGGCCCGCCAATCGCTCCCTGTTTGCGCCGCCGCGCGGACTTCCTCGCGTACCCTTCGCAGAAGTCCCCGCGTTGTTCGCGGACTTCGCTCACTCCAGAATTCGGGCCACTGCCCGGTTGTACGGTGAGTCTGAGGCATCAGACCGCGCCGAGAAAGAATATGAATGTGACCAGCAAACCCTTCAGATTTCAGAGCGACCGCCACGTCAACGCTGGTCAAGCCGGAGCCGATCAACAGGACATTTCCATTCTCCGGGATTCCTCTTAAAGCTGCTCTTGACCAAGGAGACCGAACGTAACGCTCGCTGTGCTCTGAGAGACCCGGAATACTCAGGTTCGCAGGAGGATAATTGCCGACTGCGAGGACAAGAGCCTTAGCCACCACCATGGTCCCATCCTTCAAGTGAACCTCCGTACGTGCGGGCGTGGACGCCAATGAAGAGACTTCGCCCTCGATCCACTGAAACTTGTCGTGTCCTTTTGCTTCTTCGACCAGAGAAGCCAAATATCGCCCATACAGGGGACGAGGTAAAAACGCCGTGGCTTGAACCGACGGATTGTAGTTCGCTCGCGCCCAGAGCAGGAAATGATCCGGCGCTTCCGGCAGAGCGCTCATGTTGCCGGCGGGAACATTCAGCAGGTGACAGTGGTATCTGGTGCTATACGCCAGGCCGGAGCCTGGCACTGGCCCCTTGTCGATCACGGCAACGGAGAGTCGCGGGACACGCCGTAACAACTGGACCGCTAGCATGGTTCCGCTGAACCCGCCTCCCACCACGACAACGCCGAACCTAGAACTCCTCATTGCTACCTTCCATTACCGGACGCACTGCTGGCCGAAGACCAAAGCCGGTACACGTCTATCGATGGAGTAATGCAAACCGAACTGCGCGCAACTATAAAAGTCAACCTATATTATAGAGATAATTCACATCCAGTACGTGGCAATCTTGTTTCCAAACGGCCTGCCGGCAGGATTCCGCGCAAAGCATTCAAAATTAAGATCTAAACGCGTCGGCGGTGCTTTTCAGGAGAGGTGTCGCCATCTGCATCCAGTTGCAACCGGAAAGCAAATGTTTTCGAGTTTTTGCAGGTCTGGCTGCTGGTGGCCCATGCCGAGCGGTGCCAGGCTCTTCATTGCCTGGCAGCTCAAATAACAAGAATGACACAATGAGGATATTTGGACTGGCAAGCCAAGGAATCCCGCGCGAACGGAAAGCGGCAGAAGACCGCTTGTCAGGAAGTCACGGCGAGAAACTGGCGTTAGTCATGTTCAAGCGATTAAGCCCTAACTGTAGCAATAGGAATTGTTAAAAACGACGAAAACAGCATCCAACTGAACAGGGGGCGACTCGCCACGCTAACCCGCCCGGCTAAAGTTGACCCACGCATCCGATCGCCGCTCTTCGACGTCGGATTCGCCAGCTTCCAGCAAGCCTACGACGCCTCGCAGATTCTCCCAAGCCGCTTGGTTCAACGCTGGGTCGGAAACGACCAGATCGCGGATCATATCCCATGCTGCAACATTCAGCGCCCCCTCCGGCGGAAGTCCCAGGGCCAACGAGACCGAACACTGCGGGCAGAAGACAATCCGCTGCGCCGCCGATTTCTGCCGTGGCTTAATTCCCACCGTCTGGGCAAACATATAGATCGCGACAAATTTTCGTCCAGCCTCAAGTTCCCTGGTGCAGCGCAGGCAATGTACATTCTCCAAAGTCTTCCCCCGGGCCAATTGTTGGCCAGTTACACTACTTTTTACGACGTCCTGCCGATGGCACAAGTATGTAGATGGATTCCCGCAGTGCAATGACCTACACGGCGCGCAGCGTCGAACAAGGTTTGCGCGCGAGCCGAACCGGACTGCCCCAAGAAGCACTTGGCCCTGCTCGACCGTTGCCCCCACACCGACGCAGCCACACTGAATCCTCCGACCGTCTTTCACCATCCTAAGAAACGGGTGTTATGAACTTCGAGTTAGGAAAATTGTTGGTGGTTGAGTCCGATGATGCTCTAAGAGAGCAAATTGTCGCGGTGTTCAGCGAGGCAGGATATGAGATTTCGACCGATCACCGGGAAGGAATGAAGGCGGTTCTTGCCTTCGATCCTGACGCGGTTGTCCTCGGTGCTAACCCGCCGCAGCTCGATTGCTGCGACCTTCTTTCCGAAATCAAGGGTTCCGAGCACACTCACAACATCCGCGTTGTAATGCTATCTCCGGGAGGAGCAGCCGAGCGCACTCGGGGACTGGATCTCGGGGCCGATGAGGTCCTGTCTCTACCCTTCGACGCGCACGAGTTGCTGTCGCGCGTTCGTAGGCAACTGCGGAATAAGTCCATCGTGGACGAGTTCCGCGACCGGCTGCGCCATGCCGAGGAAAATCGAAGCGCTGCCCAGCAGGTGGCGACCGCGGTCAACGAAGAACGCCGGACGCTTCGGACTGGCGGCCTGGTGGCTGTTGCTGTGCTGATTGTTGCCGCCTTGGCCTTTATTTTCTCTTACCGTCGCGGCCAGGACCAGAATACGCGCGTCTATGCGGCGATCACTCGATTGCAAACCGGCATGCTTACACAACAACAGTTGATGGAACGCTCACGTCGGACCCTTGAAGACGGCGAACGCGGTTCATCCCTGCCGACCGATCCACAAAAGCTTCAGCTTCAGAAAAAGAGCGAAGATCTGAGAACGCAAATTGCGAGCAACAAGGCAGAAAACGCTTCCGCCTTGCAAAATCAATTAACGGTCGTCGAAGGCCGCCTTCAGAAGCTCGAAAACGAGGGCAAGGCTGCGCAGACAATTATCGAGTCCTATGAGCCGAGCGTTTGCCTCATCCATGTTGTACTTGCCTTCCGCGACCACGCCAGTGGATTGACATTGCACTACGCTGGGATGACGGCTAGCGGCGAGCCAACGACCGACGAACACAACAACCCCCTCTTGAGCCTTACCGGGAGCGGTCCCGAAGTGCACCTGGATGTTTTTGGAACCGGCTTTCTCGCCTCCGCCAGCGGACAAATACTCACCAATCATCACGTGGCCGAGCCTTGGTGGCAGAACGATGATTTGAAGGAATTACTCGATCAAGGCCTCGAACCAGTGGTCGGGGAAATGACGGCATATTTCCCCGGCGTTCCCCACGGCATCGCCATCCATACCGAGAAGATTTCCTCGGCCGCCGACGTTGCTGTGGTGAAGGGAAATCTTTCAGAGCTGGGAATCAAACAGATAGCCCTTGCCGAGGGGCGCGGTTCCGCCGTTAGCGGAGGGCCGGTTGTGCTCTTGGGATATCCCACCGCTCTAGATGCAATTCTCGCTCGCGCGGGATCAGACACGCTCCAGTCCATCGCGACTGCGTCCAAAGGTGATCCGAAGCAGGTGATGGAAGAACTCGCCCGCCGCCACCTGATCAGGCCTGTCACGACTCAGGGGCATATCGGCGACGTACTGCCCGACAAGATTGTCTATGATGCGCAAACCACCTCGGGCGGCTCCGGCGGTCCGCTTTTCAATAGTGATGGCAAAGTTATAGGAATTAACTTTGCTATGGTGCGTGCGTTCGGCGGATCGAATTTCGCCATTCCTGTTAGCTATGGGAAGTCACTTCTGACACCTTAGGGCCGGCGACTCTGCGCGGAAACCGTCGCAGCGCTACTTGAAACTTGGCTTCGTCGGTGCGCACGCTGAGTCAAACCACCGACTGATAAATTCCTGTGTCATGGCTCCATTCTGTACATCAATTCTGTACATCAATGGTTAGTCACACTTGCTTCGCGATCGGGGCTGGTCGCAGACTTGGTGTCAGAATCGTCAGTTCGCCGACTTGTTCCCTCTTCACGGTGCCCCGCAGCTGGGCGTGATCCATCATCCAGACCTCGGGAATAATTTCCCCAACCAGGCGTCCATGACAGAAAAGTCGCACCACCGAACTCTCAGAGACGACAATTCCAACGGCTTTGGTAACTGCACTCATGTTGGCGGCGGCGATGTGACGGCTGCCGAGTCCCAAGGGCACGTCCACTTCTGCGGCCACGGCATCAAGATAGCGGCACGCGGAAAGGACAATCCCTTCGCGACTTACTACGAACCCACCGTCCAATTGCGCCAATTCTTTGATGGTTCCCCGGAGATTGAGATTATTGACACGTCGCGAAGCCTCGGGATGCCCCAGCAACGGATCTAGAATCAATGATCTGGATCTCGCGAGGACGGCATTCTCATCCCCGAGTGTGAAGAGCGTGCCAACGCGCCTTCCCTCTCGACCCTCGCGAGCAATTTCGACCGCGAGCCCAATTAGGGACTCTAGAACATCGGGGTCATATTCCGTGACTTGGCAAAGAATACTCTCAAACATCCATCGGGCTCCTCGCTTCCGTAGACGCCGCGGACACACAGAACAGCTATACTGTGCTTTGGATGAAAGACCCACAAGGAGGATTCAGACCGCGACTGCGTTACCAATGTTCTTTGATGTTCTCGACCTAGATTTCGAATCGTACGATTTCGAATCGTAACTGTGCCTTCCACGCAAACGACGGTCATGCAGTATGGTGGTCAAACAATTGTGCGACCCGCTCGGCGCTGAGGCGCGCCTTGCCCGTGTTCGCTGCCCAGGCAAGTAGCAAAACGATAACAGCGCATTCTGTCATGATCCACCAGATCGGGTGCGTGGCGTCAGTGAAATCAGAACCGCTTATACGGCCTGTGGCAATCATCGTGCCCGCCGTGGCCACCCCGAGCGACGCTCCTACCTGGCGACTGGTCGATGCAACGGCAGCGGCCACACCGGCCTGCGATAAGGGCATTCCCGCGACAGCGCTATTCGTAATCGCGGGATTGATCATGCCCAGACCGACTCCAAACAACGCGTAGGCAAACATCAACAGAGCCATGGAAGTATGAACGCTCAGTCTCGTGAGGATCAACGTGCTGACGAGAAAGCTTCCGCCTGCGACCAACAACGACGGGCGCGTGCCATAACTGCCTACGAGCCGGCCGGAAAGGGGGGCGGCGACCATCATCGTGATCGCCAGAGGGAGCGTATAGAGGCCGGTGCGAAACGCTGTGAATCCGCGCGCCTGTTGCAGGTACAGCGCGTTCAAGAAAAGAAAGCCTGCGAAAGAGGCGAAGGCACACAGAGCAAGAACCGTTGCACTGCTGAAAGGAATGCTGAGGAAGAAGCGAAGATCCACCAGAGGGTCACGGCGTCTCGGCTCGTACCAGAGGAAACCGGCGAATGCGATACCTGAAGTGACGAACAAGCTCAGGATCAGCGCGGAGGTCCAGCCAGCGCGTGGCGCCTCAATCACCGCAGAGGTCAACGAGGAGAAGCAGACAAACACAAGAAGTTGACCCACTGGATCGAATCTTCTTGCTCGCACTGCCTTTGATTCCGGCACGAAGAATGCTGCCAAGCCTATTGCTGCGATTCCGATAGGCAGATTGATCCAGAAGATCGAGCGCCAGCCTATCGCCTGCGTCAGCGCTCCACCGATCAGTGGGCCGATTGCTAAAGACAGACCCGCTACGGCTCCCCAGATTCCCACGGCGCGTGCTCGGCTCTTGGGTTCTGGAAAAGCATTGGCAATAATGGACAGCGCTACCGGATTGAGCATCGATGCGCCCAACCCTTGAACAGCACGGAAGGCGATGAGCTGACCAATGCTTTGCGCCAGGCTGCACAGTAACGAACCAGCAGTAAACAGCCCCAGTCCAATCTGGAAAATGCGCCTGCGGCCGAAGCGGTCTGAGGAGGAACCGGCCAGCATAAGGAGGCTGGCGACCACAAGCGTGTAGGCGTCGAGCACCCATTGCAGTCCGGAGAGATTCGCGTGGAGATCCCCTTGGATCGCAGGAAGCGCTACATTGACAATGGTGACATCCATGCCGGTGAGGAGTAGGCTTGTGCAACATATCGAAAGAATCAAATGCTGATGGCTGGATGCGCCTCGAGCGCTAGAGACAGAGCTAGACACCATTTATGCGCCGCTCCGCAATGACCTGCTCGTCGATGTACTTGTCTTCGATCACGCTCTCAGGGAAGTAGATGCACTTGATGAATTGAACGATGCGAACCCTAACCATGCGGCCCCAGTAAAACGTCTTATACTGGACTTTCGTCGTCGGAGCGCAATGCGTCATGGGTGTTCTGCTATAACGACCTTGCCGCGCTCCGACTCACTTGTAGGTCGGGAAAGTCGTTCCGAACATGGGATGGCCGCTCTTTGACCGTTCTTCCGTCGCTTCATCCTGAATGACGTCCCAGTGCTCTTCGAACACACCGTCCTTGATACGCATAATGTCGACCACAACAATGGCGGGGCCGTCCGGGCTGGAGTAGCGGCTATGAACCATCACATAATCGCCTTCCGCCATCATGATGCCGTGCTCCCACTTAGATCCGGCGGGCAGTGATTTCACTAGATTGAACAATCCATTCTCGGCCCGGTTCGATATGTGAACTGTGCTGGATGTAGTTCGGCGACCAGTACTTCTCCGCACCGGCGAAATCGCGCTTGTTAAAGAGAACATCAAAGCCTTCGAGCAGAAGTGCCTTATTCTTTCCCTGAATGGTTCGGCTCATTCAACTTTTCCTTATTCAGAAATACCCAGGTTCGTTTCCTTCGTTCCCAACACTTCCATGACTCTGCGCCGAGTCGGTATAAGACCGCGCTGAACTGTTAAACCTGCGCCCTGCCGCCGTCAACGAATAGTTCGATACCGGTGACGAAACTGGAGTCATCCGAAGCCAGAAACAGCGCCGCCTTGGCAACTTCATCCGGCTTCCCCATACGTCCCATGGGAATGGTGGACACAATCCGAGCAATCACGTCTGGAGATTGCCGACTCGCCAGTGGCGTATTGATCGGACCCGGACTAACCACATTGGATCGTATGCGACGGTCCTTCAGGTCCGTAGTCCAGGTTCGCACCAATGAGCGGACTGCAGCCTTACTGGCGGCGTAAACGCCGAAGGCGGCAGTACCCTTAACACTCGCAACGGAGCCGTTGAGAATGATAGAGGCACCATCGTTCAGGAGCGGCAATGCCTTTTGCACGGTAAACAGCGTCCCCCTTACGTTGATGTTGAACAGCTTGTCGAAATGCTCTTCAGTGACCGCCCCGAAGGGAACAAATTCACCAACGCCCGCGTTGGCGAAAACAATATCGATTCGCCCCTTCACCTTAGAAACGGTCTCGTAGAGACGATCAAGGTCGGCCAGATTGGCAACATCTCCGCGGACACCTGAGACGTTGTTGCCGATTTCTTTTACGGCTTCGTCGAGCTCCTTCTGGCGACGGCCCGTGATGAAGACATACGCACCTTCTTTGACAAAAAGTTTTGCCGTAGCGAACCCAATGCCTTCCGTGCCGCCAGTGATAACGGCGGTCTTGCCTTCGAGCTTTTTCGTCATTGTCTTTCTCCGTGTTGCTGAGCTGGAATTCTCCATCTCGGAGTCTTCACGCTCATCCCGGGTACCCCCTAAACTGCGAACTGTCTCAGGTGATAATCCACATGAATCTGCAAGAGCTTGCCCCACTGCTTGGGTGTCATCTTGCCAAACAGTGGATGCGGCTTCCAGGCATCGGCGGTTCTGGCGTGCCAGTCCGCCTCCAGGATTTTCAGCAGTTGTGCCTTTTCATGCACAAACTCGAATCTCTGCGAATGCGGGATTTTGAAGCCCGTCGGAAGCCGTAAACCCTTGGCTGTTCCGAAACCAATCGACGAGAATCCACCTAAAGAGTTTCCGGGCAGTCAGGTAACTTTCATCCGGGGGATCGTAGAAGCCGAGCGATCCTCCGCATGCCAGGTTGAGATGGTGAAGCATCTGGTCAACCTCCATGGTTCCCCACTGACGCGAAGAGTGGGGCGTCACTCTCTCTACACGCCGGCGATACTCTTGCCGCTT
>Ga0302326_10026946_pt1 | contig 11600 bp, 8 predicted proteins | sample Palsa_T0_3_FD_202264 | JGI IMG/M metagenome (GOLD analysis project Ga0302326, IMG submission 202264) | Peat permafrost microbial communities from Stordalen Mire near Abisko, Sweden - Palsa_T0_3 | ecosystem: Environmental > Terrestrial > Soil > Palsa > Peat permafrost | place: Sweden: Abisko...
GGCCGCCCGGAGTCCTGACGCGACAGGTATCCACCGCTCTTCCGGCCACGATGGCACTGGCGGCAACCTTCAGCCGCGACGATGCACGAGCCAACGGCGTCGTGATTGGCCGCGATGCGCGCGCCCTTGGCATCGATCTGGTGCTCGAACCGTTCATCAATATCTACCGCGATCCGGCCTTCAGTCGCAGTTACAACACCTACGGCGAGGATCCAGCACTGACCGGACAGATAGCCGCGGCGCTGGTCAGCGGCATCCAAAGCCAGGGCGTCATGGCCCAGGCCAAGCACTTCATTGCTTTCGACGGTGCCAACGATGTGCAGCTCGACCCGCAGGCGCTGCACGAGATATACGCCGCCCCGTTTGCCGACGTGGTGAATGCCGGGGTGGCGTCGATCATGTGTTCCTACAACAAAGTCAACGGTCAATACGCCTGCGGCAATGCCGTGCTGCTGAACGGGCTGCTGCGCGGCGAGCTGGGATTCCAGGGCTTCGTGACTTCGGACTGGGGCGCTACGCATGCGGCCGAGTTCATCAATGCCGGCCTCGACATGGAAATGCCGGGCGAGCTGCGAGTCGGGCTCGACAGCGAGGAGCTGATGCGGTCGTATTTTTCGGCCGGTGAAGTGCCACCGATGCCGCCGAGGAGCCCCGAGGGCATGGGCTTTAAGGCCCCAGGCCGGATTCCGGAGGAGGCCGTTGACGAGCCATCGGTAGAAGAAGCCGTTGCCGCGACGCCCGCCATCGCACCCGCGGTGGTAGCGCTGCCCGACTATTCCAACCTGCGCGCGGCGCTGCGTGCCGGCAGCGTCACCGAGGCGACGATTACGCAGGCGGCGCGCCGCATCCTGTTGCAGATGCAGCGCTTCGGGCTGCTGGACGGGCGCCACAGGCACACCATGAGTGCCGAACCGGTGGAACGCGACGCCGCCGTCGTATTGCGCACCGCCGAGGATAGCGCGGTGTTGCTCAAGAATGACGGCGTGCTGCCGCTCACCAGGCAGGATCTGGGGTCTTTGCTGCTGATCGGACCCGGTGCCCTGCAGACAGTGGCCGTCGCCAGAGCCAATGAACAAGCCTTAGGTAGACCGGCGCGCCAGATCGGCGCCGTGGACGCTCTGCGCCGTCGCTACCGCGATGACCGATCGGTACACATCCAGTTCTTCCCCGGTGACGACATGAACGGAACGGTCGTGCCGGCCAGCGCGCTCAGCCACGACGGCGCGCCGGGCCTGGTTGACCGGGACCGCAGCGGCCAGAGCCGCGGACTTGCGGCGGAAATCAATTTCACGCGCGCCAATGGCCGGCCGATGGCAGCGCGTTCCGAGCATCGCTGGAGCGGCAGCGTGACGGTGCCTGAAGGCGGCAGCTACGAGTTCAATCTGCAGATGCTGGGCGGGTCCGGGACAATGCAGCTGGACGGTCAGGAGCGCGCTCGTATTGCCATTCCGCCGCAGCATGGCGACGTGCTGCAGGCCGGCCAGGATAACGTGTTGCCAACGCCCGATGGCCTGGACAACCTTCGACGGCGAATCCAGCTGACGGCCGGCACTCATGCGCTGCTCGTGACGGCGATCGGCGATGACTCGGGTCAGCCGCTGCAGGTACGACTCAACTGGGCAACGCCGCAGCAACAGCGCGCCGACTACCAGGCGGCCATCGCGGCAGCGAAGGGCGCCGGCACGGTGGTGGTGTTCGCCTGGTCGCGCAATGAGCCGGTCATGGCGCTTCCAGGGGATCAGGATCGGCTGATCGCCGATGTCGCCGCCGCGAATCCCAACACCATCGTGGTGCTCAATACCGGCGATCCGGTCGCCATGCCCTGGCTTGGCAAGGTCAGGGCGGTGCTGCAGATGTGGTACACCGGCGATGAAGGCGGTTGGGCGGCCGCGGATCTGCTGCTCGGTCGAGCCAATCCCGCCGGCCGGCTTCCATTCACCTGGCCCAAACGCCTGCAGGATAGGCTGGCGCACGATGCGCTGCATCCGGAACGCTCTTCGGGCGGAGTCGATGGCAGGACCAGCTATTCGGAAGGGTTGCTGGTCGGCTATCGCTGGTTCGACCGCGAGGGGCTAGAGCCGCTGTTTGCCTTTGGATTCGGACTTTCCTATACGCGTTTCAAATACCAGTCGCTGGCGGTCGGGCCGGCCGCCGATGGCGGTCTGGACGTGTCGTTCACGCTCAGCAACGTCGGCCCGGTGCGCGGCGATGAAGTCCCCCAGGTCTACCTGACGGCACCGGACCCGGCGCCGCACCACGCCCAGTTCGCTGACCGCTCCCTGGTCGCATTCGCCCGCGTCGCACTCGATCCGCGCCAGTCAAAGCGTGTGCTGCTGCACCTGCCGCCGCATCGCCTGCAGTACTGGTCCGAGCCGGACCATCGATGGCAGCGGGCCGCAGGCCGGCGCTCGATTCAGGTGGGAAGCTCGTCCAGGGATATCCGGCTGATGGCTCCGACAGGCTAGCCAATCGCCGCTGGCGTATATTTGCGCACTCTGCACCACCGGCGGCCGGATGCTGCTATCTGTGTGCAGCCGCGTATCAAACATCAAACATTCCAGGGAGCCGATCATGTTGAAATACATCGCAGCGCTGTCGCTGTCGCTGGCCATGGCCGCAGGCGCCGCGGCAGACGAGAAACCCTACAAGGAAGGACCGGTCACCAGCGTTGCCTGGGTCCGCGTCAAGGACGGAAAGATGTACGATTACATCAATTACCTGAAAGGTAATTACGCTCAGCAGATGGAGGCGTACAAGAAAGCCGGCCTGGTCACCGCATACAAAATCTACCAGGTGGCGCCGCGTCGTCCCGAGGATCCGAACCTGATTCTCACCGTGACCTACCCGAACTACGCCGCGCTGGATCACAACGCGGATTTCGACGCCATCACCACCAAGCTCGACGGCAGCCTGAAGCAGGCTGCGGAAGGCTATGCCAGCCGCGAAAGTATCCGTGTGGTGCTCGGATCGGAACTGATCCAGGAGCTGATTCCCAAATAACAGCGGCGAGCGAAGCTGGCCGGGGTGCCGGCCAGCGTCAGGTGCCGGCGTAGGCGGACTCGTGGCTGCGGTCGGTGCGCACCGCGGTGGCGAAGGCGTCGGTGATGATGCGGTGCGCGGTCCACCAGCGGCGCGGCGAATCGAGCAGCACCAGCCAGACGCGATGGCCCGATTGCTCGGCCACTGCAATCAGGCAGTGTCCCGCGTGCTGCGTGTAGCCGGTCTTGAGCCCGACCACGCCGTCGAGGCGCCCAAGCAGCTGGTTGGTGTTCTTGAAGGCCAGCTGCCTGCCCGAGGCAGTGCTGATCGTGGCCTGCTCCTGGGCGACGATCTGCGCGATGCGCTGATTGGCATGTGCAGCCCGGGCCAGGCGCAGCAGGTCGGTGACGGTCGAGTACTGGCCGTCGGCGTCAAAGCCGCAGGGATGCACGAAGTGCGAGTCCTGCATGCCGAGCTCGGCGGCACGGGCATTCATCCGGGTGGCAAAGGCCTCGATCGACCCGGCAGCGTGTTCGGCCAGCACCAGGCAGGCATCGTTGGCGGAGTGCATCAGCATCGCGGTCAGGGCTTCGTCCGCCCGTATGCTCTCACCGGTACGCAGCCCGACCCGCGGTCGCTTGGTGTGGGCCGCATCGTGGCTGACGCTGAGCATCGCATCGGGCTGCCAGTCCGAGTCGAGCACCACCAGCGCGGTCAGAAGCTTGGTCAGGGACGCCGGAGCGCGGCGCACGTCGATATTGCTGCCCCAGAGCAGCTCGCCGTCCAGTACCGCGGCGTAGGCCGATGCGGATCGATGATAGGGATCGTGGCTGTCGACCCGGGAGTGGGCGGCCGCGGTACCGAAAGCACCGAGCAGCAGCACGGCTACCAGCCCGCTCGATAATCTACCCACGATCTTCACCGCCGCGCACAATCGCAAGTCATCAGCCACCCCGTTATGCAGTGGTCGCAAGTCTAACTGCGGGTAGCCGCCGCCGATAGTGTCTCAGATCACACTGGCAGGCCTGTCCGGCTGAACAGATAGTGCGAGACCTGCCATTCGGTGCCGCCGCGAAAGCCCCAGAGCTCGGCGCAGGCCATGAAGAACACCCGCCAATACGACAGCCAGCGCTGCGCCTGGTCGGCGCCGTAGGTCGCCGCGAGCAGCGGCCGTGCCCGATCCGAGTGGCGATCCAGATTGGCGAGCCAGGCCTCGGCGGTGCGCTGATAGTGCTCGCCGCCGACTCGCCAGTGCGCCGCCAGCGTCAGATCGCGTTGGAAAGCCAGCAGCAGCTCGTCGCTGGGCATGAGCCCGCCGGTGAAGAAATAGCGCGCCATCCAGTCCGATTCGCCGCGCGCCTCAAAGTGGTAGGCGAAGCGGCGATGGCTGAAGATGTGGACAAACAGCAGGCCATCATCGCGCAGCCAGCCAGCGATATTGGCCATCAACCGCTGGTAGTTTTTCATATGCTCGAACATCTCGATCGACAGCACACGATCGAAGCGCGCCGCGGTGTCAAAGCGGTTCATGTCGCAGGTGATGATCTGCAGGTTGCTCAGGCCCCGGCGGGCGCATTCAGCCTCGATGTGCAGGCGCTGGGTGGCCGAATTGCTCACGCCGGTGATGCGCGCCCGCGGAAAATGCTCCGCCAACCACAGCGACAGCGATCCCCAGCCGCAGCCCAGTTCCAGGATCTGTTGCCCATCCTCGATGCGCGCTCGCTCGCAGGTCAGTTGAAGCATCGCCTCCTCGGCCGCATCCAGCGTCACGACGCCTTCAGACCACAGCCCGCTGCTGTATTTCAGGCGCTTGCCGAGACACAGCTGATAGAACGCGGTGGGCAGCTCGTAGTGCTGCCGATTGGCCGCGTCGGTGTCGATCGCGATCGGGCTCGCCTTGAGTTGCTCGATGAAGGCCTGCCGGGCGCGTGCGCGCTGCTCGTCGCTGCCGCGGCTCTGCTCGCGCAGCCGGCCGCGCAGCAGGCTGCGGATGCCCTGTCGGATCAGCCAGTCGGGCAGCAGCCCCCTGGCGATGAGGTTATCGACGCTCATCGGGCGCGTTGCGCCGACGGCCGGCGCGGCGACTTGCTGCAGATCAGTGGACATGGCCGCGACCTCGTGTTGCCGGTACCGGATTGAGTACCTCACGCTGCAGTTCGGGGCGATCGGCCTTGGGGTGCCAGCGTAGCCGCCGGATCGCCAGCTGCAGCGCGTGCCAATGGATCAAGGCGATCACTTTGAGCGTCAGCGCCGGAAATTTCAGCGCGAATCGCAGCAACTGAAAGTCCGACAGCGGCACCCGGGCGCCGCGCAGGTGGCTGTCGAGCAGCTTGCCGTCCGCGTCCCAGTCCTCGATGTGCAGCTGCAGCGTCCGGGCGGGCAGCCGCAGATCGAAGTCGAAGCAGACGTCGAGATTGGAGAATGGCGATACGTAGTAGTGCTTCGGCACCCGAAGCTTGAATCGCGCGCACCGGGCTGGCTGGCGTGATGCCTGCCTGGGCAGCAGGAACAGTTTGCGCTCGCGAAAGGTGTTGCCGACCTCGGCAATCGCACACAGCGGTACCTCCTGGGCGTCCGAGCAGAAGTAGATCGATATCGGATTGAAGATATATCCCAGGATTCGCGGCAGTGTCAGCAGTCGCACGCGGCCGCTGGCGGGAAAGTCGACGCCGCGCTCGCGCAGGAATGCGCCCACGCGGGATTTCAGTCCGCCCGCGGTGCCGGTCGGGAAGTAGTCCGCGTCGCGAAAGCTGTAGAGATTGGCACGCTCGCGACTCAGCAAGCGCGTGCCGTGGTGGATGGCCTGGAGTTCGTCAAGGTCAACGTACAGCATCATCATGCGGTGCTCGAAGGCGTAGGCCTTCGGCCGCAGCCGCCGGTGAGCGATCACGCACTCATACAGGCAGGAATTCAGGCCCATGCGTCCTCCGCCAGCAGGCGACTGAGCTGCAATGCTGAGCTGAATGCGTCCTCGTGAAAGCCGTAGCGAAAATAACTGCCGCACAGATATACGCGGTTGCGGCGCTGATTCAGGTGCGGCAATTCCTGCTGCGCACGAATCGCGCCGTCGTCGAACAGCGGATGCTCGTAATGAATGCGCTGCAGCACCTGTTCCGCCTGCAGCGTGTCCTCGCCGTTGATCGAGACGAAATAGTCGCGGCGCGTGTCGATGCCCTGCAGGCGATTGATCCAGTAGATAGTCGAAGGCGCCACGCGCCCGTCGGCATGATAGTTCACGCGGTAGTTCCATGAAGACCAGCAGCGTGCGGTGCGCGGCATCACCCGCGCATCGGTATGCAGCAGCGCGGTGTTGGGCTGATATTTGAAGCGCCCGAGCACCGAGCGCTCGTGCTGGTCGGCGTCATCCAGCATCTGCAGCGCCTGATCCGCATGGCAGGCCAGTATCACGTGATCGTAGTGCGCCGTGTGGCCGGATTGATCGGTGACCTGGACCTGGTCGGCGGCGCGCCGCACGGCTAGCGCGCCGCGCTTGAGGTATATCCGGTCGCGAAATGGCGCGATCAGCCGCTCGACGTACGTCCTGGCGCCACCCTGCACGGTGCGCCACGGATGCTGGGTATGTAGCCCGAGGAAGCCGTGATTGTGGAAAAAACGCAGCAGCGTCATGGCGGGAAACAGCAGCATGCGCTGCGGCGGCGTGGACCAGACGGCGCAGCTCATGGGCAGCAGGTAGTAGTTCAGGAACTGCTCGCCGTAATTGCGCGCGCGCACGTATTCGCCCAGATTTCCGGTCTGCAGCTCCGACGACTCGATGGCCGCGGCGGCTTCCCGATTGAAGCGATTGATCTGCAGCAGCATGTTCCAGAATTGCGGGCGCAACAGATTGCGCCGCTGCCCGAACAGCAGATTCAGGTTCGAGCCGCAGAATTCGAGCTCGCCTGGCAGGTGCTGCACGCTGAATGACATCGAGCTTGGGCGCGAGGCCACGCCGAGTTCGCGAAACAGACGGCTGAGATTCGGGTAGGTCACCTCGTTGTAGGTCATGAATCCGGTATCGATAGCGACCGGGCCGTGCTCCCCATCGACGCTGAGCGTATGGCTGTGGCCGCCTGCGTAGTCGTTCTTTTCGTATAGCGTGAGCTGGTACCGGTGCTGCAGGAAATGCGCGCAGCCCAGACCGGCAATGCCGGTACCGATGATTGCAATCCTTTCCATGCAGGTGTGGCTAATTACGCACCGTGGCGAGCGATATCGTGGCATATAACGCACGTCGAGGCTCTCCGGATGCATTCGGCCCGGGCGTTATGCCCGAGCCAGGCGGTGGTAGGCATCCGCCAGGTCTCGAGGATCGTTATTCCAGTATTGAATGTCACTTGTTCCGGCGATGCCGGTCTGTTATGAATGAACAGTTTTATTTACACGCGAGCGTTCGCGCCCGTCCCGCGGCTTCGGCCGCGATCGACGCGATCGCTGGCCATGATGGCGGACGCGGACAACAACGTGGCGGAACAGAACCAGGACGCGGTAGCTCTGATCGAACGGATTCGCGGCGGCGAGCGCGCGGCGTTCATCAGCTTCTACGATCGCTACTCCCCGCTGCTGTTTTCGGTGGCGGCGAGGGTACTGGGCGATCGCAAGGAAGCCGAGGACGTACTGCAGGAAATCATGCTCGTCATCTGGAATAGGTCCGGCGACTACGACCCGCAACTTGGTACGCTCTCCAGCTGGGCCGTGACACTCACCCGCAACAAAGCCCTCGACCGGCTGCGCGCCCGCACGCGCCGGCTGCGCCTGATCGAGGAAGCCGCGATCATGGCCGAGGATTCCGACGCCACCTCCTACCCATCCGCCAATGAGATCGTACATGGCCGCGAGCGGGCGGAATTGCTGCGCGATGCCATGAAGGATCTGCCGGCGGATCAGCGCATGGCGATCGAGCTGGCTTTTTTCACCGGCCTGAGCCAGAGCGACATCGCGACCCGGCTGCAGCAGCCGCTGGGCACCATCAAGGCGCGCATCCGGCGCGGCATGCTTCGTCTGCGCGAGCAGCTCGGAGGTGTGCTGTGATCGACGAGAACATGCAGGAGCAAGCCGCAGCCTATGCGCTCGGCGCGCTGGATGAGAGCGAATCCAAGGCGTTCGAAGTATCGCTGCGCGTCGATCCGGAACTACGTGCCCTGGTGCACCAGCTGCGCTCAGTGACCGAAGCGCTAGCGGGAACGGTGCCGGCGCTGGAGCCACCGGCTGCGGTCAAGGCGCGGCTGCTGCTCGAGATCGACGATCGACGCCCGGCCGGCGCGAAGCGGGTGCAGGACCTGCCGCCTGGCGGCGCGCCGCAAAGCGCCCCGGGCCGCCCGTGGATCCCATGGGCCGTGGCCGCGGCGATGGCGGTACTGTCGCTGGCGTTTTACTGGCAAAGCGCCAGCCTGCGCTCGCAGCTCGCCGCGCAGGCCGGTCACATCAATGAACTCACGGCCAGCGCCGAGCTGGCGCGCGTCGAGAGCGCGGATCTGCGCCAGACCGTGGCCAAACTGCGCGAGAGCAATCGTCTGGCCAGTTTCCGCATCGCGCTGCTCGACTCGCTGCTGGCTGCGGCCCCCAAGACGATCGCCGTCAGCGTGTGGGATAACGAGCGCCAGGACGGCGTGTTCATCGTGCGCAATCTCAGGCCGCTGCCGAGCGACAAGGATTACCAGCTGTGGATCATTGATCCGAAGTACCCCTCGCCGGTGGATGCCGGCGTGTTTCAGGTCGATGCCAAGGGCAATGTGCGCCAGGATTTCCGGGCCAAGTTGCCGATCCAGACCGCGAATCAGTTCGCCGTCACGATCGAGCGCAAGGGCGGCGCGAGCGTACCCAACACCAAGGAAATGGTGCTGGCGGGAAGCTAGCGACGCGCCGCTCGCTTACGGCGATGGGATCACTGGCTGTCGCGCGGCGAAACGCGACTGCAGATGCTGCAGGCTACGGTGGATTTCCTGCGCGCCAACAATCCGCCCGAGTAACGCGGCGGTCGCAGCCGCGGCGCCAGCAGTTATTCCTTTTTGGCGTTTTTCGCCTTGTAGATTCGAACCTGTTCGTTGAAGCGGTCGGCGATGCCTTGCAGTTGGGACACGGCGGCGTTGTGCCTCGAGGTCTCCATATGCTCCAGATCTGTTTTCTGCTTGTCGGTCATCTTGTCGCCACCCTTGGCCAGCGCATCCTCATGTTCCTGTTTGATGCAGTCGAGGTAGACACCGATCGCCGCGTCATAGTCGGCAACCTGTTTCTTGACCGCGACCATTTCGCTCAGGGAGGCCGTATTGCCATCCGGGATCTTGTCTGGCGGGGCGGGGTACGGACAGTCGGCGTAGACAGGCCCTGCCGTCAGTACGACAAACGCCGCAGTGGCAATGAACAATTTCATGATGATTTGATCCCAGGTGAGTGATCGGGTTGCTATCTTAGTGCCAGGCCGTCGCCCGGGCCAAGTCTGAGGCTGGATTGCATGTTAACCCGCCGAGGCGCGGCGTGAAGACTGCCGCGGTCATCATTGCCGCCGCAGTTGCCACGGCGTCGGCAGTCGCGGGCGAGCCGCCGCTGATTCCGGTGGGCGCCGATGCCTATACCATGTGGGAGCGTTGGGCCTACCAGCGCGTTGGCGAGCGGGCGTACATGCGCAGTACCTACGATCGGGCGGGGGGCAACGCGGCCGCCGATGCTTCGCACTTCCTGTATCAACTGGCTGACGACTTCAATGTCACGCTGGACGTGGCGGGTCCGGGAGTACTGTACTTCGCGCGCTACAATCACTGGCACGGCAGTCCCTGGCACTATGAGGTCGACGGAGTCGACCACCGGGTGCGCGAGAGCAGCACCGCCGATCCCCTGCACCCGGCACCTGAATCTGAATTTCTGCCCCGGCGGCAATTTCCGGAACCGCTGGCATTGACCTGGTCCAAGACCCACGGCGCGGACCTGAGCTGGGTGCCGATTGGTTTTCGGCACTCGTTCCGCATGGCGTATGCGCGCACGTTTTACGGTACCGGCTACTACATCTACCATCAGTTCGTGGACGGCGCGCCGTTGTCACGCCCGATCATCGCCTGGGACGACAACAGTGCACCTGAGGCGGCGATACTGAATGTGCTGCGAAGCGCGGGCAGCGATATCGCGCCCCGGGCCGGGTCCGCCGGCGTGCAACAGGCCTCGGGGCGCTTTGACCTGCCGGCCAACGCCACGGTGGCGGTCTGGGCCGACCAAGGTGGCCCCGCGATGCTGCGTGCGCTGGAATTTTCGGTTCCGCGCGCGCAGGCACTGGCCTTCTCTGCGGCACGACTGCGGGTCACATGGGACGATCGGGCGGCACCGTCGATCGATGCTCCGGTAGCGCTGTTCTACGGGGCTGGCCTGCTCTACAACCGCGATGACCGTGAATATCTGGTGCGCTCGCTGCCGATGGTGATCCGCTACGACAATGATCGCGTGTACCTGAGCAGCTACTTTCCGATGCCGTTTTTTCGCTCGGTGAGAGTCCAGCTGCTGGGAGTCGATGCGACCGACATCGCCGATGTGCAGTGGGCGCTGCGCTATGTGCCTTACCACGATCCGCCCAATCATGTGGGTTACTTCCACGCCACCTACGCGGATCACCCGCAACCGCAACCGGGGCAGGATTTGGTGCTGCTCGATACGCGCGCTGCGGAGGGCGGCGGCGACTGGTCGGGTCAGCTGGTGGGAACTTCCATCGTCTTTTCCCACGACGCCGACCTGAGCACGCTGGAGGGCGACCCGCGGTTTTTCTTCGACGACAGCCAGACGCCGCAGGCGCAGGGCACCGGCACCGAGGAATGGTGCGGCGGCGGCGACTATTGGGGCGGTGTGAATACCACGCTGCCGCTCGCGGGGCATCCGATCGGCGCTGCCAGCGCGGACGCGGCGGTGAGTGTCGAGGACAAGGTTGAATCGGCGTATCGCTTTCTGCTTGCCGACCTGATGCCGTTCGGCAAGAACGCCCTGATCCGCCTCGAGCACGGTGGCGAGGACGAATCGGATCAACACTATGAAACGGTCACATATTGGTACGGCTTGCCGGCGCCATCACTGATCAAGACCGATGAGCTCGCGGTCGGAGACGAAGCGAGTGAGAAAGAGCACCATTACATCTTCGCGCAAGCATCGCCGCCCTATGAATTGACTTCGCGCTATGAATGGGGCCCCGATACTTTACGCGGTGTGGAGATCTTTCCGGCTACGACCGATCGCGGCAGGAGCCTGCAGGGCAGTTCGGAATTCACCCTGAAGCTCGATCCGGAGAATGTCGGGGTGATGCTTCGTCGCAAGCTCGACTATTCGTTTCCGAATCAGCGCGCCGAAGTTTTCGTCAGCGACGCCGGCACGCCGCAACCGCGCTGGCGTCGCGCAGGCGTGTGGTACCTGGCCGGATCCAACACCACGGTATTTTCCAATGGCGCTGGTCACGGCGAATTGGGCGCCACCGAGCATATCGTCGAGACTTCCAATCGCCGTTTTCGCGACGACGAATTCCTGCTGCCGCGCGCGGTGACCGAGGGGCGAGCTGCGATCCGCATCCGGATACGGTTCACGCCGGTCAGGATTCCTCTGTTTCCGGGCCGGGCGCCGCCGCAGCTCGCCTGGAGCGAGATGCGCTATAGCGCCTA
>Ga0302326_10026950_pt1 | contig 11599 bp, 6 predicted proteins | sample Palsa_T0_3_FD_202264 | JGI IMG/M metagenome (GOLD analysis project Ga0302326, IMG submission 202264) | Peat permafrost microbial communities from Stordalen Mire near Abisko, Sweden - Palsa_T0_3 | ecosystem: Environmental > Terrestrial > Soil > Palsa > Peat permafrost | place: Sweden: Abisko...
GGCCGTGAGGCCCGAAGAGGTCGTCGAACATTACCGACAGTAAGTACTTGGTTAGCTGCGCCTCGGGCCAATTGGGGCCCCGAGCGTGAAGAAGCTCGTTGACTACGGTCGGGACGACCATCCCGACGACGACCCTGAGCGCGCCCAGGTAGCGTGGGTTGTGGCTGCCTTCGATGATTGCGAGCTCTGCAACGACCTCAGGGTCGAGCTCACCGTAGAAGAGGTGGGCCGGCCTGGAGCAGGCTTGGTCGCGCACCTCTCACCCGGAACTGCCCGAGGCCTCATCCGTGCCCTCACAACGGCACTTGCGGAAATCGGCGAGGGCACTTAGGGCGCTCCGCCAAGGCAGCCCGGCAGTCCGGTGCCGGGCGCCCTGGACGCAGCGTCTTCGAGATGCCTATCGGCAGCGGCCGAGCTGAGCTGACTTTCGCGCTCTTCATCTCCGCCGGGCGCTAGACAGGGGGTTATGGCCACTCCTTGCCCAGCTACCGACGGTTCCAGCCCGAAAACCCAGCATTTCGATGCTCCTCCCCCGATGTGCATCGACGTCACGCGGCGCTACAGCGCCGAGATGGTCACTTCGAAGGGGACGATGACGATAGCGCTGGACCCGGTGGCGGCTCCCAAGACCGTCAACAACTTCGTGTTCCTAGCCAGGTACCACTACTTCGACGGTATCTTCTTTCATCGCGTGATCCCGGGTTTCGTGCTCCAGGGCGGCGACCCGAAGGGCACCGGGACCGGCGGCCCGGGGTACGACTTCGAAGACGAGCTCCCACGGCCCGGCCGGTACGAGCTGGGCTCCCTGGCGATGGCAAACGCCGGGCCGAACACCAACGGCAGCCAGTTCTTCGTGATCAGCGGGCCGAGCGGGGTGCGCCTGCCCCCGCAGTACTCGCTGTTCGGCAAGGTCGTCAGCGGCCTGGACGTGGTTGCCGCGATCGACGCGCTGGGTACAAGCTCGGGTAAGCCTAAAGAGCGTGTGACAATCGTGTCGATGACAATCACCGAGAGTGAATGAACTTCCGCTGAATCTCCGCGTTTTGGCAGGGCGGAGGGCGTTGCAGAGAGTTTCAGGACTGGCTTAGGCCGTTCACAGACAACCGCCCTTCACTGGAGACATAGCAGAGACGACTTAGCTAGTGACCGGAGGCAGCCATGGGCGACCAAGAGACCCCATTGAGTGACGAAAGCGAAAGCGCACGGTGGCCCGCACCGCACGCGCCCTTTAGTGGCACACCGGGCGGGCCCTCGAGCCCCGCACCCGGCAGCACCGGGCTCGCTCAGCATGCACCCGTCCCGGGCGCCCCGTTTTGGCCACCCACGGCAAATGCCCAGCCGGCCGCCAACCAGCCCCCGGCCAACCAGCCCCCTTACTTCCCGCCAACCCACGGCCAGCCAACCACCGGCCAGCCAACCACCGGCCAGCCAACCCACGGCCAGCCAACCCACGGCCAGCCGCCTTACAGCCAGCCTTACGGTCAGGCCCCTTATGGTCAAACGCCTTACTCCCAGCCGCCCTACGGCCAGCCGCCTTACGGCCAACCCCCATACGGCCAGCCGCCCTACGGCCGGCCCCCATACGGCCAGCCGCCCTACGGCCAGCCGCCCTACGGCCCGGAGCAGCCCTACCAAAGCGGTCCGGAGCGTCCCCCACTAGGTCCTTCGCGGCATGCCAAGGGGCTCCGTTCGGCCGCAGCCATCCTTGTAATCGCAGCGGCGGCGGTGGCGGGCGCGGGAGTGAGCCGGGTCGCCTGGCCGTCGAGCCAACTAGCTAGCGGCGCCTCTGCGCCGGCTACCACGACGCCGTCGGCGGAAAGCCCTGGCGGGGACGGAGGTCTCGGCACCTCGCCGTTTGGTGGAGCTGGGGGGAGCACTGAGGGAGCCGGCGGGCCCTCTGATGTCTCGGCCATCGCTTCCAAGGTTGACCCCGCTGTGGTGGACGTCAATTCGACCTTCAATTATGAGCAGGCCGAGGGGGCAGGTACCGGGATCGTCCTCACCTCCACGGGCTTGGTCCTCACGAACAACCATGTCATCGACGGGGCAACCAAGCTGAGCGTGACCGACGTCGGCAACGGGGAAACCTACGCGGCGACGGTTATCGGCTACGACAACACCCACGATGTGGCGTTGGTCCAGCTGCAGGGTGCCTCAGGCCTGACCACAGCCAAACTTGCACCCTCCAGCCAGTCAATGGGGGAAGCGGTAGTGGCCATCGGCAATGCCGGGGGCACCGGCGGGACACCTACCAGCGCAGGCGGTTCGATCACGGCTCTTCACCAGAAGATCACAGCGAACGACGAACTGACCGGAGGCAGCGAGCAGCTGTCGGGCCTGATCGAAGTCAATGCCAACGTTGAGGCCGGCGACTCCGGCGGCCCACTGGCGAACGCTTCGGGCGAGGTGATCGGCATGGACACCGCCGCATCGGCGAGCTTCGCGTTTTCGTCCGAAGGCAACCAAGGCTTCGCGATCCCTCTCAGCGCGGCGCTTGCGATCGCCCGTCAAATCGAGAGCGGCCATGGGAACGCCACGGTGCACGTCGGGGCGACCGGTTTCCTCGGGCTTCTCGAGGCCCCTTCGGAGAACCGGTCGTTCCTTGGCGATGGCGCGACCGCTGTGAACGGCGTGGACATCGAGAACGTGGTGGCCGGCTCCCCGGCACAAGAAGCTGGGATTGCATCAGGCGATGTGGTCACGGAGTTCGACGGCCACGCCGTTTCGACACCGGAGCAGCTGGAACATTTGATGGTCCTGTACTCCCCAGGCAACAAGGTCACGATCACGTGGGTGGGCGCGACCGGCCAGTCGCACACGACCACAGTTACCTTGGCGAGCGGCCCGCCGGCCTAACAGAGCTGAGGCGCCCGGCCAAGGTGTCTCTCACCCGTTCAGCGGCAAGGCGAACGGCGGGGCCGGTTACCTCGTGCTCCCATACCCGCACGACCAACCAGCCGGCGCCCGACAGGAGCTCTGCGGTCTCTTCGTCCCTCCGGCGGTTCCGGGCGATCTTGTCGGGCCAGTACCAGCCGTTGACACTGTGGGCGCGGCGTCCGTGTTCCGGGCACCCGTGCCAGAAGCAGCCGTCGACGAAGACGGCCACACGCGCAGGGCCGAACACGATGTCGGCCTTACGCCGGAGGCCCGGCAAGGGTGCCTGGTGCAGTCGGTAGCGTAGCCCGAGGGCATGCAACGCCCGGCGAAGGACAAGTTCTGGCGCTGTGCCCTCGCGGCGTTGAACGCTCATGCGCCGGTGGACCGCGTCGCTCGAGGCGAACGGCTCGCGCCAGCGTTCGGGCATCGCGAGCGGCTTTAGCGGTTGCGGCGAGCATGCCGCGTCGCGTGCACTTGCTCAGTAGGCCGATCGGGAGGGCCCTCCACTACCACTATGGCAATGTCGTCCGGGGCCACTCCCGCTTGGTGCTCTGTCACCGCTAGTTCGATGCGGTGCGCCACCCAGGCGGCCGGCCTGCCGGTGCACCCGGGCAGCGTTCGAACGAGGCCATCGGTGCCGAAAAAGGCGCCAGTCGGGTTGCGGGCTTCTGTGACGCCATCTGTGTAGGCCACGAGCACATCGCCCGGGCCGAGGACCAGTTCGAGCTCCTCAAAGGAGACGTCGCTCAAAAGGCCGAGGAGCGTGCCACTGATAGCTATCTCCTCAACACGGCCGTCCGAACGCAAGATATACGGGTACGGGTGGCCCCCGTTAGCGATCCTTACTTTTAGTACATCGGGGCCGGGGTGGAGCTCCGCGTAAAGCACGGTGCAGAAGCGGTCTTGCAGGCCGAACCCGACAAGCGTTTCGTTTAATTGCGACAGCAGGCGGGCCGGCGAGTGCTCCTGTGCAGCGAGTGCACGCGCCGCATAGCGCGCGATCCCCGTTAGGGCAGCGGCTTCTGGGCCCACCCCTGTGACATCGCCGATCATCAAGCCCCACACGTCCGGGCGCGCTTCGAACATGTCGTAGAAGTCCCCTCCTACCAAGGAAGTTGACTTCGCCGGGCGGTAGCGAACTGCTACATCCAGGCCCTCGACCTCGGGGAGGACAGGGGGCAGAAGAGTCTGTTGCAAGGCCTGTGCCACGCGAGAGCGCTCTTGGAAAACGGTGAGATTGTCGAGGCTCGCCCCGAGATGGGCCGCCAGGCTCTGGGCTAGCTCCTCTTCTCGATTTCCAAAAGCGTTAGGCCGACGGTGGGCGAGGTAAAGCCCTCCGAGAGCGTCGCCGTAGCGTGCCCTGACGGGTGCTCCGATCCAGCTGCGAAATACGCTCCCATCCGAAAGCTGCCCGTACCCGGAATTACCAGGCTCCCACTCGTCGGCGTCGTCGAGGCGCACGGGCGTGATGCGCCACAAAGCACCCGCAAGCAACGGGACTCGGCCCGGTTCTGGCGCGACGCTCAAGACATCGGGGTCGCATACGATCGTCGGCTCGGTGAGCACGGCGGGCTCCGCCGGCACGAACATGGCCAGTTGGGCGCCTGTCAGGTCACGCACGGCCTCGGTCACGCCCTGTACAAGGCTCTCGGCGTCGAGTTGGGCCGCCAAGGCGCCCAGGCGGACCACCGTCGTCTCCAGACGGTCGCGCTCGGCCTTCAGCTCAGAGATGGCGACCTCGGCCAGGGCCAGCCTCTCGGCAACGTCACTTGGCGCGGGTGGTGTTGCGGCCCGGGACGGGCCCATTGCTACCGGCGATGTGGGAGGACTCTGTCTGGCCAACGGTGTGCGTAGTCACCCCCCTACGGGTTCCGAGGTTGTCGACTATACCTAACTCGCACCACTACGAGCAGTGGTCGGGCAAGAGCCGCCGGGACCGCGGGCCGGCTCGGCGAGGGACTAGCGGAGGAACCGAAAGGAGAATTGAGAGCAATCAGCGTTGGGGCATTAACAAGGCGCCGCTTTGTCTTTACGTAAACGAACTCGTCGCGGGGCTCCATCAATAAACACCGACGCGGAGCGTCGATAACTCCCGGGCCCCGCAGCCATCGAACGCACGGGATGTGCTGTCATTGCCTGCGCGATTTGTGCTCGTCGGGTTACAAACGTACCGGCTCTCGAAGACACCGATGGCGCCCCGAAGGGCGCCATTGGCGGAGCAGATCGAGCGGCGGATCTCGGATCCGCTCTGCGGAGCAGGCGGCGGGTTCCCGCTCCGGCAAAGAGAGTACACGTTTAGCCGGCGTTTGCCAAGTGGCCAGGTGACTTTACTCCGCGGACGTCGCTGCTTAGAGCCCGGCTCTTTCCCCGACCACGTTGCGGTCCTTTTGCTCCTCCGAGCCGGCCACTTCGCGTGGTCGGCTGGGCATTGGTGCGGGCTTTCGGCTCGGGCCCCACCTAGGGCAAGGCCCGGCTAACATTGGGCCCGGACGGAGTTTGTTACGCGAGCGTCGTACAGAGGCAGTACATCAGCTTCCCAAGCTGAGAACGCGGGTTCGATTCCCGTCGCTCGCTCCCCTGAGATTGGCGGCCCTGGTGTTATCCCCCTTTTTAGTTAGGGGCGAGACGACTATTTCGAGAGCGGCATCAAGGAACACTGTTGAAAAGCCTTGTGCTATCTGGGTGTGTTGTGGGCCCGGTGGTGATCTCAGGCGGAGCCTGAAGCGAGCAGCTCGGTGAGCGACGTGACACCCTCGACGTTGGTCGCGGCAGCTCCCATCGAGGGGTGTAGCCCGTAATCGCTAAGGATATTCGAGCGATGGCCCCAACATCCGTTGGGCGCGGCCCGAGAGCAGTCGACGTTCGGCGACCCGAGCCCGTCGTTGTACATGAAGTCGTAGTCAGCCATCAGGGCCGAGGGTTCGCCACCTGCCCAGTTGGAGCCCCAGGTACGGCCGGCGGGCCCGTTCGGGTCGGTATTGGCGATTGCGCCTTTTTCAGCTAGGCCGTCGAGCGTGGCTGACAGCCCGGTGAAGCCCGGTAGCCCCCGGTCCAACCTTTCTAGGTCCGTGAGCACCAACAGTTGCGCAGGCACGCTCAAGGCGTCGTAGTCAGAGGGCAGGTGCAAGGGCCCGACGCCTTCAGTCGCGCGAGCCTGGTCGATACCCAAGACGACGGCCAACTGGCAGTCCGCTGCGGTCCCTTGGCCACAAGCTCGGTTCATGGCCGCGGTACGGGGCACGTTGAGGGAAGGGTCGGCCGGAGCCGAGGCGCGGGTTTGGGCCTGTGCCGGTGAGGCTAATAGGGGCATCGCCGCGACCGCGGTGAGCAGGGCGAGCGCTATAGATGCTATCCCGGCTCTATTTGTACTATTCCTCCTGAAAACGTCCGTTGCAATCACTTCTCCGTTTCTGGCGGGTCCGTATTAATGACCTTAGGGGCGCAAAGAGGAGAACCCTTGGAAAGTCCGGGTTTTCTGGATCCACCCCTTCGAAAGGCGCAATGGGGCCAGCGTAATATCAGAAATAGGATAAAAAAATGCACACCTGACCAGCCCACTTCGGGCAGTTAGCGCGCCCAAACCCGTCAAAGGTCATTTAAAGGGCGGTAAGCCTTATTAGGGCCTAAAGTCCCATTGATGTTGACCTGGCCTTTTCGCATTATAAAATTGTTGCTAAAAGCCCGTCTCGATCGGCGATGAGCGCTTTACCGGTTTTTCGTACTTGTCAAATTGTTGCTAAAGCCGCCCGTTCGGTGTGAGCTCGACGCGACTGCATGACTATCGCGCCGCGACGTTTGGGGCCCACGATTGGCACGGCTCGCTGATAGTGCACACGGGCCCGTTGTTGGCCCGCAATCGTCCCAGCCGCCTCCTAGCCTTGCCAACGTGCTCTACCTCCACCGGTCGGAACGGTCGGACCACCTTGTCGACGCTCTCGGGGACCTGTTGCTCGAGCCGTTGGCCGACCCCATGGCCCGGGAGGTTGTCGCCGTACCCACGAGGGGAGTGGAGCGCTGGTTGACCCAGCGCCTTTCGCATCGCCTCGGAGCCAGCAACGCAGCGGGGGACGGCGTATGTGCCAATATCGATTTCCCGTTCCCTGGCGCACTCGTCGCCGCGGCGATGGCAGCGGCCCTAGGAACCGGCCTACCCAAGTACGACCGGGATCCCTGGGCCCCCGAGCGCTCGGTGTGGCCCCTGCTGCAATTGGTGGACGAGCACCTTGACGACGAGCTGATGTGGCCGTTGGCTGCCCACCTGCGCTCTTCTTCCCCAGCTCTCCCAGGCAAAGGCCCGCGGCGCTTTACCGCGGTCCGCCACATTGCTGACCTCTTCGATAGCTATGCAGTACACCGTCCAGAGATGGTGCTCGCCTGGAAAGAAGGGGCCGAGGCGGGCCCCGCCTCATCACGGCCGGCTGACATCGCCTGGCAGGCAGAACTTTGGCGGCACCTGCGTGACAAGCTCGGGCTCCCGAGCCCTGCTGAGCGTTTCACGACGGCACCCGCCCTCATCGAGGCTGGGCCCCACTTGCTCGACCTCCCGAGCCGAGTCTCGGCCTTCGGCCTTACCCGCCTGCCGGCCAGTCACCTTCGCGTCCTGAAGGCCATATCGGCTCACCGAGATGTGCACCTTTTTTTGCTTCACCCCTCCGGGGCCCTTTGGGAGAAAATGGCGTCAAACCTGTCGGACGCGCCGGCGGTGGGCTCGGTCAGGGCGCAAGACACGACTGTCCGGTTGCCGTCCAACCCGCTCTTGCGGTCCTGGGGGCGGGACGCCCGGGAGATGCAGCTCGTGTTGGCGGCCCAGGGCGTGACGGGAGGCGAGCACCGGCCCGTCGAGGACCGGCCTTCCACATTGCTCGGCCTCATACAGGCGGATATCCGAGCGGACAGGGCTCCGCCTGGCCTCGCCAGATCAGCGGGAGCGGGGGACGCGCGGCCCCTTCTCGCCGAGGGCGATGACAGCTTGCGTGCCCATTCGTGCCACGGTCGGGCACGCCAAGTGGAGGTCGTGCGGGAAGCCGTGTTGCACCTCTTGGCGGCCGACGCAACCCTCGAACCGCGCGATGTGATCGTCATGTGCCCAGACATAGAACTGTTCGCCCCACTGGTCCAGGCCAGCTTCGGCGCTGCAAGTCTCGCGGGGGCACCCGAGCTTCGGGCCCGTCTGGCTGACCGGTCGCTCCGCCAGACAAACCCATTGCTCGCCGTGTCGGCGCACCTCCTGGAGATCGCTGAGAGCAAGGTGACTGCTGCCCAGGTCCTCGACTTCGCGTCACGTGGGCCAGTTAGCCGACGGTTCGGCTTCGACGGCGACGAACTGTCCCAGGTCGAACGCTGGCTAGCCGGTACGGGTACCCATTGGGGGCTCGACCAAGAGCATCGGGCCTTATGGAAGTTGGGCCGTGCCGGTGAAGTCGGTACGTGGCGCGCCGGGCTTGACCGGCTCTTGTTGGGGGTGGCCATGAGCGAGGACGGCGAGCGGCTGTTCGGGGCCACGTTGCCGTTCGGCGACATATCAAGTGGCGAGATCGACCTGGCCGGGCGTTTTGCGGAGCTGATCGATCGGCTGAGGGTGACCCTCGGCGAGTTGAGGGGGCCTCACACGGCCCGGCAATGGGCGGACGCGCTGGCAGAAGGGACGGCCAGGTTGGCTGTTGCCGCGCCCAGTGAGGCTTGGCAAACCGAACAGCTGGGGCGTGCGCTAGATGGTGTCGCCGACGAGGCGCTTGCGGCCGGTCCCGCGTCCGCAATCGAGCTCGACCTCCCAGAAGCGCGTGCTCTGCTCGCCGACCGGCTCAGGGGCCGCCCCACGAGAGCCAATTTTCGGACCGGCGACATGACTATCTGCACCTTGGTCCCCATGCGCTCTGTGCCCCACCGTGTGGTGTGCCTGCTCGGCCTGGACGATGGCCAGTTCCCGCGCCCAGGCCATCAGGACGGTGACGACTTGTTGCTCGCAAGCCCACAGGTCGGCGACCGCGACGCCCCCCGGGAGGACCGCCAGCTCCTACTCGACGCTCTGCTGGCAGCTACTGAGCACCTAGTCATCACATTTGAGGGGCGCGACCAGCACCTGAACCAACGGCGCCCGCCCGCGGTCCCTGTATCTGAGCTCCTGGATGTGGTTGACAGGACTGTCCGGCTCGAAGACGGAGCTCGCCCCGCCCGTGGAGCGGTTGTCGTCCAACACCCCCTCCAGGGGTTCGACCCGGTCAATTTCACTCCGGGCAAGCTCGGCGTTAGGGGCGCGTGGCGCTTCGACGCGGCCGAGCTGGCCGGGGCACAGGCGGTAACGGCAGGTCGCCACCCCCGCCCGGATTTCCTGCCCGAGCTGCTCCCGCCAATCGAAGGGACGACGGTGCAGCTGGCGTCGCTCGTCCGGTTCCTCGAGCACCCGGTGAAGGCATTCCTTCGCGAGCGCCTCGCGTTCTATGCCGATGATTTCGTCGAGCAACCTAGCGATGCCTTGCCGATCGAACTTGGTCCCCTGGAGAGGTGGGCGCTCGGTGACCGGCTACTCGAGACCAGGTTGGCCGGAGCGAGCTCGGAAAGAGCCCTCGCCGCTGAGAAGGGAAGGGGCCTGCTGCCGCCGGGGCCGCTGGGCGAGGCTGCCCTCGCCGAGGTTGAGGCCGTGGTGGAGGCGTTGGTCGCGGTGTTCGACGGCTTGCCGAGCGCCAAGACGCCGGCAGCAAGCATCGAGGTAAACATTACCCTGCCTGGCGGTCTATCGCTGGTAGGCACGGTACCGGGTGCTCACGGGAGCACCATTTTGCGTTGCACCTATTCGAAGTTGCGGCCGAAGCACCGCTTGAGGGCTTGGGCACATTTCCTGGCCTTGAGCGCGGCGCACCCCGAGCTGGTCCCCTCCGCGGTCACGATCGGCCAGGCTGAGGGGAGCACGACCTCCAGGCCTCGGGTCAGCGTGAGCACGCTGGGCCCGCTCATGTCGGGCGAAGGCGATATCAGGGCGCGGGCTATCGAATGGCTCGAGGTGCTGGTGGACCTGTACCGGCGGGGCATGCGCGAGCCGCTTCCCGTCTATTGCGCCACCTCGGCCGCCTGGGCCGCGGCGGCGAGCCAAGGCTCGACCCAGAGCCCTCGCGAAGCAGCACGAGGGCGATGGGCCTCCAACTGGGAGGATTTCCCCGGAGAGGATGCAGACCCGGAGCACGTCGCGGTGCTCGGCCCGGAGTTCCCCTTCGAGCAGTTTGTTCAGCGGCCTCCACGGCTTGGTGAGGAGGGGCAGGGGTGGGCAATGGACGAACCGAGCAGGCTCGGCCGTCTGGCGCTGAGGCTGTGGGCCCCGTTGCTGAGCCATGAACGCCTCCGGGGGAACTGATCACACGAATGCAAACAGGACCGAGGCATTTCGACGTTTGCGGCCCGCTACCGGGGCCTGGGGTAACCATCCTCGAGGCCAGCGCGGGTACCGGCAAAACCTTCACCGTCGCAGCGTTGGTGGCCCGCCTGGTAGCCGACGGCGTCCCGCTTTCGGACATCCTGGTCGTCACCTTCACCCGGATGGCTACCGGCGAGCTGAGAGACCGGGTGCGTGAGCGCCTGGTGTCGGCGGAAGCGAGCCTCGGCCGCTACTTGGACGGGGGTGCCGTGCTCCCCGCCGCTGACGCCGTAGTGCAGCTGCTGGCAGAGGGTGGCCCCGTGCCGGCGTCGCTGCGACGCGACCGGTTGTCGGATGCCCTCGGGAGCTTCGATACGGCAACAATTACGACCACACATGGCTTTTGCCATATGGTCCTCGCGGCGCTCGGGGTCTGGGGTGAGGTGGCTGACGGCGCCACGCTCCTCGAGGACCCGACGGACTTGGTAGAAGAGGTGGTGGATGACCTGTTGGTCCGCTACGCCCTCAGGTCTGCCATACCGCCGTTCCGGCGCAAGGCGGCGCTGGAAGTTGCCTTCAGAGCGGTCGACAACCCCGGGACACCGCTGGACCCCGAGCCGGACATGCAGGACTCCAGCCCGCCGGGCCTGCGTAGGCGCTTAGCCAAGGGCGTGCGCCGGGACCTAAAGGAGCGCCTGCTCGACGCCAATCTCCTGACCTACGACGGCCTCCTCGATCGCCTCCTTGCCGCTCTGTCGGACGAAAAGCGAGGTGAGATGGCCCGCCGCCGGCTGCGCGAGCGTTACCGAGTGGTGCTCGTGGACGAGTTCCAAGACACCGATTCCGTCCAATGGAAGGTGGTCCAAAGGGCCTTTGCCGACGGTGTAACCCGGCTGGTGCTGATCGGCGACCCTAAGCAGGCTGTTTACTCGTTCCGCGGGGCTGATGTGTACGCGTACCTAGACGCCGCTAGGGAGGCCGGGCCAGGGCAGCGCTTCACCCTTGAAGAGAACTGGCGCTCCGACGCGGCTCTTCTCGCTGCTTACGACGCCTTGTTCCAACCGCTCCACCTCGGCCACCGCGAGATCCAGTACAGGACTGCCCATGCCACGCAAGCTCACCAGCAGCCGGGCCTGGAGGGCGCGCCTGTCCCGGTGCCACTGCGGGCCCGCTTCGTGCCCCGGAGGGGGGTCGGCCTCGAACGGATTGGCAGGGGCCTGATCCAGAAGGACTCCGCCGTGAGGTTTGTGGCTGAGGACCTCGCGGCAGACGTGGTGAGCCTGCTTGAGTCTGGAGCGGCCCTGGTACGGGGAGGACCGGAGGGCGAGCGGCGGCGCCGACCGGTCGGGGCGGGGGACATAGGGGTCCTGGTACGGA
>Ga0302326_10026952_pt1 | contig 11599 bp, 8 predicted proteins | sample Palsa_T0_3_FD_202264 | JGI IMG/M metagenome (GOLD analysis project Ga0302326, IMG submission 202264) | Peat permafrost microbial communities from Stordalen Mire near Abisko, Sweden - Palsa_T0_3 | ecosystem: Environmental > Terrestrial > Soil > Palsa > Peat permafrost | place: Sweden: Abisko...
CCCAGGGAGCACCGAGGAACACAGGGGAAGTCGAGTGCCTGATGCGATCAAGAAAATCGCAGCCGAGCTGGACGCCAAAGCCGCGGCCATCGCGGGCGACGAGGACGAAGGCCGCTTCCTGAGCACTCCCGAAGGCCGCAGCCTGGCGCGGCTGAATGGCGGGCTCAACGCCGTCGTCAGCGCTCTTGATACTGCCGACGACGCTCCTACGACTCAGCAAATCGCAACGTTTGCAGAATTGAACAAGGCGCTTGAAGACCAATTGCTGGCGTGGAGCCTACTCAAATCGAAAGACATTCCTGACCTCAACGAGCAGCTGAAGAAAGCGAGATTGCCTTTGATCGATCTGCAAAAACCGGTTCCGGCGGCAGCCGATGCGGCTCAGATTACTTCGCAGGATCACGACAGGAACGAGGAATAGATTGGGTGGCATTACAGACTAAGTTACGGGTTCACAGTTTCGCCGTTTCTCTCGATGGCTACGGTGCTGGCCCCAATCAGGACCTCGCCAACCCGCTCGGAGTCGGCGGCCAAGCCATACACCAATGGTTCTTCGCCACTCGAACATTTCACAAGATGGTTGGACGCGACGGCGGCGCGACGGGCATCGATGACGATTTTGCGGCACGTGGTTTCGTCAATATTGGAGCCTGGATTGTCGGCCGGAACATGTTCGGGCCGGTTCGCGGACCTTGGCACGACGACAGTTGGAAGGGGTGGTGGGGCGACAACCCGCCGTTCCACACTCCCGTTTTTGTGCTCACGAATCATCCTCGGCATTCGACCACCATGGAGGGCGGCACTGTCTTCCATTTTGTCTCTGAGGGGATTAACGCCGCACTGGCTCGCGCGACCGAAGCCGCAAATGGTCTGGACGTTCGATTGGGCGGCGGAGTTCGAACGATTCGACAGTGCCTGCGCGCGGCGCTGATCGATGAGATGCACCTGGTCCTGGTGCCCACCCTGCTCGGGTCCGGGGAAAACCTGCTTAACGGCATCGATGCGGCGAAGCTTGGCTATCAGTGCAGCGAACACGTTGCGACCGCAAACGTCATGCACGTCGTTCTCAGAAAACCTGGGCAAGCGGCATGAAACTCGAACTCCACGGCGCTATTTTTAGCAGTATCTTTTTCCAGATCCCTATTTACTATTCACGATTCGCTGCTACTCTGACTTCGTGGCGCTCGTCGAAATCCGCAACCTGAGCAAGACCTTCAGCCTGGGCGAATCTCCGTTCGGCGGCCGCCGTTCGGGCGACGTTCGCGCGCTGGACGATGTCTCGCTTGCTATTTACGAAGGCGAAACGCTCGGACTCGTCGGCGAATCGGGCTCCGGCAAAAGCACGCTCGGACGGATCATTCTGCGGCTCGTCGAGCCGACCTCCGGCGCCGTTGTTTTCGATGGTGTCGATCTGCTGACGGCCGGCGCGGCGGAGGTACGCCGGCTTCGCCGCCACATGCAGATCATTTTTCAAGACCCGTTCGGCTCGCTCGATCCGCGATATCGCGTGGAGGACGTGATCGCCGAGCCGCTGATTCTCCACCGAGAGTTGCTTGCCGAGGATGAGAAGGTGGTTGGCGAACGCCTCACCCGGGACGGCCGCCGCCAGCGCGTGCGGGAACTCTTGCGAGCCGTGGGCATGGATGAATCGGCCATGCCCCGCTATCCGCACGAGTTTTCCGGAGGCCAGCGCCAGCGCATCGGCATAGCGCGTGCTTTGGCCTTGCGGCCCAAGTTTATTGTGGCCGATGAACCAGTTTCGGCGCTCGACGTCAGCGTCGGAGCGCAGATCGTGAATCTTCTGCAGCAACTGCAGCGCGACTTCGGGCTCACGTATCTGTTGATCTCGCACTCCATGCCGGTGGTTTGCTACCTCTCAACTCGCATAGCTGTGATGTATCGCGGCAAGATCGTTGAAATCGGCAGCACCGAGCAGATCACCGCGCAGCCGCGGCACGAATACACGCGAAAACTTCTGGCGGCTACGCCCGAGATGTTGGCGACTTAGCGCCCGTGGTGAAGGATTTGTTCAAATCAGATGCCTCGGGAATTCAACTACTGGCTTACCACCGTTCGAATGCCTGCTTCCCCGGCGCAGCCATTGCCGGAGAAAGCCGACGTCGCCGTGATTGGAGGTGGATACACTGGACTCTCAGCCGCGCTTTCGCTTGCCCAGCGTGGAGCGAAGGTCGTGGTGCTCGAATCGGAAACCATCGGGTGGGGAGCGAGTTCGCGCAATGGCGGGATGGTGCTCAGCGGATTGAAGCTGGGCGTCAACCAACTTATTTCAAGGTATGGACGCGAGCTTACGCGCCGCATGTATGCGGCATCGCTTGAGAGCATTGACGCAATCGAGCGCCTGGTGAAGGAGGAAAGCATCGACTGCGATTTCGCGCGCACAGGGCATCTTGAAGTTGCCTGCAAACAGGCGCACTTCGACGACTATGCCCGCCAGGTTGAGGTGATCGGCCGCGAATGTAATCATTTTCTGCGGGTCGTCGGCCGCGAACGGCTTCGCGACGAAATCGGATCGGACATTTATTTCGGAGGCATGGTCGACGAAGGTTCAGCGGGCCTGAATCCGGCGCGGTATGTTGCTGGGCTTGCCGTTGCGGCTATGCGTGCGGGAGCGCAGATCTCGGAGCGCACGCGGCTGCAGAATATTCAGCGTGAATCTCGGGACGGCTCACCCGGGTTCAGGCTGAACAGTTCCCAGGGCAGTTTTTGGGCGCGGAACGTGTTGGTTGGAAGCAGCGGCTATACGGGTGCGGCGACTCCCGCGTTGCGCAGGAAAATTATCCCCATCGGGTCGTTTATTATTGCGACCGAAGTGCTATCCGAAGCGCTGGCTCGCCAACTGAGCCCGCGCAATCGACAGATCTACGATTCGAAGAATTATCTTTATTACTATCGCCTCACTCCCGACAATCGCATGTTGTTTGGCGGCCGCGCCGCCTTTTTTCCGGAAACCGACCGGACCATACGCAAGAGTGCAGATATTCTGCGCCTCGGGATGATCGAGGTTTATCCGCAGCTGCGCGAGGCAAAAGTGGAATACGTTTGGGGAGGCACGCTCGATTTCTGCTTCGATAGCATGCCCCATGCTGGGAAGATTGACGGTCTCTATTTCGCGGTCGGATATGCCGGGCACGGGGTCGCCATGGCTACGCTGCAAGGCGAGAAAATGGCGGAATGGATCACGGAAGGGAAGACCGATAATCCTTTTACGGAGATCCCGATGCCGGGCGCGCCCTTTGGACTGTACAACGGTAAGCCGTGGTTTTTGCCGTTCGCCGGAGCGTACTACAAGGTTCTAGACTGGATATCATGAACCCCGGTCTCAGGTCTTAGGTCTTAGGTCTCAGGTCTCAGGAAAAAAAAGAAGGATTTTTGGTTTTCCGGAGATCTAAGACCTGGGACCCGCTCTTTGGAGAATCGCATGTCTATGTTTGGCCTGATCGAATACGCCGACGCCAAGCCTGAAGTACGGGCTGTCTATGACGACATCATGGCTACACGCAAGACGGATTGGATCAACAATTTCTGGAAGGCGATTGCGCACGATCCGGTCATGCTGAAACGGACCTGGGACGACATCAAACAGATTATGGCTCCCGGAGCGCTCGATCCGCTGACGAAAGAAATGATTTATGTTGCCGTCTCGGTTTCGAATCAGTGCGACTATTGCATCGCCTCGCACACTGCCTCGGCGCGGAACAAGGGCATGACCGATGCCCAGTTTAAAGAGCTGATGTCCGTGGTTGGAATGGCGAACGAGACCAACCGCTTGGTCGCGGGGTATCAGGTGGAAGTCGATGATCGCTTCAAACCCCAAAGCGGGAAATGACCTCCAAGCACCGGACGCTGGTGTTGAGCGATTTGAGATCTCGCGCCGCTCGGCAGGCTTATAATTATTTCGCACGTGGGGCATGCGTCGAACGGCGCAGTGCGAATCGGGCATCATTACTTAAATCATGAATCGCGCATCCACATCGGTAAGACGCGAATCAACATCCATGAGACCTAATCATCCAGAAGCTCATCCCTAACCCGGAATCACGGATATCTGCGAAAGAGGTAGAGACATGGCCGAAATGACGGTGGCTCCGGTTGCAACCCATGGATTTTTTCTCGACGGGAAGTGGCTGGAAGAAGGCGACATCGTCGACATTCGAGCCCCTTACGATGGCGCGCTGATCGCGCACGTCCACCAGGGACGGCGCGAACATGCGGAAGCAGCGGTTGCCGCCGCCGTCAAGGCTTTTGGAACCACGCGACGGCTGCCTGCCTTCGAGCGGCAGCGAGTGCTACGGCAGATTGCGATCGGCATTCACGATCGCAAAGAAGAATTCGCGCGGACGATTGCGCTCGAAGCCGGCAAGCCGATCAAAAGCGCCCGCATGGAAGTTGATCGCGCCTGTTTTACCTTCAACATTGCGGCCGAAGAAACGGTTCGCAACTATGGCGAATATTTGCCGCTGGACTGGCAGCAGTCGACAGCCGGACGGTGGGGTATTGTCAAACGGTTTCCGCTGGGGCCGATCGCCGGGATCACGCCTTTCAATTTTCCGTTGAACCTGGTGGCGCACAAAGTTGCGCCGGCGATTGCCGCCGGCTGTTCCATGATTGTGAAGCCGGCGCCGCAGACTCCGCTCACGGCGCTCCTGCTGGCGGAGGTGATTCAGCAAGCTGGCTGGCCGGATGGCGGATTCAACGCGGTTCTGCTTTCGAATGAAGATTCCGGTCTGTTGGTCAGCGATGAACGTATCAAAATGATCAGCTTCACGGGAAGCGCTGCCGTCGGTTGGGCCATCAAGAACAATGCAGGCAAGAAAAAAGTCATGCTTGAGTTGGGTGGCAATTCGGGCGTGATCGTCCACAATGACACCGATCTCGCCTACGCCGCTGACCGTTGTGTTACGGGTGGCTTTGCTTATGCGGGACAGTCCTGCATCTCTGTGCAGAGGATTCTGGTCGAACACTCGGCCTACGGAAAATTTACCGAACTGTTGCTGGCTGCGGTCAGCAAGCTGAAGGTTGGCGATCCGCTGGATGAAACGAGCGACCTCGGTCCGCTCATCCGCGAAAGCGATGCGATTCGCGCGGCGGAGTGGGTACAAGAGGCGGTGCGCGGCGGTGCGCGGCTGCTTTGTGGCGGCAACCGCAAGGGTTCGCTCTTCGAGCCCACCGTCCTCACCGGCACCAAGCCCAGCATGAAAGTGAATTGCCAGGAAATTTTTGCGCCGGTGGTGACGGTTGAGCCCTACAACGATTTCGCCTCGGCGCTGAAACAGCTCAACAGTTCCGCTTATGGATTGCAGGCCGGACTCTTCACTCGCGACGCCAAACTGATATTTCAGGCCTATGACGAAGTCGAGGTTGGCGGGTTAATCGCGGGCGACGTTCCTACCTTCCGGATTGACCACATGCCTTATGGCGGCGTCAAAGATTCAGGGTTGGGACGTGAGGGCTTGCGCGATGCGATTCACGAGATGACCGAACCGAAACTGCTGGTCATGAATTTGCGCTGACCGTTGTGCGCCCGCCGACTGCCCGCAACATGAATTCATGGGACATTGATTCGGCTCGTATATTTGGCAGGCACATTCACGAGAGTCTTCTTGAAGTATGAAATGCCTGTTAATTTTTCTCGGTCATTTTTCAACTGCGAAATTTCTTTTTTGCACAAAAGAAAAACTGCGCCACCTATTCCATTTCTCCAAGCATCTAGTTATACTCGCTAGTTTCAGCAGCCTTTGTCACCACACTATGTGACGTAAATCATACGAATGCGGTCAACCGGGCGCGACGGGAGCCGCTCCCGTAAGAACTAAAGACTTCACATTCAATGCAAATTTTTCCGCGCAGCACCAACGCAATCTCCCGGGCCTCGATCTTTGGCCCGGTGTTTGTTCTGGCCGCGCTGTTCTGGGGACTGGCGCAGCTCCAGCGCTCGCCTTACATCACTTATGCGGAGGTGAGAAAGTCACAGCCGGTGCCATTCAGCCACCAGCACCACGTGACCGGGCTCGGCATCGACTGCCGCTACTGCCACACTTCGGTGGAGCAGTCGAGTTTCGCGGGCATTCCGCCAACCAAGACGTGCATGAACTGCCACTCGCAGATCTGGACGAACGCTCCGATGCTGGAGCCGGTTCGCGCCAGCTATCGCACCGGCGAGTCGCTGCAGTGGACGCGCGTCAACCAGTTGCCGGATTTCGTATATTTCAACCACAGCATTCACGTGACCAAGGGCGTCGGGTGCAACGATTGCCACGGGCCCGTCGACCAGATGCCGCTCATGTACCAGCAGGCATCGCTGCAGATGGAGTGGTGCCTGAACTGCCATCGCGCGCCGGAAAAATTTTTGCGTCCGCGGGATCAGGTATTCAACATGCGGTATCAGCAGCCGACCGAGGCGCTGCCGGTGCAGGTCGATGGGACAAGTTATACGGATCAGGACTCGCTGGGATTGGCGCTCGGGAAGAAATATCAGCTGCGCACGGAGAAGGACATTACGAGCTGTAGCACCTGTCATCGCTAGTGCGGCCCCTGAAAGGGGCCTCTGTTGTCGGCGGACTTACGGTATCGCTAGAGCAACACCCTGATGCGAAGCGCTTGTTTTTCAGCGCTTGTTTTGCCGGGAAGTTCAGGAAGATGCACAAAGTTCAGCAAGATGGAAGATAAGAAATCAAAACGCGAAGATGTTTGTCCCAGCAAGAAGTCCGCGGATGCAATGGACCGGGCGACGGTTCAGCAGCGACTGGAGCAGACGAAAGGGCCCGAGTACTGGCGCAGCCTGGAAGAGCTCGCGGGGTCGCCTGAGTTCCGAGAGATGCTGCACCGCGAATTTCCCAAGGGCGCTTCGGAGTGGCTGGATGCGGTTTCGCGGCGCGGCTTTCTACGGTTGATGGGCGCTTCGCTCGCCATGGCGGGCATGAGCGGGTGTACCAAGCTGCCCTTGCAGGAGATTGTTCCTTATGTTCGCCAGCCCGAGGAAGTGATTCCGGGCATCCCGACGTTTTACGCTACCGCCTTCACGCTCAGCGGATATGCGAATCCGCTGCTTGTCGAAAGCAATACGGGGCGTCCCACCAAAGTTGAAGGCAACAACCTGCATCCGGCGAGCCTTGGTGGCACCGATATTTTTGCGCAGGCTTCGATCCTTGGGATGTACGATCCCGACCGCTCGCAATCCATCACTCATCTGGCTGACGTGGCGTCGTGGGCGTCCTTCGTGAATGGGATCAGAGGCCCGCTTTCTGTCCAAAAAGCGATCGGTGGCGCCGGCATTCGAATTCTTACCCAGACTGTTTCTTCGCCAACCTTGAAAGATCAGATGCACGCCTTGCTGGCGATGTATCCGCAGGCGAGGTGGCATGTTTATGAGCCGGTGAACCGCGACAATGCGCTGGAGGGTGCGAAGCTGGCGTTCGGCGAGCCGGTGGAAACGCAATATCGGCTCGAGAATGCGGCGGTGATTGTTTCACTCGATGCCGACTTTCTTTACGCGGGCTATCCGGGAAATGTGCGTTACATTCGCGATTTTGCTAAGAAGCGCAATCCTGATGCGGAAATGAGCCGGCTGTATGTCGTGGAGAGCACGCCGTCATCTACGGGAGCGAAAGCCGATCACCGGCTGCCGCTGCGGGCGGCGGAGATTGAGAACTTTGCCCGCGTTCTCGCTGGTTCCGTCGGCCTGAATTTCGGGGGAAACGGCAGTAGCGAGCCGAAGATGTTTGTCCCCCCGCTCGCGAAAGACCTGCTTGCGAATCAAGGTTCGAGTGTCATCATCGCCGGCGACCATCAGCCGCCGGCTGTGCACGCCTTGGCGCACGCCATGAACGCGGCGCTCGGCAACGTTGGCAAAACGGTCGTCTATACCGAACCGGTAGATGCCAACCCTGGCAACCAGACGGAATCGCTCCGCGACTTGGTCTCCGATATTCGCGCAGGCAGAGTCGATCTGCTCGTCATTATGGGCGGCAATCCGGTTTATGATGCCCCTGCTGATCTTGGTTTTGGCGATTGCCTGAAAAGTTCAAAGGTTGAGCTGCGCATTTATCACGGTCTCTACCAGAACGAGACGGCCGAACACTGCCACTGGACGGTCAACGAGGCACACTATCTCGAAGCCTGGAGCGATGGCCGCGCCTACGACGGGACGGTCAGTCTGGTGCAGCCGCTGATCGCGCCGCTTTACGACGGCAAGAGCGCTCATGAAATGCTATCGGCTCTGAGCGGCGTGCCGGATGCATCGGGCTACGATATTGTTCGCGGCTACTGGCAGAAGCAGCAGGTTGGCACGGAGTTGGAGGCTTGGTGGCGCAAGACGCTCAATGATGGATATGTGGAAGGTTCGGCCTACACGCCGAAGACGGTTTCGCTGAAGCTGCAGGCCCTCCCCGCTGCGGCGGCTGCCGCTGATCCGAACAGTCTCGAGATTAATTTGCGCCGCGATCCTTCTGCCTATGATGGCCAATTTGCCAATAACGGATGGCTGCAGGAGTTGCCGAAGCCCATGTCGAAATTGACCTGGGACAACGCCGTCATGATTGGGCCAAGGTTGGCCGAGCGCGAAGGCCTCAAGAGCATGGACGTGGTCACGCTGGAATCGGGCGGGCGGAAGGTTACGGGGCCAGTCTGGATTCAGGCTGGTCATCCGGATCGTTCTGTCACCGTGCATCTCGGCTACGGGCGCCGCAAAGCGGGACGCGTCGGGACTGGCGCGGGATTTGACGCCTACGCGCTGCGCACCACGAATGCACTCTGGTTCGTCGCTGGCGGCAAGCTTACAAAGACTGGCGACTTCTATCAGCTTGCTTCAACCCAGGGCTACCAGACCATGGATACGGGCGACGGTTCGACTCGTCCGCAAGTTCGGGAGGCGACGCTTGAGGAATACCGCAAGGAGCCGAGTTTCGCGAAAGAGGATGAGCCGCCGGCAGCGCTGACCCTATACCCGGGTTATGACTATAAGGCGTCGCCCGACGCATGGGGGATGACCATTGATCTCAACGCCTGCGTCGGCTGCAACAATTGCATCATCGCCTGCCAGTCGGAGAACAATATTGCCGTGGTCGGCAAAGAGCAGGTGGTGCGCGGCCGCCACATGCACTGGCTTCGCGTCGATGCCTACTATCAGGGCGACCGCGACGCTCCGAAGGCTTACTTCCAGCCTGTGCCTTGCATGCAGTGCGAGAATGCGCCTTGCGAATTGGTGTGCCCGGTGGGTGCGACCGTGCATAGCAGCGAAGGCCTGAACGATATGGTCTACAACCGCTGCATAGGGACGCGCTATTGCTCGAACAACTGCCCTTATAAGGTGCGGCGCTTTAATTTTTTGCTCTTCCAGGATTGGGAGACTCCGCAGTACAAGATCATGCGCAATCCTGACGTCAGCGTGCGCAGCCGCGGTGTTATGGAAAAGTGCACTTACTGCATTCAGCGCATCTCCGAGCATCGCATTAACGCTGAAACGGCGGCGGTGCGCGAGCATCGCGAGTTCAAGATTGAAGACGGAACGTTGCAGACAGCCTGCCAGCAGTCCTGTCCGGCGAACGCAATCGTCTTCGGCAACATCAACGATCCCAACAGCCGGGTGGCGAAGCTCAAGGCGCTGAATCGCAACTACGGGTTGCTGGCCGATTTGAATACCAGGCCGCGCACAACCTACCTGGCTGAAATTCGTAACCCCAACCCTGAACTGGAAACGTAGATCAGCGCCGGGTCGAGAGACGGCTGACAAGAGACTACCGGAGATCGCAGGGAAGAGACGGCTGAGAGAAGATGGCAGACAATCGGGACGAAGTCGAAGTTGCGAACGATGCTCTGAACAAGCGCGCGCCGGTCATCGAGCCCGGATACACGTTCGCCACGGTCACCGACAAGATCAGTTCCATCGTTCTGACTCGGCCGGCCTCGCTCGGATGGGTGGTCGGCTTCGCAGCGGGCTTCCTCGTGACCCAGATGTTGCTGTTCGCTCTAGGCTACCTGTTCATGAAGGGGGTGGGAATCTGGGGCATCAACATCCCCATTGGTTGGGGCTTCGCGATCGTCAACTTCGTGTGGTGGATCGGTATAGGCCACGCGGGCACGCTCATCTCCGCCATCCTTCTATTGCTGCGGCAGTCCTGGCGCAACTCCATCAACCGGTTCGCGGAGGCGATGACGCTGTTTGCGGTGGCTTGCGCCGGCATTTTTCCTGGGGTGCACACGGGGCGTCCGTGGCTCGATTACTGGATGTTCCCTTATCCGAACACGATGAACTATTGGCCGCAGTTCCGCAGCCCGCTGATGTGGGACGTATTTGCGGTCTCGACCTACTTCACGGTCTCGCTGCTGTTCTGGTTCATCGGACTCATCCCGGATTTAGCCACGCTGCGCGACCGAGCGGAAAACAAATACGCGCGGATAAGCTACGGGCTGCTCGCCATGGGATGGCGCGGTTCCGCCCGCCATTGGGCCCGCTATGAGACGGCTTACCTGCTGCTCGCCGGGCTCGCCACTCCGCTCGTGCTCTCCGTCCACACCGTGGTGAGCTTCGACTTCGCGGTTGCGATTGTGCCGGGTTGGCACACTACGATTTTTCCGCCTTACTTCGTCGCGGGCGCCATTTACTCAGGCTTCGCCATGGTGTTGATGCTGGCGATCCCTATACGCAAGATCTACGGCCTTGAGGACTTCATCACCGACCGCCATTTGCAGAATTCCGCCAAGGTGATGCTCGCTACCGGATGGATCGTCGCTTATGGTTATGCGATCGAGGCCTTCATGGGCTGGTACGGCGGCAACCGCTATGACAAGACGCTGCTCTGGAATCGCCTGCATGGGCCGTACGCAAATCTGTATTACATGTTGCTGATCTGCAATATTTTCATACCCCAGCTGCTGTGGATTCGCAAGATGCGCACCAACCCGGTCTGGCTCTTCCTGATTTCGCTCGTAATTCTAGTCGGCATGTGGCTGGAACGATTCGTCATCATCGTGATCAGCCTGTCGCGCGACTTCCTTACGTCTTCGTGGGGAATGTACTACCCGACGAGGTGGGACTGGATGATTTTCTTCGGCACCATCGGCATGTTTCTGATGTCAATGTTCCTGTTCGTTCGGATTCTGCCCATGATCTCCATCTTCGAAATGCGCACCCTGCTGCCCGAGGCGGAGGTGAAGCCGGAATGAAACTTGTTCCCAGCTATGGAATGATGGCGGAGTTCGCCTCGGCGCAGGATCTGGTCACGGCTGCGCGGCACGCGCATGAGGCCGGCTATCGCAGGATCGATGCTTACAGCCCGTTTCCGGTGGAGGAACTGGCCGAGGCGATCGGATTTCACAAAAATAACGTCGCGCTGGTGACTCTGATCGGTGCCATCCTGGGAGGCCTCGGCGGCTACTTAATGCAATATTGGATCGCAGTCATCAGCTATCCGGTCAATGTGGGTGGCCGTCCCTACCACTCCTGGCCTTCGTTCATTGTCGTCACCTTTGAGATGACGATCTTGTTCGGCGCCATCTTCGCAGTGTTCGGCATGTTGGCGCTCAACGGCCTGCCGATGCCTTACCATCCGGTGTTCAACGTGCCGCGGTTTGTGCTGGCGAG
>Ga0302326_10026953_pt1 | contig 11599 bp, 7 predicted proteins | sample Palsa_T0_3_FD_202264 | JGI IMG/M metagenome (GOLD analysis project Ga0302326, IMG submission 202264) | Peat permafrost microbial communities from Stordalen Mire near Abisko, Sweden - Palsa_T0_3 | ecosystem: Environmental > Terrestrial > Soil > Palsa > Peat permafrost | place: Sweden: Abisko...
TGCATTGCGCGTCTATACGATCAATGGCGCCTACGCCACCAAGGAAGAGGCCATTAAGGGATCCATTGCGCCCGGCAAGCTCGCCGACTATGTCGTCTTGGCGGAAGACCCCCACACGGTCGATCAGGGCACGATCAAGGACATCCGCATCGTGCGTACTGTGGTCGGCGGAGCTACCGTCTACGCTGCGTAGTCCGGGCGAAGCTGGCGGACGCGGTTCACGCTGGCTTGTTGTGGCCGGTGATCAGCGAGTCGTCGATATCGCGCGCCCGCACGGCCGCTGCTCGCGCGCTCAAGCGTTGCCAGTAACGCTCGAACGCCGGACGTTTTTCTATCAAATCGAACATCATATCGGTACCAATCTGGCTGCCGACATAGAGATCGGCCGCCGTGAAACGATTGCCCACGAGATAGTCGTTGTGGGCGAGCACCGTCTCCATCGTGTCCATGACCAATGTAAAAGTGCCCCAGCCGGCCATTCGCTCCCCCCTCGGTGGGGTCACAAATCCGAGCGCCTTGTTCGTGACGGCGGCCTCGAGCGGTCCGGCCCCAAAGAATAGCCAGCGATAGTAAATCCCACGCAATGGGTCACCTGGAGCGGGCGCCAGCTCACTCTCAGGGAACGCGTCGGCAAGGTAGGCGCAGATCGCGGCGCTTTCCGTGACCACAACGTCCCGGTGCCGGATAGCGGGCACCTTTCCCATCGGATTGATGGCAAGGTACGCGGCCGCCTTCATCGTGGTGTCATAGTCGAGCAGCTCGGTGCGATAGGGCTGGTTCACTTCCTCCAGCATCCATCGCACCGTTCGGCCGCGTGACGCGGGGTTGGTGTAGAAGACAATTTCCTCGTGCATCGCTGTGCGTCCGGGCTTGCGGTTTTCGAGTTGCGCAAACTGTAGGATAGCGTGCTTGACGTTCAATTCGTATCTCGCGCGGGGTTCACGATGAAAAAGACGGTGGGAAGCTATCTGATCGAGTGCCTCGAGGCCCATGGCGTTCGACATGTATTTGGCATTCCCGGTGTGCATAATCTCGAGCTCTATCGAGGACTCACCCGATCCGGCATTCGGCACGTGACTGGCCGCCACGAGCAGGGTCTCGGCTTTATGGCCGATGGCTATGCACGAACATCCGGTCGACCGGGCGTTTGCTTCACCATCACAGGCCCGGGCCTCACGAATATCGTTACCGCGATGGGCCAAGCCTATGCCGACTCGATTCCGATGGTGGTGATATCGAGTGAAAACGCACGCGCAGACATTGGCACGGGCTGCGGGCATCTGCACGAGTTGCCTGACCAGCTCGGGCTCGCCGCCAAAGTGAGTGCGAGCGCCGAGCGGGTGGAGCAGGGGGGAGATCTGCCAGACGTACTGGCCAGAGCTTTCGTGGCCGCCACGGGTGGACGGCCGCGGCCAGCGTACATTGAAATTCCGCGCGATGTGCTAGCCACCGATGTGCACGGCCTGCCGGCTCCCGCGTCCGGACGATATCTGCCGCCGCCACAGCCCGCGACGGCCGAGGGTATTGCCGAGGCTGCGCGGCGGCTCGCGCGCGCGCGCGCTCCGGTGCTACTGGTCGGGGGCGGCGCACTGGGTGCCGCGGCGGAAATCAAAAACCTCGCCGAACACCTCGGTGCTCCGGTCGTCATGACGATCAATGCGCGCGGACTGCTGCCGCCGCAGCATCCGCTCGGGGTGTCGATGACCGCCTCACTTGCACCGGTTCGCGCCATGATTGGTGCGGCCGACGCCGTGCTGGCGGTCGGTACAGAACTTGGGCCTACCGATTACGATATGTATGCCGCATCCGAACTGTCTCAGCTGCGAGAACTGATCCGCATCGATGTCGACGAGGCGCAGCTGTATCGCAATGCACGTCCGGCACTCGCCCTGCGGGGCCACGCACGTGAGACGCTGCGTGGGATTCTTGCCGCTGGCCTCGGAGCCGTGCGCGCTCCGTGGGGCGAAGCCACCGTGCCAAGCGTGCGCGCCGAAGCGCAGAAGCTGCTCAGCGCACCAATACGTCGCGAGATCGCCTTCCTGGAGGTGATCCGCGATACCGTTGCGAATGCGATTCTGGTTGGGGACTCCACGCAACCCGTGTACGCCGGGAATGTCGGGTTCGCGGCGGCCACGCCGGGCTCGTGGTTCAACAGCGCGACCGGTTACGGCACGCTCGGATATGCGGTACCGGCTTCGACCGGGGCCGGACTGAGCGCACCAGATCGTCCGATCGTCTGTCTCGTGGGCGACGGAGGCATTCAATTCTCGCTCGGCGAATTGGCCGTACCGCGTGACGTCGACGCCTGGTCGGCCATCGTGGTTTGGAACAACCGCGGTTATGGCGAGATCAAGACTTCGATGCTCGCCGTGGATATCGAGCCTGAGGGCGTGAACGTCCAACCCCCGGACTTCTCGCATCTGGCACGGGCTTACGGCTACGGCTATCGATTCATCGAAGATCTGGAGTCACTCGAGCGAGCGCTGCACGACTTTGCCTCGCGCCGTCAGGTGCTGGTGCTCGAGATACGCGCCGCGGGGTTCGAATAGCGGATCAGCGCGACCGGATCACGAAGCCGTCCTCGGACTTCTCGACCGCCAGATCCGATTCGCGAGCCAGCACCTGAACCAGTGACTCCGGATCATCGGCATCGAAAACGCCGGTGAAACGGTGGTGCATGACTGTCGCGCCTTCAAGGCGTATTTTGCGCTGGCTGTAGCGGTTGAATTCCTCGATGATGTGCTGCAACGTCTGCTGGCGAAATACCAGCCGTCGTTGCTGCCATGCCACAGCGTCCGATGCGTCGCTCAGGGTATGCACTGTGATCGAGCCGGAGTGAGTGACCTGCGCCTCCTGATTGACGCTCAAGGTGCGGCTCGCGGTCGTTGACATCGGGGCCAATGCTGCTGAAGCGAGCAGCGCATCGGACTTTGCAGCCGGCGCGGGGTAGGCGCCGCGCTCCTGGGGGGTTACATTGACGCGGCCTTCGAGTACCGCGATGACGGTAGCGTCTGCACGGCTGTAGACGTTGAATTCCGTACCGATATCCTGGATCACGGCATCACTGGTCGATACGCTGAATGGGCGGTTGGCGTCGTGATGTACCTTGAAGAGGGCTTCCCCCTCCAATAGTCTGACTTGGCGACTCTGCCTCGTGAATTGCACCGCCACACGCGAATCAATGTTGAGATGGATCACCGTGCCATCCTCGAGTTCAAACGCACGCTGCTCGCTCTTCGCGGTCTGATATTCCTTCCACGGCGCAGCAGAACCCTGCACGCCGGAGGGGCTCAGAAGCTTCCACGCGATGATTGAAATCGCCACGAGGCTCGCGGCGATGCCAATCCATCGCCAGGGATGCGCTCGAGTGGACCGGTCCATCTCGTGTTGCGCTGCTGAGGGAAAGCCGACAATCTGCTGATCCACCTGCGCGAGCAGCGATTCGATGTCCTGCACGCGACGCGCATCGACATGCTCGAGAGCACGATCGACGGCGAGCATCAGCAGGAATTCGTGGACATTTCGCGGCGATTCCTTCAACCAGGCCACGAATTCTCCACGCCGCTTCGGGCCGGCGTCCCGCAAGGCTTCTATCCAGCCTGAGGCCCGGTGCGAGTGCAAATATTCCAGTTGCGCCGCAAGATTCTGCATCCCGATGCTCGCGTTGCTATGGCTCTTCCAGCATGATCCGCAGTCGTGCACGCGCGTCGACCATGTACTTCTCGATGGTATGCACCGACAATCCAGCCGATCGGGCTGCCTCCGCGTGCGATAGGCCGTCGCGCTTGACCAGCAGCAGCACGATCTGATGTGTGGGCGGCAGCTGCGCTAAGGCGCGCTCGAGCCGATTCTTCAATTCGAGATTCTCCGCGGGGCCGCGCGTCGCGACCGATTCCGATTTGTCGCACACATCGTCGGTCAGCGTGGAATCGAAGACGACGCGGTCGTGCTCCTTGCGCTGCCGAAACTCGCTCACGACATGCGTTGCAATGCCCAGGAGGTAGGCCAGCGGATCGCGAACCAACTCGGCGTCGCGAACGCGTAGGAGCCTCGCAAAGACCTCCTGGGCCAAATCATCGGCGTCTGTCGCCTGTCCGACACGACGCAGCAGATAGCGGTGCAACTCCGGCAAGTGGTTGCGGAACGCATTCGTGGCCAGATTGGCAGCGGACTTTTCGGCTTCTTGAGGCATGCGCACTTATATAGTGCCGTTTTCGCGCACAGTCCGGTAGTCTAAAGTCGACTATCGATCTAGACGCGCACAATTAAGAGTCGGGTTTCCAGGCAAGGAACGATATTGCCGTCAGCGACTACTGGTTTTTGACGCCTGATCACACTAACAATATGTAGAACGCACAAGTGGGCCTCCCGGAGCCGAACGTCTGGGACCGGCCCACACAATAAGAGGCAACAGGGATGTCTTGGTCCGTGGGCAGACGCGCTCGCTCAATGCTCCTGACTACGGTCGGTTTCCTGGTGGTCTGCTCCAGCGCGGCCGCGCAGGAATCGCGGCATGTCGTGCCGCATGGCCTGAGTATTCCGGCCGAACCGCTGGAGGACGCGCTCAACGCGCTGGCGCAGCAATCCGGGCTGCAGATACTGTTTTCCTCAGACTTGGTCGCGCGGCTGCGTGGTCCGGAAGTCAAAGGTTCCCTGACCGCCGAGGAGGCGCTGGAGCGGTTGCTTGCCAACACGGCGCTGCGATTTGAGTTCGTCAATGCGCATACGATCACGATTCTTCGCGCTGTGGATGTCAGCCAGAGCACCAAGTCCAGTTCCATGGGCGAATCTGATGCTCGGATGACCAAGTTAAGCAATAACAATGATGTAGGGGATAACTTTGATGTTCATAGGGAGAATAAGATGAATGGCCGAAATCTGTTGGCGCGGTTAGCCAGTTACCTCCGCGAAAAGACGGCTGTGTCGAAGCATCTGAGTGCATCGGCATTGTTTGCGTCACTATTTGCCGCGGGCCCGGTGCTGGCGCAGCAGACCGCCTCGTCCCCGGAGCTCGAGACGGTCACCGTTAGCGCCACGCGCATCTCGATCGCTGGCTACGACCAGCCGACGCCGGTTACCGTGCTCGGAGCCGAACAGCTTGCCACCGAAGCTAAGCCCGACATCGCCGACGCGATCAGGCAATTGCCCGCGTTTGGCGGCTCCTCATCGCCGAACAACCAGGTCAATTCGACCCTCATTGTCAGCGGAGTGGCGGGCCTCGACCTCGTGGACCTGCGCAATCTCGGTGTCAACCGCACACTGGTGCTGTTCGACGGTCAGCGCGTCGTCTCCTCGAACATCCGCGGCGGCGTCGATCTCTCGACATTGCCTTCAAGCCTCGTTGAACGCGTGGACGTCGTGACCGGCGGCGCCTCGGCGGCCTGGGGCTCGGACGCCGTGGCAGGCGTCGTCAACCTCATCCTCAACAAGAAGTTCCAAGGCGTGCAGGTCAACCTGGAAGACGCCGATGACTGGGAAGGCGGGCGCCCGACCCGCAAGGCTGAAATCTCCCTCGGCACGGATTTCGCCGACGGTCGCGGGCATGTGATTCTCAGTGGAGCGTACCTCGACAGCCCGGATACGTTCTTCGGTAACCAGATGGAGGGCTATCACGCGCAGAAGCTCATCACCAATCCGGCCTGTGCCAGCGGCACTTGCCCTGCAGGCCAGCCGGCGCTCATCACCGCCAATAATGTGGGCCTGTACGGCTACACGCAGGGCGGCGTGATCACGACCGGGCCCCCGGGATTCAACAACATCCAGTTCGTCGGCCCCAACGGCACGCCCGTGCCCTACAACGTCAGCAATATCACCGACGGCCTCTATGCGACGGGGCCCTCGGCCGATTCGTCGCACAATGATCTCAATCCGCTCGCAATTCCGCTCAAGACCTACACGGCGTTCAGCTATGGCAGCTTCGATGTGACCGACCGCATCAAGGCCTCGGTACAGCTCAATTACGGTTCATCCGAATCACTGAATGATACGTTCGCGAACTATGAGAATCCCACGATCACGCCCAACAACGCCTATTTTCAGCAGATTCTCGCGGCCAACCCGGCGCTCGCGGCGCAATATGCGGCTGCCGGCAGTCCGACGTTCAGCCTCGGTACGTTGAATACCAATAACATCAACGGCGAGGCACCCACCAGTCTGCAGCAGTTGATCGGCACGGTCGGTGGCACGGTCAATGACAACTACCGCCAGCTCGAGCGCGGTGTCTTTACGCTGGAGGGTAAGATCGGCGACACCTGGAGCTGGGACGCGTATTACCAGCATGGCGAATCGCGGGTGACGACTCACGTGCTCAACAACGCCGAGAACTCGCTGTACAACAATGCAACCAACGCGGTTTACGTGACACCGGGCAATGTCGGCACTTCGGGACTGCCGATCGGAACCATAGCCTGCGCGTCGCCGACCGGCGCGCTGATTCCCAGTTGCTCGCCACTGAATGTCTTCGGCAACGGGGTAGCCTCTCAGGCTGCGATCGCCTACATTCAAGGTGCGGCCTGGAGTGGCCAGGATGCACAAACCGCGGTGTTGCTCGAAAGTGTCGTATCCGCATCCGCTCAAGGCGAACTGCCCTTCGGTTTCCCTGCCGGTCGCGTCGCCACTGCATTCGGCGCCTCCTATCGTAGCGAGGGCGGCGATCAGATCGCGACGGCGCTGGCGGCCCAGCGACCGACAAATTTCCCCTATGGCAATTTTTCCAACTTCTCCGGTAAGTACAACGTCGAGGAGGGTTTCATCGAGATCAATGCGCCGCTGCTCAAGGACAGCATCGTGAAATCCCTGAATGCCAACGCCGCCGTTCGCGTGACGGACTACAGCATCAGTGGCACGGTGGAGACCTGGAAGTTTGGCTTGACGAGCCATGTCACGGATGACGTCGCCTTGCGCGCCACCTATTCGCGCGACATCCGCGCCCCGGATCTGCAGGAACTCTTCAGCGGCGGCACGCTGATCGCGGGCGGCAATCCGGTCGATCCGCGCACCGGTAAACCGACGGTCAACCAGGTATACGATCTCAGCGGCGGCGGCAATCAGAAACTCGTGCCCGAGCAGGGCTCGACCACGACCGCCGGCATCATCCTGACGCCCCAGTGGGTCAATAACCTCAGCATATCGCTGGACTGGTACCAGATCATCATCGAGAAGGCGATCGACAGCTTCAGTGCCAACACGATCCTCTCACAGTGCATTGCCGGTCAGACTTTATTCTGCTCCAGCCTGGTGTATGGCGGACCAGGCGGCGCGCTGTCGCAGATCAACCAAGGCTTTGTGAATGCGGACACCGACTCGACCTCCGGGCTGGACCTGGCCGCCGATTACCGCATGCCGTTCCTGGATGGCAATCTCGCATTCCATCTGGGCGGCAATTACACCTTCGAGTCGACATTCGAGGCACTCGGCACGTCGACCGACTTCGCTAACAGTGTGGGCCCCAATAGCAATTACCCGGGCTACGTGGTCGGCGGCGACCCGAAGTTTCGTGCACTGGCCTCGGCGACTTACACCCAGGGCCCGTGGTCGGGCACCCTGCAAGGGCGCTTCATCGGGGGCGCCAAGCAAAACAATGGCTGGGTGCAGGGCGTGGACATAGACAACAACAACGTGCCAGCCGTCGCCTACCTCGATCTGCGGCTCTCCTATCGACTGCCGCACGTCGATATCTACGGTGCCATCGATAACGCCACCAATGTGTTTCCACCCATTCTGCCGTACGACGCCGCCATAACCGGCGATCCCTCGTTCACGACTCCCACGCGCGATGACATTTACGATGCATTCGGACGCGTCTATCGCATCGGCGTACGATTGCGCTATTGATCCATGGCTGGCTGACCGTCTTGCCGTGCTTGCCCACGGACGGACGGTCAGCCTCACGGCCCACTGGATCGCCACTGCGCCAACGCAGTTCGGCTACGGGTACGGATTGAATCGTAGCACTACATTCTTCGAGGAACTGCCATGACAACGACACGTCGAGACGCGATGAGCATGATGGGTGCGGCTGCGGCGGCAGCGATCGTCGCCGGGCCCACGCAGGCGAGCCCCGTGGCACGCAATCTGGGCAGTACTTCGAAGACATTGTTCTGGGTCGCCAGCGTGACCCCCTGCGACAAGAATCTGAAATTCGACGCCGGCGCCTACAAGGACATCCTCGCCTGGTTCAAACAAAATGGCGCGGACGGCATCGTCGTGCTGGGCACGACCGGCGAGTTTCCGAACTTTTCGGTCGCCGAGCGCAAGCGGATCGCCGAGGTGGCGCTCGCCAACAAACTCGGCATGAATATCATCGTCGGACCCGGGACCTCAAATTATCCCGATACGCTCGAGCTGGCGCAGCACGCCGAGGCCATCGGCGCCGACGGCCTGCTGGTGGTGCCACCGTTCTACTATAAAAAACCGCCGACCGAGGGCCTGATCCGCTATTTCTCGATGCTGTTCGAGCAGGTGCATATTCCGATCAATCTCTATCACATCCCAGATACCAGCGGTGTGCCGATCAGTCACGAGTTACTGCGAGCGCTGCAGCACTATCCCAATCTGGCCGGTATCAAGGATTCAAACGGCCCGGCGGATGAGTACGCCGCGTTCGTCAAGGCCTTCCCCGACCTCAACATGCGCACCGGCACTGAGAACAACATCGAGTACGCGCTCGCGCACGGAATGGGCGCCATATGCGCCGACGGCAATGTATTTACCGCCGCGCTGGGACAGGTCTTTGCCGCCTTTCACGCCGGAAAGGATTACCATGCGCCCTACCGTAAGTACCTGGCCATGCAGAAGTTGATGGAGGACCTCCACACCGGCATCGATGATTACGGCCCGATGAAGTACGCCCTGAGTCTGGAGATGGGAGGCCCCCAGACCTACGCGCGACTGCCCGGCGTTGAGGTCACCGAGGCTCAGAAGGCGGCGATCAAGGAGGGCCTCTCACGCATGAAGCAGATGGCCTGAACCCGCGCCAGGGGTAGGTGTTCGATTTGAAGGTAACGGGGGAAGCAGTGATCGAAAAAGTGAACAAAGCCGCGTTCGCGAAGGCAATGGCTGGATTGTCGCTGAGCGGGATTCTGCTGGCGGGCGCTGCGCTGGCTGCATCATCGGAGGATGGGGCCAATGTGGAGTGGCCGACGTATGCGGGTAACTGGGATGCCAGCAAGTACAAGCCGCTCGATCAGATCAACGCCTCGAACTTCAGTGAGCTCGAGGTGGTCTGGCGCTTCAAGACCGATCACATCGGAAATCGGCCTGAGTTCAAGCTCGAGGGCACGCCGCTGGAGATTGGCGGCGTGCTCTATGCGACGGCGGGCTCGCGCCGCGGCGTGATCGCACTCGACGCTGCGACCGGGGAGCTGCTGTGGGTACACGGGGAGCATGAAGGCGCACGCGGTGCGGCAGCCCCACGACAGTTGTCCGGCCGGGGACTGGCCTACTGGAGCGATGGCAAGGAGGCGCGCGTGCTGTACGTGACGCCCGGCTATTTCCTGATCGCGCTGGATGCGAAGACCGGTCAGCGCGTGAGCTCCTTTGGCGACAACGGCGCGGTGGACCTGAAGGCCGATGATGATCAGAAGATCGAACCGGATCTGACCACGGGGGAGATTGGTTGGCAATCCGCGCCCACGGTCAGCGGCGATCTGGTGCTGATTGGCTCGGCCTTTCGGGAAGGCTTCACGCCCACGAGTTACCGCAACAATAAGGGCTCGGCTCGCGCCTATGACGTTCGCACAGGCCACAAGCTGTGGGAATTTCACACCATTCCGCAGAAGGGTGAGCCCGGCAACGAGACGTGGCTCAACGGCTCAGCCGAGTACACGGGCAACACCGGCGTATGGACCGAGATCACCGCCGATCCACAGCTCGGTCTGGCCTATCTGCCGGTCGAATCGCCGACTTCGGATTTCTACGGTGGCAAGCGACCGGGCAACGGCCTCTATGGTAATAGCCTGGTCGCCGTCGATCTCAGCTCCGGCAAGGTGAAATGGTATTACCAGCTGATTCACCATGAGATCTGGGATTACGACATCTCGGCAGCACCACTGCTGATGGACATCACGGTCAATGGCAAGCCGATCAAGGCAGTTGCCGAGCCGACCAAACAGGGATTTCTATTTGTGCTCGATCGCGTGACCGGCAAGCCGGTGTGGCCGATCCCGGAGAAGCCGGTGCCCAAGGGCAACGTGCCGGGGGAGTGGTATGCACCCACGCAGCCCATGCCGAGCAAACCCGCCGCGTACGCGCGCAATGGCGTGACGCCGGACATGCTGATCGACTTCACGCCTGAGATGCATCAGCGGGCGCTGGAGATGGTCAGGAACTACCGTATGGGCCCCGTATTTACGCCGCCCACGCTGAGTGAGTTGTCGGCTCAGCTCGGCACGCTCACTTTGGGCGGTGGCAATGGTGGAACAAATTGGCCCGGTGGCTCCTTCAATCCCGACACACATATGGTGTACGTCTACGCCTGCAATGCCTGTTTCGAGCCCATCGGTCTGGTTGCACCGCCGCCTGGCCTGTCGGACATGCGCTACGTGGAAGGGATTGCAGGCCATCAAATCAGGATGGTGAACGCGCCCGGATCTGACTCGGGCGCCGATTCACTCAAGCCGACACAGCCACCGCCTCCACCTCCTGCGAACGACAATGCCGAGCACGCGTGGACCGTCGATGGTCTGCCCATCATCAAGCCGCCTTACAGCACCATCACGGCGATCGATCTGGATAGTGGTGAGATCAAATGGCAGATCCCGCACGGGGAGACACCTGATTTGGTTCGCAACAGTCCCGCACTGCAGGGCAAGCAAATCCCGCGCACCGGCCAGACGAGCTACAACATCGGCACGCTGCTGACCAGGAGCCTCGTGATCGCCGGTGACAGCATGGTCACGACTACCGCCGATCACCCGCGCGGCGCCATGTTGCGCGCTTACGATCAGCAGAACGGCCGGGAGGTCGGTGCCGTGTGGATGCCGGCCCCACAGAGCGGCTCGCCCATGACGTTCATGCTCAACGGCAGGCAGTACCTCGTCGTGGCCGTCAGCGGCGGCAACTACTCGGGCGAATACATCTGCTTCTCGCTGCCGTCACATTGAGTGGTGAATTGAATCAAGACCAAGTGGTGGAGGAATGCAATGGAAACGACACGTAGAGATGCCATAGGTCTGATGGGAGCGGCGACACTCAACTCGGCGCTCGATCAGATCAAGGCGATGGGCTGAGGCGCAGTGGCAGTATTCATGTCGTGCCGAAGGATCGCCGCGGCGCTCCTGCTGGCATGCGGGAGTGCGAGGGCACAGCAGGAGACCACGAGCTCGGTGCTGGATGGGGTCTACACAGATGCCCAGGCCTCCCACGGTGCGCAGGCGTATGAGCAGAGTTGCGCGCTTTGCCACGGCGCCTCGCTCGGTGGCGTCGGTGAAGCCCCAGCGCTGGTCGGGGGCGGGTTCATTTCGGATTTCAACGGATTGACCGTCGGCGATCTGTTCGAGCGGATACGCACGACCATGCCGCTGAACAATCCGGGAGGTCTGAGCCGCGAGCAGTACAGCGAAATCCTGGCGTTCGTGCTGAAATCCAACGGCTTTCCATC
>Ga0302326_10026954_pt1 | contig 11599 bp, 12 predicted proteins | sample Palsa_T0_3_FD_202264 | JGI IMG/M metagenome (GOLD analysis project Ga0302326, IMG submission 202264) | Peat permafrost microbial communities from Stordalen Mire near Abisko, Sweden - Palsa_T0_3 | ecosystem: Environmental > Terrestrial > Soil > Palsa > Peat permafrost | place: Sweden: Abisko...
GAATCTTTCTCACAATATCTACGAGAGCCGGGTTCAATGGTTGCTTAATTTGCATATTCTGTACTCCGGTTTTAATGGGTGTTGCACAAATTGCTGTGGACATACGCCGCTCCTTGCCTGATTTACTGGGTTTGCTCGAAAAGTAGTTCTAAAGTTGGGTCTTCACGCAGTTGTGACAGAGCAGCTTTCTGTATCGCATGGGCACGTTGCGGGGCCACACCAAGGACTTCCCCAATTTGAGCGAACGTATGGGGCCTATGACCACACAAACCGAGGTGCATGGTGATGACTTGAGATTGCCGAGGGGATAACAATCGCGCAACCGCTTCCTCAAGAGCAGGAATGAGGTCACTGTCCACACCCATTGAGCAAATGCTCCAATCGGCTGCAAAATTTATAGCAAGCCCTCCGCGTGCAGGTGATGGGTTAGAAGAGGGGTCTTTAAGAGGGTCTTCATCGTTAACTGTGTCCCATGCAGCACAACCTGCCACTGACCCAAGACCCTCGGAACGTGCTTCCGTTGCTGAGTAACCTTTTTCACCTGCCTCAAAGACTTGTTCGGCCTCCAGTGCGACAGCCTCAGGGGTCACCCAAAACCGGCCAATGAGGGTCACCTGAAAACCGGCCAACGAGAATGAGGCCCGGGACGTTGAGTTCGGCGTGAGGCATGTAGCCTTCGTCGATATGAGCAACGTCTTGATCGAAGCGAAAAAACAACAAGTGATTGCCCTGGGACGACTCGGATGGCCACTGCGGCGCATCGAGCAAGAGACCGGGGTGCGTCGCGAGACCGCCGGAGCCTATCTGAAAGCGGCTGGGATCGGGGTGCGGCCGCCGGGCGCATGGGGACAGCGACCGCCGGCAAAACCGGCCAACGAGAACGAGGTGACCACCGGGTCGGACGCGGCAGAACCGGTCAGCACGGTCAACCCCAACCCCCACCCCAACCCCGAAAACCTTTCTTCGAAGGGAAAAGCAAAAGCAACTTCAAAACCGGCCAATGCCAATAATGCCAATAATGAGGTGACCACCGGGTTTGGCGTGGAGTCGACAGGCCTGGAAGTAGAAAATCCTAAGCGGATTCGATCCGCCAGTGCCTGCGAGCCGTTTCGTGAAGCCATCGAGTTAGGTCTGAGCCGCGGTCGCGATGCCACCGCAATCTCGCAAGACCTCATCGCCGAGAATGGGTTCGACGGAGGCTATCAGACGGTCAAGCGCTACGTGCGCAAGTTGCGCGGAAACCAGCCACTGCGGCCACGCGCGGTGATTCTGACGGGACGAGGAGAAGAGTCTCAGGTGGACTACGGTACGGGCGCCATGGTCCGCGATCCGCAGACCAGAAAATATCGACGCACCCGACTGTTCGTGATGGTGCTGGGCTGCAGCCGCAAGGCGGCACGCTTTCTGACCTTCCGTTCCAGTTCGCGCATCTGGGCCGAGTTACATGAGAAAGCATTCCGTCGACTAGGTTGGCGCTACGCGGGTCGTCGTCCTAGATAATTTGCGCGAAGGCGTGCTTGTCCCTGACACCTACGACCCCACTCTGAATCCTCTCTATCGCGACGTCCTGGCGCACTATGGCGCCGTCGCCCTGCCCTGTCGGATCAAGGATCCAGATCGAAAGGGTCAGGCTTCATACTGCACCTCGTTGGACATGTTCGATGCGAGTTGAGGATAACGGCGTCGATCCCGGAAGCGCTTTCCGGGCTGGGCTTGAGGCAAGGGACCGACGACTGGCTCGAACAGCACACGTCCCGTGTCATCAGCGCGAACAGCGCGCAGCACTCCTTCAACGGCGAAGCGTTTGGCGGTGCTTGAGTGTACTCCCATCTGCGCAGCAACTTCTGGTACCGTGAGCCAACCGTTGCTGCGAAGATATTGGACGTAGGATGGAATGTCATATGCGTTGCGAATGTGCCGAACGATCAACCGGGTAAAGGAGTGCTTCCTGCCGGTACGGAGCGAACGTGCGTTGAGAGTCCGTGCAATCTGAGCATCGGTTTGTTCGGTGGCTAGAACACGGACGAGTTCGACGATGTCCGCGGGGGTACGAACCAGATCCGGGGCACTCAGAGGCAATGGTCGTTCCATCGATGTTGTTGCCCCGGCTTTCCAGCGGATGTGAATATGGATTTTCTGATTCTTCACGAGTGTGATGTCTTCGATAAGAAGCCGCAGCATCCGCTTGCGATCTCGAGCTGGAGTACGCGGATCGTTCCACACACGCGGAAGATCGGAAGCCAGCGCATGGACGCGGTCCCGATCTTCATCCGTGAGTGCTGATGGTTGCGACTTGCTCATCCGAGAGTACTCTTCCTCAGCTTGAGACAAGCTGGTGAGCTTTTCATTCCACTGCCGCTCCAGATTATCCACGACCAAACGGTTTTCCGGACGAGCCAGCAAGTATTGGCGCTGAGCCAGTTCGGCTTCTTCGCGAGCACGTTCCACCTGAGCTCGCCGCAAACGATCGACTTCAGCCTGTCGTGCTCGCAACTCTTCAAACACCTCCAACGCCACATCCAACGAAGCTGGATTGACGGCTCTCAGGACAAGTTCCGTGACGGCCTGATCGACCTGGCCGCCGGGCAGACGTTGGCATATCGGCTGGGCGGTTTGGATCCCGCGTCGTTGGCAAACATACTCCGGGATCAGATGACCATGGTCGGTGTGATATCTCACCGTCATGCGTAGACCACACACGCCACATAGGACAACACCTTGCAGCAGGGCGGAGCCATCGCGAGGCGGGCTGCTGCGACGGTCCTCACCATAGCCCTTCGCATTGGCGAGTAGTTTGGATTGGTTGGATTCAAACTCTTCCCAGGAGATGTATCCCGGGTGCATATTGGGCAAGAACACCGACCATTCCTCACGCTTCAGGCGACGGTAGCGAAGCTGTCCGGCGATGATAACTTTGCGCTGGCGAGTTCGACCATAGACGAATGCTCCTGTATAGCGCGGATTGTGCAGAATGCCTAACACACGGCTGTGCTCCAATGGTCCAAACAACAGTTCACCCGCGCGCACGCCTGAGGTGATGCGTCTGGGCCAGAGGACACCTTCGGTCTTGAAGTGATGGACGACGCGCAGGGCCGAACCGGTCTGGCGAAAAGTCTCAAACAATAAGCGCACGCCTCGTTGAACCTGCTGGTCGGGATCCAAGACGACCCGCCCGCTGCTGTCATACACAAAGCCGATCGGCGGCTTCATCCACAGATCGCCTCGCCGGGCTTTGTTGAGCTGGCCACCAATCAGTCTGGCCCGCAGCAAGTGCAGCTCGGCCTCGCTCATCGTTCCTTTCAAACCCAATAACAGGCGGTCGTTGAAGTGGCCCGGGTCGTAGATTCCATCCTCATCGAGAATAAGGGTATCCGCCAAAGCGCAGATCTCTAACAACCGGTGCCAGTCCGTCGAACTGCGTGCCAAACGTGACACCTCCAACCCCATCACCAGACCAACCCGGCCCAGTCCGACCTCGGCAACCAGGCGTTGGAAGCCATTGCGGTTGTTCGCAGTGGCCCCGGATAAGCCCAGGTCTTCATCGATCACGACGATCTGATCGGCAGCCCATCCCAGCACCTGCGCCCGTCGCTTCAGATCGTACTGACGTGCCGTGCTCTCGCGGTTCTCGTGCACTTGCCGAAGTGTAGACTGGCGAACATATAGATATGCCAACCGTCGCAAATGCTCGGCGGTAACTTTATTGAATGTGTTCATGCGCCCCTCTTCTCATGCAAGACAAAACCATGTTGGTCAATAACGTGGTCAGATCGGGTCGTAGGACTGACGGAAGATCGACCGATTTCTGCGGTGCAGTTTGCGCGATCGGATGTGACCTCAGTGCCGTCAAAGCTTCCAGCCAAGCCATCATTCCATGTGACAAAAATAGTGCCAGACCATGACCACGGCGAGTGTCCGCACGGAGCGCCTCCCGACGCAGGGTTTCGTACTCTTGCTTCCAGTCGATCAACTGCTCGAAAGTTTTCACTGGAAGAGTCCCCTCATCGTTTTTTTTTCTGTCGAGCCAGCGCGCGTTCTATCGAACGCGGATTAATCGAAACGCCAAAACGCTTCTGGATGGCCTCGGTGACGTTCTTCTCCGCCGGTGAATCCGCACGCCACTGTCCGACAAAATCGAGGATCTCGGTGGTGCACTTGTGAGCACGCTTGGGACCTCTCCGGCGAGGAAGTAAACCGGAGATACCCCTCTCCTCAAACGCGGCCTCCGCCGTGTAGAACGCCTGCCGGCTCACCCCGAATGCGACTGCAGCTTCGGTTACCGCTTGTCCATCGACTTGGCGACGTCGCAGCATCTCATAACGCACTTGCACGAGATCGCGGGAGTCGAAGAACTCCCCTTGGCGGAACGCTTCGTCGCGCACGGAGTCGGGATGTGGATGGAGTGCTCCCTGTCGGCGGAGCGCCTCGGCTTTGGCATCAACGGCACGGCCAAGTTTGCTTGCTTTCGGTCGTTTCATGGCTGTCAACATTATTATGTCCATCTCAATACAACTGTCAAGATAGTTACGTGGGGCTGTCACCTCGAAATACACTATCTACTGTTCAATATCTCGTCAATGCTCTTGAGCCGACAGCGCAGTACTGATGGGATCATGTACCTAATAAACATGACAATATGGACGTAATTTACATGACACTTCGAAATCACCGTCATCGCCTCTGCCTCAAAGCCATCAGGTCCGCTAAAGCCATCAAGTCTTCCACGCGAAACTGAGATCGACCACCACCCACACTCACATACGCATCTGCAGGAATCACATCGGTCCAACTGACAGGCACGGAAAACGGTGATCCATCCGCAAGCTGAATCGTCACCCGGTCATCGCCCCAGAGTTTCTTTGAAATAACAAAACGGAAGGACTTACCGCAAAGCGGGTGGAAGGGATGAATGATTCGAACCTCTTGCGAATCGATCAGATCATGTGTAGTTGACGGCTTTGGGCAAAGGAAAAGTTGAGTCGGGCATCGGCCACGCCCAACGAGCGCTCCAGGGAAAACGCTTTGAGAGCCTGGAGGAAGCCCAAGCCTATCTGGATCGTTGGGAGGCAAGCTGTGCTGACACCCGCATTCATGGCACCACGAAGCGACAAGTCGCCGCCATGTTTGCCGAAGAAAAACCTTTCTTGCTGCCCCTGCCCCTCGAACCTTTTCGCTATTACCAGCATGGCCAGCGGAGCGTGAATCTGGACGGTTGCGTCGAAGTCGTTGCTCGGGATGCTGATCAATTTTGCAGGAATTAATCCCGTAAGGGCATTGTTCTGGACCGCCGTCATCAACGGTTTTCTCGCCGCTCCCCTCCTCCTCCTTATTCTCAAGATTTCAAATGATCGCAAGATTATGGGCGAGCGAGTGAATGGAAGAATGCTGAATATTGCCGGTTGGATAACCTTCGCCGCTATGGCAGGGGCTGCTGTCGCGCTCATTGTTACGTTGGGGGCAGTAGAATCCGCATCGAGATCAGGTAACACTTAAGAGGCTAGGCGGCCCGAATCGCGATCACACTGACCTGCCGCCCATTCCATCAGCTTTACGCGACTCATAAAATTCAGTATCCGGTCGGGATCGATCTTCGCTTTCAATGCGGCGGCAAGCCCGAACTCGATAAATTCCATTTGCGACGGACCATGGGAGTCGGTCCCGATGGAAATCCGGCAGCGCGCTTTACCGGCGAGACGGATCAGATCGATGCTCATGTCCTGACGATCCGGATAACAGTCGATCTCGACTGCTTTGTCCAACTCCGCAGCGACCGCGAATACCCGCGACCAATCGGCACTCAGTCCCATCCGGAAGTTATAAATGCGTCCGCGCGGGTGTCCCAGTATCTGTATCGCGGGATTGCGCAGTGCCGCTACATAACGGTCGGTCTGATCCTCTTTCTTGCGCAGGGAGGAATGAAAGCAGCCCAGAACGATATCGAGCTCACCCAGCGATGAAACTTTCATGTCGACCTGACCAGCGGGATTCAGGTTCACTTCTATCGAGCGCAGCACGCGCAGCGTCGCGCCTGCCGCGCCAAGAGACTCATTGACGACGGCAATTTCGAGCGCCTGTTGCCTCAGTTGCTCCTCGTTGATGCCCCCTGCGATCTTCAACCCTTTTGAATGGTCGGTGATGGCGATGTATTCATAGCCGCGAGCCTCTGCCGCATCCGCCATCTCCTGAATCGAGGCGGAGCCGTCGCTCCACTGCGTGTGCATCTGCAGATCTCCTCTGGCGCGGATGCCCAGGACGGCTGCCTTTCAAGGATCGCTCGCACTTGTGTTCTCGTCAGGAAATTCTCGCGTATGTCGGGAGGAGAACCCACGGCCGGCGAGGACTCAATCCACTTGCCAATGGCTTTTTCCAGGTAAGGCCCCACGCCCGGCAATTCCGTTAGCGACCGACCCGCCTGATACAGCGACGACGCCTCATCCGGCCACAGCAAGGCCTTGCGGGAAGCACGGCGATACGCCTTGCTAAGTGGCGGCTTGGCGTCTTCCCCCGCACTCGCCAACAATTCGGAGAGCTGGGAATTGGTTAGCGGGTCATCGGGCAGCGGTGCTCTCATGATTCTAGTTGTGGAAGTAAGGCTTCTTCAGGAGGAGGGCCTCGATGCCTGCTACGACGCATTTGATATCAGCCTTGCCGCAGACCCCGCGAATTCCGGCCTTTCGCGCCTCTTCGGCAAGCTGGGGTGACGCGTGCATGGAGACCATCAGGATGGGCGTGTCCGGAGAGCGCACTGTTATCTGTCTGGCGGCTTCCAGCCCGTCCATCACGGGCATCTGAAAATCGAGTATGACAATGTCGAATTTCTCGCGGCTGAACTTCGTGACAGCTTCCTGGCCGTTCGAGGCCTCATCGCACACTTTCCAGTGGTCCTGTCCCTCCAGCACTGTCCGCAGGCTGCGCCGCATCAGATCGCTGTCATCGACTACCAGGATCCGGGTTTCCTGCTGTCGGGCTTCAATGGCTTGCGGCATCATCCTCTGATGCCGTTTGTAGCGGCTGGGTTATGGATAAGTTAATTCTCCGGCCCGGCCAGCATGGCGACCCTTGACTGATTCAAGGTTTTGCATGACCCGCATTCGTCCGCTCAGAGCGGCTACACTGATACCGACCCAGCATAGGGGGAGTGAGCGACTTTGCGCTGGATAGAAGGACAACACCGTATATGCAGAACCGGACAGGCGAGATTTGCGACGGTTCCTGTCAAGTCCTCGAGTGGGTTGTCCTGAAGGAAACGGCGTTCCGGGTTCGGCTTGCCTGGAAAGCGCGGAATTCTGGATTCTCGACTCGTCGGCGCTGCGCCCCATTCAGTGCATATTGCCGGCAATGTTCCAAATAGGCGGATTCATGCCTCCCGACCAATTCAACAACGCTGGTCCAAAGCCATGACGGCGCATCGAGCGCTTTGCTGCGATTTTGTTTCAGGACCATCTGCCATTTTTTTCGGGCATCCTTGTCCATTTGTTGCGCGTGAGCCGCGCCCACGACAGATGCCAGGAACCGCGCCGCACCGATCGCCTCTTCGCGGGTGAGTTGATCCATTTCCAGTTTGAGGTCTTGCGGGAGCAGTTCACGAAGGACGGCGGGCGTCCCCGAAAAATGGCCCGCCAGCATGCGCTGTCCGAGAAAAGGCGATAGTTTCCGTGCGCCCTCGACAACCCTCTTCGCATAATCCCGCGGCATTGGCGTTTTAGCGGAATGCGGTGCTGCCGCCGGAACAGCCTCCTTGATATCGACCAAACAGAAGCCTTCACTATTTTTCTTCTTCTTACCGATACCCAGTAGGACGGCAAACCGGAGACGACCAAGTGAGCTGCAACCCTTCATCCAATAGGCGGCATCGATTACTTCCACCTCGTCACCCTTGTCGCGCTTCTTAAGGGACGTGATGAGGTCGCGCACTTCCGTGAGTTTGAATATTCGCTGAATCTCTTTCTTCTCAGCGGCCGTGACGGGCCAGAATCGCTTGCCCATAGGAATCTCAGGTCTCACGTCTTCAATACGCTCTTCCGCCAGATGGTGCCAACGCCGCTTCAAAGCGCATTTCAGCACCCGCTGCACAGATCTAGGCGCAGTAGATTTTCTTGGACTCTTCCCCGGATTAGCCAACGCGCCCTCATATCCTTCCATCATCTGTTCCAGCATGAGCGCAGTCGTCACCCCTGGCAGATCGGAACCCCGAATAGCAGTTGCCAGCGAGAGCCCGAGGCGAATGAGATCGTGGGCAGGATTTCCTATAACCGTCTGGTCCAGGTCCCGGATAGCTATCTTCACTCTGCCTTTGGCGTCGGCCACAGGCCCCAAGTTTCCCAGATGGCAGTCGCCGCAAATCCAGATGTGCGGACCCTGCGGCAAAGATCGCGCTGTGGACGAACCCAGCCATTCGTAAAACTTAAGGGTGCTTCCGCGAACGTAGGAATGCGCTGAGAAGGCCATTTTCATTCGCCGTCGCTCGGTCAGTACGGCCTCCCGATCCTCGGGTTTGCAGATGTCAGTTCGTGGGGTGTTCATTGGGGCTCATCATAGAGTACGCCCCTGCCTAAATACCCGAGAAATCTAAAAACAAAGCAACTGATGGGGACCGAAGGGAGTCTTAGTTGCGTGCTTTATTGACCTTTGAAGCGGGCTCATTGAGTGGGCAAGGGATGAAGGAGTGTTAAGATGGCTGAAAAGGAAGTCTTGAAGGATCTACTGGAAGACGAAATCAAAGATCTGTATTCCGCTGAGAAGCAACTCACCAAGGCCATTCCGAAAATGGCAAAGGGATCGAACGATCCCGCGCTGCAGGATGCATTTAAAGGGCACCTGAAGGAAACCGAAGCGCAGGTGCAGCGGCTCGAACGGATCGCGGTGATCCTCGAAATCAAGCCGAGCGGGAAAAAGTGCGTCGGCATGGAAGGCTGCATTAAGGAAGGTGCGGAAGCATTGAGCGAGGAGGGAGACGAGACCGTTCTTGATCTAGGCATTATTGGCGCGGGCAGTCGCGTTGAGCACTACGAAATGGCCGGCTACCTGACCGCCATCAGCCTGGCGGAACAGATTGGTGAAAAAGAAGTCGTCAGCTTGCTTAAGAAATCCTTGTCCGAAGAACAAGGAGCGGAGGACAAGCTAAGGAAGATTGCCGCGACTTTATTGAGCGGCGCCCCGCAAAAAGTAGCGGCCTAATTTATTTTTCATCGCTGAAACGCCGCTCCCCAAGGGACGGCGTTTCAGCATTTCATGAGACCTTTGGACAAAAATAGGAGTTCCTATGCTTACCGGTCGATCGGGTTACGTAGCAGTTTTGAGTCTGATTGCGCTGATGTGGACAGCATGTAACAACGGCAGCGAGACGGACATGAGCTATAAAGCGGCGATCAACGATCATTTCAAGGCATTCCCCGTTTGCATCTGGTCCCAGTCGAAGAAGTTTCCCGTCCAGGCCGCCACTTCCGATGACGCTAAGACCGAGGGCTACGATGCATTGACGCAGGAGGGCCTGCTAACCCGGACCACAGCAGAGAAGAAAGTTCTAATCGTTGCTTCGAAGCAGGTGAACAACTACGACCTGTCAGAAAAAGGCCGGACTTCGTGGACCCCGGATTCCACGCAGCCAGGATATGGCAACTTCTGCTACGGACATCGAGAGGTCACGTCAATCGACAATTCGACGTTGGGCACGAATAGCGCAGGTGCCAAAACGGTTGCGATATCTTACCACTACCAAATCGTGAATGTTGCCGATTGGGCCAACTCGCCAGAGATGAAGACGGCATATCCTGGGCTCGCGTCATCGCTGGGTTCGAATCCTTCGGACAACGCGACCTTAGTCATGACTGGGGATCATTGGGCATATACGAAGTAAAAGGCTGAAATTGTCGGTACACATAACGCCGTCCCCGCTTGGCAGACGTGATCCTGCCGATCACAACCTAACCGGCCCACACAACATCCAACGCGGCTGGTCAAGTAACCGACGTCGGAGAAATCACGTGAAAAGATCTACGAAAGCAATCATTGGGGGGTTCTGCCTAGGTACCCTCCTTCTTTACGGCTGTCGTTGGTACTACGGGCGCCGCAGAATCCGAACTTTTCATCTCACCAGCGACGATCTTAATTATTCGGATCGGACGGCCGAAGAGCTGGTTTCCGAACATTTGATTGATCTAAATTCCGCTAGCGCCGATCAACTGACACAACTGGGTCTCTCCGCAGAGACCCAAGAACGCTTGATTGAAAACCGTCCCTATCGTACCAAGCTTGAACTCGTCTCACGCATGGTTGTGTCGCCGGATGAATACGCCACAATTAAGGACAGGGTGTCGGTTGCCGAGGCGAATGAGTCGGTCAAGATCGCTTAAGAGTCCTTCACCTCGGATGGTTAACCGGGCAGACAGGGGAGAGAGCCGCTATGGCCAAGAAAAAACCGAGAGTTAATTCTGGAACTCGCAGTCCGAAAAAGCAATCAGCAGGCAATCCCGCGGCACAACCAGTCGCGGGCGGCGAGCCACATCAGATCGCTGGCGGCCAGCACCCAGCTCTGACCACAAACCAGGGTGTCGCGCTCTCAGATAATCAGAATTCACTCAAGGCCAGTCCGCGTGGCCCGGTGCTTCTCGAAGACTTCATCCTGCGAGAGAAGATCACACATTTTGATCACGAGCGTATTCCCGAACGTATCGTTCACGCACGAGCTACGGGGGTGCATGGATATTTCGAGCTGACCTCGTCGCTCAAGAAATACACTACCGCCAGAATACTCACCGAGGTCGCGGAGAAGACGCCGGTCTTCACACGATTGTCAACCGTTGCAGGAGGCGCAGGTTCGGTGGACACGCCTCGGGACGTACGCGGATTTGCGGTGAAGTTTTACACGAAAGAAGGAAACTGGGATCTGGTGGGGAATGATATTCCTGTCTTTTTCATTCAGGATGCCATCAAATTCCCAGATCTCATCCATGCCGTGAAAATGGAGCCTGACCGAGGTTTCCCTCAATCCGCGACGGCGCATGACACGTTCTGGGATTTTATTTCCCTCACGCCAGAATCCATGCACATGGTCATGTGGATCATGTCCGATCGCACGCTGCCTCGCTCCCTGCGGATGATCGAGGGATTCGGCATCCATAGTTTTCGACTGATCAACGATGCCGGCGAGTCGACTTTCGTGAAGTTCCACTGGCGCCCCAAGCTGGGTTTGCAATCGACGATCTGGGACGAAACGGTCAAGATTTCGGGCGCTGACCAGGATTTTCACCGTCGCGACATTTTTGAGGCTGTTGCTGCCGGCGACTTTCCTGAGTGGGAGTTTGCGGTTCAGTTGTTTACACAAGAGGAAGCGGACGCGTTCCCGTTCGACCATCTAGACGCGACCAAGCTGATTCCCGAAGAACTGGTGCCTTTGAAAGTGATTGGTCGCATGGTACTGGATCGCTGGCCGAACAATTTCTTCGCCGAAACCGAGCAGGTGGCTTACTGCCCTTCCCATGTCGTACCCGGCATCGATTTTTCGAACGATCCGTTGCTACAGGGACGATTGTTTTCTTATCAAGACACGCAACTATCGCGCCTGGGGTCGCCTAATTTTCACCAGATTCCGGTCAACGCT
>Ga0302326_10026955_pt1 | contig 11599 bp, 8 predicted proteins | sample Palsa_T0_3_FD_202264 | JGI IMG/M metagenome (GOLD analysis project Ga0302326, IMG submission 202264) | Peat permafrost microbial communities from Stordalen Mire near Abisko, Sweden - Palsa_T0_3 | ecosystem: Environmental > Terrestrial > Soil > Palsa > Peat permafrost | place: Sweden: Abisko...
TTCGAAGTGCCCCATACTTTGGCATTCGATTCTCAGGGTCGTCTGTTCGTGGGAGATCGCGCGAATAACCGGATTCAGATTTTCGATCAGGACGGCAATTTCATTGCGGAATGGAAACAGTTCGGCCGGCCCAGCGGGATGTTCATCGATAGTCACGATGTGCTGTACGTCGGCGATTCTGAATCCATTGAAACGGGCGGATACGCCGGGAACAATCCTGGATTCAAGCGGGGCATTCGCGTCGGGAGCGCGAAGGATGGCACGGTGACAGCGTTTATCCCCGATTCGTCGCCCGGCACCGGCGCGACGAGCGGGGCGGAGGGCGTGGGGGCAGACGGGAAAGGCACGGTGTATGGGGCGGAGGTGCTGCAGAAGGGTGTGAAGAAGTACGTTAAGCAGTAAAGTCACGTCGACACGCCTGTCTTGTCGACGCGGCACGCCTGGAGGCGCGCGCCACACGGCCCCGTTTCTAATGGAAAATCGGAAGGCCGACGAGGGCGTCGGCCGCAGGCCGGGGGGCCTGCTCCACATCAGGAATGGATTTCAGGGACAGGAAACTAGCGATTGATGCCCAACTCTTTCAGCGGCTGGCGCCACGATGGTTGCTGACCGGGTCCCTAAGTAGTGCCGTCGTCGAAGACCACCTTTGGCTCAGCTGAAAGTAGTACAATGCATGACCAAGGAGAGTGTCCATGACGACAGAAACTACCCGACGGACTTTTCTAGGGGCAATGGGCGCCGCTGCGGCAATAGCTGCTCCGCGCGGCAGCAAAGTTCAAAACGCAACCACCGAAAAATGCCTGTTCTGGGTCGCGGCCTGCACGCCTTGCGATAAGAACTTGAAGTTTGATGACGGTTACTATCGCGACATGATGCAGTACTTCAAGGATCAGGGCGCCGATGGTGTCGTGGTAACGGGAACCACCGGCGAGTATCCTTCGTTCTCGACCATGGAGCGGAAGAAAATCCAGGAGACGGCGCTGAAACATAGGGCCGGGCTCACTTCGATCATCGTCTCGACGGGCACGCCGAATTTCCCCGAAACCATCGAATTGTCGCAGCACGCCGCAGCCAACGGTGCCGACGGATTGCTGATCATCCCTCCGTTCTATTTTAAGAAGCCGGCGGTGGCAGGCTTGACGAAGTATTACTCGCTGATCTTCGACCAGGTGAAAATTCCGATCAATCTCTATCACATTCCCGGCACCAGCGGGGTTCCCATCACCGCCGAACTACTGCACAGCCTGGAGCACTATCCGAACCTGGCGGGCATCAAGGATTCGAACGGCGATGTTCCGGAATATGAGATGTTCCTCAAGGAATTTCCGAAGCTCAACATGAGGACCGGCACGGGGAATAACCTGAAGGCTGCGCTGAATGCGGGCATGGGCGCGATTCTCATGGAAGGAAACCTCTTCACTAAGCGAATCGCGAACGTGTTCGCGGCGCATCGCGCAGGCAAGGATATTGATGGGCCTCTCGCGACACTACGCGCGGCACAGCAGGTCCTGCGACCGGCGGGCGTCGGCTCCTTCGGTCCGATGAAGTACGCTCTGAGTCTGGAAATGGGATCTCGGCAGACCTATCAGCGTCCGCCGAATCTCGACGTGACGGAAGAGCAGAAGACGATGATCAAGGCTAAGATCGAAGAATTGAAAACGATGGCCTAAGCGCCAGGAGAAAACCACGTATGTTTCGAATGACGCCGGCGGTTGCCGGGATAGCTTTCTTTTCACTCTGCGCCACGGCGCAGACGCATACCTATAAGGACAGCGAGTGGCCCAGCTATGCCGCCGACCTGGCAGGCACCCGATACCGTCCTCTGTCTCAGATCGACGCGTCGAACTTCAGCAAACTCGAAGTGGCGTGGACCTTCAAGACCGACAGTATCGGCAATCGAAAAGAGTTCAAGCTGGAAGGAACGCCGCTGATGGTGAACGGCGTGGTTTACACGACGGCGGGGTCGCGGCGGGCGGCGATTGCGCTCGACGCGGCTACCGGGGAATTGCTGTGGGTTCACGGCGAGCATGAAGGCGACCGGGGCGCGGCGGCTCCGCGGCAACTTTCCGGGCGGGGCCTGGCGTATTGGACCGACGGCAAACAGGAGCGGATCCTCTATGTGACGCCGGGTTACCGGCTGATCTGCCTGGACGCGAAGAACGGTCAAATCGTCAGCTCGTTCGGGAAAAACGGCGTGGTGGATCTGAAGCTCGACGACGATCAGACCATCCTTCCGGATCTGACCACGGGCGAGATCGGGCTGCAATCGGCGCCTGTGGTGGCCAAGGACACGATCATCATCGGCGCGGCGTTCCGCGAAGGAATGACGCCGAAAAGCATGCGCAACAACAAAGGCTATGTGCGCGGATTCGACGTGAAAACGGGCAAGCGCATGTGGATTTTCCACACCATTCCTTTGAAGAATGAAGTCGGCTACGACAGCTGGGAGAAGGGATCGGCCGAGTATACCGGCAACACCGGCGTATGGTCGCAGGTCACGGTCGATGAGCAGCTGGGGCTGGTCTATTTGCCGGTGGAATCGCCGACCGGCGATTATTATGGAGGCCATCGGCCCGGCAACGATCTTTTTGGCGAGAGCTTAGTTTGCGTCGATCTGAAGACCGGGCAGCGCAAATGGCACTACCAGTTGGTGCACCATCCTTTGTGGGACATGGATATTTCTTCCGCGCCGATTCTGGCGGATATCAATGTGAACGGCCGGGCTATTAAAGCCGTCGCGCAGCCGACCAAGCAAGGTTTCTTGTATGTGTTCGACCGTGTGACCGGCAAGCCGGTGTGGGATATGGAAGAGCGTCCAGTTGAGAAAGGCACCGTTCCCGACGAGTGGTATTCGCCCACGCAGCCTTTTCCCACCAAGCCGCCCGCTTACAGCCGCAACGGGGTTTCGACGGACGATTTAATCAATTTCACGCCCGCGATGCGCGATCAGGCTTTAACGATTATTTCGAAGTATCACATCGGGCCGGTGTTCACGCCGCCGGTCGAGAGCAAACTGGGCGGTCCTCTGGCAACGCTGACGCTGGGAACCGCGAGCGGCGGAACGAATTGGCCGGGAGCGTCGTACGACCCTGAGACTCACATCGTGTACGCGTATGCATGCAACGCGTGCCTCACGCCGATCGGGCTGATGCGCGCTCCGAAGACTCTTTCGGATATGGAATTCGTAGCGGGAACCGCAGGACAGGAAGTTCGGAACAGGCAGGGTCCCGGCGAAGGCGTGGGAGCCGATACACCGCTGCCGAGCCGCACTCCGGCTGCAGGTCGAGGCGGTCGCGGAGGTAGAGGCGGCGCCGCGGCTGGCACGACACCCGCAAGTCCACCCGCAGGCGGCGGTGGTGGCCTGACAGTGCAGGGGCTGTCGCTGATCAAGCCGCCCTATGGAACGATCTCCGCCATCAGTCTCGATAAAGGCGAGATCGTGTGGCAGGTCGCGCACGGAGACACGCCGGACAACGTTCGCAATAATCCCGCGCTGAAGGGCATCGATATTCCGCGCACCGGGCAGTTGGGGTACAACGTCGGCACGCTGATCACCAAGACGCTGGTGATCGCGGGCGAGGGGCAGGTGACCACCACGCCGGAACATCCTCGCGGAGCGATGTTGCGCGCGTACGACAAAGCGACGGGGAAAGACGCCGGCGCTGTCTACATGCCTGCGCCGCAGACCGGATCTCCGATGACCTATATGATGCACGGCAAGCAGTACATCATTGTCGCGGTGAGCGGCGGTAATTACTCGGGCGAGTACATCGCATTCACTCTGCCGGATTCAGAAGATCGTGGAACCACGGCGGCGCAGCGTTAAATGAGGATCGTAATCGCGGCGGCGCTTCTGGCCGTATTGGTCTGCGCCCAGGAGGCTTCGAAGTCGGTTTGGGACGGCGTTTACACGGAGGCGCAGGCGGGCCGCGGCAAGCCTCTCTACAACCAGCACTGCGCGTCCTGCCATGCGGATAATTTAATGGGCGGGGAGATGTCGCCTCCGCTGGTGGGCGGCGAGTTCCTGTCGAATTGGAACGGTCTTACGCTGGGCGAACTGTTCGAGCGCATTCGAACGTCGATGCCGCAAAATAACCCCGGGAAATTGAGCCGCGAAGTGAATGCGGACATCACGGCGTACATTTTAAGTGTCAATAAATTTCCGGCGGGAAAAACCGACATGCCGCATTCGGCCGAGTTTCTAAGGGACATTCGGATCGAGAGCGAGAAAAAACAGCGCTGAAACCGGGTTGGCGCGGACCCGTCTAAATAGACAGATCATGCTCCGCTATCTCTGCGTTTACGCCCTCATCCTCATGCCCGCAGTTCACTCCGAAGATCTCAAAGACATCGAATATGGGCAAGCGGGGAAGGTCACGCTGCGTCTGGACGCGCATATTCCCGACGGCACAGGTCCCTTCCCGGCGGCCATTCTGGTGCATGGAGGGGCATGGGTCGCGGGGGACAGAATCAATAACGTCCGGCCGCTTTTGAAGCCGCTATCGGACGCGGGGTTCGCGTGGTTTTCCATCAGCTACCGGCTGGCGGCGGACGTCGCAAAGAATCCGGTTGGAGCGGCAATGCAGTTGGGGACCGCGCAGAGCGATGTGCGGAGGGCGGTCGCCTTCGTGAAGGAACACGCGCAGGAATATCGCGTGAACCCGAATAAAATTGTGCTGATCGGCGAATCCGCCGGCGGCCAGCTAGCGGCGATGGCCGGGCTTCGACCCGATCCGGATAACGCCGTGCAGGGCGTCGTCGCGTTTTACACGCCCAGCGATCTGGCGACGTTGGTGCGCACCACCAGCATGATCCCGGATAATGTTCGCGACGCGGTGAAAGGGACCATGTTCGACAATATTCTGATGGCGGGATTGACGCAATTCTCGCCGATTAATGCGGTGAGCGCGGCGGCTCCGCCGTTTCTGCTGATTCACGGCACGGACGATAACGTGGTGCCTTTCGCGCAGTCGGAGCGATTTTGCGATAAGCTGCGCGAGTCCAATGTGGGCTGCGAAATTTATAAGGTGAAGGGCGGAGGCCACGGGATGCGCTCCTGGGAATATTACAAGCTGACGGATTATAAAGCGCCCATGATTCAGTGGATGCAGAAGGTGCTGGGGCAGCCCTAACGCGGTGGTGGGGTTCGGACGATAAAGAGAAGTGATTGTTCGGATCAGATGGACGCCGATTTTTTCGCAGCGGCGGCGTAAAGTTAAAATACGAGCGCGATCGCATGTGATTCTCGGCGTGCTATTGCTGGCTCCGGGACTGCCTGTTTGCACCGTGGCGGACGTGCCTCCGAAAGCGATCCTGCGTCCGGAGCCGGCGCCGCCTGCGCCCACGGAATCGTTATTGTCATTCATGCGGAGGATGAATTTCGCGGAGCCGTACAATCTGCCGGTGATTCTTCAGTCGGCGACGCAGGCTTCGATTCCTCCTTCGATGATCGTGTGCATCGAGTTTGTCGAAAGCTCCGGTGGGAAGCACTACGATGCTGATACCAATAATCCGCTGGGATGGAAAAACGGGAAAGCTTCGTTCCCATCCGTGCCGGCGGCGATACAACATGTATCGGAGGAGCTCGGGTCAGGACGCTGGTATGCGGGAAAAACGCTGGAAGAGAAGCTGCGCGTTTATAATCCACGGCCGTACTATTCGGTGAAGGTGCTGGATTGCATGAGCCAGTTCGCGCAATAGAGTCGTATGATATTTTCATGACTCGTCGAGACTTGACCCTGATGTCAGCGGGCTTCATCGCCGCGGCGAAAGCGCAGAAAGCGGCGCTCGCAATCCTGCCCAGCAAAGCTTATCGTTTTGAGGATCTGCCGGTGAAAGGGAACTCCCGCGCCGTTTTCGACGGCCTCACGCATTCGGGATTTCACATCGACCTTCACGAGACGGTGCTCGCGCCGGGCGCCATGCCGCACGCGCCTCACCGGCATGAGCACGAGGAAATGATCATGGTTCGCGAAGGGACGCTGGAAATCACGATCGAGGGGAAGGTCACGATCGTGGGACCGGGGTCGGTAGTGTACGCTGCGTCCAATGATTTGCACGGCTGGAAAAACGTCGGGACCACGAATGCGCAATATTTCGTAATCGCGCTCGGCCGGGTAGCCTAAGGCTCCTTCGCGAACGTCCGGTATAGTTTCTCGATTTGCGACGCATCCATTTCCGGGTGAATCACGATCTGGTATCGGAGGCGGATGCTCTTGCCCGGGGCCAAAACGACCTTTGAAACGGGAGCTTGTTTGTCGAACGCATTTGAACCGAAGGGATTGATCGCCAGCAGCCCATAGTCCCGCACGTGCCATCGTGAAGGATGATGAAAACTGGTGGGATGCTCGAATAGCACGACGCCGACCTTTTCGCCATTCAGTTCGCCGCTGCAGTCCACCCAACTCGCCGGCTTGCCCCAGGTCTGATCCATCTTGCGGCCGCCTTCTGAATTGGTGATTACGCCGGAATTCTTTTCTGTGAGAGGTTCCGCCAGCCGGATCGAAAACGCGCCGTCCTTGCTGTCGCCGAACGTGGTTTCGACTAGCGCCTTGAGGTTGATATCCACATCAATAATTCGCAATGTCGAGTCGCCGCGAAAAATCATGGTGCGATTCTCTTCGAGCAGTGCCTCGCCTGACGGAGAGAGCCATGCAAAGGTTCCGCGAATTCCGTTTTTTATTATGTCGACGCTCCGCGTTACTACTTTGCCGGCGTTTTTGTTTTGATAGGAGAACTCGTTCTGCCAAAAATCGTATCCGTTCACGTCTCGATACGCGAGCCACACTCCCCGATGGTGCTGGTCCGTGGTGGATTCGCCGGGAATATTCTCCATCGGAAAACTGCGCGTAACGATTTTGCCGCTGGCACATCTTAGAGGATGCAAATAAGGTTTCGGGGCATCGGGCCCGTAATAGAAGTCGGTGAAAGGCTTGCCGTTAACTTCCACATGGATATGTCCGGCCTCCTTGGTGACAGCCGTTTGCCCCGCCAGTGAACAGATGGCGAAGGCGCCTAGAACCATACACCGCAACATAGCTATACAATGTATCAGACCAGTGAGAAATCGACTGTGAGCATTGCTCAATTCTCAGCACAATGGGAAGGCCGGACGATCGATGGTTTCCCGCTTGTCCGGTTCCTGGGCGGCGGGGAGTCGAGCGCGGTTTTTCTAACCTCCCACAATGCGGGCCCCGCCGCGATCAAACTCCTGCCGGCGGATCCGCAACGCGCGGAGGCGCAATTGTCCCGCTGGAGGGAAGCTCAAAAGCTGTCCCATCCAAACCTGATCCGGATTTTCTCGACCGGCCGTTGTGAGCTCGATGAGATGCCGCTGCTCTATATCGTCATGGAGCGCGCGGAGGAAGACCTTGCGCAGGTGCTTCCCGATCGCTCTCTCACCGCGGTCGAAGCGCGCGAAATGCTGGAGCCGGCGCTGAAGGCTCTCGGCTACATTCACGGTCAAGGCCTGGTCCACGCCCATATCAAACCATCCAACATCATGGCGGTGGAGGACCGCTTGAAAATTTCCGCCGACGGAATCTGCCGTGCCGGCGAAAGCGCGACCGGTCCTTATGCCCCTCCCGAAGCAGTCGCTTCCGCGGCTGGCGATGTCTGGTCTCTCGGCATAACTCTGGTCCAGGTCCTGACGCAGCATCTCCCATCGAACGGGATTGTGCCGGCGGTATTGCCGGAGCCGTTTCTCGGAATCGCCCTCGGCTGTCTCGACCGCACCCCCGCGGATCGTTCTTCGATTCCGCAAATTCTAAACCTCCTCACCGACGCCAAGGCTCCAGCGACACCTCGCGCAAGGCGCAACACGCCTATCGCCGTCGCGGTCCTGATCGCTCTTGTCGTTATTGCAGTGGTTGGCGTAGTAGTCATGCATTCGGATACCAGTGCGCCCGCCCCGGTCAAGCCGACCGAGGCAATAAAAACACCCGAGCCGCAAACGCCGACGCCTGCGCCGAAACAGGAACCAAAGCAAACCGCGAAGGCAGACAAACAATCGGAGCCGACACCGACACCGACGCCGGAGCCCGACCAACCCGCGGAGCCTCCCTCTAACGCCCCTGTAACCGGCATCCTCGAAAAGCCGCTACCCGATATCACGGATCAGGCTAGAAACACGATTCGCGGCAAAGTGAAGTTGACTGTTAGAGTCGAGGTCGCTCCCTCCGGCGCCGTCACCGATGCGAAGCTCGATTCTCCCGGCGCCAGCAAGTATTTCGGCGATCGCGCGCTCGAAGCCGTTCGTCAGTGGAAGTTCGAACCCGTCAGCGTCAATGGCAGTGAGGTTGGTCAGCGCTGGCGTGTGCGTTTCGAATTTGTCAGGAACGGCACCAAGGTGCAACCGCAGCGCGTCTCCCCTTAATGTTCATCCGGCAACCGCGCGCCGGATCGCGACGACATTATCGCGCAAACTCCGCTGGATACAGGAAGCGAGACCGGCCACGTAGGGCTCCTCGAACATCGTCAGGTGGTCTCCCGGGACCTCCCGAATTTCCATGTTGCCGTGCTTCAGCAGCGGCGCCCAGCTTTCCCGCAAGTCCCACACTTCGGCGCGCTCCTCCGGTTGAACCACCAGAACCCGCGCGGAAATCTGCTTCGGACTATAGTTGCGCGCCGCCGCCTCCAGCGCGATTTGAAACGGGTCCCCGGGATGCGACGGTTCGTCGAACAACTGCTTTACGAATCCTTGGAGACGCTTCTTTCCGTAAGGCAGCACTTCGCGGATTTTTTTCTGCCGCAGCCGCTTCACATGATACGCGGCCTTGCTTGCCAGCATGCGGTACTTCGGGATCTTGAAGTACCGATCCGGATTGATCATATCCACCATCGCCACCAGCGCGACGGTTTCGCCCACATTGATTAACTGGGACGCCATTTCATAAGCCAGCAATCCGGAAAGACACCATCCCCCCAGATGATAGGGTCCGTGGGGCTGCACGGCGCGGATGGTCTTCACCAGGTTGCTCGCGTGCTCCGGAAACGTCGCGTGCAGCAGCTCTTCACGATCCTGATTGTCCATACCCACGCCTAGAAACGGCCTCTGCGTCCCGAGGCTGGCCGCCAACGGCCGGAACATCGGCCCCCCGTAGATCCAGAACATTGGCTGCAGTTGCCCCGCCCCCTGCAAAGTAGTGACGTAGGGCCTGCGCGAAACCTTGCCGGAGTCCCGCAGCACCGCGGCCAAACGCGCTACCGTAGGCGCCTCGAACACGGCCGCCATCGAAAGCCGCGCGCCGAACTCGACCTCGATCCTGCGCAGTAATTTCGCCACCTGAAAGGAATGACCGCCCAGATCGAAAAAGTTATCCTCGATTCCAACCGGCCGCGCATCCAGCACCGCTTCCCAGATCGCCACCAGCTTCCGCTCGGTTTCATTGCGCGGGGTCAACAACTGAGCCTCTTCTCCGGCGATCTTAGGTTTGGGCAATGCCTTGCGATCCACTTTGCCGTTGGGCGTAAGCGGCAAAGCATCCAACACGACGAATTTCGCCGGAATCATATAATCGGGCAGCTTCTGCTGCAGGAATCTGCGCAGGTCGCCCTTCGGCGCGCCCTTCTTGTAAGCCCCCGTGATATACGCGACAATATTCAAATTTCCCGACTCGTCCGGCCACACGCGCACCGCGGCGCCGCTGATTTCCTGATGCTCCAGTAGCGCGGCTTCTATCTCGCCGGGCTCAATCCGGAATCCGCGGATCTTGATCTGATCGTCGACGCGACCCAGGCATTCGAGCGTGCCGTCGGGCCGCCAGCGCGCCAGATCCCCGGTGCGATAGAGACGCGCGTTTCCTGTTTCAACCCCGCCTGTTTCAAAGGGATTCGGCACAAAACGCTCCGCCGTCAGTTCCTCCCGCCGCAAATACCCGCGCGCCACTCCCGCGCCTCCGATGTACAGCTCGCCGGCCACGCCGATCGGCGCGAGCTTGCGATGCGCATCGAGAACATACATTTCCGTATTGTCGATCGGGTGCCCGATCGCCACTGGTCCGCTGCCCGGAGTTACCCGCTGCACCGCCGACCATACCGTTGTTTCCGTCGGCCCGTACAAGTTCCACAATTCGGCGACGCGCGAAAGCAACTGCTCCGCCAGATCGCGGGGAAGGGATTCGCCTCCGCAGAAGGCCCGCAGATCAGATTGTCCGCGCCACCCGCTGTCGATCAATCCCCGCCACGCGGCCGGAGTAGCCTGCAGCACATTGCAGTTCGATTCACGCAGGCGCTCGGCGAGCTGCCGTGGATCCCGCGCCTCTTCATGACTCGCCACCACCAGACGCCCGCCCGAAATCAGCGGCAGATAAATTTCCAGCTGCGCGATGTCGAAGGAGAGCGTGGTCACCGCCAACAGCGTATCGGATGCCGTGAATCCTGGCTCCCTTTGCATGGACAGTAACAGATTAACCAGCGCGCCGTGCTGAATCTCGACGCCCTTCGGACGGCCCGTCGAACCCGAGGTGTACAGCACGTAAGCCACACTCTCAGGCGTCGAGGAAGCCACGGGAGAAGCTCCCGCGTCGCCGCGATCCCAGTCGCTTTCATCGCAATAAAGCAATCGCGCATTCGTTTGGGGCACCCGCCCCGCCAAGGAACGCATCGTCAGCACTACCGCCGGCTTCGCATCTTCCACCAGATAGGCGAGGCGCTCTTGCGGAAACTGGGGATCCAGCGGCAGATAGGATCCTCCGGCCTTCAACACCGCCAGCGGAGCCGCCACCAGATCCACCGTTCTGTCCACGCACAAAGCCACCAGCGTCCCGGGGATCACCCCCGCTAGGCGCAATCGCTTGGCCAGGCGATTCGCACGCTCGTTCAACTCCCGGTAGGTCAGCCTCGCACCGGCCGCCTCCACGGCAATCGCATCCGGCGTCCGCGCCGCTTGCTGCTCGATCAACTCCTGCACCGTCGCGGGAGGCAGCGAACGACTCTTGTCGTTCCAGCTCCATCGCAGCTGCTGCTCCTCTTCCGCGGAAATCATCGCCATGTCGCATAGCATCGCCGCGGGATTGTCCGCCGCCGATTTCAGCAGCGTCAACCAATGGCTGGTCATGCGGTCGATCGTCTCGGCGTCGAACAGCTCGATGCTGTAATTAAACCGCGCGAACAAACCATCGGCGCGCTCATCGATTTCAAAGTAAAGGTCGAACTTCGTGAAACCAGTGTCCGTGTCCATCTGGGTCACGTGCCAGTTGGGAGCCGCGGGCTCGACGGCAAGAGGTTCCATCGAGAATATAACTTGAAAAAATGGCCGCCGCGCGGACTGCCGCCGGGGTTCCGCCTCGCGAACCACTTGGTCGAATGGCGCATCGCCGTTGGCCAGGGCGCCCAGCACGGTGTCCTTCACCTGCGACAGGTATTCGCGGAACGTCGCTTCAGCCGCCGGATGCGTTCGAAGCGCGATAAAGTTGGAGAAGTTCCCCATCAGGTTTTGAAATTCGGGCCGGCGCCGCGACCCGCACAGGCTGCCCACCAGAATGTCTCCCTGCCCCGAATAACGATGCAGCAGCGTTTTGAATGCCGCCAGCAGGAACATGTATAGCGTGACGCCCTCGCTGCTCGCCGCCGTTTTAACCGCGGCGCAAAGCTCCGCTGG
>Ga0302326_10026956_pt1 | contig 11598 bp, 9 predicted proteins | sample Palsa_T0_3_FD_202264 | JGI IMG/M metagenome (GOLD analysis project Ga0302326, IMG submission 202264) | Peat permafrost microbial communities from Stordalen Mire near Abisko, Sweden - Palsa_T0_3 | ecosystem: Environmental > Terrestrial > Soil > Palsa > Peat permafrost | place: Sweden: Abisko...
CGGTGCGCGACCTTTTGGTGCAGTTCTTCTACCACGCGAAGCTGATGCGCAACTGCGTCCTGCTTGGTCTCGTCATTGGGGTGATTGCCGCGATCATCACGCCTGTACGATACACATCAGATACGTTGATTCTCGTCTTCGTTGATGCCGAATCAGCCGCGGTTCAGGATGCGTCCGTTACTGGCCCGGCGGTGGTCTCCATCGACGGGCTAAAGGTGGTGCAGTCGGAAATCCAGATCATCCAGACTACTCAGGTGATAGCCGACGCGGTCGACCGTATCGGGCCGAGTGTGATCTATCCGGACTTGGCCGGGCGCCGGCTGTTTGGTTTACTGCCGCGCCGCGATGCGGCTGCTTTGCGTGGTGCCGCAGTCGAGAAGTTCCGAGGCGACTTGCGCGTCGATGCCGAGCCAGGCAGCAATGTGATCCGTATCAGCTTCACCAATCCCAATCGGGACATCGCCGTCCGATGCGTGCACGCGGTGCTGGACGCCTATCTCGTGCAGAGACGCACGATCTATGCGAACACGAACTCCTCCTTTCTGGATCAAGAGATCGCGCACGCCGCGCAACGGATGAAGCAGCTCGAGACGCAAATTCAGGCGCTGCGTACCCATTACGACGTACTCGACATGCCGCAGGACATCGTCCTTGCGACCGATCGTCGCGACGGCATCGTACAGCGCCAGAACCAGGTCCAGGAGCGGCGCGTCGCCGTCACGACGGAAATTCTCGCAGTGAAAGCCAATCTCGCCACCCAGCCGGAGACAGTCCTCGATTTTCGCGAAACGACCAATAACACCGGCAATGACGAGGCGCGAAACACTCTGGTGCGTCTGGAGCAGGAGCGCACCTATCTGTTGAGCCAATACCGTCCGGATTGGCCAGGACTCAAGGAGGTCGAAAAGAAGATCACCACCGTCCAGGCGCAGATGGGTCCTAGGAACAACAATCTGTATTTCACAGAGCGCAACATTCGCAACCCGGCCCTCGCGCAACTCGACAACCGACTGGCCTCGCTCGAGGTAGAGGCCCAGGCGCTCGGCGAACAGTTAAACGAGCTGGCGGAGCAGTTGCGGCAGGCCGATCGGCGGGTCGAACTGTTGCGTGAGGCTGATGGCAAGCTGCACGGACTGCAACTTGCCCGCGACGTGACGGAAAGCGTGTTTCGGGAGCTGTCCCTGAAACAGCCAGGTGCGCTATTTCAGAACAGCATTGTCGATGAACGCAATGCGAACCTTCGCGTGGTGCAGCCGCCGACGGCGCCGACTGTCCCGCGGAACATGATCGTGTCCTATACCATCGGCGGTCTGTTTGTTGGACTGTTGCTCGGCATCTTTGCCACGCTGCTTGCGACGGTGTTGCGTGACGTCTTTATCGCCCCGGCTGAAGCCGAGCAGAAACTGCGCATTCCTGCTCTGGCCGATCTTGGCGGTGCTGCCTCGACCGCGGGTGAGGTGGAGATCGCGAACCTAGCCGCGCTATTGCAGGACGTGACCATCAGCGGCCGGCCACTCGCATCCTTGCAATTTATCGGCGTGTCCGACGGTGATGGCAGGGCCGCAAGAATTCGTGCACTGGCCGTCGAGTTGGCCACGGCATACGAACAGAAAACATTGCTCCTGGACCTCCAGGGCGGCAGCGAGAGCCATTTGGCTGCTCTGGGCAGCGGTGGCGAGATAATCTCCCTAGCTGGCCCGCTGCAGTTGGTCAATACCAAAGTACCTGACCTCTGGGTTGGCACCGAAGGAACGCGCCTCGTCATTGCCGATCCCCATGTCTCGATCGTGCACCTTCGGCAGGCTATCAAAGCGATTCAGCTTCAGTTCTCCACACTGCTGGTGATCTCCGCCGCCGAGACATCCGCGCAGCTCGCGCGTAAGATGGGCGCATTGGTGGATGCCAATGTTGTCGTGCTGCACGCCGAGCATTCGCGCAGCCCCGTCGTGGTGCGTCTTCGGGATATGATCCTGGCCGGGGGCGGAAACATCCTTGGTTTCATTTTCGTCGACCGGAAATATTACGTTCCGACCTGGCTTTATCGATGGATTTGACTGACCATGTCAAACGATAATATCGGCAACCCGGGTACTATTCCGGATTCGGAAGAACAGTTGCGGCACTGGCTGCTGGGGATTGCATTTGATCCACTCACGTTGGCGGAAGCCGCCGCGCGCATCATCGCCCGCGAGCCTGGCGCGCCCCTTGCGTTTGTCAGCACGCCGAACGCGCAGCACGTCGTCGCGGTCAGCAAAGGTGATCGACGGTACTCACAAGCACACGATTCGGCATGGCTTGTGCTGAACGACAGTCGGATCGTCGGTCTTCTGGGATGGAAACTGTTCGGATTGGATCTGCCGATTGCCGCTGGCAGCGATCTGACCTCTTATTTGTTCAATGGCAACATCAGGCCCGAGGATTCCATCACCATCATAGGCGGCGCTGACGAAATGGAACGCAGGCTGCGCGAAAAATTCGGGCTGCGAACCCTGTCCCGGTTCAATCCACCCATGGGCTTCTACAATGATCCCACGGAAATCGAGCGCTGTGTCGACTTCGTTGTTCAGCATCCGGCGCGATATGTCTTTCTCGCCGTCGGTGCACCACAGTCGGAAATGATCGCGTGCCGACTTCTGCAACGACCGGAAGCCGTTGGCACCGCGCTCTGCATCGGCAGCTCCCTGCTGTTTGTCACCGGAATCGTGCAGCGCGCGCCTGCGATTTTTCAGCGGCTCCATGCCGAATCGATCTATCGCCTGATGCAGAACCCGCGACGCCATGCGCGGCGCGTGTTCATTGAATCGCTGCCAGTCTTGTGGATTGCCCTGAAAATCCGAATGACGCCAACGCGGAAGCGCTCCCACAGGCGAGCAGAGCTGCCACGATGAGGGATCGTCCCCAGTTGGCCCGACGCCAGCGAGGCAGAATTCTCCAGCCTTCGGTCGGCTCAATTGCTTCCGTACCCGTTATGGCATCACGCCGCGTGACAACGGACAGACATCTGCAACTGTTGGCGATTCTGCTGGCACTACCGATGTTCGCGGAATGCTTTCAATACATGGTTGATGTCCCGCCGCTGTATTTTCTCTCCAAAGCTTGGCCTATGCTGATGTTGCCCTTGTGTATCTGGGCGATCACGTCCCTCGATATCCCATACAAGCTGCTGTATATCACGACGCTATTCTGGGTGCTGGGTGTCACGCCCTATGTAGGTATCATTCAGCTGGGTAACGACACGTTTTCTGCACTGGCAACCACCGTCAAAGTGTGGGCACTCAGCTCGGTGTTCTCGGCCGCCGGAATGCTGGTGCTGCTACGTGTTCCTGTATCCACGCTGCGCCGAGTTCTCCTGGGTCTTGGCATCGGCACCTATGTATTGATGGCCCTGCTGTGGATCACGGTACCCGTCCGCGCCTATGGTGGCGGCGATGCGGTCAGCAAGCTGTTCATGCTGGACCCAGAACGCGGCTACCGCATCTACATGCCGATGTTCTTCGGCACGCTGCTGATCTTCTACACCAACCGGTCCTTCTGGCAGCGCAAAGCATGGTGGAAGGTCGTGGTGATTGCCGTGGCGTTCGTGCTGCAGCTGACGATCTACAAGCAGCGCGCGGCCATCGCGGGCGACGGCGTAACCGTCGTGATCGGCGCAATTCTCAGTGCGCGCGGACGACGCATGGTGATGCTGTCACTACTCGGGATCGTCGCGGCCGCGATCGCACTCTATGCCGTGGAGCACGCCCAGCAGTCAGCCTACCTGCATCAATCCCTGGGCGGATCATTGACCACGCGCGAGGCCTCCGTCGCCACCGCCTGGGATTATCTGAGAGCCGATCCACTGCGCTGGCTGATCGGTGTCGGCGCCACCACCCGATTCGGCGACGTGACGCTGGGGCACCTCTTCGGCACCAGGTCATTCTTCCTCACAGACATCGGCTGGCTCGGGGTAATGTTTGAATATGGCGCCATCGGCGCCGTGTTGATGCTGCTCATGCACCTGGCGGGGCTGCGCGCAGCAGCGCGCTGGTCGCGACCAGACGACTGTCTCTCGCAGGCCTGCGTGGACTATATCATTTATCTTGTTCTCATATCGATGGTCTATTCAGTTGTGTTTACGCCTGGCGAACTCACCACGATCATGGCAATTAGCTATTACCTGAACCGCGAGCGCGGATCCTATCGCGCTGGTTCGTCACATCCCGAAAGATGGAGTCCGCGGCATTCCGCGGACGTAAGCGACCGGCCATCCGGCAGATTTACGCTGCCTGGCCCGTTCGGCGTCGCCAACAAAGGGTAGGTCATCATACCGCCCTTGGGATCCTTTGCCACCTCCCGCGCCAGCGCGGTGGCCTCAGCTGCCGTGTAGAAAGGGCCGTTCCCTCCCGCGCGTTCCACCTCGAGTCCTAGCGCCAAGGCACCTGGCCAAACCGAACGATAGGCCTGAAATGCCTCGAGCGGACGGAACTGCGAGCCAGCGTCGTAGGCGTCGATGCAGATCAAATCCAGTTGCGCTGCCTCTGTCGAACGCAGGAATCCGAGCATGACACCCGTGTACCGGCTGCTGGGTTCGGCGGTGCGAAACGCACCTTCCCCATAGGCGCCAACGCTCCAGACGGGCGCGGTCAGAATATACGGTCGTGCCAGAACACGCCTGAAACGCGCGACCAGAGTACGCCATGCCCAATCGGTGTGACATCGTACCCGCCGATCGGGACCAGACAGACATTCGGGAGCCGCCGGCTCGAAATCGATATCCACCCCATCCGCTCCGAGGTCATGGACCAGGCGCGCCACCGCACCTTCGTCCAGATACGACCAGTTCCGGTAGCTGGCGCCCCCAACACTCAATAGCACACGCATGTCGAAACGGCGTGCTTTCAGCAACGTAATCGCGTCATGCAGAATCTGCCCGGAATACCTGAATTCCAGACCGGTCCCGGACAGATCTAGCTTGCCAGGATAAGTAAGATCGGGCCGCGCGAAGGCCAGGTCCACGACCGTGATATACGACGGCAAAGATGCGAGTGCGGTCAGTTCCGCCGATTGGGTGGCCGGGTCGTCCCAGCTATCGAGATAGGCGACGATCACATGCGGTGGCAGCCCGCTCGCCGTGCAATCGACGGACAGTATCATCATCACGACGGCGCCGGCCAACCACCATGCGCTCCACACCGCCACGTGCCCGCGAAGCCACTTAAAACACACTGCGGCCAACCAAGCCCTTCATCAGGGTCTGGATCATGATTCTGATATCTAACCGCAACGACCAGTTTGCGACATAGTAAAGGTCCAGGTCCGCACCCTCGGTTGCCTTGGCCACGGTGTTGATGCCGCCGCGCATCCCGTTGATCTGTGCCCAGCCCGTGATGCCGGGCTTGATCCGGTGGCGTGCTGCATATTGTCGCACGACCTCGGAATACACCCCCTCGCCAACAAGCATGTTCGAGACATGTGGCCGAGGACCGACAATCGACATCTCTCCACGCAGGACATTCAGCAGTTGCGGCAACTCGTCAATCGACGTGCGCCGTAGAAAGGTGCCAACCCGCGTGATCCGCTGGTCATGTCGTTGCGTGCCCTTCGACCCATCATCCGTCGGGTCCACCGTCATGGTTCGCAACTTGTAGATCAGGAACGGCTTGCCGTTGAAACCCACCCGTGGCTGACAGAACAAGATCGGCCCACGGCCTTCCAGGCGGATCGCGATCGCTGCTGCCAGCAGGATCGGCGAAACCACAAGCAGACCGAGCGTACCCACCACATAATCCTCGGCCAGCTTCAAGAGGCCCTGAGTCCCTTTCAACGGGCGGCGCATCACTTGCAGGACCGGCGAATTGATGAATGTCATAGGCGGAACGAACTGCGGTCTCAGTCCGGACGCTTCGAACGGGACGACGACGTCTGCCGCAATCCACTGCAGACTGCGAACAAGCGCGAAGATCTTCGCTGGCCGGTTCCACGGCAGCGCGATGACCACAAGGTCAACCGCAAAGTTCTGTGCGTATTTGGCAAGGTCCGGCCGGTCTGCCAATTCAGCGGGAACCGCTTCACCCGACCTCCAACCCCGCGTCAGATGTTCGTCAAAGACGCCGACCAGTTGATACTCATGCATGGCATCCAAGGCGCGAATGCGTGAGACGATTGCCTCGCTCATCGGGCCAGATCCGACTACCACCACACGGCGGCGCAGCAATCCTCGGCGCAGTGCGATCCGCAGCACGATGCGTTCAACTTGACGGGCAACGACCAGCGTTCCGAACGAGATAGCATACCACATCCAGAACCAATCGCGCCGCTCCCATGCATCTGGCACGAACGCCAGCAGAATGATGAGGCCCGCCGCGATCGCGGGCAGGCTGTAGACCATCAGATCGACGATCTGCGTGCGCAGCGTGGTGTATCGCTCGACCCGATACGCGCCCATCCACAAATTTGTCCGAACGAACACAACGGTCATGATAAGCGCAACCGCCAGCGCCTGCAGCCAGGTCAGTGGCGGCGGTTCCGGGCTGGCAAGCCAGCCCACGCCCGTCGATGCCAGGCTCAGGATGATGTCGCCGCAAATGACGCCGCGGTTGATCAATCCGTGTGTCCAGCGAATCGACGATGCCCGACGCTGCGGCGTGCCTTCAGGCCGGCGCCTGTCAGGCACCAGCCCGATGCCGGGTTGCGCGTCGGTCGGCAATGGATCTCGATCTGATGACAATCGCGCGTCCCCTCACGCAGCCATTGTGTTGCTACCCTGTGGACGTCCGGTCCAGCGGACAATCAATGGGACGTCTCCAAATATCCACTCTTGCTGTCCAGTATGCAACTGTGCGAATCCATACCGTGTCAGTCCGGCGGGCAATTCGACCGACGGTCTGGTGATCGTGAGGCGCGATATCCGGCCCATTCGGCAGCATCGCGGCGTTGGCGGCGCTGGGCTATGCTGCTTCAGTGATGACGACCGGTCCGAAGATGAAGCTGTCAGTTCCTCGTGTCATGGCCGGACTGAGCCGGCTCAATCTCCTGCGCTATCTCGGGGCGCTGGCGTCCCGTGGAATGGAGGCCGTCGGCAAATTCGGCCTCTACATGCTCGCCGCCCGGTTGATGGGCGGTCATGAATCGGGATTGTTCTTTCTCTGCCTGACTTGGGTGAATCTCGTCTCAACCGCCGCCCGCATGGGCCTCGAACGGGCGATCGCCCGGCATATCGCCGCGGAACTGGCGATCGGTCATGGCAGCGCCGCGCGCCGTGTTCTGTTGGTGGGGTTGGCGTGGACAACATTGGCGGGTGTCGTGGCCGCGATCGTGACAATCCTCGTCGCGAGTACCGCGTCGCAACTGCTCTTCCATGAGCCGGATCTGCGACGTCCACTGCAGATCGCCGCGTTGGTCTTGCTGCCTCAGACATTGGCGTTTGTCATCGGCTTCGCGCTGATCGGCCTGAACCGGGGCGTCTCCGCGCAGATCATTCAAAGCGCGCTGCCGGCGACGCTATCGCTGATGGCGCTGTTGGTCGGTTTCAATCGCATTGACACCCTGCTCATGAGCTATGCCGGCTCCTTCTCTATTTGTTGCGTAGTCGGTGCGACTCTGCTGCTGCATGAATGGCGCGCGACCATGATCGATCGTCCGGATACGTCTGGCGTCCCGCATGAAGTCTTGCCACCGCTCTGGACCACCGCACGGCCGTTCCTTGTGATCGAGCTGACGCAGTCCTCGCTGCTGTCGTTACCAGTGCTGGTCCTCGGCATGTTCAGTGACGCAATGATCGTCAGCGCATTCAGCATCGTCAGTCGTCTGACCATGCTGATCAATACAATCCTGATCAGCGTCGCGATGATCGTCGCACCATCCTTCGCCCGCCATCACCGGCGTCTGGAATACGCCGCATTTCAACGGGTGAACCGGCAGACTAAGCGCATCGCGACGTTCATTTGTCTGCCCCTGCTCGCCGCGATGATAATATTTCCGCGGCATCTGCTCTCGCTGCTCGGGGGCGAATTCGTGATGGCCGTCGGCGCCCTCGAGGTCCTTGCTCTCGCGCAGCTCGTGAACGTCTTGCTGCCGACCCAGGATATGATCCTTGCCATGACCGGTCATGGCAAAACCCTGCTGCACTTGAATATTCAGCAATTGGTCGCGTGTTGCGTGCTGTCCGCGATCTTGATTCCAACCTTCAGATTGATGGGCGCAGCGGTACTTAGCGCGCTTATCCTTGTACAAGGGCGGGTCAGCTTCGCGTTGGCGGTGCGGCGTCTTTTGCCGGAATTCACGCTGCCTGCGAGACAGGCACAATCATGATCAGTGTGGGAGTTGAAGAGCTAGAGGCCGCACCTCACGATATTTGCGTTGTGGGCTCCGGACCCGTGGGGATCTCACTGGCGCTGGAACTGGCCAGGCTCGGGCGATCGGTATTATTGCTGGAATCAGGCGACGTACGTCCATCCCAGGATGCACAGAAGCTTGCGGATGCGTATATTCCTGACCCGGAATATCATGTCGCCATGGACATTGCGGTCCAACGCAGCCACGGCGGCGCCAGTAACCTTTGGGGCGGGCGTTGCGTACCGCTGAGCCCGATCGACTTCGAGCAGCGGTCGGCCGTTCCCGAAAGCGGATGGCCCATTAGCGCCACTGACCTCGACCCGTTTGTCGCAGGCGCTTGCGGCTATCTCGGCTGTGGTCGACCGATCTTCACCAGTGCGGTGCCGGCCCTTCCAGTGCATGATTCGAATTTTCATACGGATGAGCTCGAACGATGGTGCGTGCAGCCCAGGACGCAGGTTGTCCACCACCGAACATTGCGCGACAGCCGGGCAATCAATGTGCGTCTGCGTGCGACGGTCGTGGGCTTCGAATTCACCTCCGACGGGCGCGTTGCCCATGTGCTCGTCAGCGACCCGACAGGGAAGCGGTCCAAGATACGAGCGCGCGGCGTTGTCCTGGCCGCGGGAGGGCTGGAGAACACACGACTGCTGTTAGCCGCTCAGGCCGAGAGCACAAATCGTTTTGGTGGCAAAAATGGACCGCTCGGCCGATACTACATGGGGCATCTCTACGGGACCGCCGCCGAGGTGATCTTTCATTCCACCGTCCTCGACGCCAGCATGGACTATTTCCAGGATACCACCGGATATTATGTCCGACGCCGGTTTACACCCACCGCGTCGCTTCAGCGACGGATGGGTCTGACAAACGCGGCCTTGTGGCCGGAATTCCCGGCGATCCACGATCCCGCGCATCGCAATGGCATCCTCTCCTTTGCCTGGCTTTCACTCGCCATTCCCTGGATCGGCCGCCGGGTCCTCGTCGAGTCGATCCGACGCCACTATGTCGGACCGGTCCCGGCACGGTGGTCGCCGCATCTGTTTAATGTACTGCATGACCTGCCCGCCATCACGACCTTCATTCCGGCCTTCGTCTATCGTCGCTACCTTGCGCGGTACCGCATGCCAGGCTTCTTCCAGCGCAATGCCGCGCGACGATATGCCTTGCGCTTCCATGCCGAACACCTGCCCAATCCCGAATCTCGGGTCACGCTGACGGTCCAGCGCGATGCGCTCGGGGTGCCACGCCTCGCCATAGATTTTCGCTATTCCGACGCTGATGTCCTGCCCGTGTTGCGGACGCACGCATGCTTTGGTATTTGGCTAGAGACCACGGGTCTGGGCAAGCTGATCTGGCAGGTCCCGAAGGAGGAACGCATCGCGCACATTCTTGACCAGTGCTACGATGGTCACCATCAGATTGGCACCACGCGGATGGGCGTCAATGCCAATGACGGAGTGGTAAATGCGAACTGCGGCGTGTTCGGCGCCCAGAATTTGTTCATTGCCGGCAGCTCGGTCTTTCGTACCTCGGCCGCGGCAAATCCGACGCTCTCCGCTGTCGCGCTCGCGCTGCGCCTTGGCGCTCGTCTGGCGCGTGATATTCCCGGCGTGACCGCATGATGCGCCGGCTATCCCGACAGCCGCGCGTTGCTTCCCCGGCGGCAAGTATGCGATCGTTTGCAACTTGGCTGCTGATTCTGGCACTTGCGGCGTGCGCGCCCGAACCCAACCTTCCGCAGGCGCCTGCCGAACCTGCCGCGCTGAAAATGCCATACGTGACGCCACCGTACCGTATTCAGGTGGCCGACGTTCTCGATATTCGGCTGGTGCTGAACCCGGAACTGAATGAGGAGGTGACCGTACGACCCGACGGCCACGTCTCTACCTCGGTCGTTCCGGATCTGCGTGCTGCTGGGCGCACGGTTCCCGAGCTCGATGCTGCGTTCACCGAAGCCTACGGGCGCGAGCTCCAAAATCCGCGTATCTCAGTGATCGTGAAGACCTTTGCTCCGACTCACATTTTCGTGGCGGGCGAAGTCGTGAAACCAGGCGAGCAGATCACCGATGGGCCGCCATCGACACTGAGCCAGGCAATCGCGCGTGCCGGCGGCACCAAACTCAGCAGCGATGATGCACACGTCTTCATCATTCGTCGTACCGCCGGCGACCACGCCGTGATCCTGGCGACACGCTACCAGGACCTGCAGCACGGACAGGACCCATCCGCTGATATCCGCCTCGCGCCATACGACGTAGTGTATGTGCCAAAGAGCGGCATCGCCGAGGTCTACAAGTGGTATAATCAATACATTCAGCAGTTCGCCAATCCGAATTTCGGCTTTTCCTTCCTGCTGAATCCGACCACAACAGGGACCAATGTGATCGCCAATCCATAATGACATGCCAGCGGCGCGGCGCATTGGACGTTTGGGTGGATGGCACTTGCGACGTTATGGCGTTAGGATGATATGAAGTGGGACGCTGACGGATGAGTCGCGCTGCGGAGCCGGACCATGCCGGATCGCGATGTCGCCTATTTCATGTTGCGGCTGATGCTGAGTGCACTGCTGGCGGCGGCCGCCTTCAGCACGCTTCAAATGACATGGACGGGTCGCCTCGCGCATCGACCCTGGCGTTTGTCCTGTGTGGGCGGAATACTGCTCGCCGCGGCATGCATCCTGTCGACCTATGACGCAATCGAAAACATCCTTCTGCGCCCCAACGGGTGCTCCTGGGGAGTTGGCTGTGGCTGTTCTTCTTTGATCTGATCGTGCCAATCTGGTCGTTCCTGTTGATCGCCGCCTGGCGAGAGCGCGACTGCACGTTGGCGGAGCTGATGCGGCTCAGCGTGACAGATCCGTTGACTGGGGCGCTGAACCGCCTTGGCTTTCTCGACCGCGTCTCGGCATCCGTCGCACAGGCCCGGCGCCACGGCCAGCGCACCGCCGTGATCACCTTCGATATCGATCATTTTAAGGCCATCAATGATGGTCATGATCATGCGGCCGGCGACGACGTGCTGCGTTAGGTGGCATCGGTCCTGCTGTCTGCCATGCGTCCGCGTGACCTGCTGGGCCGGGCTCTGGTGCAATTTGCTGGCCTCCCTATCTTGCCAGCCGTCTGGTGAGTAGAGGGCGGGTGATGGCCGGGTTTCCAGGTTTGGATGAGCTGTTTGAGGGTCGCCACTTCGATCGCGAGATCATCGTGTTGTGCGTGAGGTGGTACCTGCGCTTCAAACTCAGCTTCCGAGACCTGGTTGAGATGATGGCCGAACGCGGCC
>Ga0302326_10026958_pt1 | contig 11598 bp, 8 predicted proteins | sample Palsa_T0_3_FD_202264 | JGI IMG/M metagenome (GOLD analysis project Ga0302326, IMG submission 202264) | Peat permafrost microbial communities from Stordalen Mire near Abisko, Sweden - Palsa_T0_3 | ecosystem: Environmental > Terrestrial > Soil > Palsa > Peat permafrost | place: Sweden: Abisko...
CGCGACGCGATTCGCTGTCCAGGAAGCCAGCACAGATCATGCAGGAAGCAGAATCGCATCAAGCCCGCTTGGCAAGAGGTTTATCCGGATTTCCGCAGAGTCGGGGTATAATCAGAATATGATCCGGCGGCGAGAGCAGTGTCTTGCCTGGCGTTGGGGTAGCCGGTCCCATGGCGATCTCCTATCGCTTTTGAGTGAGAAGAAATGACTGGCGACGCCGTAGTCGGAATGGTTGCGGCGTTCGCGCAATTCTCATAGGTCGCCCCTGATCCGCAAGGTGTGCGATCCGGCCGTCACGGAATGTTCTCGACGATCATCTCCCACACGTCGTGACCCTTCCCGTGCGGCATGGCCTTCGCGGTGTAGACTGCCATTCCGACCACCGCCTCGGGGCGAACGAACGGGGATGGCGGCATCACCAGCTGCATCTGATTGACCTTCACGTCCAGCAGGGCCGGACCGGGCTGCGCGAGCCAGTCCACGACCGCCTCCTCAAGCTCGCCGGCTTTCGAGACGCATCGTCCCCAGAGACCCATTGCCTTCGCGACTTTGCCGAAGTCGGGGTTTTTCAGGTCGGTGTAGATTGGTTCCAAGCCGGCGGACTTCTGCTCGATATCGATGAAGCCGAGCTTGCCGTTGTCAAACACCACGATCTTGATCGGCAGGTTCTCCTGCACCACGGTCAACAGATCGCCGAGCAGCATGGTAAAGCCGCCATCGCCTGCCATGCAGACCACTTGCCGGCCGGGCTGACATTTCTGCACGCCGATGGCCGACGGCATCCCGCTCGCCATCGTGCCGCGCAGCAGGCTGCCAAGGGTACGCCGTTTGCCGCCCGTATCGACATGGCGAAGCGTCCAGACCAACACAGTGCCATCGTCGACCGTAAACACCGCATCCTCGGCCGCATGCTTGTTGATGATCTTGGCAAGGTACGTCCCGGGAATGGAGGCATCCGGACCGGACACGGTTTCGGCGTCTGCCGCGGCCCAGTCCTTTCGGTGGCGCTCCAAATAATGCGAGAGGAAGCTGTTGTCGTCATGCTGCGCGAGGCGGGGCAGCAGCGCGTCCAAGGTCGCCTTGATATCGCCGACCGCGCCGATCGTGACCGGGTGCCTGCGGCCGATGTGGGTCGGATCCGTATCAATCTGGATGATCTTGGCCTTGTCGGGATAGAACTGGCTCCAGGCGAAATCGCACCCCAGAAGCAGCAACACGTCGCAGTTGAGGATGGCATGGTAGCCCGCGGGCTGGCCGATCATGCCGCTCATGCCCACGTTGTAGGGATTGTCGTATTCAACGAAATCCTTGCCGCGTGAGGTGTGCGCCATCGGAGCTTTGAGCCGCGCCGCCGTAGCGACTACCTCGTCATGCGCCCCCGCACAGCCGGCGCCGGCATAGATCGTGATTCCGTCGGCCTCGTTGAGGATGGCGGCGATCTCGTCGAGATCGGCGTCGGTCGGGCGAACCAGCGGGCGCCGCGCGTGAACGGTGTACGGTGCTTCGTCGTGTGCCGGCGCGTTGGCGATATCCGCCGGCACGACCAACACGGCGACGCCGCGTTTCGTCAACGCCGCCTGGCAGGCCGCGACCGTTTTGCGCCGGGCCTGCTCGGGCGTCAGGATCGTCTCGCAAAAGACGCTGCAGCCCTTGTACACGTCATTGAAGTCGACCTCCTGGACCGACTGGAAGCCAATGTCCTGCTGAACGATCTGGCTCGCGATCAGGACGACCGGCGCGCGATTGCGGTTGGCCTCGTATAGCCCGTTGATGAAATGCAGGCTGCCTGGGCCGCAGCTGCCGGCGCAGGCTGTCAGATTGTCGGTGAGCGCCGCCTCGGCCCCGGCCGCGAAGGCGCCGGCTTCCTCGTGCCGCATGTGGACCCATTCGATCTCGCTGCGATGGATGGCGTACGCAATCCGGTTCAGCGTGTCGCCGACGATCCCGTAGCACCGCTTCACGCCGGCTGCCTGCAGCGTATCGATTATTACATCAGCTACTCTCTCGCTCATGCCACTCTCTCGCACAGGTCGATACGTCACGTTTCGGTTATAACCTGCGCCAGACAGCGCCCTCGACCCATCCCCCCGATGGGGGATCAAGCGAAGCTGTCTCGGGGGATGATGTAACCGAGGGGGACCGCCGGCCGCTTCTTCCGCGCCTCAAGGTCGTATAATCCGCCTCGGAAGCGCGCTCGCCCGAATACCGCGTGAGCCCATCTCGAGCACCTGCGCGACGGTCTCCCGCGCAATCTCCCCCACCTGCATCCGCTCCGCTCCCCCCTCCGGGGGATAGGGCTGATTCCTGCCCTCCGCCAAGTTGGCCGTAGCGGCGTACGCGAGGCGTCCGCAACACCGCGCCGGAGTGCTGCAATGCTGGCTGTCGGAATCAGGATCACCCTTCGAGCAGTTGCTCTGACCGCGGTCGCCCTTTCCCTCGCCTTCGGTGGCGAGGGCGTGCTGACACCCCACGGGCTGGTCGGCGGCGCCGAGTTCACTATCCTGCCTGACACCACAGCAATAGTGCTCGCAGTCGTCATTCCGGTGATCCGGCTGACGATTGCCTTTTCCTGGTGGTTCCGGGCAGGTAAATTCGCAATTCCAGGAGTCTGAGGATGACCAGAACCGCAGCGGACTACATGGCCGAAGCCCTCACCCAAGCCGGCGTGAAGCGCATCTACGGCGTTGTCGGGGACTCGCTGAACGGCTTCACCGAATCCCTGAGGCGTCTCAAATCGATAGAATGGGTTCACGTCCGCCACGAGGAGAGCGCTGCGTTCGCCGCCGGCGCCGAAGCCCACCTCACGGGGAAGCTGGCGGTCTGCGCCGGTAGCTGCGGTCCTGGCAATCTCCATCTGATCAATGGCCTGTTTGATGCACACCGCAGCCGCGTGCCGGTGCTGGCAATCGCCGCCCACATTCCGAGCACCGAAATCGGGATCGACTACTTCCAGGCCACGCATCCTGAAAGCCAGTTCAAAGAGTGCAGCCACTACGTTGAGTTGGTGAGCCAGGCCGACCAATTGCCGCAGATCCTGCTGCGGGCAATGCGCGTGGCTGTTTCCCAACGGGGCGTGGCTGTCGTGGTCATCCCCGGCAACGTCGCATTGCAGCCTCTCGTCAAGCCGGTACCAACATGGCTGCTGCCCTCGGCTCCAATCATGCGCCCCGGCGACGACGAACTGCGCGCCCTATCCACGTTGCTGAACAGCGGCAAGCACGTGACGCTTTTCTGCGGTGCCGGTTGCGCCGGCGCACATGACGAGGTCGTTGAGCTTGCCCGGAGACTCAAAGCGCCCATGGTCCACGCGCTGCGTGGCAAAGAGTACGTTGAATACGATAATCCATTCGACGTCGGGATGACCGGTCTCGTTGGCTTCGCATCCGGATATTGGGCGATGAAGAACTGCGATACGCTCCTGCTCCTCGGGACCGACTTTCCATATCGGCAATTCTTCCCGGAGCATGCACGGATCGCCCAGATCGACATCCGAGCGGCAGCACTTGGGAATCGTTGTGCTCTCGATCTAGGCGTCATCGGCACGGTCGGCGACACAATCGGAGCGCTGCTTCCGCTCATCGAGGAGAAAACGGATCGATCACATCTCGACCACGCCCTTGCCGACTATCGCAAAGCACGCGCCGGTCTGGATGCGCTGGCAGAAAGCGGTCCGAATAGTAAGATCATCCATCCTCAGTATGTCACGCGCGTCGTCAGCGATCTGGCCGAGGACGACGCGATATTCTCGTGCGATGTCGGCACGCCAATCGCCTGGACCGCTCGCTATCTGAAGATGAACGGACGACGGCGGCTCGTGGGGTCTTTCAACCATGGGTCGATGGCAAATGCCATGCTTCACGCGATCGGTGCCCAGGCCGCGTTCCCGCAGCGGCAGGTCATCTCGCTGTCAGGCGACGGCGGCTTCACCATGATGATGGGGGAATTCGTGACACTCCTCCAAACCAATCTACCAGTGAAGATCATCGTCCTGAACAACGGGACTCTGGGATTTGTAGAATTGGAAATGAAGGCGTCCGGCTTCCTCGATTCCGGGTGTGATCTGACCAATCCGAATTTCGCCGCAATGGCCCAATCCATGGGTATCAAGGGCGTTCGCGTCGAGGCGCCCCAGGACCTTCCAGCCGCAGTTCAAGAAGTGCTCCAGCATAACGGACCTGCGCTTCTCGATGTCGTCAGCGCGCGTCAGGAGTTGGTCATGCCGCCGGCCACGACCTTCGATCAAGCGCATAAATTTGGGCTGTTCATGCTCAAAGCTGTCCTCGATGGGCGGGCCGGGCAGCTCGTTGATTTGGCGAAGGTCAACCTGACACGCTAGCCAGATCGATTGCCGACCCGATGTTGCGTTTGACCACCTTCTCTGAAGCGTCGCCGACGGCAGCCAATTGCCATGGTCGCGGAGCCTTAGTCTCCGATTGTCGCCCGACGAAAAACGATCGTGGCTGTCCAGGGAATAGCCCATTGCCGCGTCACTCCTCCGGCGATAAATCCTTCGTCATGAATATTCGGGATGTGCCGGGTGGGTGACAGGCTACGCGGCCGAATTCTCGCCACCCATGACGTTCGTAAAAGGCGGGTGCCTGGAAGCTGATTGTGTAGAGTACGCCTGCCCGACAGCCCCTGCTCACCGCTTCTTCTTCTGCCATATGCAGCATGCGGGTGCCGAAGCCGCGGTTGCGCAGTTCGTGCGGTAGGAATACGAGCTCGATAAACATGAGGCCGAGCGACGTTCGGCCGATCACGCCGCCGAGAATTCGTGCATCAGATGGATCGCGCGCCAGTACATAAAGCGGCCGCGCATCCCAATATCCCGCCTGCTCCACAGCATGGCCTGCGATTCCCTCATTGACGATTCGATACGCCTCATCGTCGGCGACATCGGTCAAGGATAGCGTTGGTTCAGCCATGTGGGCCCCCTCTGGCTTGCCGCCCTATAACGCCTGCAACAGTTCTGTCGCCGCGATCAGGTCGGCGGTTCCATGACCCTCCACGAATCGGGCATGGACGTCCAAAAGCAGCGTACGTGCCGCGCTGATACACCCTCGATCTCGCCATAGGCGCGCGAGATCCGTGGCCGCGCGCAGTTCCCACGACAAGGCCGCTTGCATCCGCGCCAGATCGATCGAGGCACCAAGGCATTTCTCGGCGGCAACCGCGCCGTCCGAGCCGCTCACGCGCAAGCTTATCGCCGCCTTGTTGCGCAACAACTCGGGCAGGTACCAGCGTCCATCGCTCCGTTCCGACTGCGCGATGGCATCATCGATGACGTCCCGTGCCCGCGAGACCTGTCCGGCAGCCGCAAGCCCCTCCGCTAGCGTGCCGGAAAATGCCGATCCGTACTGTCCAAAGTTCGATTGAGCAAGCCGCTCGATACCCGACTGAATACGTTGCAATCCCATTCTGACATCGCCGCGCTTGATGCGCAGATCGCCCTCGAAGCAGACAGCGTGCGCATGCCAGATTTCCAACACCTCTCGTTCCGTTTGATCGAACAGCATCGTGGTATATTGCTGGGCAGCCGCGAGGTTGCCGGTCCGGAGAGCGATCGGGCATGCCGCTCCCGCAAGCGCATTGCAGAGCGACTGGGGATGCCCGGTCCGCTGAGCGCGTTGTACATTGGCCTCGGCGACGTTCAGTGCTTGATCGGGAAACCCCTGCAGCCAGAGTATCCGCGCAAGATACATATGTGCGGTCACGCGCTGGTCTGATTGGAACCGCAACGTATGCGAGCGGCGAATTGGCGTGACGTAGGCTGCCAGCATTCGCTCGATATGCTCCCGTGCCCCCCGCTGATCTCCGAGGAAGTGCAGCGCCGCGCCGGTCAATCGATCGCCGACCAATCGATCGTTGGCGTCGGACGCGGTGTCAGCGAGACTGGAAAACCGCTTCGCAACCGCCAATCCCTCCTTGAATTCGCCCCTGTTGACATGGGCTCCCCAGATCCCCCAAAGCGCTCGCAGCTGGTATTCGGTATCGCGCAGCGCGTCAGATATCTTGAGGGTCGCGACCCATGCCGCTCGCGTATCGCGCGCGGAGACCACCGTATAGGCCTGCGACGCGGCCACCGCGGCATAGAGATGCATTCTCCGACGATCGTCATCTGAGTTCGCGTGCTCCAACGCAACAAGTGCGCGTTCAGCCCGCACACGGCACTCCTCCAAAAGCCAAAGTTCGCAGAACAAGGGCACCGCGGCAGTCGTCAATGCCACTCCGATTATCCCATCGCCCGCGGGAGAAAATGCCCAGTCCAGGGCCGCTCGCACATCGTCGATCTGGGGCGCATAAGTGTCGCGCCATTCCAACGTCAATCGCGTCTCCCACTCTTCCTCCGCTGTGCGCATGACGTCGCGAAGGTACTCCGCGTGCCGGCGCGCATGCATTTGCCATTCGCCTGTTTCGCGGAGATTCTTGAGCGCGTAGGCGCGGGTCGTGTCGAGCAGCCGGAACCGCGGTTTGTCGCCGCTAACATCCGCGACGACCAGAGATTTCGCCACCAGATCAGCCAGAAGATCTATAGTATCGATGCTTGTGGTTCCCGCATCCATGGCCACCGTCGTTGCGGCATCGACGGTGAAGCTGCCGGCAAAGATACCAAGGGCCCGGAAGTTTCGCTGCACGTTATCGCCCAGCAAACCGTAACTCCAATCGATGACCGCCCGCATCGTCTGATGCCGAGCAGTTGAGGTACGTCGCTGGAGGGTCAACATGGGCAGCCTATCATTCAGGCGATCAGCCAATCCCTTGATCCCAAGTGCCTCCACATAGGGCGCGGCAAACTCGATCGCCAGCGGCAAGCCATCAAGCTTGCGACAGATCTCGATGATCAGCGACGCGTTCGCATCGGTCAGCTCGAAATCCTCCACAATTGCAGATACACGTTCGACAAACAGCTGCACCGCGGGAAAAGTTGCCGTCTCGGCGATCGTCCGTTTCGAAGACGGATCCGGACTACTGAGGGGGCCAAGGCGGAACTCGCGCTCGCCAATAATCCCAAGACGCTCCCTGCTGGTCGCCAGGATATTGACGTCCGGAGCTCCGCCGAGAATTGCCGCCGCCAGGCTCGCGGCCGCGTCGATGACGTGTTCGCAGTTGTCGAACAGCAGCAGCATTCGTTTGTCTTTGAGGCGGGAAACGATGCCGGAAAGTAGATCGTCTGCACGGATTTCAAGGCCGAGCACAGTCGCAACGGCGCTGGGCACCAGGTGTGGGTCGCCCAGCGGTGTCAGATCGACCAACCAAACCCCGTGTTCATTACCCGCGATCAACCGTTCCGCGACCGCGAGGGCAACCGTGGTCTTGCCGATCCCTCCGGGTCCGACGATCGTCACCAGGCGTTGGCGCGACAGTCGCGCGACGAGAGCTGTCACGGTTTCGTCGCGGCCAATCATCCGGGTTGTCGCGGACGGCAAATTGTGCAGCGCCGCCGGCGCGATCGTCGGGTGCGGTGAGGCCCGCGACGGTGCCTCGTTGCGTATCGGCGCGACGAAATTGTAGCCCCGGCCTACAACGGTTGCGACGTAGCGATTGTCGCCTTGTCCGTCGCCGAGGGCACGACGCAAGGCGCTGACCTGGATCTTCAGATTGGCTTCTTCGACGAACGTTGTTGGCCAGGCTCGGGCGATCAGCTCCGCCTTGCCGACGACCTCGCCGGCGCGTTCGACCAGAGCAGTCAGGATGTCGAAGGCGCGGCTGCCGAGCCGCACTGGCTTGTCGCCCTCCAGCAGGAGACGCTGTGCCGCGACGAGGCGGAACGGGCCAAACGAGATGGCAGGTTTGCCGCTGGTTGTTGCCCGTAGGTCAGCCACGATCGGGAGTGCCCAGCTCGTCCAAAAGCTGTTTCGCCGTGACAAGATCGGCGGTGCCGAAACCCTCCGTGAAGCGATCGTAGATCGGCCGCAGGCAGGCGATGGCGTCCTCCGGGCGGCCTTGATTGCGCAGCAAACGGGCGAGGCTCGTGGCCGCGCGCAACTCCAATGACAGGGTTTCACTCTCGTGCGCCCCATCGAGCGCCTGCCGGAAGACATCCTCCTCAGCTTCCGTGGTTCCGTTAGTGCCCTGCAATAAAAGGAGCTCGCCTTTGATACGCAGTAGCTCGGGTGCGAGCCAGCCTCTTGGGGACCGGTCGATGCCTCGGTCGACCGTTGCCAGTCCGTCGGCGACCCGTCCCGCATGGCCCAGGGCTTCAGCCATCTGACCAAGGCCGGTCAGGAACCAGAGGCCGGCGTTCGGTTCGGTGATCTCGTAGAGGCCGGTGCGCAGCAGTGGCGACCCGCGGTCGAGATCGCCGGTCTTGACGAGTACAACTCCTTTTAGACGAGAGGCGAAATCGTTCCAGACCGCAAAGCCGTGCTTTCTCGAATGATCGAGCAGCATTTCCGCGTAACGTTCTGCCACGGTCAGATTTCCCACCCACAGTGCGACCAGGCAGCCGCCGTGGGATAAGGCGTAACACAGCGTGGCCGGGTCGGCGAGCGCCTCCGCGTCGCCAATGGCGCTCTGGACGGTTTGCCACGCCTGGTGGGCGAAACCCCGAACCCAGAGAATCCGCGCCAGCACGACGCGGCCTGCGACCTTTTGATCGAACCAGAACCGGATGAGCGGGGCGCGCCGTTGCGGATCGTCATCGGTGCTCAGCATCCGCTCGATGTGTCGCCAGGCGTTCGTTTGATCGCCCAGGTAATGATACGACATCCCCATCATCCGATCCGCGATCGGCAGCGTCGCCGGGTCGGCACGTTCCAGCGCCAGGGTATAAAATCTCTGGGCCACGGCGAGGGCCGCGGCGTGCTCGCCGGTGTTCGTGTGGTGAACCCAAAGCTCCCACAACGCTCTCAGCTGGTGTTCGGCGTCGCCGAGCGCTTCGGCGAGGCGGAGAGCCGCGGTACACGCCTGCCTGGCCGCGGGGATTGCACCTTTGGTAAACAGCAGCGACGCGCCCAGCGCGGCTTGCAGCTTCATCTCGCCGCGGGCGTCGATTGGCGCCTCCCGTGGCAGCGAAGCGAACACCTGTTCGATACGCCTACGGCATTCGTCGACCTTTGGCAATTGCAACCAGAACGGGATCGCGGCGACGGTCAGCGCCATCCCGATCGACGCAGCGCCGCCCGGCGAAAATGCCCAGTCGAGCGCCGCGCGGAGATTTTCGATTTCCTTGGCGTAATCTGCTAGCCATTCGCCAGTGGGCCGCGACGGCACTTTCCGTTCTGCGCGCTCGAATAGATCGCGGTAATACGCGGCGTGACGGCGCGCGATCCGCTCACCCTCACCGCTCGCGTTGAGTTTCTCGATCGCGAAGGCGCGGGTCGTGTCAAGCAGCCGGAACCGCGGCCCGGTGCCGCTGGCATCCGCGACGACCAACGATTTCGTCACCAGATCGACCAGGCGGTCGATCGCTTCAGCGCCTGTTGTTGCCGCATCCATGGCAACGGTCGCGGCTGCCTCGGCGGTAAAGCCGCCCGCGAATATGCCGAGCGCACGGAAGAATCGTTGCTCATTCCGGCGGAGCAGACCGTAGCTCCAGTCGACGACGGCCCGCATGGTCCGGTGCCGCGGCATGGCTGCTCGCCGCTGGGCTCCTGACAGCGGCGGTAAGCTGTCGTCCAGTCGTGCAGCTAGGGCCTCCACCCCGAGTGCCTCGACGCGCGGTGCTGCGAACTCGATCGCCAACGGCAAGCCGTCGAGCCTACGGCAAATCGCGACGACCAGCGGGCGTTGGCGTCTGTCAGCGCGAAGTCTTCGACAACCGCGGTTACGCGCTCAAAGAAGAGCTGCACGGCGGGGAAAGCCCCGGCTCCGGCGGCAGTCAGCGCGGACGACGGCTCCGGGCTGGCAAGTGGTCCGAGGCGGTACACGCGTTCGCCCGGTACTGCGAGCGGCTCGCGGCTGGTCGCCAGAATGTCGACGCCCGACGTTCCGTTGAGAACCGCCTCCGCCAGACCAGCCACCGCGTCAATGACGTGCTCGCAATTGTCGAGCAGCAGCAGCATCCGATTGTCCCTGACAGCGGCGACCAGGGCGGGCAGTGGATCTGCGGTGCGGATGTCCAAACCAAGCACGGTCGCAACTGCGCTTTGCACCAGGCCAGGGTCGCCGAGTGGCGCCAGATCGACCAGCCAGACGCCGTGCTCATAAGCGCCGATCATCCGCTCTGCGACGGCGAGGCCGACCGTGGTTTTGCCAATGCCACCAGGCCCGACAACTGTCACCAGGCGCCGGCTCGAGAGGTGTGCGACAAGCGTTGTCACGACTTCCTCGCGGCCAATCATCCGAGTTGTCGCGAACGGCAGATTATGCAGCGCAGTCGGCGCGAAGGTCGGGAACGGCGCGGCCCGCGCCGGCGCCTCTTTGCGTATCGGCGCGACGAAATTGTAGCCCCGTCCGACAACCGTGGCGATGTAGCGACGATCGCCTTGTCCGTCGCCGAGGGCACGACGCAAAGCGCTGACCTGGATCTTCAGATTGGCTTCTTCCACGAACGTTGCCGGCCAGACCCGGGCGATCAGCTCCTCCTTGCCGACGATCTCGCCGGCGCGTTCCACCAGAACGGTCAGAATGTCGAAGGCGCGGCTGCCAAGTCGCACTGGCTTGTCGCCTTCCAGCAGGAGGCGCTGCGCTGCAAGGAGCCGGTACGGGCCAAACAAGATCGCGCGTCCGTCCAAGGCGCAGCCCCCAGGTTCACCCCTCTTTTTACCCAATTTTACTTGACGAGCGCCAGAGGTAACCCCAGCCGATCCCAAGGCCGATGCTGTCCGGCCGCGCGAAAGCCGACCCACACAGGGCATCCGGGCCGGAAGCTGCCTTGTGTCGCTCGACGTGGGGCCTGCACAGGCCCGACTCGCGACTGCCGCCCGGGGGACTGCACCATGCAGCGCTGGGTATCGTTTGGCCACCTGCCGGCACCGGGCCCACGGGCTGTGTACAGATTTACCGTTTCATACGCACATTGACCGGACAGTGCGGACGCGAACTGGCACTTTTAGCGTCAAACAACGTGTGCGTCTGCGAACGGAAACAAACTGCCGAATGCACAAGGAAGGATGGCATGACATGCCCAGCCGCGATCGCCGCCGCTACGAGACTCGCGAGCAGGTTTGAGGATGCCTGGCCTCGCGCGGCTTCCAACCCGCCAAGACGGGGTGGCGGAACGGCCGACGGCCTCCTCCTCGAGGGAGAGCGTGTCATGATGTCACCGTGCATTTCGGATTCGCACGACAAGGACTCGTCCCCACTCCTGGGCTCGCAAGCGCCTGTCATGCGTTTCGCAACGTTGGTGCCATTCACAGCATCAATCGGTCTCCTCGATGGAGGCATGAATTCGGACCTGCCATGGTGGCGGGAGAGTCCGCCTGAGGAAGCCATGTTCGGCACAGTTGGTCGAAGCAAGCCGCAACAGACAACCTCGGGCACCTCGCTACCACAAATCAGGCGTAATTTGGCGCGGGCATGGCGTTCGACACTCGCGTTGCACATCGATGAAGCTGTTCGCGTAATTGAGCAACTTGAACTGCAGCTCGGCGACGTGCCGCCGGCGAACGCACGACGGTTGCGCGGGGCGATGCAGCTACTTCGCGCGGCTGGACT
>Ga0302326_10026961_pt1 | contig 11597 bp, 13 predicted proteins | sample Palsa_T0_3_FD_202264 | JGI IMG/M metagenome (GOLD analysis project Ga0302326, IMG submission 202264) | Peat permafrost microbial communities from Stordalen Mire near Abisko, Sweden - Palsa_T0_3 | ecosystem: Environmental > Terrestrial > Soil > Palsa > Peat permafrost | place: Sweden: Abisko...
CCGCGCCCCGCGCGCCCTCCTCTTGCATCACTTCCAGGCGCGCGCGTTTGGAGCGCACGAGCGCGTACTCGGCGATCACGAAGAACGCGTTCACCGCGACCAGCACGACCGCGAAGATGAGCTTCAGGCCGTTCACGCGAGCTGGTCGATGCGTGCTGCCATGCCAAAGTCGGCCTCGGTCAGGCCCCCCCGCGAGTGCGTGCTCAGCTCCAGACGCACCTTGTTCCAGCCGTGCACCGCGATGTCCGGATGATGGTTCGCAGCCTCGGCGGCCTCGGCCACCCGGTTGACAAACGCGATCGCCTGCGCGAAGTCCGCGAACGTCCACTCACGCACGATCGCCGCCCCCTCCCTGCGCCACTCGCCGCCCGCGAGGCGTTCTTCGACTTCCTGGTCGGCCAGCGTCATCGGGATAAGAGTAGGCCCTTCAGACGATGCCATCCTCGATGCGTCACTGCCCGGGTTCTATCAGCCCAGTTGCCGGCGTCGGCATCGCTTCGACTTCGGTCGCCTTCGAGACCGCGATCGATCCCGCGAATGCGGCCACGCCGATCGCCGCGCAGCTGGCCAGCGCGATCGCCTGGGAGCGATAGCGGGCGCCGAACTGGAGCACGAGCATTGCCACTGCCCCACCGATCAGGCCGCCGATGTGCCCGCCCCAGGAGATCCCGGGCAGCGCGAAGCTGATCACCAGGTTGAGCAGGATCAGACCGCCCACGCCGCTCTGCATCACTGGGATCTGCCTGGCGCGCATCTCCACGGCGGCCGCACCCATCAGACCGAACACCGCTCCCGAGGCGCCGACCGTCGGTGAGTGAGGTGTCACAAGCAGCGCCCCGAAGGAGCCGCACAGCAGCGACACCGCGTAGATCGTCCCGAACTTCACCCGTCCCAGCGCCGGCTCGAGCATCTGGCCGAGGATGTAGAGCACGTACATGTTGAAGCCGATGTGGATCAGGTTCTCGTGCATGAAGCCGCTCGTGACGATCCGCCACCACTGGCCGTGGGCCACGCCCAGCGTGGGAAGTCCCTTGAGGCTCCCGAACAGCGCACCTTCTTCGTAGATCTTGCTCGTCGGCTGACCGCTCAACGTGAAGCTGCCCTCGGTCAGGAACACCACCACGTTGATCACGATCAACGCAATCGTGACCTCGGGACGGCGATGAGTGTTGCGCAACGTCTTCACCTGTGTCTTCTGCCGCGCGCACTCCGGGCAGCGCATCCCCACAGGCGTGGTCGTCATGCAGTCGGTGCAGATCGGCCGCCCGCAGTTCGAGCACGAGACCCCCGTCTCGCGCGAGGGGTGGCGATAGCAGGTGGCCATGTCCGGGCGACTAGCCTAGCTCGGTCGGCGTCACGTCGGCCTACGGAGACTCGTGCGGCGCGGGCTTCTACACCGAGGCGACGATCACCGGGCTGTGCGTCGGCTCGAGGCTGCCGCCGGCCGGCTCTTCGGTGACCATCACTTTGCTGACGCCCTTCAGATCGCCCGGCACACCGACCGTGCCGTTGCCCTGGCCGGTGACCGAGAACAGCGCATCGGTTGGCTCGGGCGCCTGCGAGCCGTCTTTCAGCCACACCTCATAGATCCGCCCGAGCGCGGGCGCCGGCATGCCCGTCACCTGCAGCTGCACGTGCGAGCCGACTTTGTGCAGCGTCGCCGTGGCATCGTGACCGGCGGCGGGAGGCAGGACCTGCGCCTGGATCACGCGCGTCTGCTGGCTCGAGTGAGTGTTGAGCGCCAGCGCGCCGATCAGCACCCCCGCGACCAGGGCGCCCGTGGCCGCCAGCGCCGGGAGCACGCGCCAGCGCCAGACCGCACGCGCGCGTTCGGGACGATCGGCCTCGTGGCCGGTTGCTCGCAAAAGCTCGGCCTCGCCGCGCACGACTCCCATCAACCGCCCACGCAGCTCGGCCGGCGCCTGCGCATGGGGTACGGCGATCGCCAGCGAGTCGGTCACGCCCTGCAATTGGGCCAGCTCCTCGCGACACTCCGTGCAGGTCTCGAGATGCTCCAGGAAAGGCTCGACCTCGTGCTCATCGAGCGCGCCGAGCGCATAGGCGCCGACGTCGACGCCTCGCTCGCACTGATTCTCGCTCGTCGTGCTCATGCCAAACACTCCCTCGGCTGTCGGCTGAACCCCGATGAGTGCGCAGGGCAAGCTGGGCAAGGACGCAGGGAGCGTGGCGTGCTACGCACGCGAGCGACTGAGGACGCCGATCCAGCGCCGCCATGCGCACTCATGAGATCACCTGCAATGGGCCGAGCTGCAGTCGCATCTTCTGTAGACCGAGCCGCATGCGACCCTTGATCGTTCCAATTGGTGTATCGAGCATCGTCGCGATCTCGCTGTGGCTGAAGCCGCCATAGTAGGCGAGCTCGATCACGTGGCTCTGCTCGGCGGGCAGCTCGTCCAGCGCCACCCTGATCTCGCGCGCCTCGTCGCGCCGACCGACCTCCTCATCGGTGCGCTCAGGCGCCTCCAAACGCTCCTCGATGCCCTCGTCGCTCACCCTGCCGCGCTCGTGGACCGCGCCCCGGCGCAGCGCGTCGATCGCCCGGTTGTGGACGATCCCAAGCACCCACGTGCGCACGCTGCCACGCGTGCGGTCATAGCGTGCACCGCTGCGCCAAGCGGAGAGAAACGCCTCCTGAACAACCTCTTCGGCGATCACCCGTTTGCCGCACATACGGAAGGCCAGCGAGAACGCAACGTTCGTGTGGCGCTCGTACAGGATCGCGAACGCGGCGTCGTCGTTCTCGCTTACGAGCTGCATCAAATCCTCGTCGGCGAGCCGCCTCAGGGCGGTCGAGGGGGACTCGGCGGAGCGCTTGTATCTGATCATCTCGCCATAGATACGAGCCGGACGGCGCGGTGGATCAGCGGTCGCCGAGCAGCTTGCGCGTCTCGCGGCGCAGATCGCGCACGGTGCGCTCCGCCGTCTCGCGCGCGCCACCGAGACCACCGGATGAGTGCGTGCGCCGGCGAGAGCGCAGCAGCACCAGCGCGACACCCGCGCCGCCGCCCACGACGAGCGCCGCCGCCGGCCGAGCCCAGTTGCGTGGGTCGCGCATCGACGAGAGCTCCCACTCCTGGAGCTCGTCCGCGGCCATCTCGGTGATGCTCTCCAGCGTGCTCTCCAAGCGCAGCGCCAGATCCTCGGGCGGCTCCACGGGCGCCAGCGCTTCACGCAGCAGCCCCTCGAAGTTGTTTCCCAACGCCTCACTCATCGTGGCCCTCCCCCTCCTTCTCCGGCTGCTGGCGCTCCTCGCCGTCGGAATCGTTCACGAATCCCTCCAGCTGCTTGATCGCGCGATGGATCAGAACCTTCGTCGCGCCGTCGGACCGTCCCAGCGCGCGGGCGATCTCGCGATTGTCCATGCCGAGCGCGAAGCGCATGATCAGCGCCTCGCGCCGATCCTCCGGCAGCCGCTGCACCCCACCGAGCACGCGGGTCAGCTCCTCGCGCCCCTCGACCAGCTGCTCGGTCGTGTGCGGCGCGGTGAGCGTGGTCGACTCGTCGATCGGCGTCGCCGGCTTGCGGGCCCGGTCGCGGTAGAGGTTGGCCGCGAGGTTGTGCGCGATCCGGATCAACCACGGCCGCAACGGCCGGCCATGTGATTCGCGCTGCGCGCGCTCGAAATGACGGTAGGCCTGCAAAAACGTCTGCTCGGTCAGATCCTCGGCGTCGTGGTGATTGCCGATCCGGTAGTACGCGTAGCTGTACACGTCGCGCAGGTGCGCGCGATAGAGATCGGAGAACTCCGCGTCGAGCTGCGCCTTGGACTTCTTCCGCTCCTTCTCCTCGACCTGCTCGTCCACTCATCGCACCCTATCCCTCCGCCTCTCCCGCGCCCGTGTGACTTCAGGCGGCGCGCGATATCTCGCGCCGTGGAACCTCGTGGATGAGCGCCGGGGGTGCAGCCTTGGCGCCACCCAGCCAGTCCCACTGCAGGCTGACGCACGCCCAGACGCGCTCGGTGACGCCGGCGGCGAGCGTGGGCGAGCAGTGCTCGACCGTTCCGAACAGCAGCGGCTGCCCGACGCGGATGCGGACCTTGCGCGGACGGATGCGCCAGCCTCTGCGCACGGCGTCTGAGCCGATCACCGCGACGGGCGCCACCGGCGCGCCCGTTTCAAGCGCCAGCCGCCCGACGCCACGCCGCGGTGAGCCCAGCGGGCCGGGCCGCGTGCGGGTGCCCTCGGGGAACACGACCACGCAGTCGCCGCGCGCGAGGATCGCGCGGGCGGTCGCCATCGCGTCCTGGTCGCCCGCGCCGCGATCGACGGGGAAGGCGCCGAGCGCATTCAGCACCCACGCCTGCCAGCGCTTTTCGAACAGCTCGCGCTTGGCCATGTAGTACACGGGCCTTTTCACGAGCGTGCCGATCACGAACGGGTCGAGGAAGCTGCGGTGGTTGGATGCCAGCAGCAGCGGACCGCTGCGCGGCAGGTGCTCGCGCCCGACGCGCTGCAGGCGGAAGTAGAGCAGGAAGAACGGCACCAGGATCGCCCGCAGCGTCCAGTACAGGATCGGATTCACGCCGCTGCACAGCGTGTGCTCGCGAAAGGAGCCCAGGCTCGCCGCTCGCTCGTCCGACTGGACCCGCTCTGTGTGCAAACGATCCATGCTCGAGATACACCGCACGCAGGGACCCCGTTACAGTTGACCGACGATGTCAGTCGATTATTCAAGGACGCTCCGCGGAGCGATCGCGGGCGCCCTCGCCGCCGGCGTGTGGGGAGCGCAGATCTCACTCGACAAGCGCGCCTTCAGATCGGACTTCGACGACATCGCGCTGCTCGGCAAGGGACTCACTCGTGGAGACGCTTGGCCGGTCGCCGGCTGGGCGCTGCACCTGCAGAACGGAGCGCTATTCGGAGCCGCCTACGCCAACCTCGCGCCACGCATGCCGTTGCCTTCGTGGGCGCGCGGCCCGGTGGCGGCAAGCGCAGAGAATCTCCTCACATGGCCGCTCACGGCCCTCAGCGACCGCCTGCACCCCGCGCGCAAGGAGCTGCCGGACCTGTTCGCGAACCCGCGCGCCTTCGCCCAGTCCGCCTGGCGCCATCTGCTCTTCGGCGTGCTGCTGGGCGAGATCGAGCGGCGCCTGAACGCGCAGGAGCCGGTCGCTCCACCGCCGTCGCCCGTTCCCACCGCCTCCACCAACGGCCACGGCACGCTCGCCCACGCGATCCCCGCGGGCTGAGCGCACGGCGCCGGCGAGCCCTCAGCCCGAGCCCTACTCCCGCTACCCTCGGCTTGGAATCGCGCCGGAGTAGCTCAGCTGGTAGAGCGCCTGTCTTGTAAACAGGGGGTCAGGGGTTCGAGTCCCCTCTCCGGCTCTCAAGCACCCACACCCACCCGAGGGATGTCGGAGCGTTCGAGCGCGGGGCGGCGCGGCGTGAGCATAAGCCGAGCGATCTTCGGCGACACCATGGGCTCATTCGCGGGCGCACTCGCAGGCACTCTCGCAGCCCGGGACAGGGTGCTGACTGGCCGGACGGCCTTCGGCGAGAGGGCAACTGTACGCACCGCCTTGCGGTTCGGCTTGCGATCCGCCGGAAAGCAAAGGACGGCCCCCGACTTATCGGGGTCGACATCCAGCGCCGTGGACGGCTCGGGCTCGACGGGCGGCTCCGGCGCAACCTCCACCGTCACCGGCGACTCGAAGCCGGCGGGCGACTGGAGATCGATGTCCAGGGCCGCCGGCGGCTCGAGCTCGACGGGCGGCTCGGGTTCGGCCTCCAGCGCGCCGAGATCTGCCTGCAGCTGCTCGCACTCCTCCAGCACGGGATACAGCTCCTCCATGCGCTCATACAGCTCCTGCTCGATTCTGCTCAAAAGATCTACAACCATCGGACTGCCTTTCTCACTTGGGGTTTGAAGCACGACAGAAACGCTACGCCGCGCTTGTGACGGCACAGTTTTTTGTCCCGTTCGCCCCGCCTCGTCGGAGTGGGAAGAGGATGAGCACTTCTGCTTGGGCCACCTGGTTGGCGATCGTGTCACTCGCCCTCTGCGGGTGCTCGATACCCGCCGCCAACGACACAAGCGGGGGCGGCAGCGTGGGCGGCACAACCGTTCGTAGCGACGGGCTGTCGCTCCTCACCGAGCCCGGCCCCGGCAACACGCCGTTCATCGCGCTGATCGACAGCGCCCGGCGCAGCATCCGGGTCACGATGTATGAGTTGACCGATCCGTTGGTCGAGCAGGCGCTCGCCGCCGCCGCGGCCAGGGGCGTGCGCGTGGCCGTACTGCTCGACGATGGCCCCCACGGCGCCGGGCGGCCGCTCAACGACGCCGCCTACCGCTACCTGGCCGCCCACGGCGTGTCCGTGGCCTGGGCCCCCTCATACTTCGCACTCACCCACCAGAAGTCCCTCCTGATCGACCGGCGCGTGGCGGCGATCATGACCCTCAACCTGACCCCCCTCTACTACGCGAGCTCGCGCGACTTCGCGGTGCTCGACTACCGGCCCGCCGACATCGCGGCGATCGATCAAACGTTCACCGCCGACCTGCACCACCGGCAGATCACCCCCGGCGCCGGCAGCGGTGACCTGGTGTGGAGCCCGGGCGCGCAGGCACCGCTCGGCACGCTGATCGTTCATGCTCGGCGCAGCCTCGAGATAGAGAGCGAGGAGATGAACGATCCGGCGATTACTGACGATCTTTGCCAGGCGGCGCGGCGCGGCGTGCACGTGCAGGTCCTGATGACCTACCAGTCCGCCTGGCGGTCCGCGCTCACCTACCTGACCGGCTGCGGCGCCCAGGTGCGCACCTACCCCGAAAGCGCCGCGCTCTACATCCACGCCAAGTTGATTCGCGCCGACGCTCGCACCGTATTTATTGGCTCGCAAAACCTCTCTCGCCAGAGCCTCACCTACAACCGAGAGCTTGGCATCGTCACCCAGAACCCCCAGATCGTCGCGAGCACCGGACAGACCTTCAGCTCCGACTTCGCCGCCGCCCTGGCCTATTCGCCCTGATGGCTCAGGCGACCACTGTCAGCGGCGCGCCTGACTTTGGCTCGCCTGGTGGCGGGGACTCGGTTTCGTCTTGATCGCGCTCGATCGGACTCGCCCGCTTTGCGTCGATGCCGACCGCCGTGTAGATCTGCTCCTCGATTTCCTGCGCGATCGTTTGATTCTCCTTCAGGAACGCCTTGGCCTGCTCGCGGCCCTGACCGAGACGGTCCTCACCGTAGGAATAGTGCGAGCCCGACTTGGACACCACCTTGTAGCGCACAGCGAGATCGAGCAGGCAGCCCGCCGTCGAGATGCCCTGCCCGAACTCGATATCGAACTCGGCCTGCCTGAACGGCGCGGCCACCTTGTTCTTCACCACCTTCACCCTTACGCGGTTGCCGACGGCCTCGCCACCGCCGTCCTTGAGTGTCTGGACACGGCGAATGTCCAATCGCTGAGAGGCATAGAACTTCAACGCACGCCCACCCGGCTGCGTCTCCGGCGAGCCATACATCACGCCGATCTTTTCACGGATCTGGTTGGTGAAGAGGCACAGCGTCTGCGTGCGATTGAGGTTGCCCGCGAGCTTGCGCATCGCCAACGACATCATCCGCGCCTGCGCGCCCACCGTCTGATCGCTCATCTGCCCTTCCAGCTCCTTGCGCGGCGTCAGCGCCGCGACGGAGTCGATCGCGACCACATCGACCGCGCCGGAGCGCACGAGCACGTCCGCGATCTCCAGCGCCTGCTCGCCATAATCAGGCTGCGATACGAGCAGCTCATCGATATTCACCCCGATCTCGCGCGCATACAGCGGGTCCATCGAGTGCTCGGCGTCAATGAACGCGCACACTCCCCCCAACGCTTGAGCCTGCGCGAGCACGTGATAGGTCAGCGTTGTCTTGCCCGAGGACTCCGGACCGTAGACCTCCACGATCCGCCCCCGCGGCACGCCGCCGATCCCGAGCGCCAGATCCAGCGACAGCGCGCCCGTCGAGATTGCTTCGCAGCGCACCTGCGCCCCGGGTTCGCCCATGCGCATCAGCGTGCCCTTGCCGAACTCCTGCTCGATGTGCTGGAGCGCGCCCCGCAGGGCAACCTCCTGAGCCACGGCGGCGTTCTGGCGGTCGGTGAGAGACATCGTGGACATCGTGATTCTCCTTCGGTCTGAGATGGACCGAACAAGCTAGGCCGCGCTTGAGACGAAACGCTTCGGCGCCCACCTCCATAGCCCTCCAGAGCCCGTAAACGCGGGGTTTACTAAAAAAAACTTGGCGCGAAAACATCATTGCCCGGAGGTCGAGGGTTCGGTCGACACTTCCCCGTTGACGATCTGCACGTTGGCACCTGAGATCTGGATCGTGGGCTTTTCATCGATGCCTCTGTCCTCGAATTTGATGTAGGGCAGGATCGACTTCAGTGTTTCCTGTTCGGATTTTAAGAGCACCGAAAGGCCCGCTTCGCCGGTTTCGCCCCTTTCGCCGGTTTCCCCCTTTTCGCCGCGCGCGCCCGCCTCGCCGGGTTTGCCTTCCGCTCCTTCCTTGCCCTGAACGCCTTCCGTGCCCGGCGCCCCTGTTGCGCCGGAGAGCCCGGATGGTCCCTGCGATCCGGTTGCGCCGGTCGCGCCCGCCGGCCCCACTGGCCCCACGGGACCTGTTTTGCCAGGGGCCTTCAGCTCTGCCTGCACGCGCGGGCTGATCTGGCTGACCGAGGTGATCAGATAACTGAACTCTTTTGACGTGGGTGGGGCCGTGAACTCTCTTGATTTGGTTTTGGCCGGCGAGGCGAACTGACCCGCGGCAAGCGCACTGCCGCCCATCGCGAACAGGAGCGCCATCGTAGCGACCACGTTCGCGTAAGTCAGATGCCTGTGGATCAACGATCTCATGCTCGAAACCCCACCTCACATGCCAGTCTGTCACCGCTGCTGACTCGGATTGTCCTCATGAGGAACACGATAGGCAGCCCCTGCGACGAAACGCTCGCTCGCGGGCCCGATTCCGGGCTCAACCCCCGGTTTTATTGGGTATTGACCCAAAAACTTGGCGCGAGATCGCTCTTGGCGGCTTGCCGGCACCCCGGTTGCGAGTCAGCCGAGCAGGGTCAGCAGGTCCTCGCGACTGGGTCCCGGTAGCGCCATGCGCTCATGCTCGCCGGCCAGCTCGAGGGTTCGCTCGGCCAGGCCCGCCTGGGCGAAGGTCTCGCTCAGCGGTTTCAGGACGCCGCGGGAGTCCAGGAAGGCCCTGAAGAGCTCGGGATCGTGCAGCATCGCCGCGGTCAGCGCTCTCCGCAGGACCGCCGAGCGCTCGCTCGGCGGCGTGGGCTCCAAGCCGTTGCGCAGCGCGTCGATCTCGTGCAGCCGGTCGCGGTCCTCCTCGACCGTCTCCCGATACCAGGGAGTCAGGTTCGCCTCGGTGGCCGCATCCCACGCCTGCGCGAACCCCAATGGATCGTCGAGGTGCGAGCTGACGACCTCGCGCAGACACTTCGTGTGCAGCAGCCCAAGCGAGATCCCGCGACCCAGCGAGGGGTTCGTGCAGGCCCAGGCGTCACCCAAGAGCGCGATCCCGGTGAGCAGAGGCCGCCCGTCGGCGATTGGACGGCGGTAGCGATCGATCATCCCGCCCATCGCTTCGAGGTCACCGATCGGCTCGCCCTGGAGCCAGTGCGCATGCAGCGGACACGCCTCGATGACGGCGGTCCACAGGTCGGGGTCGCGCATCCGCTTGAGTACCTGGTCCCCGCTGGAGGTGACGAGTGCCACCGCCCACGTGCCATTGTCCGCAGGGAGAGTCAGGATCGAGAAGGTCCCGATCGGCGCCAGCAGCGGGCCAAAAGGCTGCGGCGTCGTCCCGTCCGCCGAGCGGAAGTGCCGGCCGTAGTAGATGAACCCGGAATCCTCGGACTCCTCTTGCAGGGTCCCGATGTCTGCATCGCTGCACCAGCGCGGCAGCTGCGAGCGCCGGCCCATCGCGTCCACCACGAGGTCGGCGTGCAGCGTCTCGCCCGAGTCCAGCCGGACGCCGCTCACGTGTGGCGTCCCGTTGCCGGCCACGATGGTCAGCTCCTTCACGGCCGAGCCTCGACGCACCTCGACACCGGGCTCGCCCTCCGCCGCCTTTCCCAGTACCTGCTCGAAGGTGCTGCGACGAGCGGTGTATGTCACGAACCGCTCATCGCCGGCCCGGGGGCCGCCTTCGGTCAGGTTGGGGGGAGCCAGTCCGAGCACATCCAGGCGCATAGCCCCCGCCGCGACGAGCCCCTCAAAGACGTCGGGGAGCTCCTCCTCCAGCACCACGCGACCCCCAGGCTGCAGGAAGTGGGCCAGGCGGAACTGGGTGACGCCATCGCGCGACCACCTCTCCCACGCCTCCTCGACAGACTCGGGCACGGGGGCCGCGTCGCGCTCGAGCACCGTTACCTCGTGCCCGTCGCGCGCCAGCATCATTCCACCCGACAGCCCACACACCCCGCCGCCCAAGAAGATGATCCTGGCCATGCGTGCTCCGATCCCTCAATCGACGAGCGAGAGCACGTTGGCGGTCTTGGGGTCGACGTGACCCTCGAGCACATCCAGGTAGACGCGCTGAACGGCTTCGAATCCACGGTCCTCGACAACATCGAGCCAACCCCCCGTCCACTCGCAGAATGGGTGCCAGGCGTCGGCGATCCTGCTCTGAAGCTCGGCGCGGCCCCAGTCCTCGGAGCGTTTGGTAGCGCGATCGGGGGCGAAGAAGAGGGTCGGTGTTGGGCCGGGCAGCTCGCCCTCGCCGGCGCCGAGCTCCTCCCAGTGGGTGATTCCCACGGTCATGCTGTGGATGAGCTCCTCGCCGTAGTGCGAATGGACGTCGAGGCGCACCTTGCCGTCTCCCGCGATGTCGACGAACGTAGCGGGTTCCCGCTGCAGTGAGGAGATCGCGTCATAGGTGACGGTGGCGCCGTAGATCCCGAGTCCTTCGACGAACTCGACGTTCCGCGGCGAGGTCAGCCCCACGAGCTCGACTCCCTCGCGCTGCGCCAGCAGGAACGCCGCTGCGATCGCGGTCTTGCTCGAGGCGCTCGAGATCACGATCGGCCCACGCGCCGTCAGCCCCTCGTCGAAAAGCTGGTCGTCGATCAGAAACGAGGTGAAGAACAGCGGACGCAAGAGCATCTGCAGCCCCTCGGTGTCCGCCCGGTAGAAGGGGTCTGCGCCGGTCGCCAGGTAGCTCTGGTAGGCCGGGGGCAGCGCCTGGCGATGCGGCGAGCCGTCGATGAACCCATACCCACCGGCGTGGGTGGGCGTCACGAGGAGGTAGGAGGAAGGGGGCAGATATCCGTACAGGCGCACGCCGGGCTCGACACCCTGGGCCTCACTTCGCTGCACCTCGGCAAAGCCCCACATCGGGACACGACCCCATCCCTCCTGCGCTGGAAAGAAGTCCCAGTAGGACATGATCTGGCCGAACACCCCATACGTGATGTTGTTCGCGGTCAGCCCAAAGCGCTCGACCCGAAGCAGCGCCTGGCCAGGCTCGAGCTCGGGCACCTCGGACTCGGCGATCCGGCACTCGCGGAGATCATCGCGCTTCACCAAGAAGTCGCTCATCGTCAGGATCCTCTCACAATCGGCCTGCGGACCGC
>Ga0302326_10026962_pt1 | contig 11597 bp, 11 predicted proteins | sample Palsa_T0_3_FD_202264 | JGI IMG/M metagenome (GOLD analysis project Ga0302326, IMG submission 202264) | Peat permafrost microbial communities from Stordalen Mire near Abisko, Sweden - Palsa_T0_3 | ecosystem: Environmental > Terrestrial > Soil > Palsa > Peat permafrost | place: Sweden: Abisko...
GGCTTTGGGACTGCCGAATATCAACAGCTTCGTGGGAGGCATTTTCATTCCCACCTTCTCCGCTTCGCCACTATGGTCGATCAAGGCAAACAGAGTGATCCCTTTCGATTGCAGAATATTCTTGAGCTTCTCCACTGTTTCGTCCACCGAGTGATTGCTCGGCTTGTTGACAATTCCCTTATCCGCTGCTGTCCCTGACATGACCGCCCCCATTATTAATAAAGCAAAGTTCCGACACCTCGTGAAACGTCTGTTCGCCGTGTTCAGCTTAACGGGAATGTCGATGTGGAGTGGCGTCATGTCAGCGCTATCTGCCGCGCAGGCTGCGCCGCGCTAAAGCCGAAAGAAATTGTAAACGGAACAATAAGCCCGTTCTTAAGCGTGAAACACACCTCCTAAAGCGCGAACAGTAGAGAAATGGCGCACGGGCAAGCAATTCGAGGCTCTCGGGAATCAAGACCACGGCTTTCGTTCAGGCCATTCCTCGCTGCCGGCAGGTCGGGCGCTAGGGCAGCACGCGGTACTGCACTTTGCTCGAAAGCGTTCCGCTGGGTGTGACTACCTCAACTGTTCCAGTGGTCGCGCCGGCCGGCACGGTGGTGCTTATTTCGGCACTTGAGACCACCGTGAAAACGGCTGGAGTGCCATTAAAGCTTACGCTGGTGGCGCCGGTCAGGTCGGTTCCCAGAATCTTGACAGCCTCTCCAACCACCGCGGCGGTAGGCAGCGTTTTCACGAACGGGCCAAGACCTGTCGACAGGCGGAAAACCGTGCCGCAGGGTAGCTGGCCCGGACAGTTGACGTTGGCCCCGCCGCCAGCCGTCGTCCCATAGAAGTCCCCGTTGGTGGCTTGCATCAGCGCTCCGTAGGGGTATTCGCCGTCCGTGCACTGGCTTTGTGAACAGAAGCTGTAGAGCGTCGTCAGTGTGCCGCGCGGCGTGATTTTGAAGACCGTGCCGCCGGAGTCGATCCCGCCATGGGCTCCGCCGTAGAGCGTTGTCCCGTACAAGTCCCCATCGGTGCCCTGGATGAGCCCTGCGTAAGGAAATTCGCCATCCGCGCCACTGAAAGTATGCAGCGTTGTTAGCGCGCCACTCGGGGTGATTTTGAAGACCGTGCCAGACACGCCGGAATCGCTATCACCATACGTTGTCCCGTATAAGTCCCCATTGGCGGCCTGGACCAGCCCCGCGTAAGGGTAGACCCCGTCCGTGCATGGGTTCGGTGAGCAAAAGCTGTACAGCGTCGTCAGCGCGCCGCTCGGGGTGATTTTGAAGACCGTGCCGCAGCCTCCCGCGCATGCATTCCCGGTCCCGCCCTCAGAGGTTGTTCCATAGAGGTCGCCGCTAGCGGCCTGGACTAGGCTCCCGTAAGGGTAGGCGCCGTCGGTGCAACCCTGGGACTGACCCTGGGGGCAGAAGGTGTGGAGGGTCGTCAGCGCGCCACTCGGCGCCATCTTGAAGACCGCGCCATAAGAATACGGTAGACCCGTGTCGTTGATGCCGCCGTGCGTTGTCCCGTAGAGGTATCCATTGGCGGCCTGCACCAACCCGTCGGTTGGGTCGGCGCCGTCGAGGCACTCGCCCTGGCAGAAGCTGTAAACCGGCGTCAGCGTGCCACTCGGGGTGGTCTTGAAGACTGTGCCAGCCACAGAGACCGTGCCAGGTTGGCCGGCCCCGCCATTCGACGCTGTGCCGTAGAGGTACCCATTGGTGGCTTGGACCAGCCCAGCGACGGAACTGTAGCCGGTTGACGGGCTGAACTCAGATAGCGTCGTGAGCGTGCCATTCGGGGTGATCTTGAAGACCGTCCCCGCGAAGTCGCCCCACTCGGTTGTCCCGTAAAGGTACCCATTGGTGGCCTGAACCAACCCTGCATAGGGGTAGGCGCCGTCCGCACAGGGAAGGCCCTGTGCGCAAAAGCTGTAAAGCGTGGTAAAGGTCTGCGCAGGCAAGGCAATCGCCGCCGATGCGCAAAGAACAAGAACAGCGTACGACTGGCTTCCCGACTTCAGGCTTCCGAGCGCGTTGAACTTCATCGTTTCCTCCTATCTGACCATTCACTTCCTAAAGCGAGAACCGCAAGAGAAAGGCGCACCGATTCGACAAAAATTCGGATCAGCGGTTCGCTTTTCTGACTTCATCGGCCCTGCCGCGTCGAATCCGCACGGTCCCTACTGGCCAGGCAGCCGCCTAGGCGCCCGCGCGCGCTTCGAACTTTTCGCTAGAATCGAGTGATTCAAAGGCCCCCAATCCCACCATGTCGCCGGCACAGTGGAGCACCGTTGAGAACCTATTTCAGACAGCGCTGGATCTCGGTCCCGAGCAGCGCGCGGAATTTGTGCGATCGGCTTGTTCCGATCCCGAAATCCTGCGCGAAGTGCAAAGCTTATTGCAAAGCGTGAAAGAGGACGATTTCCTGAACAGCCCGGCCATCCAAACCGCCCGAGAGGCGATCGAGATTGCGGTTCATTCCCCTGCCATCGCCGATTCGCAAAGCATATCCGACAGCGGTCTTGCTTTCATCGGCGCCCTGGCGGGAAATCGCTATCGGCTGGTGCAGGTGTTGGCGCGCGGAGCACACGGACTGGTGTTCGTCGCCACAGACTCACGGCTTGCCGAACGCAAGGTAGTGGTGAAGATATTGGACGGGGCGGCGGAACATCAGCGTTGGTTGCAGCGCCGCTTCCAACAGGAAATTGCGATTCTCGGCAGGATTTCGCATCCCGCGGTGGCCGGCATTCGCGACTGCGGAGAGCTACAGGGGCGGCCGTATCTGGTGATGGATTTCATCGAAGGGGTAACTCTGCGTGAACACATGAAGTCCGCGCTGACTCCACAATGTGTGGCGGCCATCATCGCCCAGATCGGATCGGCACTACGCGCCGCGCATGCTCAGGGCATTGTTCACCGCGATCTCAAGCCCGAGAATGTCATGGTTCAGCCGGCCGCGGAAGACAGCCAGGTTGACGTTTCCGTAAAGCTGATCGATTTCGGGATCGCACACATGCAGCGCGCCGAACTCGGCGGAACCACCACGGTTCTCATGATTGCCGGGACGCCCCGATATATGGCACCCGAGCAGTTCCTAGGGCATGCCGACAGCGCGTGCGATGTTTACGCCTTGGCCGTCGTATGTTTCGAAATGCTGGCGGGCGCCACTCCCTACAATTCATCCGATGCCTTAACTCTGGCCAGCGCCCAACGCAGCACGCCTCCGGAATTCGTTCTGGATCACAATCACAAAATACCGGTGTACGTCCGGCCATTACTGGCTTCCGGTCTGGCCGTGGAGGCCCGACGGCGTCCCCAGGATGCGGAAGTGTTCGGCAATGCATTGCGCGATGCCCTGCTGCGGCCGGCTCCAGGTTGGATTTCGCGGATGCGGCTTCGGTTCTCACGCGACGTACACAGCCGGATACTGGCGATATCGCTGCTGATTCTGCTCGCGGCCGCAATACTGGCCGGTCTGGCTTGGGTCGAGAGCGCCACTCACATTCAACGCTCCGTGGGGGCAAGCGGCTTGAACGATCCACTGGCTGAAGGATTTTCAAAGCATCTCGACGTGTCGGGGAACGTCGAACTGACCAGCGACGGTAGAGGCATCGAGGCGTGGTCCCTGTTCACCCGTTCTCAGGGATTCTATTTTCATGGACTCACGTGGCAGCAAAAACGAATCGCAATGAGCCGCGGATGGAGGTTGATCGGCTCGGCACGCCTGCAGGAAGGCGGTTTGTATTTGGGAGCCGATTTCCAGGGTTCGGGACCAAGATTTGCCACGGGCGCCACTCTAGACGGCAATATGCTCGTCCTGAGAGCGTGGACCGATCAGGCGTCTTCGGAATGGCGAAGCCTGAGCGCACAGATCCCAGGCGACCCGCACGCGTACCACACCTACGAGCTTCGATTCGATCCCAATCCCAGGACCGTCGCCATAAAAGTGGATGGAACCGAACGAATTCGTGGATACGCGGGACTCCGACAATTTCAGGATAGGTTGGGGTTGGCGTTCGGGGGGCATCGTTGGAAAAGCGCGGCTGGGCGGGCCGACTTCCGGTCCGTGCGCTTGGACATTCTGCCCTAATCGCGCGCTGTCTCCGGGCTCAACCTGCGCCGCAACCACGCCCGCGCGAGCGCCCAGTCTTTGTCGGCTAGGCGCGCCGAAATTCCGAGAACGTCTGCCGCCTCCTCCAGCGTTAAACCTCCAAAGAATCGGAGCTCTACCAGCCGGGCTTGCCTGGGGGCGATTTGAGCGAACTCTTCGAGCGCCGTGTTGACGTCGATCACATCGAGGCTCGCGCCGTCTCGCCCAACCTCCGCGAATTCGAGAGGCACGGTGATGGCGCGCCGCTTCTCGGCTTGCTTGGCTCGGGCGTGGTCCAACAGAATCCGCCGCATCGCCTGTGAAGCGGCTGCCAGGAAGTGTTGGCGGTGGTTCCAATGGGTGTCGCGCGCGGAATCGTTTCCGAATAGCCGCAAGAACGCTTCGTTCACTACAGCCGTGGTTTGAAGCGTGTGGCCGTCCCGTTCCCGCCGCATATGGACGGATGCCAGCTGGCGTAACTCCCGCTCAATCACGTTCATCAGGCCGTCGGTGGCCGCTGGATCGCCTTCAGAAGCTCGCCGCAACAACTCTGTTACTTGTCCTGGCTCTCCGTGAGCGCTATCCTCAGACACTTAACAACTCTATAACCATTCGCTCATATGCGCTTCTGGCCGAATAGTGCTCTGCGCGACGGCTACTTCTTCTTCAGCGCCGATTCCAGCGTCGCGGTGGGCTGCTGTCGCTAACATGACAACCCCTACCATTAATAAAGCAAAGTTCCAACAGTTCGTGAAACGTCTCTTGGGTTTGTCGGCTACGATAGAGTGCATCAAGCGAGCACAGCCCATGGTTTCAATAGTCATGGCTACATGCGCGTTGCAGGCTACCCTTTGCGAGAATGTAAGCGTGTTACTTCTTGCGGGTGAAGGCACCACAGTCCACCGCTTGAAAAGTGCCGGGAAAGGCGCTGTCAATCGCGGCGATAATCAACGGCAGGTGGTTCTTGAGGATGTCCCATTCAACGGAAGACAACGCCACGATAGCAATGGTGCGCCCTTTGAGGTTCTGTTCATAGGAGAGCGTTTGGTCGCCGGTTAAAAAGACTTCAATGCCGTTTTCTTCGGCTATCCGCAAAAGTTCGCCATTCTTAAGTCCGGCCCAGCTTTTGGAACTGACAGTAAGAAGTTCGTGTGCGCCGAGGTTCTTCCGCAACCGATGCGCAAGGTTCTCGTCAAGCAACACCTTCACGGGTTGGGCTGCACGCGATGGGCGTGCGCAAACTCGATCAGACGCTTGATCTGGGCCAGGGAAAGCGAAGGCCAGTCCTCATGTATATCCTCGACGCTCACGCCCATGTCATAGCTGTTCACAATGCCCTCAGGCATGATGCGCGTACCGCGCACTATGGGCCGTCCCGAAACCTTGCCGGGAATTTGCTCGATCAGTTCGCAAGCCATCCAGTCGATCCCCGCATGTGTGTCTAACCTTGCCATGTTCGTACTCTCCTTTCATCGTAGTCTTTTACCACACTTCTGCGCGGCGTCATGCAAAGGAAAGGCGCGCCGCGTCAGGGCCTCTTGGGCGGCCCGGGCGCGTCCCCAAAACTGACGCTCGAATCCGCTGTGAACTTACGATACTGATCGTAATCCACGTCGTTCTTGATGCGCACATTACCCTCTCGCGTGCGTAGCTCGAAGTTCAACGGAAGCAGATAATCGGCATCGCCGATGCGCGTGTACTCATAGTCCAGCATTAGGCTGATGTCTTGAATCGGAAACCCGGGCGGGATTCCATCGGCGTGCAGCGTGATGCGATGGATGAAATGCTTGCTGTCGTCAATGAAGATCAGGCCGTGGTACCCCGCCACCAGGTCCTTGCCTTGTTCCGGCACCACGACATGGTAGTCGGACTTCGCGGCCGCCACCTGGTAAGCGTAGACGTGCATCTTGCGTCCGCGCAGAGTAAAAAAGGTTTGCCAGGAGAAAACCGTCGCGGTCTTGGGCGAGAAAATCCCTTTCATCACGGACCCGAACTCGCCCGATGATGAGGCGCCACCCAGTTTGTCGTGCGCAATGCTGGAGGGAACGCCGTTGATCTCGATAACTTTGTAGTCTTCCTGATGTTCAAAATAGGCCAGCCGCTCTACTATGATGTCCAGCGGTCGCCATTCATCCCGGCCTGGAAGGTCGCGGTTTTGGTAGTCCTGGAAGCGCCGCGTGGTTTGGATACACAGAAAGTTTGGCAGGCTCTGTTCGTGGTTGAAAGCGTAACTGGTGGCGTCGGCAAGAATCTTCTGCTGCGCGGCCGGATCGGGCGCGGGCGTCTGCGCGATGGCGCATCGCACCGGAACCGCGGCCAGGAGAACAATAATGGGGTAGCGGCCCAAACAATGACTATAGAGATTCGCACCCTTGCGGCGCAAGATGCCGAGGCTTTCTGGCGTCTGCGTCTCGAAGCCCTGGAACGCGAGCCGCGCGCCTTTGGCTCATCCGCGCAGGAGCACCGCGCCACATCGCTCGAGGTCTTTCGCACACGCCTGTCGGCCGCAAGCGACGAAAACTATGTGGTGGGCGCTCTCGCCGACGCGACTCTGGTGGGCACGGTGGGTTTTGGGCGCAACACGCGCGACAAGGAGCGCCACAAAGCGAGAATCTGGGGGGTGTTTGTCGACGAAGATCATCGCGGCCAAGGTATCGCGCGGCGCTTGATGACCGAAGTATTGCAGCGCGCGACAACACTTGAGGGGCTGGAGCGAATCATCTTGACCGTCGGCGACCACCAGGCTGCCGCGAAACGTCTTTACTCATCGCTTGGGTTCACGGTGTTCGGACATGAGCGCGCCGCGCTCAAGATATGCCATGGCGACCAGGACGAATATGTCGACGAGGATTACATGGTCTATATGCTGCCCGATTCAAAAATACTCTAGAACAAAGGTTTCCGGAAAATTTTGCCCGTCCAGAAATTCTTGCTTGGTGAGCCAATCCCCAATCCCTGCTGAGTATCCGCTGCAAACCTCAGGTTCTAGACAAGTTAGAGAGCCGCCCCAATCCCAGCGGGTGTTGGTCGCCAAACTGCTTTTCTTGTGAAACGAACGCCGACGACGGCAAATTCTTTCAGAACAAGGGAGTTTAGGGCAACATGACACGAGAAGAATACGGTGCTGCTTACAAAAAGGGCTATAACTTGACGGTGCGCTTTTTGGTATCGCGCGGCCTGTCGTATGATTCGGCGCAAGAGACCGCGCAAGCTGCATGGGTGAAGGGCTGGGAACGCCTGGGCCAATTGCGCGACCAGAATATGGTGCTTACCTGGATGAATAGCATCGCACTGAATATTCATCGCAGCTGCATGCGTCGCGAACCGTTCCTGCAGACGCTTCCCGAAGTGCCCACGCCTCCTAAAGTCAATTTGGCGGCCATCGACGTCCGGCGGATTCTGAAAACCTGCAAGAAGAACGATCGCATGGTTTTGACGCGGCACTATCTGGAAGGATATAAGGTTCAGGAGATCGCGCGCGCCCACGGATGGACGGAAACTGCAGTTCGCATCCGTTTGCTGCGTGCACGCCGCGCAGTGAACAAACGCTTCGCGGCATAGGCTTCCCAGGACTGAAATCCACCTTAAATAGTAAGGCATCTAACACTCAAACTCGTCTCGTAATATTTTTTGCAATTCTAGCGCAATCTGTTTTACGATGGTGGGTCATACAGGACGAACTGGATGGCCCAGCTTTTCCACAGAAGCGCAAATAGCATCTCTAAAATAAGTCTTGCGGGCGCTGTCCTCGCAGCCGGCGGCTTGATTGCTTTCGCCTACACGATGGACCGTGGTCATTACATCACGGACGTCGCTGTAGTCAAAGAGCAACCCGTCCCTTTCAGCCACAAACATCATGTCGGCGACGACGGCATCGACTGCCGCTATTGCCACACCTCTGTCGAGACTTCGTCGTTCGCGGGCATTCCGGCTACTGAGATCTGCATGAGTTGTCACTCGCAGATCTGGTCCAACGCGGAGATTCTGGAACCGGTGCGCGCCAGTTACCGCACCGGCGAGTCGCTGCAGTGGACGCGTATACACGACCTGCCCGATTTCGTATACTTCAACCACAGTATCCATATAAATAAGGGCGTGGGATGCGCCACGTGCCATGGCCGCGTGGACCAGATGCCCCTGATGTACAAAGAAAACACGCTTTACATGAACTGGTGCATCAACTGTCACCGCAATCCCGAAAAGTACGTTCGCCCGCGCGATCAGGTATTCAACATGGCCTATGAGGCGCCGTCCAATCAGGAAGAATTGGGCCGCAAGCTGGTTCAGGAAAACCACATTCAAAGTTTGACGGACTGTTACACTTGCCACCGATGAACGAGAACCCCGCTCTGGATTTAGCCAAGATTCGGGCTCGGCTGGAATCAGCCCAGGGACCTTTGTACTGGAAGAGCCTTGAAGAGCTGGCGGAAACTAAGGAGTTTCAGGCTTACGTCGACGATGAACTCGCCGACCGAACGCCCAACTGGCTGGACGCAGACCACCGCCGCAATTTTTTAAAACTCGCCGCCGCCTCGCTGGCCTTTGCTGGCATCACAGCTTGTACCAAACAGCCCAAGGAAGTCATCGTCCCCTATGTGCGCCAGCCGGAGGAGTTCGTTCCCGGCATTCCACTCTATTTCGCCACGGCGATGCAGATGGGTGGCGTTGGAACGGGCCTGGTTGTCACCAGCCACCTGGGCCGTCCCACAAAAATCGAGGGAAATCCCGACCACCCCGGCAGCATGGGCGCTTCGGACTACTTCCATCAGGCATCTATCCTGACGATGTACGATCCCGATCGCGCGCAGGTTGTGACGAAGCAGGGGTACATCGACTCCTGGATCGGGTTCCAAGCCGCCGTCGCGTCCCGGCGCGAAGCAGCAACGATAAACGGCGCCGGCCTTCGCATTCTCACCGAGACGGTGACATCGCCAACGCTCACCGCAGGAATCAATGCGATCCTGAAAGATTTGCCGGGCTCCAAATGGCATCAATATGAAGTAGGCGGACGCCACGGCGCTTACAAAGGTGCGATGCTGGCGTTCGGCCGACCAGTCAACACCATTTACGACTTCAGCCAGGCGGACGTCGTCGTTTCTATCGACGCCGATTTCCTCGCCTGCGGCCCCGGTAATCTTCGTCACGCCCGGCAGTTCGCCGACAAGCGTCGCGTGCAAAGCAACGTCACGCACACGCCTCAACCCAAGGAAGATTGGCAGGAAGGCTATCAGGAAGGTTCCATTCCGGCCCGCACCAACCAATCCGCGCAGTACATGGCAGACAATCAGGGACCAGTGGTTCTGCCGGCGCAGGTGCAAGCCGAAGGAAAGCCGCCTAGCGAAACAGTGCTGAATCGGCTGTACGTTGTCGAGCCTTCTCCTTCGCCCACCGCCAGCATGGCGGATCATCATTTCGTGCTCCAGGCCAGCGAAATCGAAACGTGGGCGTGGGATCTGGCGGCGGCGATTGGCGCAGGCGGGCAGTCCAGCGGAAAGTACAAAGAAGTAGCTGCCATCGCAAAAGATCTGCAAGCGCACAAGGGAACCTGCCTGGTGGTCGCGGGCGATTATCAGACACCCGCCGTGCATGCTCTGGCCCACGCCATGAATGCGGCGCTCGGGAACGTCGGCAAAACGGTCACGTACACAGACTCCATCGAAGGCAATCCTACCGATCAGCAGGATTCGCTGCGCCAACTCGTCGCCGACATGAATGCGGGCAAGGTGGAGACGCTGGTGATCCTCGGTGGCAATCCGGTTTACAGCGCTCCCGCGGACTTGAATTTCGCCGGAGCATTAAAGAAGGTGTATTGGAAGGCGTACCTGGGCCTTTATGCCGACGAGACCGCGCGGCAGTGCGTGTGGGCGGTTCCGGAAGCGCATTATCTGGAATCCTGGGGCGATGTTCGCGGGTTCGATGGAACCGTCAGTTTTGTCCAGCCGTTGATTGCTCCGCTGTATGGCGGCAAGACGGCGCTCGAGGTAATCGCAACGCTCAGCGGCCAACCCGACAAATCGGATCACGATCTGGTGCAGGCCTACTGGCAGAGTCAGACGAAAGCCGGCAACTTCGATATTTTTTGGCAGCAGGCGCTGCACGATGGCATAGTGCCTAATACCGCTTTACCGGCTGTGAACGTCACGGCTAAAATGCCTCCCGCATCGCAGCCCAAATCGGCCCAAGGTCTCGAGATTATTTTCCGTCCCGACCCTACCATCTGGGACGGATCGTTCGCCAATAACGGATGGCTGCAAGAGCTGCCCAAGCCTCAGAACAAGATGACCTGGGACAACGCCGTCTGGATCAGCCCCACCACCGCCCAGCAGAAAAATCTCAATATCGGCGATGTTGTTGAGCTGAAGTATCAAGGGCGAACCGTCACTGGACCCATTTGGATCCAGCCGGGCCACGCCAACAACAGCGCCACCGTTCATCTCGGTTTTGGCAGAACGTTTGCCGGTCATGTCGGCGATGAAGTGGGTTTCAATGCATATCTGCTGCGCAGTTCATCGGCGCCCTGGAATGATTATGGTCTCGACCTGAACAAGGTCAGCGGCAAACACGAGTTCGCAACCACGCAACACACGCAGACCATGGAAGAGGGCGAACCGATTCGCATCGCCACTCTCGACGAGTACAAGAAGACCCCGCAGTGGGTGGATCAGAAGGAAGACGACAAACCTCTTCCCGAGAAGCTCACTCTGTATCCGGATTATCGCTATCAAGGCTACAAGTGGGGCATGACCATCGACCTGAATTCATGCGTCGGCTGCGGTTCATGCATGATGGCCTGCCAGTCCGAAAATAATATCGCGGTGGTGGGCAAGATCGAGGTCACCCGCGGACGCCATATGAACTGGCTGCGCGTGGATCGCTACTTCAAAGGTAATTGGGACAATCCCGAGCTTTATTACCAGCCGGTCCCGTGCATGCAGTGCGAGAACGCGCCGTGCGAGCTGGTATGTCCGGTAGCCGCGACGGTGCATAGCGGCGAGGGCATCAATCAGATGGTTTACAACCGCTGCGTGGGCACCCGGTACTGTTCCAACAACTGCCCTTACAAGGTTCGCCGCTTCAACTTCTTCCTGTACTCGGATTGGGGCACGCCGAGTCTGTATGGACTTCGCAACCCGAATGTGACCGTCCGGAGCCGTGGCGTAATGGAAAAATGCACCTACTGCATCCAGCGCATCAACGCGGTGAAGATCGAATCGGAAAAGGAGAACCGCCGCATCAAGGACGGCGAAATCACACCAGCCTGCGCGCAGGCTTGTCCCACTCAGGCCATCGTTTTCGGAGACATCAACGATCCCAAGAGCCGGGTGGCGCAGCTCAAAGCGCAAGCGCGCAACTACAGCTTGCTCGAAGACCTGAACGTGCGGCCCCGAACCACCTACTTGGGACGTCTGCGCAACCCCAACCCGGAGATCGGCAATGCCTAGCCTCAACACCGAAGAACTAGAGCCGAAAGTAATCGACCCCGGCCCGAGCAAGATCATTGCTCCTGGATTTAA